>Ga0315268_10006166_pt1 | contig 12784 bp, 12 predicted proteins | sample C1_top_MG_FD_204535 | JGI IMG/M metagenome (GOLD analysis project Ga0315268, IMG submission 204535) | Sediment microbial communities from Yellowstone Lake, YNP, Wyoming, USA - C1_top | ecosystem: Environmental > Aquatic > Freshwater > Lake > Sediment | place: USA: Wyoming | collected 2017-08-01 | reverse complement strand
CGCGCGGCGCAGGCCGGCCGTGCGGGACCGGAGCGCTGCGGCGAAGCCGCATGCGCGAGGACCGCAAGCCGGCCGGCCGTCGGCACTGCGAAAAAGTTTGCGGGATAGGTCAGTGAGCAATCGTGGCCGCGCCCCGCCACCTCTTGCCATCGCCACAGGGCAAGGTTATGCGAAGCCCCCATGCACAGGTCACTCGCATGAAGGGCATCATCCTCGCTGGCGGCGCCGGCTCGCGGCTGCATCCGCTGACGCTCGTCGTCAGCAAGCAGCTCATGCCGGTGTACGACAAACCGATGGTCTACTACCCGCTCTCGGTGCTCATGCTCGCGGGCATCCGCGAGATCTTGCTCATCTCGACCCCGCACGACCTGCCGCATTTCCGCGCGCTGCTCGGCGATGGCGAGACCCTAGGCATCGAGCTCTCGTACGCGGAGCAGCCGCGTCCCGAGGGGCTCGCGCAGGCGTTCGTCATCGGCGCCGACTTCATCGCCGGCTCGCCCTGCGCGCTCATTCTCGGCGACAACCTCTTCTATGGCCACGGCCTCGCCCACTCCTTGCAGCAGGTCGCCAAGCGCCGCGAGGGCGCTACCGTCTTCGGCTATCGCGTCAAAGACCCCGAGCGCTACGGCGTCGTCGAGTTCGACCACGCGGGCAAGGTCATCGGCCTCGAGGAGAAGCCAAAGGTCCCGAAGTCGCACTATGCGGTGCCGGGTCTCTACTTCTACGACGCGGACGTGGTCGCGCACGCTCGCGCGCTTGCACCCTCGGCCCGCGGCGAGCTCGAGATTACCGACCTCAACCGCCGCTATCTCGAGCGCGGCGCGCTGCACGTCGAGCTGCTCGGCCGTGGCACGGCGTGGCTCGACACCGGCACGCACCAATCGCTCTTGCAGGCCGCGAACTTCATCGAGGCCGTCGAGCAACTCCAGGGCTTGAAGGTCGGCTGCATCGAGGAGGTCGCCTATCGCATGGGCTATATCGACGCGGCCAAGCTCGCCCTGCTCGGCCGCGCGCTCGGCAAGTCAGACTACGGCGCTTACCTCACGCAGCTCGCCGCCGAGGAGCGCGGCACAGCGTGAGCGCAAAAGTTAACGAGAGCAACGGGCAGCGCCGCGTGCGTTTCGTGCGACGCGGTGCGAGCCTATCAAGGAGAGTGCGAACATGAGCAGCCCCGTCACCCGCGTCGCCCTGTTGGACCCGAAGCGCGCCTTCGCCCCGCTCGCCGATGAGCTCAAGCAAGCCTGCGCACGCGTCCTCGAGAGCGGCCGCTACATCATGGGCCCCGAGGTCGAGGGCTTCGAGCAGGCCTGCGCGAGCTACCTCGGCGTCAAGCACGCCATCGGCGTCTCGAGCGGCACCGACGCCTTGCTCGTCGCGCTCATGGCGCTCGGCGTCGGCCACGGCGACGAGGCGATCTTGCCCACGTATACGTTCTTCGCCACGGCGGGCTCGGTCGCGCGGCTCGGCGCGAAGCCCGTATTCGTCGATAGTTGCCCGCGCTGCTTCAATATCGATCCGCAGGCGATCGAGGCGCTCATCTCGAAGAAGACCAAGGCGCTCATCCCCGTGCACCTCTTCGGCCAGGCGGCTGAGCTCGCGCCCATCATGGCGCTCGGCAAGCGGCACGGCCTGCCGGTCATCGAGGACGCTTGCCAGGCCATCGGCGCCGAGTGGCACGAGCGCCGTGTCGGTGGCATCACCGAGCTCGGCTGCTTCTCGTTCTTCCCCTCGAAGAACTTGGGCGGCTTCGGCGACGCGGGGCTCGTCACAACGCAAGACGACAAGCTCGCGACGACGCTGCGCCACCTGCGCAGTCACGGCGAGGTGACGCGCTACGATCACCAACTGCTCGGCGCCAACTTCCGCATCGATGCGCTGCAATGCGCGCTGCTCAGCATCAAGCTCAAGCACCTCGACGCGTACACGGCGGCGCGACAAAAACACGCGGCGCTCTACACGAAGCTACTCAGCGAGGCGGGCGTCGGCGCACACGGCAGCGCGGGAGCGTGCTGTCCGGCTTGCGCGAGCAGCGACACCGCCAAGAGCAAGGCAGGCAAGGGCGCGCCGGTGGTGTTGCCCTTCGCCGCGCAGAGCCGGCACGTCTTCAACCAGTATGTGATCCGCGCGCCCGGCCGGCGTGACGGCCTGCGCGACTTTCTCAAAGACAAAGGCGTCGACACGGCGGTGTACTACCCGGTGCCGCTGCACCTGCAAAAAGCCTTCGCCTACCTCGGCCACAAGCCGGGCGAGTTCAAGGTGGCCGAAGCCGCCGCGGCGGACTCACTCGCGCTACCGGTGTGGGCCGAGATGACCAGCGACGAGGTGACCTACGTCGCCGAGCGCATCATCGAGTTCTGCCGGCGTTAATACGTCGGCCGGTCGACCGGGCTCGCACCCTTTGACGCGGCGCGTACGCTAACATGCGCGAAGGTGCTGCGACGCGCACGCGTCAAAGGTTCAACGAGCCTTCGCCTGCTCAGCGAACCAAGCGTAGGTGCGTGCGAGGCCGTCACGCAGATTCACTTCGGGCGTCCAGCCGAGCTCGCTCTTGGCGTGATCGGGCGAGATGACGCTGCGCCGCTGCTCACCGGACTTGGCCGCCTCGTGCCGCAAGGCGATCTTGCACTTGGCCGCGGCGAGCAACTGCTGCGCGATGGCGTTGATGTCGGTCTCTAGGCCCGTGCCGATATTGTAGCAGCCGCGCGCCATCGTGTTGTCGAGGGCGCGCAGGTTGGCGCGCACCACGTCCTCGACAAAGACGAAGTCGCGCGTTTGGCGACCGTCGCCGAAGATGACGAGCGGCTCATTCTGCAGGATACGCCCGCAGAAGATGGCTACGACGCCCGCTTCGCCGTGCCGATCTTGGCGCGGGCCGTAGACGTTACCGTAGCGCAGCGCCACCGTGCGCAGGCTGCTCGTACGGGCGAAGTAGCTGACGTACTGCTCGCCACACAGCTTCGCGGTGCCATAGGGCGACAAGGGCTTGGTCGGGTGCTCTTCGTCGGCCGGGTGGCGATGCTGCTCGCCGTAGATAGCGCCGCCGCTCGAGGCGAAGACGAGCACCTGCGCCCCGGCGCGCGCTGCCGCGCTCGCCACACGCGCCGTGCCGACGACGTTGACGGCGGCGTCGAAGATCGGGTCCTGCACCGACTTGCGCACGTCGATCTGCGCCGCGTGATGGAAGATCGCCGCTGGCTTGTAGTCGTCGATGACGCGCTCGACTTCGGGGCTGCCCACGTCGATCTTGGCGAGTTCGGCCTTCTTGGGCACGTTCTCGAGACGTCCGCTCGACAGGTTGTCGACGATCAACACATCGTGGCCGGCTTGGAGCAACGCGTCGGCGACGTGTGAGCCGATAAAGCCCGCTCCGCCTGTGACAAGGGTGCGCATGCGCGTGTGTCTAGCGCACGTCGCTGCCAAAGGGAACCGGGAGCCCGGGCGGCGTGATGTGGAAAATCGACCACATCGACGTGACGAGGTTCTGGCGACCGCCCGCTAGTTGGGCTAGGCTAGGCCGCTGACATCGTTAGGAGTGTGCGGATGCGTTGGTTTGCGCTCTCGGTCGTCGTCCTTGCTGTGGCACCGGCGCCCGCTCTCGCGCAAACCACGGCGCTTCCTGTTGACACGAAGATCGACATCCAGCTCTTTCGACCGTCGCCCGGCGGCACGAGCTACTTCACGGCTGAGTCGGGCGATGTGAACAGCAGCTTCGGACTGAGCGCCGGGATGAGCGTCAACTACGCGCGCAACCCGCTCGCGATCTATGTCATCCGCGCTGACGGGACCCGAGAGAGCGCCGGCCTGGTGGTCAAGAACCGCGTCAACGCCGACCTGCTCCTCGACCTCGGCCTGTTCGGCTTCGCCGACCTCGGCGTCGTACTGCCCTTCGTCTATCAGGCCGGCTTCGATGAGGCCGCCCTCGCCGACCCGACGATCGGTCTGACGCAAGGGCCGAAGGCTATGACCCAAGGCGACGTGCGCGTCGTACCGAAGATTCGCTTCCTGCATCTCGGCGAGGGCCTCTTCTCGGCGGCGCTCGTCGGCACGGTGGTCGTACCTTCGGCGCAGGGCGCCGCGTACGCCGGTGAGAAGGGCACGGTCGTCGCGCCGGCGCTCGCTTTGTCGAGCACCACGAGCTTTATTCGCCTCGCCTTGAATGTCGGCTACCGCCTGCGCAGCAAGCAGGTCGACCTGATGACCCTCAAGGTCAAGAACGAGCTCTTCGCTACCGCGGCCGCCGGGTTGCGACTCGCCCCCGCGCTCGAAATCATTGGTGAGCTCTACGGTCAGACGCCGTCTGACAACCTTCTCAGTCTCAAGAAGTCGTCCGAGGAGCCGAACTTCGCGGCCTACCAAAAGGCCCGCACCACAGCCGAAGGCGATCTCGGCCTGCGCTTCAGCTTCTCCGACAGCATGACGCTCACCGTCGGTGCTGGCGGCGGCATCCTGCCCGGCTATGGCGCACCCGCACCGCGCGTTTTTGCGGCTTTCGGCTACTACACGGGCACCGCCGCCATCGCCGACTCGGATCAAGACGGCGTGCCCGACGACGTCGACCAATGCCCGGACAAGAAAGAGGACCGCGACGGCTTCGAGGACGAGGACGGCTGCCCCGACGTCGACAACGACAAGGACAACGTCGCCGACGAAGACGACCAGTGTCCGAACGAGCCCGAAGACAAAGACAACTACAAGGACGAGGACGGCTGCCCCGACCCCGACAACGACAACGACGGCATCCCTGACGCCATCGACAAGTGCCCGAACGAGCCCGAAGACTTCGACGGCTTCCAAGACGACGACGGCTGCCCCGACCTCGACAACGACAAGGATGGCATCCCTGACGTCATCGATCAGTGTCCAAACGAGCCCGAAGACAAAGACGGGTATCAAGACGAGGATGGCTGCCCAGACCCAGACAACGACGGCGACGGCATGCCCGACTTGAACGACCTGTGTCCGAACGTCTCCGAGGACTTCGACGGCGTGGCTGACGACGACGGCTGCCCCGAGGACAACGACGGCGACGGTATCCCGGACGATAAGGACAAGTGTCCGAACGAGGCCGAGAACTACAACGGCATCCAAGACGAAGACGGCTGCCCCGAGAAGATCGGGCCGAAGAGCTTGGTCGCGGTCAAGGGCGACAAGATCGAGATCAAGGACAAGATCTTCTTCAAGACCGGCAGCGCGGTCATCATGCCGAAGAGCTTCGGCCTACTCGATCAGGTCGCCTCGGTGCTCAAGAGCTACACGCACATCACCAAGGTGCGCATCGAGGGCCACACCGACACCGACGGCAACGCCAAGAAGAATCGCAAGCTCAGCCAAGATCGTGCCGCGAGCGTACGCACCTACCTCATCGGCAAGAGCACCGAGGCCGCACGCCTCGAGGCCGAGGGCTTTGGCCCCGACAAGCCCATCGCTTCGAACAAGACGGCGCGCGGCAAAGAGATGAACCGCCGCGTCGAGTTCGTCATCGTCGAGCAAAAGCCCCTCGGCACCGACGTGGCCGAGGAAGCAGCGAAGGAAGCGGCCAAGAACGCGCCCCCAGCTGTCGACATGGGTGGCTTCGATGTTGGCCCTGGGCCCGCAGGCGGCACGCCACCGCCGGCCGACGGTGCGCAACCCCCTGCGCCGCCGCCGCCCGGCGCTGCGCCGACCTTCGAAATGGACATTGGTGGCGACACGGCTGCACCGGCCCCGGCGCCTGCACCGGCGGCCGAGAAGGGCAAGAAGAAGGGTAAGAAAGGCAAGAAGGGCAAGAAGGGCGGCGCCGCCGACGGCGTCGAGTTCAACTTCTAAGGCCTCCGCGTACCGAACTGCGCTTGCAGGGTCGTCCATAGCTCGCGCACTTGCGCGAGCGTGGCTTCGCGCGTGCCGCTGTTGTCGATGATCCACGGCACGCGGCGGCGCTTGTCGTCGAGCGGGAGCTGCGCCAAGAGGCGCTCTGTCGCGGCGCCGAGGTCGAGCTGCTCGCGGCTCATCAGGCGGGCGAGCTGGATGTCACGCGGCACCCAGACGACGATGACGCCCGCCATGGTGGTCTCGAGCTGGCGCTCGAATAACAACGGCACGTCGTAGATAACGAACGGCGCCCCGCGCGCGCCGAGCTCCAGGCAGCGCCGCGCCGATTCGACGGCGACCGCCGGGTGCGCCAGAGCCTCGAGCGCCGCCCGCTCTTCGGCGTCGGCGAAGACGCGCACGGCGAGACGGCGCCGATCGAGCGAACCGTCGGGCAAGAGGGTGCCGGCAAAGCGCATACCGATGGCAGCACCGAGCTCGCTCGGCTGGCCACGACTTGGGGCGATGAGATCATGATAGACCGTATCGGCGTCGATGATGTCGGCGCCGAGCCCCTGCAACATCTCGTGCACGGTCGATTTTCCGCTGGCGATGCCACCCGTCAGGCCGATGATGCGAAGCAGCGTGCTCATCGGCATGAACTGCCCACGGCACAGGCCGAGCGGCAAGCGTCGGCGTCGTTGACCGTGAGCGTCGATGTGCTTGACACACCCTCGTGCAAAGCACTAAGGCCCGGGCGGTGGCTCAATCCGAACATGGCCGGCCGCAGCGCGTCGCGGAGCTGCTTGGCCACGAGCTCGCGCGGCTCATCTCGACCGAGCTCAAGGATCCGCGCGTCGGCTTCGTCACCGTGACCGAGGTGCGCATGTCGAACGATCTGCGCTCGGCGCGCGTCTATGTGTCGATCTACGGCGACGCCGCGCACCGCCAGGCTTCTCTCGAAGGGCTCAGCAAGGCCGCGGGCTACCTGCGTCATGAGCTCGGTCCGGCGTTGCAGCTACGCCGCACGCCCGAGCTCTTCTTCTGTCTCGACGAGAGCCTCGATCGCGTCGACCGCCTCGAGACGCTGTTGCAGGCGGTCAAGAAGGGCGACGTCGAGACCCCCGGACCACAGACCTCGCTGCCCGTCGAGGTGCAAACGGATCGCAGCGCCCTCGCCCAGCGCCGGCGCGAATTCGAGGAGGCCGCGGCGCTCGCGCGGGCGGCCGCGCCCAAGCAGGCTGGCCGAGGCGACGTAGCGCACGGCTCGCACAAGTCGGCTGGGCGAAGCGACGCGCGCGGGCGAGCAGGACAGCGGCGCCGCGGGCGCTAGACGCGCCAGGGGGCGAGCAATTCGAGGTGGCCCATGGACGGCATTCTCATCATCGACAAACCGGCAGGCCCGACGTCACACGATGTTGTCGCGCGCGTGCGCAAGGTGCTCAAAGAGAAGAAGGTCGGGCACACCGGCACGCTCGACCCGGCGGCGACAGGCGTGCTGCCGCTCGTGCTCGGCTCGGCGACCAAAGTGTCGCGCTACCTCACCGGCGGTCAAAAGACCTATCGCGCGCGCGTCCGCCTCGGCATCACGACGACGACGCTCGACGCCGAGGGTGAGGTGACCGGCGAGCAGCCCGTGACCGTCAGCGAGGCCGAGGTGCGCGCGGCGGCGCAGCGCTTCGTCGGTGAGATCGACCAGATCCCCCCCATGTACTCGGCGAAGAAGGTCGATGGCACGCGCCTGTACAAGCTCGCGCGGCAAGGCGTCGAGATCGAGCGCGAGGCGAAGCGCGTGACCATCTTCTCGCTCGACATCCTCGAAGTGGCGCTGCCCGAAGTGAGCCTCGATGTGCGCTGCTCTGCCGGCACGTACGTGCGGGTGCTCGCGCGCGACTTGGGTGAGCGGCTCGGCTGCGGCGGCCACTTGCAGGCGCTGCGACGCCTAGGCGCCGGACCCTTCACGATCGATGAGGCCATGACCTTGCAGCAGGTCATCGACGAGCCGGAGTCGGTGCGGGCGCGTCTTCTGCCTATCGACCGCGCGCTCGGTATGTTGCCACGCATCGCCGTGCCCGCCGACATCGGCCGCATGGTGCGCGATGGCTATCAGCTCGCAGTCGGCGACTTGCGCACCCTCGATACGCCGAGCTTTGCGCTCGACGAGGCTCTGATGCTGACGCTCGATTCAGGAGAGCTCGTCGCCATCGTGCGCTCGCTCGTGCCGAGCACCGCGCTCGAGGGCAATCGCCGCGACGAGCGCGCCCTTGTGACCGAGCGAGTCTTTGGGCGCGCTTGAGCACGGCGACCCCATCGCCGGCGTGTGACTCGTGCGCGCCGAGAGCGTCTACGTGCACATCTTTACTAGGCGCCACGCTCACCGCGACCAGCGTCGGCATCACCGCCCGCGTCCTATAGGATATTGCCTCACGCTCACGTGGAGCTTGCGCCGCCGCGCCGCTTGACGAATCGTTTTTCGAACCTTATATACGCGCCAGCCGGATCAACAGAGTTCAACAACTTGGCCTCGGCGGAAAAATTCAATGCCTATCTATGAGTACCAGTGCGAAGGTTGCGGCAAGGTGTTTGAAGTCTTGCAGAAACTCTCAGACCCGCCGCCCGCGGAGCATGATTGCGGCTCCAGCCAGATTCGCCGGCTCATGAGCACCACGGCCTTCGTGTTCAAGGGCTCGGGGTTCTACATCACCGACTACGCGAGCAAGGAGCAGCGCGCCGATCGGGCGGCGGGCAAGAAATCCGAGAAGGGCGCGGACAACAGCGCCGACAAGAGCACCAAGGGATCGGCCGCAGAAAGTAGCGCCAGCTCAGGCTCGAACTCGGGCTCAGGCTCGAGTTCAGGGTCTAGCTCCAGCTCGGGCTCGAACTCAGGCTCAGGCGCGAGCTCGGGCTCGGGCTCAGGCTCGGGCTCAGGCTCAGGCTCTAGCTCGGGCTCAGGCTCAGGCTCTAGCTCGGGCTCAGGCTCAGGCTCTAGCTCGGGCTCCGCGGGCAAATCGGCCTCGTCGGCTCCCGCCGCCGCGTGACGCTCAGGGCCGCGCTGGCGTCGTCTTCTTGCCGCTGACGCGAGCCTCGAGCAGCTCGATGATGCGCGCCTGACCCTGCTGGAGCAGCTCGACATCACGGCGCAGCGCCCGCAATTCGGCAGCCACGGCGTCCGGTGTGGCTGGCGCCCCGAGGGTGGCGGCGTTGGGCGAGCGCGCCCCGGCCGATGCTGCCGTTAAGGCCGGCGTGGAGGTGACCACAGGGTCAGCGTTCGGCACCTTGCCCTCCGCGGTGAGACATCGATAGCGGGTGCACGTCGCCTCCGACTCGCACTGCTCGTCCTTCGTGCAGACATGGGCACAACGCTCGTAGTAACAATCGAAGCCGCGCCCACACTCGTCGTCGGTCTTGCAGACTTGCCCGACGCGGGTGCCGCAACCCGCGGCAAGCGACGCGAGCGCGGCGAGGGCAACCGATCGGATCACACGAGCGTGCACGGCCACCCTGCTAGAGGCTCGCCTTGAAATTTGGGGCTGGCTTAAAGGCGACGGTGCGCGTCGGCGCGATGGCGATCATCTCACCTGTCTTTGGGTTACGACCCTTGCGCGCCTTGCGCTTCTTGACCGCGAACGTGCCAAACCCTGGGTAGGTGAAGCGCTTGTCCTTGCGAATCGCCTTGTGCAGATGCTCGAACGCCGCCTCGATGATGTGACCGACCATCTTCTTGCTGATGGTGGGCCCGGTGTCCTTCGCTACGCGCTCGATCAACTCGGCCTTGGTCATGTGCGCCCTCTGCTGTGCAAGCCGTCACAAAGCCCTAGTTGGAAGCACGCGTCAAGGCCCGGGGTGCGGTCTATCGAAGCGCACCGTCTGCTCCATGGCCTTGCCCGTATCGAGATCTTTGGCGGCGAGTTTGAGGATGCCCTCTTCGGTCACATCGAAGACCACCTCGACGCGCACGCTACCCTTGGCGCCGGGGCGGATGCCCGAGAACGTGAAGTCACCGAGCGGCTGGTTGTCGCTCGCGGCCGGTTTGTCACCTTGCAGGATGCGCATCACCAGATCGCGCTGGTTGTCTTTGTGGGTGGTGAACGTAAACTGCCGGCGGTTCGGCACCGAGCAGTTGCGCTCGAAGAGCTGATGCAGCCCGCCACTCGCCGTCTGGATACCGACCGCCATCGGCAGCACATCGAGGAGCTGCACCTTGAGGTCGGAGTGGCTATCGAGGCTACAGGCAAATAGCGCAGCGCCAGCCGCCACGGCCTCGTCGGGGTGCACGGACTTCGACGGCTCCTTGCCGAAGAACTCGGTGATGCGCCGCGAGATGAGCGGCATACGCGTCTGCCCGCCGACGAGCAGCACCTCGTCGATGTCTTTGGGCGCAAGACCGGCGTCGTCGATGACCTTCATGCACACGGCAAAGGCGCGCTCGACAAAGGGCGTCACGAGCTCCTCGAGGTCCTCGCGCTTGATAGCCATGTTGATGTCGACGGGTTTGTTGTCGGGCGTCATGGTCACGAAGGGCACGCTCAGCTTGACCTCGCCGCGACTCGACAAATCGATCTTGGCCCGCTCCGCCGCGTCGCGTACGCGCTGCTGTGCCACGCCGTCGCACGACAGGTCGACATTGTGTTGCGCCTTGAAGTCCATGAGCACGTACTGCACGAGCGCGTTGTCGAAATCGAGACCGCCGAGGAAGGTGTCGCCGCCGGTCGCCTTGACCTCGAAGACCGAGCCGCGGATCTCGATGATCGAGATGTCGAAGGTGCCGCCGCCGAGGTCGAAGACCGCGATGCGTTTGTTCTCGAGCTTGCGCCCAGCGCCGTAGGCGAGCGCCGCTGCGGTCGGCTCGTTGATGATGCGTACGATCTCGAGCCCACCGATCTTGCCGGCCTCCCGCACGGCCTGGCGCTGCCGGTCGTTGTAGTAGGCAGGCACGGTGACGACGGCCTTGGTGATGGGCTGCTTGAGCTGCTGCGTCGCGACCTCGCGGATCTTGGCCAAGACGCGGCCCGAGATCTCGGTGACGCGCCATTTCTTCTCGCGCAGCGGCACCACGACTTCGTTGTTTTCGCCGCGCGCGAGGTCATACGTAACGCTCTTGCGCATGCGCTCGACGAGCTCCGAGTCGTAGTCGACGCCGATCATGCGCTTGGCACCGTAGACCGTGCCCTTCGGGTTGAGCTGCCACTGGCGCTTCGCCTCGTAGCCGACGAGCTCGTGCCCCTTATCGTCGATGGCGAACACCGAGGGGATGGTGAAGTCGCCGCCGCGATAGGGGATGAGGCGCACCTTGCCGCCCTCTTCGACGAGCGCGGCGCAGGAGTTCGCGGTACCGAGGTCGATACCGATGATGGGCACGGACATAGTTTCGACTACTCCCCGACTGAGGCTCCGAGTCGGACTCTATCATAATGACGGCACGCGCCAAGGGCCGCAGCGGCGGCGTTTTCGGGCACGAGAGGTTCGTTGACTCGAGCGCTCGCGGCGCACCCGGCTACGCGCTTGCTCTGCTTGGCTCGGGCGTAGCACACTGGCGCGGCAATGTCGCTCGGACTCTCCGCCCTCGCTGGGCACACCGTCATCTACGGCGGTAGCTTCAACCCGCCGCACTTAGGCCACCAGATGGGCTGCCTCTACTTGCTCGAAGGGCTCGGGGCCGAGGTGGTGTGGCTCATGCCGGTGTTTGCGCATCCCTTCGGCAAGGCGGTCGAATCGTTCGGGCACCGCGCCGCAATGTGCCGCCTGCTCGCGTCGCCGTTCGGGGAGCGCGTCGTCGTAAGCGAGATCGAACGCGAGCTCGGCGGACAAAGTCGCACGTATGATACGCTCGTGCACTTGTGCGCTGCCCACCCCGCGCGCCGCTTTGCGCTCGCGATCGGTGCCGACAATCTCGACGAGCTGCCGCGTTGGCACCGCTTTGCCGAGCTCGAAGCGCTCCTGCCAATTGTCGTCGTGGGACGCAGTGGCTATGCGAACGCCGGCCTCGCAGCCATCGACTTGCCTGCCGTGGCGAGCCGTGAGCTGCGCGCTCGTGTCGCGCGCGGCGAATCGCTGCTCGGCCTCGTGCCGGAAACGGTCGCCGACTACGTGGCCAAGAACCGCCTGTTCCGTGACGGCGCTTAGGTCTTCGGCTAGGCTGCGCCTTGATGGCGAGGACGGTGCTAGTCGCGGACGCGGACACGACCACGCGCGAGCTCATCACGAGCGTGCTGACCCGTGAGGGCTTCACGGTGGTGAACGCGAGCGACGGCGCCGAGGCCTGGAGCGCCTGCGAGCAGGATGTGCCGCTGCTGCTGCTGTGCGCCGAGCAGCTATCCGGGGTAAGCGGCAGTGAGCTGTGCCGGCGGGCCAAGGAACGCAATGCCGCCGTGCGCACGGTCCTGATCGCCGACACCGAATCGGCGGTCGAAGCGCTCGCCCGGCAGACGTCGTGTGACGCGGCCATGGCGCGGCCCTTTCGCTTCGCAGCGCTGCGTCAGCACCTCGCCGAGTGGCACCTGCTTACCGAGCGACGCCGCGAAGCCGAAGTCGAGCCGCGCTTTTCGTTCAGCCTGCCGCCGGTGCCGGAGCCGTTCGCTGGCGACCTAACCGTCGCCGCGCCCGAAACCTCGGGCATCGATTCCGGCGCGGGCGACGCTGCGGTGCCCATCCCTGTGCCGGTTGGGCTACCGCTATCACGCGGCAGCGATTCACTCATAGCGACAGCGCCGGCGCCTCCTGCGCCTCTCGAGCTCGGCGAGCCGCCAGCGCTTGCGCCTCCTGCGCCTCTCGAGCTCGGCGAGCCGCCAGCGCTTGCGCCTCCTGCGCCTCTCGACCTCGGCGAGTCGGCGACGCTTGCGCCTCCCCCTCCTCTCAACCTCGGCGAGTCGGCGACGCTTGCGCCTCCCCCTCCTCTCAACCTCGGCGAGCCGGCGGCGCTTGCGCCTCCCCCTCCTCTCAACCTCGGCGAGCCGGCGGCGCTTGCGCCTCCCCCTCCTCTCAACCTCGGCGAGCCGGCGGC
>Ga0315268_10006165_pt1 | contig 12787 bp, 15 predicted proteins | sample C1_top_MG_FD_204535 | JGI IMG/M metagenome (GOLD analysis project Ga0315268, IMG submission 204535) | Sediment microbial communities from Yellowstone Lake, YNP, Wyoming, USA - C1_top | ecosystem: Environmental > Aquatic > Freshwater > Lake > Sediment | place: USA: Wyoming | collected 2017-08-01 | reverse complement strand
GATCCGTACATCTGGATCCATTGCACAGACATTTTCACCTATGATGAGGATGAGTCCCGCTAGCGCCGTCCCTATCGCGAGCCCATCCCAGAAGTCCTTTGCCACTTGTGTTGAGCCGAAAGCACCTATGGCCATCGGAAGCTTCAGTGGGATGCCTCCGAGCTCAGATTCGATTTTTACGTTCGGAAAAATAGCTGTATTTGAATCTGGTTCTATGCCTGAAGCACCCCTAAGACGGGATAAAATATTGAAATGTGACCAGTCGAGGCCATAATTTTTTGAGGACGCAGCGGTGCTCTGTCCAAATTGTTCGGGTATTGGATACAGTACCTCATGCCCTCGAAACGCCGATAAACTTATCTCACAAAGGAATGGACACTCCTTGATGCAGAGCGAACACATTCCACTTGTGGGACATACATCTTTCACCCTCGTGCGAGTTCCGGTCATGGATGATTCATTTAGGTAAGACGAATCTTTTAGCACTCTTTCCGTCAATCAATCACCTCTCTTTTTTAACCCTCGAATGGGATTAAACCTTTTTAATCATCAATATTTTTCAACACGTTCAACGCTTCGGTCAACATCGCCGTAAAAATTTCCTCTTCAATGACTTTTCCAAGCCCAATCCCAGGACATTCCTCTGACGCATTGAACTCGAAGCTCTCAGCACCGATCTGCTCCAGACAGAATGGATAAAAGCGACACAGCAATGGCCTATGATTATAAATCTGGCAATCGGCGCCCTTCAAGAAGATACATTTACCATCCCGTTTTCTCATCGTATACCTGTAGGGCTCTGATCTGGATGCGGAAGTTGAGAACTCCTCTGGTTTAAGGTTGGTGATATCTGAGATTTGTTCAACTTCCCTTTCTAACATGAGAACCTTCCGCTCCCTCTCAGGTGTGTCTCCGCAGCACTTTGCGCACCTCTGGCACTCGAAGCGGATATTTTTCGGGTAAAGCAATTTCAAGGGGCTCGGCTCCAAGTTACTTTGAATCTTCTTAGATTCCGGCAAATTTTTAAATAGTTCTAGCTTGCTTGCACATTCGAAGAAAATACTCGTGCAACCTCGTGTCAGGCGTCAGCTCCGAGTGAAAAGCCACGGCTATGATATTGCCCTGTTTTACAGCAACGATTTTATCCTGAAACTTGGCCAAGATTTGAACATCACCCGATACTTCCTCAACCGCAGGCGCCCGGATGAAAACGGCCCTTATAGGCTCTTTTCCGAGAATTGGGATATCGAGGTCTGTTTCAAATGACTCCCGCTGTCTCCCAAATGCGTTCCTGACCACTTTTATGTCCATGAGGCTAAGCAGGGGCTGTTTGGTTCGAACGATCTGAGCATCACCATGTTTCGCGAGGGTAATCAGCCCGGCGCAGGTGCCAAGAATCGGAGTGCCTTTCGCTGCTTTTTTTCTGACCTTCTCGATAATGCCAGTTGTGAGCATGAGCTTGCCTATGGTGGTGCTTTCCCCGCCAGGAATGATAATGCCATCTAAATTCTCGAGCTGCTCGGGCCTACCCGCCCAGACAACTTCTCCCTTGATGCCGAGCTTCTGCATCGCCCGCTTCGTTGCATCGATGTGCTCGCTCACCGCGCCTTGGAGACCGATGACGCCTATTTTCATGATTGACACCAGATTCGCACAACTAACGCCAAGAAATGGGAAGAGACGCTATATGCCCCTTGCCTGCATCCTTTCCTCAACTTTAAGGGTCTTGATATCCAACCCGCGCATCGCCTGTGGGAGTCCCTTGCTAGCCTCGAGCACCGTCTGCGGGTCATCATAGTATCGGGTCCCCTCTACTATGGCCCGGGCCATCCGCGCTGCGTCACCAGACTTGAATATCCCGGAGCCGACGAAGACGCCGTCCACGCCGAGCTGCATCACGAGAGCGCTGTCAGCAGGCGTGGCTATTCCTCCCGCACAGAACCAGACCACGGGCAGCCTCTGGAGCTTTGCCGTCTCGCTCACCAGATCGACTGGCACTCGATATTCACTTGCCTTGGCCTCCAGTCCCTCTCGCGAAAGCCCAGCCAGCTCGACTATCTGCCTTTTCGTCAGCCTGATGTGCCTCACGGCCTCGACGATGTTGCCGGTGCCTGCCTCGCCCTTGGTACGAATCATCGCCGCCCCCTCGTTTATCCGTCGTAGGGCCTCACCGAGGTCTCTAGAGCCGCAAACGAACGGGACTTTGAACTTGTGTTTATCGACGTGAAATTCTTCATCAGCAGGCGTCAGCACCTCGGACTCATCTATCATATCAACGCCTAGGGCCTCGAGCACCTGTGCCTCGGCGAAATGGCCTATTCTACACTTAGCCATGACTGGTATCGTGACAGCGTCCATCACCCGCTGAACCATCTCAGGATCGGGCATCCTTGCCACCCCTCCGGAAGCTCTGATATCTGCTGGCACAGCCTGCAGCGCCATGACCGCAACCGCTCCAGCTTCCTCAGCTATAACAGCCTGTTCGGGGTTGGTGATGTCCATTATCACTCCACCCTTCTGCATCTTGGCGAATCCGCGCTTCAGGCGTTCAGAGCCAAATACTATCTCCATAACATCGACCTCAGATTCACTAATCACTAGTGCCTAATTAAAAATGTGGTGGAATGCTTTTTTTGATGAGTATTGGCAGACCTAAAATCGTATTATACGGGGTGAGGAGGGGGAATCCGTGGTTGTTATGGTAATGTCTTATAGAAGTTCGGTGAAATCAAATTAGGGTGCTGATATGGTCGTGCACGTTGCGGAGTGCGTTTTAGGCGTTTTCGCATTCAACGAAGATGGGAAAATGCTCGGCTCAGAGCCTTTCCCTTCGGATCCTATCCAAATAGCTGGTCGGCTGGCTACCATCCAGATGGGCACGGTGACTGAAGAACATCGTAAACTAATTGCGAAGTTTATTGACGAGGGTCATCGCGAGTTCAGCTTGGAGTCCGAGGAGCTCGCGGCGAGGTTGAAGAAGGAATTCAAGCGCGCCACTTTCGAGGTGATAATGCCAAACAAGGCGGGTGAGGTGCTCCGAAGCTCTTTGCGTGATATTGCTGAGCAGATGGGGATCGAGGATGTCAAAGAGCTAGTCCGTAACGTCAACACGCTGCTCACGCGGCAGGGTCTTAGGGAGGAGGCGGCTGAACGGGACAGGTTGATAGTCCAGTCGATAAACATGCTTGACGAGATCGACAAATCGGCGAATACGATATCCGGGCACATCCGGGAATGGTACTCCATCCACTTCCCCGAGCTTGATAGGCTTGTGCCGGACCACCAATCGTACCTCAAGCTGGTTTTGGACTTGGGTACTAGGGATAAATTCGTATCGTCAGCGATAAAGACGGCCGTCCAGCTTCCGGACGAGGATATCGAAAAGATAGCCCAGGCTGCGCAGAGTTCGCTGGGCGCCCCGTTCGATGAGCTCGACGTCAAAGCCATCCGCGACTGCGCCGAGGAAGTATTCACGATGTACGAGGTTCGGGGGGAAATATCCGAATACATCGATGGATTGATGGCTCAAGTTGCGCCGAACATCAGAGCTGTGGTCGGAGGGCCTATCGGGGCCCGACTGATCTCACTCGCGGGAGGACTCGCGCACCTCGCCAGATTGCCTGCAAGTACTATACAGGTTCTTGGGGCTGAGAAGGCGCTATTCAGGGCGCTCCGGTCCCACGCCAAGCCGCCGAAGCACGGAGTCATCTACCAGTATCCGGACATCAGGGGCTCACCCAAGTTGCAGCGGGGGAGAATAGCTCGAGCGCTCGCCGGCAAGATCACGATAGCCGCGCGGGTCGATGCGATGTCCGGAGAGTTCGTTGGTGAAAGATTAGCGGAAGATTTTAAATCCCGAGTCAAGGAAATCAAATCTAGGTTGGAGAGGTCTGGGGGCCGCATTTATGAAGGCGATCGAGCACGACGGATTTAAGGGCGTCTATTGGATCGAGCTCGACGATGGCACTAAGAAGCTTGCCACGGTAAACTTTGCTCCGGGCTCTCAGGTCTACGGCGAGAAGCTCGTGGACATCGAGGGCGTGGAGTACCGATTCTGGGACCCGTACCGAAGCAAGCTAGCTGCGGCTGTTCTGAAGGGGATGAAGGGCATGCCGATCGAGAACGGGTCGAAAGTTCTTTACCTCGGAGCTGCAAGCGGGACGACTGTGAGCCACGTTTCTGACATAATCGGACAAAATGGGATTGCCTACTGTGTTGAGATTTCGTCCCGTCCGCTGCGCGACCTTCTGCTGGTCTGCAGCCGGAGGCCAAACATGGTGTCCATACTGGCGGACGCTGCAAAGCCGAACGAGTATTGCTCTCTCGTTGAGCAGGTTGATGTGATCTATCAGGACGTCGCCCAGGTCGAACAAACCGAGATCTTGCTCAAGAACGTCAAGGTATTCCTCCGAGATGGGGGGCACGCGTTGTTCATGATTAAGTCCAGGAGCATAGACGTGACCAAGGAACCCCGAGATATCTTCCGGGAGGAGATCGAGAAGCTCGAGAAGGAACTGGAGGTCCTCGATTCCAAGATACTCGAGCCGTACGAAAAGGACCACGCGATGATCTTTCTCCGGAAGTAGGATCTTGTCGTTCATTTAGCGACAAATTTTCTGATGGGTTAAAATTTATTTTTTGAACATCCTAATTACAACAACAGAATTCCATCTGGGCACAATTAAATCAATAAAATAATTTTTTAAATTTCGATTTTTGGGTTGGGAGTTAAAATTCAAGCCAAACCAAACCCTTTCAGCTCCAAAAAGCGGCGCGCTAAGGACTTGGAGGATAGTTTCACAAGCGGTAAATCGTCTACTTAGCAAGACTGAATCATGGTGCGGCAATGTACGATTCGGGGGTAAAAGTAAAATCCGAACAGCTGGCCAGAATATGCCCTCGATGCAAAGGCAACGGCTTTGTCAGGGTTTTTAATCCAATGTTTTTTCCGCAGGGGAAGCCTGTTTTGTGCTCGAATTGCCACGGCGAAGGAGTAATCAAGATAAATGAATAATAATCCCGGGATGGGCGGGTCTACGACGGACGGGTCGAAAGCGCCTAACCCAGGAACATTTCAAGCTCGATCTCATCCCTTAACGGAACCGCGTTTTTACCGGTCAACGGAATTTCCGGCTTCAGCTTGCGCGACTGCTCAAGCGCATTGCGACGGATTGCGACCAGCTCGAATCCCCTTTTTTGATAGAATCGTAAAGCGTCCACATTGTCGTTGGTAGTTATTGCCCACAATCGTTTGCAACCAGAATCCAACGCCACCCCCTTGACTGCTTCCAAAAGCGCGGACCCGATACCGGTCCTTTCATGCAGGCTGTTCAACGTGATTATTTCACATTCTTTGCCATCTACCAGGTAAGTTATCAGCCCAACGGGTTTATTGTTCGCTACAGCGGCGAAACCGAGGAGTTCATCGGTATGGTAGATTTTGCCGCGAGCCACGATTTTGGTGGAGGCCCACTCCTTTTCGATGAGGGCCGCTACCCAATCTCGGTCCCCTCTGTCCAACTTGCGGATTTTGAATCTGATTGTTGAGCTCCTTTTCAGCAGCGCCACCTCCGAACATCATTAAAGAAATAAGCCATTGCGTTGGTAATGTAGTTACTGCCTTTAAAAACATCGAAGCCAACATTTTAAGAGGATGGAAATTTTGGAATTTAAGGCCGTGAGAACCACCAATAGCGGTGAATTTGATCAGGCGCTGCAAATCTACTCTTCTTCATTTCCATCCGTGGAAACCAAGCCGGTTAACAAAGTGGTAAAAATGTTGTTGAAGGATAAGAACTACCATCTTTTCGTCATCGTCAAGGATGGTTCAGTAGTCGGCATTTCTCTACTCTACGTTTTCAAAAGATTACGATCTGGATTGTTGGATTATATAGCGATAATTCCTGAATTTCGGGGACAAGGCGTGGGCGAAGAGCTCTTCCGTCGTACTCTAAATCGATTCAAAAGGATGTGCCCCAACTCGATTGGCCTATTTCTAGAAGTTCAAAAGGAGGATGTTGAGGATTTAATCGAGCGCAGGATTCGTAAGAATAGAATTAGGTTTTACAGGGGATTTGGGGCTAAAAAGGTTGGTAACGTGGACTATCTGCTCCCGCCTCAGCACGGCACAAAACCAGAAGAAATGCATTTGATGATCGTGCCAACTGTAAAGGTGAAGTCGTTATCTAAAGAATTTCTTTTGGATCTCATAAAAACAACATACGTAAAAGTTTACGGCTACAGGCAAGACGATTTGTTAAAAAAATTTTCTAGAACTAAGATGAGCGATTTGCCACTCGATTAAGTTAAGAGATCATCCAGCTACTATGGTGAGGTGCCATCCTTCACTGCCTTGAAGTAAATGTTGTTGGTATAAGTGGCTGCCCACTGTCCGGCGGGTATGTTCATGAACCAATAGCTGTTCTCGGAAGTGCCCGGCGTTACGTCCTCCCAGAAGCCTTGGTTGGGCCCCGTCGCATAGCTAGTGGTTAGCGCAGTCCACTTAGCCCCGCCCGCGATATTGTCGTTGTCGTAGTGAGCATTGCTAACGCCTACTGTATATCCCGCTCCATCCGACCAGTCGGTGCCCTTTATGTAGATGTCGACGTTCACGTTGGTTGTCGATTCGACCTTTAGAGTGGCCGGATTTCCTGCATTGGCCAGAGCGAGGTTATTCTCTGTACCCGATCTCAAGGTCCCCCAGTTTATCGGAACATTTGATAGGGTTATGTCGACGATCGTGGATGGTCCGGATACCGTGAACGATGAGGTCGTGGATTGCTCATCGCTGTCTGTCGCTAAGGCCATTGGCACAGCAAGTACCATGTACGCTAGAAATGATATAACGGCAGAGATTGCCACTATCTTCCTATTCAGCATCGCTCCCATTTCTTTTTCACTTAGAGAAATCCAGCCAGGGCTTCTCTGTACAAATCTGTGATATTTACGTGTATAATCCCGCACGTGTTTTTCGATTAAACAGTTCATTTGTTGAACTTAAAAACGGTCATTTGCGCGCCGTTGTCCAGCTGCGCCATGAGCCACTACGGCTGCAATTGAGTCTAATGTCTTCTTATGTAGATCAAAAGGTACAGCGCCATCGCAATTCCGATCAACGGTAAAACCAAGGTTCCAGCAAGCACGTAGGATGGGTAATTTGAGGCGATTATGGCTTGCGCTTTGCAGCTGTTCGAGGCCATCACAGTGCTGTCAGTCTGCGAGATCACTGTGACAGTTATATTGTCCTCCGCGTATGGCTGTGCATTCTCTGGAATCGTGACCCTCAGACTTATGTCGGCTCTTAAGGCCCCTGCCTCCACCGTGGTAGAAGTGGCCGAGAGGGTTGGACCCCAGCCCAATTTATCGACCAGCATCAAATTGTAATTGTCCGCCACATCGCCAGAGTTCGTCACGGACACGGTAAACGTGATGTTCTCTCGAGGTCCAGCGCCGATATGCGTGGGGGAGATTTCGACCTCGACGCTTTTTACGATTTCTAATCCCCCCGCCAATCCCACCGAGATAAGTAGCAATGGAACAATCAGCAAGGCGATTATCAAAACCGGCAGCAGGGCTCTATTAAAACCTCTGGTCTTCAATTTTTGCCTCCGTACATCATCCCGATTCGGCTGGGTGATATAAAGCCCTTTGCGCGCCGCCGCTCAGTGGCTGCCAAAATTGAGTAGGGCGGGAGAAAAAATTATATGATACCTGCCAAAATCTGGTCGAGTATCATACCAATGCCACTCTAGGCTTACCCAACGGTTTACCGCAGTATGGGCAATATTTAATTGGCTCTCCGTTAACATACAGCCCTTCACAGGGGTCTCTACCACAGGTGTTTGCCATTATAGTTCCTCCTCTTCCTCTTCTTCCTCCTCATCGCTTATTTGATTATTGGTCACTCACGGATAGTTGTTTCGATTTCGGGCTTGAAGCCGACCATGAGCGCTAGTCCGAGTCATTTCCAATAGCAATCGACATCCAGGAATCCGATTTCCTGAAGCCAGTGGAGTTGCGTTTCGACATCCAGCAATTTGTTTGAAGGATCTTATTTCTCAAGGTATTTATTGACAATTAATTACCCGACGGAATAGTGAGCCCCCCGTTTAAAAATATAGAAGATAGTTTCACAAATCACATAACTCCACAAAAATAGAAAAAAGGATGATGAAATGAGAAACCTTAGGCCGACATGGGTGTTTGATTTTAGTGTTCGTGTCCCTGACCACGTGGTAACTGTTATCCAGGGGCAAGCGGTACAGGTTCCCGTTATGGTTGAGCTCGATAGAGGCCAGCCCCAACCGGTCACGTTAACCGTCGCCACAAATTGGGCGTCGGTGGGCATAGGTGCCAATGTCATCCCCCCGACAGTTGTTCCGGTGGGAGGGGCAGGAGCGGCGCTGCTGACCATAACAGTGTCCCCCAACACTCCTCCCGGCAGCTACATGATCGCGGTGCGGGGCGAGACAGGCGGGACGTTCAAGACCAGTGAGGATATGGTCACGGTTGTGGTTCAGCCCCGTGCCCAGCCACGAGGTCGAGACCCGCCACAAGAGCAACCTCAAAATCCTGCGAAGGCCTCTTCAAAAGCCGGCAAAGGTCCTCCTCCGGCGCGTCCAAGTTATTCGAGCCACAAGGCCAAACCGCCGCTGACCCCGAGAAGCGCGAGCCTGCGCCGCCTGGCCGGTGGCGCCTTCATGGGCATAATAATTTCTGTTATCATTTATGCAGCGGTGTCCTCCAGCTTCGACCTCGCAGGCGGAGGAGGAGGCGGAGGGGGCTCTCAGACCTGGGAGATATGGAGCACAATGGGCCAGCAGTACGCAAATGCCACGGTCGACGGCTCAGGCAACTTTACTGCCTTTGGGTGGACGGGATACGCGCCGGGGATCGGCAACTACGCGATCAACGTCACGAACGGCAGGATGTCTGGCACCTCGATGACTTTCACCATAACCGCGTCTTACACCGGGACGGGACAAAACATTTACGGGACTGCCTACGGGACAATGAACGCCGCGTTCCCGAACGCCACGTCAGCAAGCGGGTCGGCGAGCGGGACAATATCGGATCCACTCGGCGATAGGTCCTTCACCGACACTTGGACGGCGACGAGGGTATCCTAGGGCTTGGTTCGCGGGCTAAAATTTTGATTTTTTGCACTTTGCTTTTTCAGCTCTAATTTTATTTATCCGAAGGCTATCGGTGCCATATCCACAACAGTCACGGTGAAAGCAATTTTGTTTTCTGGTATGAAGTTGGCTGTGATCTTCTTATCGGAATTCATTGTCACCGTCATGCTAGTTGTCGTTCCAGAAGCGTCACCGGACCAGTTGTCGAACTCGTAACCCGAAGATGGGGTAGCAGTCGCGGTCACAACGGTTCCAGTAAGGTAGCCTACGGTAATTACACCGGGCAGGCGTGGTATGAGAGGGCCGTACTGTTCGCCAGCAGGGTCGAGCGCAACTGAACCTCCAAACGAAGGATTGACGATCGTGGTTAAGGCATACAGCTCTTTTCCAGTTACATTTGTTGTGAATATAATGGACTCGCTGATTCCGGCTTCATTGGTCGCGTACAAATCCATTACCTGTGAAACGGTGCCGACGGTCACTGTGAGTGTCGCGTTTTCGCTATCGCCGGCATTGATTGACAGAATCGAGGGTGAGATTTTATACGATAAGCTACCCCAGTCGACTCCAAGGGAGAAGCTGTCCGAAACGTCACCAATGTTGGTAACAGTGATAATGTACGTGAGCCTTGTTCCAGTAGCGCCGCTCTGTGACCCCGGCGAGATTGAGACATCCATGTCTGCAAAACCACCAGTACTGCTCTTGCCACTTCTAAGATAATAGACACTGATGGCAGCCACGGCTACCAGCTCGATGACGACAACAACCGTTAAAACAACAATTATTGAACTTACTGCCCTCTCTTCCACCCTGTCCCAGTAAAACCTTCTTTTTAAGCCTTTTAAATTTTGATTCATATCCGAAACTTATTCTTTATTGCTGCGTTGAAGACTGTGATGCGGCGAGCAAGACGAACGAAAACAAACCTTTGCGCGCCGCCTCCAGGAGGCTAAAAGTGAGACCGAAATCCCACAGCTAGGGGCGGCGGCGCGCATCATCGGTGGCGGGGACTTCGATCCTTCCGCTACTCTTACGGCGAACTTCGAAATCTCGACCAATCTCCGTCGCCCGCCGTTTTTCACGTCGAGATCTTTCTTCCTCAATCATTGCCTCTCACCCTGCTCCCGGATGGTTTTCCACGTCCTTCCCTGGTTTTTCGCCCAGGTTTTTCCATGGCTCCCCGTTGCCCTTAGGCTCCGGTTTGGCCTTTCCTGAGGACTTTCATCCCCGCCACTTAAAACTACAAAGCTAATCGTATATAAAGTATATGTGTTTAACAAGTATACATATTGTTAAATGAGCCATTTGCGCGGCGCCTGTGGAGTCCGAATATACGCTCGCCGTCGAACAGGCCCCCGACCCACTGGTGTGCGGTTGGATTCATTTACGGAAATTCGCGGAATAAAAAATTTCCTGCTGTTCAATAGTTGACCCTACAGACCGTGATTTGGCCACCCGGGCTCGTGTAAACGTTTTCTAACCAGTAATCAATGCCCGCTAGGTAATCGGCATTGTATAGAATTTGCGAGAATACGCGGACATCCATCGATATAGACAAATCAAAAAGAGATGGAGCGATATTTGTGTTATAAGAGGCTCGGACTATGACGTCATTGTTTTCAAAGTAGAAAACCAGCAGGGTTTCAGGAATATCCGGAGTAGGCGTGGGATAGTTGAAATTGATGTTTGTTAATGTCCCATTGTTGTCGAGATAAATACTCACATAGCCGGCTAAGCTCTTTTTGGTGTTATCCGTTTGCAAAAATACATTTCCCTGCGGATCTAGAACTACATTTTCCCGATTCTCACCAAAATTAAAGACGTGGTTTTGACCATCCTTCGCGAAGGATGCTGCCTGCGCCTTCCAAAATCCGTTCGCCCACATCGACCAAGCGGGATACCAAGCTCCGTAGTAACTATTCTCAGGCGTGACCCAAGACTTATAGAATATCACGTAGTCGATTTGACATTTGTAGTTTTCACGATAGGTCTGTATGAGCCAACGAAATTCGCGGTCATCCATCATGGGGAGGCGCTGAATATCAATTCTCCTGCCGTTGATTGCCCAAGGCCTAGCAGGGACATCGATACCGTAAATGTACCTTGCACTACCTATCTTGTAGTATATGTAGTCTGGAGGGCGAACGCCTGTGGTGTTTTCCCATTTGCCCTCCTCCCCTAAATTTTCGGCGCCATCCCAAATAGTTCTCCGTCTAGCGATGCTGTTGCAAAGGTGCCCCAATGACCAATCGATGGCGACAGTCGAATTCTCGGGCGTGTTTTCTCGAAGCCAATTTAAAGCGCTTATCAGCTCATTATCCGCCACAACTTCGTTGCCTCCACCCCTATTCATGAGATAATAGGCACCGATGGCGGCCACCGCGACAACAGTTAGCGAAACAACAATAGCTATCACAACAATTATCGAACTTACTCCTTTTTCCTCCACCCGAGCCCCCCCTCAAATCCAGATTCGGCTGGCTACATAAAGCCCTTGCGCGCCACCCGAGGGGGTAGCGTAACCGAAATGGGCAAATACCACGCGCCAATAATCTATGAGGTAAGGAAATGAGGCGATGACCGGAGTAAAAACTAAGATCCAAAATATCGTGCTCTCGGTCACATACGAGGGCACAGAGTTTAACCTTGAGAAGTTGGCTAGGTCGTTGGACGGCGCACGCTACGATCCGGAGAGCTTTCCCGGCGTAATCTATAAATCAGAGGATCCTCGAGCATCGTTTCTCATCTTCTCCTCGGGTAAGATGAACTGCGTGGGCGCAAGCAGCATGAACGATGCCAAGCTTGCGATAAAGAAGCTTACCGAGAAGCTCAGGAAGGCACGCATAAAGGTTAAATCTGAGCCAAAAGTCAAAGTTCAGAATATCGTGGCATCCGTTAATTTCGGCAGGAAGTTCGATCTCGAGCGTATAGCTAGCAGATTCGAGAACGCCGAGTACGAGCCAGAGACCTTTCCGGGCCTCGTGTTCAGGCTCGACGATCCTAAGGTGGTAATATTGCTCTTTGTATCGGGCAAGGGCGTGTGCGCCGGGGCGAAGAGCATGAGAGATGTAAACAGAGCAGCACAAAATATAAACAAAATCCTCTCTCGACATTAGCGGCATTTTTTGTTCTGTTAACTTATCGGGATATTAAAAATTATCTCCATAAAGTTCTATCTTCTTTCCTCCATCTCATCCCAATATGGTTGCCAGTACACCCAAAATTATGTAAGCAGCGGCGAGGGCTGCCCAAAACAGTATTTGTACTCTCGTGCTAATTTTTATTTTCATTTTCATCACTCCCCCAGATTAAATGGTCATCCGACTACCGTTGCAATCTTTTCTTTTACCAAAAATTCTACATTGGCTTGATTTCCCTCGACTGAGAAGTATACCCTCCTGCCCTCCTTTCCCTTCTTCACGTGTCCCATGCGAGCTAGCTGATTCAGATAAGCGCTCTCGATTGCCCTGGCCCTACCGGTTTCCTTCGCCACGTCCTCGGCCATCGCCTTCCCCAGTTTCATGATTGTCATTGCGCTTTTCCTGAGGTGGTCCGGTAAGGAGAGCAGGGTCACGATGTCGAGTGCCCCGCCAGGCCCCATCGCTTCCTCGCGTTTCTCGGCTTGGCGCTTCATTTTTGTCTTATCGACCAAA
>Ga0315268_10006164_pt1 | contig 12787 bp, 14 predicted proteins | sample C1_top_MG_FD_204535 | JGI IMG/M metagenome (GOLD analysis project Ga0315268, IMG submission 204535) | Sediment microbial communities from Yellowstone Lake, YNP, Wyoming, USA - C1_top | ecosystem: Environmental > Aquatic > Freshwater > Lake > Sediment | place: USA: Wyoming | collected 2017-08-01 | reverse complement strand
TACAAGGACTACAAAACCAGTTGCTGGGATTGTGTCAAGCAGACTGTAGTAATAACTGGAACCTGCAAGGATCCCAACAACATCCGTGGCAACCCAGCATGCGACCATTCGACCCTCTCATTCGTAAACCAGAGTGTCGCCTCTTACCAGATTGGCTTGGTGAACATGCCGGTCATGGGCGGTTTGTTTGTTAATGAAAGGATCAATGTAAAAACCATGGAAGGCGATATTGGCTATCTGATAACCCAGAATGGTATTGTGGTCTCCTTCGGCTCCGGCCTCCTCAATGATTCCACTGTTACTATCTCAACTGACAGGGCGACAATCAGACTGCTGGCAGGCGGACAGATGAGCATGCAGCAGGCGCTTTCAAGCCACAGGATAAAAATCGAAGGGAGCGATTTTAGCAGCGGGATGAAGTTCGGCTTCTATGGCTTCCTCTTTAGCATCTATAATTTCTTCAGCCCTGCTCCAGAGTTTGTTCCGTTGGCCGCTGAACCGGAATATCCGCCAGAGTATTACAGTGCGATGGAGGAATGGAATGAAGCAAATGGATCGCAACCGAGCCAGGGGCCCGTGACGGAGATAGGGGGTTTGCCGGATATGCTATATACTGGAACGGAGATATGGAAACCGTGACTGCCGGCATCGTTGCAGGGTCAGCCCAAAATCTCTTTCATCCGGTCGATGCGGTAATTTGTTATCGGAACGCACCTTTCGATCGGCAAAGCGCCGTATCTTTTGTATAGCAGTGATCCTGCATATGCGATCATAGCCCCGTTGTCGCGGTTGTACTCGTCCGGAGCCACACCGAATTTCACGCTATCCTCATCGCACATGGATTTCAGCATCTGCTGCAGCCTGCGGTTCTGCGCGACACCACCGCAAAGGATGAGGTCTCTTTTTTTAGTTAAAAATAGCGCGCGCTCGGTAACTTCGCACGTCATCGCAAAAGCAGTCTCCATCAATGAGAAAGCGACGTCCTTTTTCGCATCGTGCTGCGTATTTTTTTTGTTTTTTGCCGCTTTTTCGGCTGCTGTGAGCAGGCCTGAGAACACCAGATTCATTCCTTTTACGCTGTATGGAAGTTCGACATATCTTCCGCCTTCGGCGAGTTTGGCGAGTGCGGAACCGTGCGCGTTCTCCATCTCGATCGCCCGCGCGAAATTGTCGAAGAGGTTGCCGATCCCGATATCGAGCGTCTCGCCGAGTATATTATAATAGCCGTTTCGATCTGCAAGCAGTATCTGGGTGTTGCCGCCCGAGAGATACAGCACCAGAGGGTCGCGCATCTTGCAGAGATGCTCGCTTATCTTCACGTGCGCGAAGCAATGGTTCACGCCCACGAGCTTCTTTCCATGACGCAGAGCTAGGTATTTCGCCCCGGCGATGCCAACCGAAAGGGGCGAGCCGATGCCCGGTCCTTGGGAGAATGCGACAATGTCGATATCTTCGAACGAAACACGAGCGCTTGCGATGCTTTTTTTCAGAACTTCCGAAAATACGCTCGCGTGGTGGTCAGCAAGCTTCCTTGGTATCAGCCCCTCCTTGCCTCCGGAATACATATCTATGACATTGGAGAGCACCTTCCCGTCCTTCACTATCCCTATCGACAGCGTATGTGCAGTGCACTCGATGCCTAGCGAGATCATGCGATCATCCTCATGACCGCCACGGAGATGAGATTGTACGATAGATGGATCGCGATGCACGGCGTTATGCTCCCGGATCTCTGGTAGACATATCCGAGTATGATGCCGATCCCTATCACGCCTATGACCTCCATCACAGAACCATAAGCCAAATGGAGGATGCCGAAAAGTATAGCCGGGATGAAGATTCCGAAACGCGGGACGAGCGCTGCCCTGAAGAGGAGCTCTTCAGAGAACGGCGCGAAGACGACTGCCAGGAAAATGACATATAATGGCAGGTCCGCGACCTTGTCAGCGACTTTGAACGAGTCGTTGAAGTGAAGTCCGATCGCTGCAAGATTGAGGATCACGGAGAATGCAATGATGGCCAAGAATCCTGCAACGCTGTACAATATGAACTTTTTCAGGTCTCCTGGGAACCCGATGGATTTCAAGGTCGAGCTCAAGTCATTCTTCCAGATGAGCGCAGCTGCGAGCGAGATCAGAGCGAGGTGGAGCGCAGCGTCGTATAGATAGGTATCCCTAAAAAATAGTATCAGTGCGATGAAAAGCACAACAAAAAATGCGAAAGCGCCTGGGAATAAGCGTCTCATTTTTTCTCGAAGTACCCGCACCTGCCGCATGCGCGGCGGTCCTTGTGCTCTGCTAGGCGGTATCCGGCCCCGCATTTCGGGCAGGACTTGCCTGGCTTGTAGGCCTTCGGGCCAGCCTTGCTCTCCTTCTTCTTCGGCGCGGCGGCCGGTTTCTTCTTGTCGTCAGCCATGATCATCACGCTTTAGGTTTTTTGGATGGGGCGGCTTTCTTCTCCTTAGCCTTCTTCTGTGCAAGGCCTTCGCGGATCTGCACGTACAACGGCTCGTTCTTCATGATAAGCTCCTTGCTGGCGTATATGTGCGCGAGCACGCTGACCTCCTTCTTGCCGAAGCTGCTCTCCACCTTCCGCAGCACCATCGTCTCGGGGTTGGCGCCGATCTTGCCGCCTATCGCCTGCTTCAGGTCTGCCCGTTTCGGCGTGGGGCCGTCGAATGTTATCTCCGCCTTGACTTCCTTGCGGTCCAAAAGCTTGTTCTCGTCCGTCGATGTTATAGTAACGTTCATCTTACCCTCTCCATCTTCCTTCTTCCCATGGCTTCTATGATCTCGACCTCTTTGCCGTTCGCTATCGTGCCCAGGAGCTCTTCAGGTATCTCGATATCATAGACCTCGTTGGTGTTCTGGTCCATCACATTCGCGTTCTTGCCTGAAACTGAAAGCACGAGCGCGTTCTTGCGCTCTATTATCGGCACCTCTACATCCGCATCGCCAGGTGTCAGGAGCGTCTTCTTCTGCTGCTCGAATACGCCTATCCCGGTCACCCTCATCTTGGCAGCGCCGTGTTTCCCTGGTTTCGAGGACTCTATCTCTACCACCCGGCATGGGATATCGTCTATGAGGACGTATTTCCCCTCCTTGAGTTCTTTAGCTACCGCAAAGACTTTTTCGACCATTTCAACACCTATACTAGAGACATTTCTACAATTCGGAAACGACTATAACTTATAAAACAGTAGGGTTTTAAAATCACAGTTATGGTCCTCGTTGACGCGCATTGCCATCTGTTCGATATCAAACGCTATGATATCCCGAAGGATATAATTCCGGTCGTTGTGGGTTATTCGGATTCATCCAACAAGAAAGCGTTCGCTCTGGCGAAAACAAAAAACTATCCATTCGTTCTCGGGATAGCGCCCCAGACCGCTATCAAGGAAGGATTAGACAAGCTCGAAAGCTGGGTGAGCTTCATACGCGAATCCAAACCGAACGCAATCGGAGAGATCGGCCTTGATTACAAATGGGCGCGGAACAAAGAGGATGTGGAGAAGGAAAGGGCGCTTTTTAGGAAGATGATCGCGCTCGCTGATGAGATGAGGCTTCCCATGGTCATCCATTCCAGGGACAAGCCGAACGATATAATCCGGAAGGATGATGGAGTGCCTATCGCTGCTGTTGATGAGTGCATAAAGATGATGGAGGGGAAGCGTTTCGTGATGCATTTCTTCTCCGGTACAGAAGAGCAGGCGGTGCGGGCAATCGAGCTCGGCGGATACATATCCATAATCCATATGCGCTCGAAGGAGCGGAGGAAGGTGATAAATAGCGTTCCTATGGATAAGATACTGATAGAGAGCGATGCGCCATTTGTCGGCCGGACTCCGGAGAGCATAAGGGAGGCCGTGGATTACATCGCGGAAGTCAAGGATATGGAGCCGGAGATAGTCGCGAAGATGAGCGCGGATAACGCGATGAGGTTCTTCGGATTCCAAGGCAAATGAAAAAAAATAAAAAAGCGCGCGATCGGGAAGCGCGCGAGAAAAAAGGAAATGGGAAATGATGATCATTATGTTCGGACTCTCCAATCTTTTCAAGAAATCGAAACCTGATATCGCATTACTGGTGGATGGGCCGAACATCATCAGGAAATCTTTCAATATAGACTTGATCGAGGTCAAGAGGGAGCTCCAGAAGCATGGCAACATTAAAGTGGCCAAGATGTACCTGGACCAGTACGCCTCGGAGAAATTGATTGAAGCCATGGTAAACCAGGGGTTCGAGACCATCACCACCACCGGCGATGTCGATGTGACGATGGCGATCGAAGCAATGGAATATGTGCTTGACCCCGGGATAGACACCATCGCGCTGATGACCAGGGACACTGACTACAGGCCGATCCTGGTGAAAGCCCGCGCTAAAGGCAAGAAGACGATAATAATCGCGACGGATGTCGGTTTCAGCGCGGCATTGCGCAACACGAGCGACAAGGTCATCATCTACAAGGGCCCTGGAAGCTTCGAGACGATCCAGAATTCCGAATAGTTATTAAAGACATAGTTACAACCTTAGAGAATTAGAGAAGGATTTATTTTTTGGTGAAATTATGCCAGAGCGAAGACCGTTCGATGTGCTCAACAGCGCGTTGAACAACACTGTGATTATCGGGATGAAGGGAGGATACGAATTCAGGGGAGTCATGGTAGCATACGATGTGCACATGAACATAGTCCTCGAGAAGGCCGAGATGATGGTCAACGGAGAGGTGAAGCGCGGCGTCGGGACGATCCTGCTGCGCGGAGATTCCGTGACGTACATTTCGCCGTCGTGAATCGAGATTTAAAGATTGGTTTTTTAGTTTTTTGTTTTTCTTAATCTTGTTTCGTAGCACCCTAGAAAACATTATTAATAGATGAAAACATAAGAGAAAGTGCACGTCCCCGGTGGCTTTAGAATATCGGTATCCACCGGCATTTTGTGCTCCTGAGAACATATTGTGCTCCGGAAGTGCATTGACGCCCGGCAGAATATCTTCGGGCCTTTAGCTCAGCAGCAGAGCGCTCCCTTGGCATGGGAGAGGCCGGGGGTGCGAGTCCCCCAAGGTCCATTCACAAGCCTTTTGTCATATGCATCTCTTAGGGCAACAACGAGAACGGCGATCCGTTCTCGAGGTCCCAGCGAACAAAGTTCGCTCGGAAATGCTGGTGTTTATCGAAAACCATTAGGGCGGACGATAACAAAATAGCTCATTTATATATGTTTAGTGCACTATTAGTGCTATAAAACTGTACAAAAAGTGATTAAATGAACGTCAACCTTCATCTAAGCGGAGATCTCGAGGCTTTCGTGAACGAACTGGTAAGGCGTGGCATAGCGGCGAACAAGACCGAGGCGATACGATTAGCCATTACCAAGTATTATGAAGAACAGCAACGAATCAAGAACAAGGTCCATGAGGAGCTTCTTGAGCTGTCTACAGCAGAGAAGCATTGGAACAACCCTTCAGATGAAAAAGCCTCGGAATTCTATAAAAAAAATAGGAAGGGTAAAACTGGTTGAAAAAATAATCAGCATGATAAAGCAGTGAATGCGGGTAATTACGGTCCTTATGATGCTCGAGCGCTAATCCTGGGCCGTTTTAAGCGAATCCAGGCCCCATAGGGCAATCCTTTTTAATCTGTCCTGCGATACGCCACCTCGAGTGCAAATGGTGTTTATCTCCCGCCTTAAATTAAGGAATTTTAAATCATTCAAGGCAGCGGACATCCAGCTCCCGCGCACATACATCTGCTTTGCCGGCCCGAATGGCAGCGGCAAGTCGAACCTCTGCGACGCTATCCGCTTCGCTATGGGCGAGACCAGCCTCCGATCTCTCCGGGCCAGGAACTCCAAGGAGCTCATCCACACTGATTCCAAGACAGCCGAGGCAACCCTTGTCTTCGAAGGCGATGATGGAAACTCGGAGCGCTACGAGATAAAGCGCGCGATCCGCCAGGATGGCAAGATGCTGTATCGGATGAACGGGAAAAAAGTCACCAGGATGGCGGTCCTGGAGGCCCTGAAGAAGCACAACCTTGACGAATCCGGAAGGAACACGATCGCGCAGGGAGAGGTGCAGCGCATCCTGAACATGAACGGGAAGGAGCGCAGGGGCATAATCGACAGCGTGGCAGGGATAGCGGATTTCGAGACAAAGAAGAAAGAGGCGCTCGGCGAACTCAATACAGTGGAGACAAGGATCAAGGATGCGGGCCTGGTCCTTGGCGAGCGCAAGAATTTCCTGGATGAATTAGGCCACGAGAAAGAGGTCGCTATCAAGTTCACAGAATCGAGAAAGAGCCTGGCAAACGCGAAAGGCACGTTGCTGAGGAGGGAGAGCGACCGTTTCACCAAGGAGCTTACCGACATCGCAACAGGCGAAGAGAAGATAGATGAGCAGAAAAAGCGCATCTCTGATGATATGGCCGGCCTGGACGCCAAAGTGAACGAGGTGGATTTCGAGCGGAAGAAGACCAGCCTGGAGCTGCAATCCAAACAGAAGACGAACGAGCTCATCCAGAAGATCGAGAGGCTGAAGGCGGGGATCGGTTCGCGCGAACAGATGATCACAGACAAGAAAGCAGAACTCGTGAAATTGAAGGCAGAGATGAAAGCCCTCGACGATGAGCTGGAAGCCGACAGGAAAGGCATAGAAGCGATCGAGAAGGAGATGCACAGGTTGAAGCCGGCCCTTGAGATCGCTGAGAAGAAGCTGAACGCAGAAGGAGGCATAAGCGAGGATGATGCAATCCGGGAGGTGAAGAAACAGCTCGAGGCCAAGGAGAAGGAGCTCGGGTCGCTGAAGGAGAGGCTGATAGGGATAACTTCCGAGATCGCATCGAAAAGGGAGCTGATAACCGCCAAGAACGACGAGGAGAAGGCGATCCTGAAAGGCGCTCCGGAAGAGGAGAAAGCGTCTTCGGCAGCTTCCGCGCTCGTTGGCCTCCGATCAGAGTCGCAAAGCATAGCTGCCGAGATAGAGAGCTCGTTTGCCAGGACCAAGGAGATTAACGCGCAGATGGGGGAGCTGGACAAGGAGATGCTGGAGCTTAAGGAGAAGGCATCGATATTCAAGGTCCGAAGCTCGCCGCAGCTGGCGAACCCGGCCCTAAGCTTCGTCAAGGACCTGTCAATCAAGGACAAGAGGATAAAGGGCCTTGTCGCCGACCTCATATCGTTCGAGCCCAAGTTCGGATCAGCTGTGGAAGCTGCCGCCGGATCCAGGCTTCTCTATGTAGTTGTCGATACAGTCGATGCGGCTACTGAGACCATCGAAAAGCTCAAGAAAGCGAAAGCCGGGCGCGCGACATTCATTCCTTTGGATCGCATCAAGACGCCGCAACGGCAAGGTGCAGGGAAGCTCGCGGTCATAGACGTCATTTCATACCCTGAAGAGGCCAGGGCAGCCATGGAATATGTTTTCGCTGAGACCATGCTCATGGATGATATCGCAGCTGCGAAGAAGGCCGGGATAGGGACGAGCAGGATGGTCACACTGGATGGGGAGATATTCGAGCGCTCTGGCGTGATAAGCGGCGGCAGGACAGACAGCGGGATCCTGAGCGGAAACCAGATGAGGAAGATCGAGAACGAATTGATGCAGGTGAAATCCACAAAGGATTCGCTCATGCAGGAGCTTTATTCCATACGGGAAGCGGAATCGCGCCTCAGGGCTGAGAAATCCCAGATAGACATCCGCATCAAAACCATTGAGATGGAGACCAGAATGGGGGAGGAGAAAAGGAAAGAGATCGAGCAGCGCGACAAGCGCCGCGAGCAGATCCGCGCCGAGATAAAGGGCCTCGATGAAACGATAGCATCACGCTCAAAAGAGAATGTTCGCCTCGCAAGCGAGCTCGAATCCGCAGAGAAGGATATGGCGAGCCTTCGCAAAAAGCTCGCTGACGCCGAAGACTCGTTCAAGAAAAGGACAGAGGAGACGAGCAAGAAGCGCGCGGACCTAAGCGCTGAGGTCTCGTCATTGAAGGCCACCATCGAAGGCAAGATGAACGAGACCGGGATACTCAAGAAAGAGCTGAATCAGCGCGAGGATAGGGCCAAAGCTGTCAAGGGCGAGGAGAAGGCCGCCCACAGAGCCATAGAGGATGCGCAACAGTCGCTGGACGAAGAGAAGGCGCAGCTCGGGAAAGTCGAGGATAGGATAGCCTCGGCGAGCAAGGAGATAGAGAAGCTGTTCACCGACCTGAAGGCCCATGAGCAGGAATTCACTAAACTTGGGTCATTGATAGGCGCCAAGAAGCTCGAAGTGGAGCGCCTTGAGAAGGATAGGGTGCAGTTCGAGATCAAGAAGGCCTCAGCCTCGACCCGCCTCGAGGATATGAAGGCGGAGCTGGCCAATTACCAGGAGATCGAGGTGCTCACACTCAAGAAGGACGAGCTCAGCCGGATAGTCGCTGAATGCGAGAAGACATTATCGGAGATGGGCAATGTCAATATGGCAGCCATCGAGATGTACGACAAGAAGAAGGCTGAGATAGAGGAGGTCGAGGAAAGAATTAAGAAGCTCGACCTGGAGAGAGAGGCCATAATGGCAATGATAAACGAGATAGAGGAGCACAAGAAGGACTCGTTCTTCGAGACATTCCAGGCTGTGTCCGACAACTTCTCCAAGATGTTCCAATACATAGACATCGGGCAGGGCCATCTCTACCTGGACAACCCGGCGACGCCTTTCGAAAGCGGGCTCTTCATCAAGATCCGCAGGAGCAACAAGGACTACTCGCTCGACGCGCTCTCAGGAGGGGAGAGGACGCTCGTTGCGCTCATGTTCATATTCGCCATGCAGCTGTTCAAGCCATCGCCCTTCTACATCCTGGACGAGGTGGATTCAGCGCTCGACAAGCCGAACAGCCAGAACCTCACCGAGCTCATCCACAAGATGGCGAACAACAGCCAATTCATAGTGGTGTCGCATAACGACATAATCATGGCAGGATCGGATTCTGTTATCGGTGTAGCCAAAGTCGGCGGAACATCGAAACTTGTAGGGGTCAAACTGAAACAGGTGGCAGCAGCATGAAACGCGCGCTTTTTGTAGGCAGGTTCCAGCCTTTCCATAACGGCCATTTCGAGTCCGTGAAAAGGCTGCTGAGGAAGTACAAGGAAGTCATCGTGGTGATTGGAAGCTCGGAGGACTCGTTCAGCCGGGACAACCCGTTCACATGCGGGGAGAGGATAGAGATGATCCGGACCTGCTTCGGCATGAAGGATCTTTCCAGGCTCGTGATAGTGCCTGTCCCGGATGTCAATGACAACACGGTCTGGGTCGACCATGTGCTCGCGCACATACCGCAGGTTAACGAGGTCTATTCGAACAACCCGCTGGTGCGCATGCTTTTCTCGAAACACGGCGTTTTGGTCCGTTCCACAGAGCCTCATGAGCGCGAGAGGAACGAGGGCGCATCCATACGCAAGCTGATGTGCGAAGGGGACAAGTCCTGGGCCAAACACGTGCCGAAAAAGACATACGAATTCTTGCTGAATATTGAGGCAGAGAAGAGGATGAAGAAGATCGCCAGGCTATGGTGAAAGAAGAGGAGGGAATATTATTTTTCTGCTTTCTCTATACTATCACTTTTTCATTTCTCAGGATAACGTTTAACATATTCATCAAGCGATTTCTTATAAGCCCGCAAATTCATTAATTGAATTTCTTCTTCCAACCTGCTTCCATATCGACTATCCATTTTCCCTTTGGAAATGGCAGTTGCACTTTCGCTAATGTCCTTCAATCGCTGGCTGATATCAAGAGGAAATTGTGGTGGGATATCGGAAGCCATTCTTTCCCAAAGTGTTTTTTGGTAATCTATAAACCTAGCGCTTTCCTCATTTACAAATCTGTCATAGCCCCATTTGCGCATCTGAAAAAAGATCCCATCAGTTGCGTATACCTGACCGGAAATCATTGAAGCGCTTAGCTCATTCGCATGAACAACATCGCCTTCTTCCAGAAGTTTTTTGATGGAATCTCCTGAAGCCATGCAAAGGAGAATGAAATCTACTATTTTTCCTTCAGAAACATGGCGCAGAGATAAAATCTTGGCCAATTCCCTGCTTCCTTCATTTCTTTCGTTATGCGAACCCGTAAACATTATTTGCAAAAAGAGATCATCAAACCTGAATTTATATTGAAGGGGGAGTTGCTGCAGCAATGTATACGTTTCTCTATGCCTGAAAATTGCCATAGCGGTTTCATCAAGCTGACTAGGGGGCATATTGCCTTTTTTTAAATATTCCTCCAAAGATTTTCTATATGCTATCAATGACGCTGCTTGCAAAGGAGCACTTAGCGACTGGATATCCAATTTATTTCTTGGTTTTAGGTCTTCCAATGTTTTAACCGCGTTTTTGACTGGCACTGACCCAAGAATGTGGTTTGCCCATTCGGCTTTTGTATGTACGTTGAAATTTTCAAAATCGCTGAACGGCGTTGTCAATTGATCTGCAAGCTGCTGTATCCTCATGCTTTCCCTTAAACACAAATCAGGAGGAGTTCCGGCAGGAAAAGCCAGATTTATCATACCCCGCTCATCCATGAAATCCAGTATCTCGATGAGCTTTGATTCCTCAAGAGCGGTATTGCGCAGTATTTCTTTTGCAGTCTTTTGGCCGTCAATGAGCTTATATATCAATAGGCCAGCTTCGCCAAATTTATTCCAGATTTCTTTTTCAGCTGGACTTAAAATTAGAAGATTGCTTTTCCTTTTTCTTCTCTCGCCCATGAGGAATTTTCAACGTAAGATGTTAAAAGCGTAAGTATGGCATCGCCGAGAAATAAGTCGAATTAGGTTGTTTTAGATAATCATCGCCATAATGCTTCGTCGTTAAACATATTAATATTTCTTCTACAACTATTATTGTGTAAAAATACATGATTTCGTTGATTGACGAATGAGATAATACAGCTTTATAAACAAGTTCTGCGGCAATAATAACAGGGGTGAAAGGTGTGGAACTCCGGCATGGAAAGGATATTGGAAGGGCGAATGCATCATTGCTTAGACCTATTTACAAACTAGGTGCAACCGCAGCCCTTGCGGCAGGAATCTGCACTTTGGGTGCAATGCCGAATGTTAGAGCCCAGGATTCACAGAATATGACATGTGCAAATGCTCCTAACAAGATAACTCCTGCAGAATATAGAAGGATGGATACTCAGAGCGCTAAATACCGAACAAATGATAACCCTCAACTTGCAAGGTTTAATCCGGATTTGAATGGCCCTGACCCAGGCGCCTGCTTTGGGGACTGTATTGTGGGCCCCATAAGTCAACCAGGCGCGGCATTTGGTTTGCGTTTACCTAATGGTGAACTTTTTACTGCCTTATTAACTAAGACCGACAATCAGAATCATCCGATCACTCCTCTGTTAAGTATCGGAATCATTCCTTCTGGCGGCGGTCAAAGAAGGATCGTAGGAAATGCCTCTTTGGCTTCCGTCGAAGCACAGTACATGCGCACCCATAATGGGAGGAAACCAGGGGGATATAGGCTTGTTGCTGATTTAGATCAAGCTACCAATACGGTCGTCGGATGGGAATTTGATGTAATCGCGATTCCAGTCTCAGAGAGAGGTGCACAACCGGATTTTTCTGTACCATTGTATTTTAGAGCACAGGCATATCCGTCTGAAGCCGATGCAAAACATGGCCTTTCGACAAGTATGGTGGCTGGTCCAGCTACGGGAATGATATGCCAACCTGAACAAAAAGTCGCAACCAAATAATTTATATTTTATCCATTTCTTAATCTATTATGGCCTTCAAGGAAGATTCCAAAGACTCCCAAGCGAATGTAACACAATCTTCTCAAACAACGCTTGAAGTAGCAATATTTAAAAACCCTCAGATCGCTGCAGCCCGAAAATCGGTAAGCGACCTTCCTCGATCATTTTCACCGCAGGAGCCGCCCGTTGCCCGGTTCGACAGGGCGATAAGCATTATCGGCACTAGCACAAACTCGGAGGAAAGAAGCCAGGCGAAAACCGAATTCACCAGATTGATGGCCGCCGCAGAGTACAGCAAACCAGATATGCTTAGTCTAATCAATCTTACCGAGTCGAGCGGTGCTGCCTACCACTATTTGATTGAGCATGGTGAAATCGCAAAAGCAGACCAATTGGCCCGAGATGTCGGGAGCGGAAAAATCGATACATCGAACAAGGTTCTTCAGCAGATGGAAAACTGGGGCTACCACGATTTCGTATTGAACCAGCAAAATGCATTTGCCGCGAACGAGGCGCTGGTTACGATGGTCACTGCCCAGCTGATCCAGCAGCAGGCAGCTATGCAAGCAAGGCTAACGCTAATGCAATTGCAGCAAGAAACCGATGAGATAGAAAGAAAGCGACTGAAATCGGAACTTGATAAACATCTTGGAGATGCTGGTGTCAGTACTGTTGAAGAAAAGGAAAAAATAGCCGAATACGGTATTGCCGGCCTTAAGAAGGATGGCGAACTTAGCGATGATGGGATGGCCAAGATAATTTCGGGCGTTTTAGAAGAAAATAACTCCCGGGCCGAAAGCATGAGATTGAAATTGTCTCATACTCCATTTGCCGAGGTGCTATCAATAAATCATGCTGACCTTGGGGCTGAATTCGCTGGAGTATCACCTGAAATGATAAGAGAATTTAATAGAAGATTTGACCCGGCCATTTATTCTTCGCCTCAGGAAAGATCACAAGCTGCAATAAGTCTCATCAGACAACTCAAGAGCTAATTTTTTAAGAATAGAATGGAAAGAATAGTGAAGGTCTATCCTAA
>Ga0315268_10006163_pt1 | contig 12789 bp, 14 predicted proteins | sample C1_top_MG_FD_204535 | JGI IMG/M metagenome (GOLD analysis project Ga0315268, IMG submission 204535) | Sediment microbial communities from Yellowstone Lake, YNP, Wyoming, USA - C1_top | ecosystem: Environmental > Aquatic > Freshwater > Lake > Sediment | place: USA: Wyoming | collected 2017-08-01 | reverse complement strand
TACAGCCAGAAGTATAACGGCATAGACACCTCCGATAAGAGTAGTACCCAGGAAGGCCGCAAACACACCTTTGGGTCCCAGAAAACCGCCGACAGCACCCATCAGTTTAACATCACCTGCTCCCATTCCCATCAGAAGGTAGAAAACTATAAGCAGGGCAAGACCCAGGAACAAGCCCTCCACGCTGAAAAGGAGACCCTTCCACCCGCTCGCGCAGGTGTGGTAAATAATTCCCGCCACCACCGCAGGGAAGGTAAGCCGGTTGGGAATCTTCCGGGTTCGAAGGTCGGTTATGGCAGCCATAAGCAGTATAATGGCCAATAATAAGATTGGAATTACCTGAATGAGTCTTAGATCCATAGTCCTTTTTCTTGAAAAATCATGGGATAACTCTCGCTGCTTAGAGCGAGTGGCATTTATACAAGACAAGTTCGTAACATGGGATTAAACCTTGCGGTGGTCACGCGATCCCCTGCATGGTGGACACGCGACTCCCTGCCTGGCCAAAGAAGCAGGGACCCCTTGCTGCGTCGCTTAGTCCACCCTACACGTATCTGGTAACCACGACTGTATTGCCATCTCTCTGCTCCCCGGGTAAAGCTCGTAGTAAAACTATGGAGGGATCTCTCTCTAAGCAATGTCTTTCCTGGGATATTTTTCTCTTTCTTTCTCTGCTGATGGATACCAGCCACTCTGTCCAGAGTAATCTTCTCTTCCTTGTCTGAACTGAGTGTTGAGGCCGAATAAGATTGAGGCGGATCAAGGAGAATAATGCATCCTTTGGAATTGCGCTCAATTATCCCCGTCTGAAGGATTTGCAAAGGTTATTTTGGGATGTTATCAACTCTGTTCGTAGTTATATAATTTTGGGGATACTCTCAGCTACCTTCGTATCCACATATCTGAAGATACCACTCAGACTAGCACTCAGTGTTGGTGCCCCCCCTATAATCGCGACCCCAATCAAGACGGCAATCAAAGCATATTCAACAGCGAAAGCTCCATCTTCATCCTTCAAAAACTTTACTACTCTATCCATGATATTCACCTCCTTGAAAACTTCGTTCATGTTTATCAGGCAACATACCTTTTAAGGGGCATCGAATCTCGTCATTACCGCGAAAGCGGGAATCCAGTCCTTGCAGTCACTTCTGGATTCCCGCTTTCGCGGTAATGACAAAGAATGAATGCTGGTGTCTTATAAATGCGAGCGATTCTCTTATCTCATCCCTTCAGAGGGAGGGATGCATTACTCGCCTCAGACTGCTGACGCAAGCAATGCATCCCTTAGACCCTTACAGCCCCCATAATGAAAATTTTGTTCACACTTTGGGGCAAAGTGCTTGATAGGAGCGGCTTCAGGCTATTTGGTTGTCCATAGAAGTACGGGTTGTTTGTCTCATTTTTGAGACTGCGCTACCGCAACTTCTGACTCCTGACTCCTGGCTCCTGACTCCTTTGCCCGAACAAAGCTCTCAGGTTCACCTGGTTAGCATTACACCAAGCATCCCTATCTGAGGGCCTTGCAAAGATTATTTGGGACCGTTAGCAGCTATCTTTGCAGCCATATCAGTGAAGAAATCACTCAGACCAGTGCCCAGCGTTGATGCACCCGTTATAATCGCAACAGCGATCAGGGCAGCAATCAAAGCATACTCAATAGCGAAAGCTCCGTCCTCATCCTTCAAAAACTTTACCAGTCTATCCATAATGTTCACCTTCCTTAAAATTTAGTAATGTGCATAGGTTATTTTGATCCTTATAAACCCTGTTACTCAATAAAAACCTTTCCTCATGCCTATAACCACTTATAAAATACCTTCTTTACTCTCTTACCGTTTTTCGGCTCACCACCCCCCTCTTAGCAGCACGGCGTTCTCATTTATTCTATAACTTATCATGACTTGCACCCGTACTCCTTCAGCTTAAAAAACCTGCCCACCCCCTCGGATTTAAGGTGATGATTCAGGCTGTTCTCAGTCAAATTACCCTCATGCTTGCCCATATCTGGCTGTTAGAGCTTCCGGGTCATGAGGTCTTGACATTCTTCTTTTGAATAACGCCCTGGCAGGGTAACTCTCCCTTGTGTAATAAGACCTTGCTACAACTCTTAGATTAGCACCACTATACCGTGTCGTAAGTAGCAATCAGGTTTTCATTTTCCCCTCTCCTCATGAAGAGATAGCTCCAGGGGAGAGGGCATTAAGAGAAAAATGCCCCCCACCTGACCGCCAGACTGGCTCGACCTTCCCCTGACAGGATCTCCCTGCCTCAAAGAGAAGGAATAGGTTGGTTGCCCCCTCCTCAAAGGGCAATGTCATTAAGTTAAGCAGCCATTTTCCCAAAACTTTTAAAAGTTTTTGGAAAGGGGTTCAAGGGGAAAACCCTTTTCCAAAAGGGTTTTCCCCTTGAAGTTAATGACATTGTCCTCAAAGGGGAGGAATCCGGTGAGAAATTTCTCCTTTTGTGTACTGGGAATATTGCTCCTTCTGAGGCATTGCTCCTTCTGAGGCATTGAGCAAATTATTTAACTCGTTAACCGTAAAAGTTATAAAATATTTTATATTAAAAAATGCATTTTCGTCCATCTATTAAATAGAAGAACAAACATAAATAAAGTTAACAATATTTATAAAGAAGCAAAAAGTATGCCAATTACATTATTTTATATTTACCGCTAAAATGATAATTTTTGTATGGTATAAGTTATAACAATATTAGCTATTAAACATGAACAGGGACCTCCTTGTGTGAAACTTATTGCAGGATTGTTGTGCAACGTGTTGCAACATTGTTGTGCAACCTATCACAGCACTGTGAACAGAACTTCTCATAGCTTAACTTATTGTAAGTATGTATATTAATTTGGATATCAGTACAGGGAATATTCAAGGGAATATTCAATTGGCTGCGGACAGCCTTATTAGCGGACAGCCTTATTATGTGGTATATTATAGGGTATAATGCAACTAAGGGATGCCAACGATAAAAAGCAACAGCCATGAGACGAATTCTTCATCTTGATATGGATGCTTTTTTTGCTGCAGTTGAGCAAAGAAGGCGGCCTGAACTGATCGGCAAACCGGTAATCATAGGAGGTGATGGAGACCATACCAAAAGGGGGGTAGTGTCAACAGCTTCCTATGAGGCCAGGAAGTTTGGCATTCATTCGGCCATGCCGCTCAAGACTGCCTATAAGCTTTGCCCCCAGGCTGTCTTTCTGCCCGTGGATTATAGAGAATATTCGCGGGTATCCGAGAGAATCAAGCACATCCTGAGAGAATTTTCTCCAATCATGGAGGACGTGGGAATTGATGAGGCATTTCTTGATCTCTCCCAGATCGGTCAGCCATCGCAGGAGATTGCCAGGGAGATTAAGGCGAGGATTAAGGCAGAGATGGATCTTACCTGCTCCATAGGCATCGCCCCCAATAAACTCCTGGCCAAAATTGCTTCTGATATGCAAAAGCCGGACGGGATCACCATAATCACTGAAACTGAGGATGACATCAGGACCAGGATATGGCCTTTAGCCGTGAGAAAACTCTGGGGTGTCGGGCCAAAAACAGAGGAGCATCTCAATGGTCTGGGGATCAAGACCATCGGGGATCTGGCCTCCTTACCCCTTGAGGAGCTTATCGGGAGATTTGGCACGTCGCATGGGAATTACCTGCACCTGGCATCAAAAGGCATTGATGACAGCCCGCTCATTACCTACTGGGAGCCAAAATCCACCAGCAGGGAAATAACTCTCCAGAAAGACATTATCGATTGGCAGGCTATCGCCAGGCATCTGGCCGAACTTACCAGGAGAGTGGCTCATGACCTCAAGCAGGAAGGCTATATGGGCAAAACGGTTACCGTAAAGATAAAGTTCTGTGATTTTAAAATCCAGACCAGGTCAAAAACCCTTGATGGCCCTACAGATTCACTAAGGACAATACGACAGACCGCTTTTGCCTGCCTCAACAGATTCGAGCTGAACAAAAAAATCCGGCTCATTGGAGTAAGGATTGAGGGATTGGAGAGACCGCATCGAGTCAAAAGTTAAGCAACAAACAGGCAAGATAACTTTGTGCCTTTGTGACTCTGTACCTTTGTACCTTTGTACCTTTGTGCCTTTGTGCCTGAGTAGTTACAGGAAATCTTAAATATCCTGATAGTCGGGCCTGGTTTGTCGACAAGGTTAGACGGAAATTCCTTCACGAGCTGCCCATGCTCTTCAAGAGAGGTGCAGAATGTCCGGTAATGGCTGGCAATAGATGGAAAGACCGCCAGTGCCTCCTGGGTAAAGTATCGGTCATCGAAGTAACTGGCGGTAATGAAGTAATTGATGCCGTTGGCCAGCAATGCATCATACGTCAGCACCTTCTTATTGATGGTATCCCGATTGTAAAGAAGTATCCGAAATTTTTCCTGAGAGATGTTGGGGTGATATAAATTCGGCATCAGCACCCTGCTGCCTGCGGGAAGGTTTTCATCAATCCACTGCCGGGCAAAAATCCGGCTATCCGTATGGGATAGAAGATAATCAAAGCGCACGGTGCGCCACAGGGTCGGACTGGCTATCAGGATACCGACCAAGGGGATAACCAGGGTTCTTTTTCCCTGCAGAACCTTCTCTCCTGCCGCAACCAGCACACGGGCAGACAAAAGAGCATATATTGGTAAAAACCAGTAGAAATGCCGCACGGTCCGCAATTGCCCCGGCTTGGCCAGGATGCAATAAAAAACCAGACACGATAAGCTCAGGATAAGGTCTACATTTCCCCTGTCAAGTTTTTGCAGCAATCCCAGGCGTAAAGCATAAAAAATTCCCAAAAGGGTCAGCAGCAGAAGCGGGATACCCATTGCGCCCATTAAAGAATTTTGGGAAAAAGGCTCATTATAGGTAGAATTCTGGCAAAACAGGTAATCAAAATACCCCTGCTGAACATCACCGGGCTTTCCTCCTATATTGTATTGCCCGCTTTCTTCCGAAGCAGCCCTTCCGGTGAACTGGCTCGATCTATACAGAAAGCTTGGTGTCCCGATGACAAATCCGAGCGGGATAAAGAGAAATCCCAGCACAATGCATTGCAAAAGGTACGTGCGCTGCTTCTTATTCTGATAATAATCTATCAGGGAAGCTATAGCGAAGGGCAGAACGAGAAAAAGGGGCAAATATTTGGTGGAAGTACCAAGCCCAATGAAAAGACCTGCCAGAAGATAATCCTTCCTCCACCAGCCATGCCGTAAGCTCCCTGCATCCTCATCAGCCTTAGTACCCTTATCGTGAATACCCTTATCGTGGTGAGCGATTTTCAGAATAAAGAGCCAGGAACACATAGCCATAAAAGCCATCATGGCGTCAGTCATGGGATATTTGGCATCCTTGACATGGAGGTAGGTGACGGCAAGAAAAAAAGCGCTCAGCAGTGCTACCCGGCGGTCTTTATAGGCAGCCATGGCCGCCAGATAGAGGAGCAGGATAGTCAGGGTAGCGGCCAGCGCACTGGTCAGCCGTGCCAGCAAAAAGAAAATGTACTCTTTGCCCCCCTGCTCCTGGTAGATGATATCCACCGCCTCTTTGAAGCTGCTCAGGTGATTTTGCGCTTTTACCTTAAGACCTCTGCCAAATCCATAACACACGTACTCCAGGGCAAGTATATTAACATAAAGGGTTGGATATTGATAAAAGTGGGGATCAAAGCTTGGCTTTCCACTCAAGAAACTATGGGCGATCATCTTGGCCGGATACACAGTTTTCGTGGCATCGACATAAAAGTATTCTGGCAATCCGAATTGAATACCCCACAGTCGCAAACCGAACCCAAGGACAAGGATGGCGATCAAAACCGCTATCCCCCTTCGATTATCATTATTCTGTTTCCGCTCATCTTGCGGCAGCATAGTATGCCCTTTTTGCGGCAGCATCTTCCGCTCATCTTGCGGTAACTTCTTCTGCCCTCCAGGTGGTAACACCTCCTGCCCTTCTCGCGCTAACTTCTTCTGCTCATCTTGTGATAACATCTTCTATTTTTGCATCCTCTTGAGAACAAGGTTAATCTCGTTAAATCTATGGTTCAAGGTATGAATGATAAAACCTGCAATGAAAAAAAGGATACCGAGGATTACCATCCCTGTGGCCAATATGGCCGAAGGAAGATAGTGGATGAGACCGGTTTGAAGATATTCGCGGATAACGCGAAATCCTGGAATAAATGCGCCTGTAATGAAAAGCAGACTAAGGGCAGGGAAAAAAAGCATGGGCCGTAAGTCCCTGGTAAACATGAGAATGGTCATGAGGATTCGATATCCATCCCTGAAGGGTCTGATTTTGGATTTTCCCCCTTGCGGTCGAGATCGATAGGTTACCGGAACTTCCATAATACGAAACTCACGCATCAGTGCCTGGATGGTTAACTCGGTTTCAATTTCAAAGCCGGTGGAAAAAAGAGGCACGTTTTTCACAAACTCACGGTTGAATACCCGATAGCCGGACAGGATGTCAGACAGATTTGTGTGAAAGCACAAGTTCAGGATTTTTAATAATACCCGGTTGCCGATACTGTGGAGAAACTCCAATGATTCCTTGGCAAAATTATCCAATCGCGTACCGATAGCCATATCAGCCTGACCATTCTGAACCGGGGCCAGCAGCTTTCCGACCTCGTCAGCCGGATAGGTGTCATCGCCATCGACCAGGACATAGAAATCAGCGTCTATTTTGTCAAAAATAGTCCGGATCACGTTGCCCTTTCCCCTTTTCCTTTCCCTGATAACGAAGGCACCGCTGTCCTGAGCGATCTTCGCGGTATTATCAGTGGAATCATTATCAAAGACAATAACCTGAGCATCAGGCAGTGACTTTTGAAAGTCCCTGATTACTTTGCCAATAGAGACCTCTTCATTAAAGCAGGGAATCGTCACCACAATTCGAGGACGATCCGAAGGACGGTCTGCCGGACGATCCGAAGGGCGGTCTTGGTGAAAGCTATTCATGAAATGATCTATCTGAAAGCTATTCATGCTGAAAATTATCCATGCTGAAGTTCCTCAACAGCAGCCGGTCAGGCTACTTTCGCTAACAGCAGCCGGTCAGGCTACTTTCGCTTGTTTGGCTGGCATTGATCATAAATTCGGCCACCATATAAACATCATTTCCATAAACGTCACTTCCAAAAACGTCACTTCCGTAAACATCATTTACGTAAACATCATTTACGTAAACATGATTTACGCGAAAGCGGGAATGGCGAAATGGCCGAAATGATGAGTATGGCCGTTAGGCTACTTTCGCTTGTTTGGTAACCTGGCGATATGAAAAATCGTCAATATTTGCTTGTTGTTTAGCATGTTCAATAGTCATGCTGACCAAATATCCATCTTTATCAAGTTCGATCAGGGTATTCTCATTGAGATCTCTTGTTTCAACGATTCCTTTATCCGTAAAATTTATCAACAAAGTATCAGTGTCAGGGAAATATTTAATATCCATTCACATTTCCTCTGCCCGGCACGCTTCCTCCAACTCTTCAATAGCAGATGCACCCAGGAGTTGAATAGCTTTCTTTCGATCTATCTTCTCTGCCAAATAGGCATCACTCACATATCTTTTATAGAGGAGATGAATTCCCTCTTCCATTGCTTCAGCCAATAAAATGGTACTCTCTTTACCAGCTTCTTGTAAGAGATATTCTAATTCTTTTTCTAATGGTTTTATCATACAATTACCCTTCCCCTCACTTTATCCCATCTTTACTCATCAATGGATTCTTGTATGCCCTGTAACACACCCTGGGCGACCTTCCACACTTCATCCACCGAAAGGTCTCTCAGGCATTGATAACCAAGGTTGCATTCCTTGCGATACAGATACTCTTTTCGGCATGCCGGCTTGCAGGGTAATTCTTTCAAAATAACGATATCATCTCTTCCCATTGGCCGGGTGCAGGTATCATCAGTTGGACCAAAAATGGCCAGAATTCTCCGCCTCAAGGCAAAAGCCATGTTCATGACCCCCGAATCATTGCTGATCAGGAGCTTGCATCTGCCTATCAGGATGAGGGTTTCTTCGATGCTGGTCCTTCCGGCAGCAATGGCAGGATGGGTCACCATCTGCCGGGCAATCCTGTGTGACAGCTCTTCCTCCTGCGGGCCGCCAAGCAAGACGACGCGAAAGGGAAACTCTTTTTGGATTCTGTCCGCCAGCAGGGCAAATTTCTCTTCACCCCACCTCTTGAATGGCTGATTATCTCCAGAGCCTGCGTGGATTCCGATCAGCGGCGCTTCGAGATCCAGCCCAAGTGACCGCAGGACCTGCTCAGATCGGCTTCCATGTCCATAAATATACACCTGCTCAAGAGGATCTTCCGGCTGGGCACAGGAAGGGGAATCTTCCCCGCTCATAGCCTGAATCATAGCCAGATTATAATCTATTCGATGCTTCCCATGTTGGTAGGGAATACGCCTGTTCTGCAAAAAGTCAAAGGAAAGCAAAGGATGATCTGTTTTATAGACCCAGCGAACCCTTGCACCGATGGCGAAGGTGGAAAGGTTATTGAGAAAGGTCATGGCCGGAAAGGTGGAGATGCTGATGTCGTATTTTTGCTTTCGCATTTTGGAATAAAATTGGAGATTCTCCCCTAATGAGGCTTTCTGCGGGTCGAAGATAATGATTTTATCAATATACGGGTTCTCTTTGAGCACTTGCTCCGATTCCTTTTTTTTCACGAGCAGGGAAATTTCTCCGTCAGGAAATTTCTTTCGAAGCAGAGGCAGGGCCGGAGTAAACAAAATAAGATCTCCGATGCCGGATAGAGAGATAATCAGAATCTTTCGCCCATTCATAGTATAATTCTTTCAGGGCAAAGCCGCTCAGGGCAAAGCCGTTCTATCAACAGACTCCCAAAGGTGCATGGGTTTAACCATATTCAAGAGACCAGCAAACAGATAGTACTGGTGCCAGATAAAAGATGTCAGGAAATTCGTATGAAATGCCCCCAGCGTCATAACTGCCAGTAAGAGTAGCAGATAGAGCAACCCAGGCATGATACCGAGGAAGTGGAAAACCAGCATCCCTAAAAAAACGATTGAAATTCCGCAAAGGGGAGGAACCACAAAGAGCATGGCCATCCGAAGCGGTAAAACCACCATGCCGAATTTTCCATATTGCCTGTTGAACACCATCCCCCTGGCCGCCCAAGTGGATTCCAAAAGCCGGGATGCCCGGCGGATCTTTTGCTTTTTCTGTTGAGACAGCCTGGTCGGAACCCATTCATAGAATTTCGCCGAAGAAATGTACTTGGCCTGATAGCCATTACGGATGACAGCCAGGGCCATATTGGTATCGCTGGCTCCCTTGTGCGGATTCATAGGGCTGTAAGCCTGCTTCCTTAAGGCTATCAAGGGGCCGTTAAAGCAGTAGGTGCTATGCAGGCAGCTCTCCCAGGAGCAAATCCTACCGAAAACCTCTCGATAGGGCTTCTCGACACCGGTAGAAATATGTTTACCGTCAATGAGCGGCACCAATTCACCGCAGGCTGCTCCGATTTTTTCGTCATGCTGTAAAACCGCCACCATTCTCTTCAGTGCCTGTCCTTCCAAAGTCACATCAGCATCGGTAGTTATGACTATATCATGGAATGCGTACTTCATCCCATGATTATAATTGTAATTTGTGCCCTTTCGGGTGTCATTTGAGATAACCATACCGGAAATATGGTATCGAGCCAAAGCTCGCTGTGCTACCTGCCTGGTTTCATCAGTAGATGCATCATCGATGACTACAACCTGAAGCAGTTCGCGGGGATAATCGATTTGCGCCAGGTTTTTAATCTTCCTTTCCATGACCTGTGCTTCGTTTCTCGCTGGAATCAAGACGGAAACAGGAGCATACTCCTCCAATTCATCATGGGGAAGATACTTTTTCCCTCTGATCACAGCCAGGATATATATTCCATAGATGAACAGGCAAAATCCTGTGGCAAACCCCCCAAAAAGCACCAAAAGATGGAGCAGGAACATTCGCTGGTTATCTCCAATGACCTTACAATGATCTTACAAAAATTCAGAGCTGAGAGCCTGAACGCTTTTTACTCGGATGATTTAAGGTTAAAAGTCACAGTTTATAGTGATTATGCTCTCAAAATGGAAAAGAAAAAGCAAGAGAAAAAACAAGGGAGTGCTTATGTCTATTTCCTGTAGAATCATGCGATCAGATGTTCCCCATCTTAAATTATTTTTTGACAGGATAACAGAACCAGTATTTATATCATGTTAATCCTGTTATCCTGTCAAATATTTTCCTATAACCCTATAACAAAGATGGGTAACATCTATCATCCGATTTCTTCTGTTGACAACATCACCGCCTATGATATAATTTTTTACTTGTAATATCATAGATGCGGGATGCTTAATGCTGGATATTGGATACTATAGCGGTTCGAAAGTTGTGTATGCTACAGATAGAGCAAGCACAAAAGGCACACACTCGTTGCCCGTTATTCGTTATCCGTTAAGGACTTAACGGTCAACGGATAACGGTCTTTACCCCTTTGTGCCTACCTGATACCAGTGTAGTTCATCCAAGTGAGAACCGCTATAATTACAGGATACTGGTTATTGACTTCTGATCAGTGATTATCGGCTCTTGGCAACTGACCACCACTTTTACCGATCGCTGGCCACTGGCCAGTGAATTCTCAGAAAAAATGATGACTATTCGAAAAATGCTGGAGGAGCAGGAAGAAAAAATCCTCTCCCCTAAAGCTGCTTTAAGTTCAAAAAGCCGGGGGCGACTGCAGCCGGAAGAAGAATGCCCTATCCGGCCAGGCTTTCAAAGGGACCGTGACCGCATTATTCACTGTAAAAGCTTTCGCCGACTGAAGGACAAAACCCAGGTTTTTCTGTCCCCTTCAGGGGATCACTATCGTACCCGCCTGACCCATACTCTTGAGGTTTCTCAGATTGCAAGAACCATTGCCAAAGCCCTCAGCCTCAATGAGACGCTGACTGAAGCCATTTCCATGGGACATGATCTGGGACACACCCCTTTTGGCCACGCAGGAGAGGACGCCCTCAACGAAATCCATCCTGGCGGGTTCAAACATGCCGAACAAAGTCTGCGGGTAGCTGACGTTTTGGAGAAAGACGGACGGGGACTCAATCTCACGATCGAGGTCCGCGACGGCATTAAGCGCCACTCCAAGGGGAGATCAAGACTTTTGCCAACCGCCAAAGACAGATCGCTCACCCTTGAGGGCGATATAGTCCGTGTATCGGACACCATTGCCTATGTAAATCATGATAGCGATGACGGGATAAGGGCAGGAATCATTCATCTGGAACACTTGCCCAGGGAGTGTCGGGAGATTCTTGGCTCTACCAGCGTCGAGCGTATCAACACCATGGTCACCGATGTCATTCAAACCACCATGAAGTATGATCTGGAAAAAATTTCCATGAGCAATCCTGTTTTATCAGCCACCCTCAGCCTGCGGGAATACCTCTATCAAAAGGTTTATTACAATGCCGAGACTGACAGCGAATTCACCAAGGCCACAAAAATTATCAAAGAGCTTTATGAATATTACCTTGCCTGCCCGCACCTCTTGCCCGATCACCTCACTCAGGGCCAGGAGAACTCTCCGCAGGAGTGTGGGCACAGGGAGGAGAGCATACACCGGGCCGTGTGTGACTACATTGCCGGGATGACTGATCGCTTCGCCCTCCGGCTTTATCAGGAATTGTTTTTTCCAAAACCGTGGCTGGTTTTATAGTTATCAGTTATCAGTTTTCAGTTTTCAGTTTTCAGTTTTCAGTTTTCAGTAAAGGCAGTTATCAATTGTCAGGGATCATGTGGTTAGTGGCCAAGAGCCACTTATCAGTGGTCAGTGACCAGTGACCAGCATCCAGTGACCAGTATCAAGTAACCAGCATCGAGCATCCAGCTTCCATCTTCAAGCTTCAAGGAGTCATACTATGCGTGTAATAGCTGCCATCCCTGCGCGGTACCAATCCAGCCGATTTCCGGGCAAGCCGCTGGCTTTGATTTTGGGCAAGCCGATGATTCAATATGTGTATGAGCGATCCAGCGCAGCTTGCCGGGTCGATGAAGTTTGGGTGGCAACCGATGATCAAAGAATCTACGAAGCGGTCAAGTCATTTGGCGGGAAAGTAGTCCTCACTTCCCCGAATCATGAGTCAGGAACAGAGAGGGTGGCTGAGGTGGCCCGGAAAATCCCGGCAGACGTAGTGATCAATATTCAGGGAGATGAGCCATTAATCCGGCCCGAGGCTATTGATATTCTGGCTGAAGCTATGGCTGAAGATCAAAATACCCCTATGGCTACCCTCAAACGAAAGATCTCACGCAAACAGGATATTGACAATCCTAACTGTGTCAAGGTAGTAACCGGCAGGGAAGGATTCGCCCTTTACTTTTCCCGGTTCCCCATTCCTTTTGACCGGGATGGCCATGTACCCCCTTGCGTGTACCAGCATATCGGTATTTATGCTTATCGCAAAGACTTTCTTTTGCAGATTCCGGCGCTTCCTCCATCGACCCTGGAGCAGACCGAAAGGCTGGAGCAGCTTCGAATTCTGGAAAATGGCTATAAGATCAAGGTGATTGAAACCGATTATGAATCATACGGAGTGGATACGCCGGAAGATGTCCCCCGAATTGAATCAATGTTGATGAAGACGTCCCTGAAATTGAACCAACCCTGATGAAGACGTCCCCGAAATTGAACCAATCTCTGATGAAGACGTCCCTGAAATTGAACCAACCCTGATGAAGAC
>Ga0315268_10006162_pt1 | contig 12789 bp, 5 predicted proteins | sample C1_top_MG_FD_204535 | JGI IMG/M metagenome (GOLD analysis project Ga0315268, IMG submission 204535) | Sediment microbial communities from Yellowstone Lake, YNP, Wyoming, USA - C1_top | ecosystem: Environmental > Aquatic > Freshwater > Lake > Sediment | place: USA: Wyoming | collected 2017-08-01 | reverse complement strand
GGCCAATGATACCAAACTATCTGATGGTGATTTGATCGGAAAGTCAAATCAGTTAATCGTTAAAATTAGTGATGATTGTGGGCTTAATATAATACCGCATACAGCTCCACCGACCAATCAGGTACAATTGCTTATAGACAACAACCAGCTATACAATATTAGCGAGGCATTTATTTTTGATAATGGAAGCGCAGTATCAGGTCAAACAAAGTGGACAGTTGCTGCCGATAACGGGCTGCATAGATTTCGGTTTTCCGTTTACGATTTGACAGGGAAAAAAGGCATTTTGGAATTGGAATTGAACGTTTTGCCTTTATCCGGTGAGAATAAGATTGATGGGGTTTACAACTTTCCCAATCCGTTCAAGCAAGGCACTTGCTTTACTTTTAACCTGTATCAGGAAGGCGATGTTACCATAAAAATTTATACCATCGGCGGACGGATGCTAAAAACCCTGGTTCAAAACGGCCGAAGTTTCGGTTACAATCAAATATATTGGGATGGACGGGATGCCGATGGAAGCATTCTGGCCAACGGAGTTTATTTCTATAAAATCACGGTCCAAGGGGCATCTGGTGAAGCCAGCAAAATTGGTAAAATAGTAGTAATGAAATAATAAGTTTAAGAATCAACAGGAGAGAACAAGAATGAATACCACCAGAAACAGAATACTAATGATGGTCGCAGTAATTTTACTGTCGTCCGCCTACGCCTGGGCCATATCGGAGGGAGGCGCCATATTTTTAATGATCCGGCCCGGCGCCCGGCCCAGCGGCATGGGCAGCGCCTTTTGCGCCATCGCCGACGACGCCACCGCCACCTATTACAATCCGGCAGGCTTGGCATTCCTAAAAAGGAACGACCCGTTGTTGAATTATCAGGACATCAAGGACTGGAATCGGTTTTTGAACAATTTCAAAGATTCTCCAGTGGGAAATGTTTTTGCCTGGGCCGATTTTAAAGATCCCGAAGGCACGATCATAAAGCTTTCCGGTTCACCGTTATTGTCGCAGGGCGACATTACCGACTGGAATAAACTTATTGCTTTATTGGCCGATACTGCAGGACCGTCAGGCAGGATGATGTTTCCCTTGCTAAACGAAGAAGCCAGAGCCATCATCTCCGGGCACCAAGCAGGTGAGGTTATGGACAGCAAGTCTAAAGTAATTTTGATCTATGCATTGAACAAACAGATCAACGAACGGTCTACTTATAAAATGATCAGCTGGGATGGAATAGCCATCCCGGAACAGGCGGCGGGAGTATTGGCCAAATACCGGATGCTCCCGGATAGCTTTGACTTTACGGCAGCAAATATTGTAGATGCCCAGACTTTAGCCCAGAAGATCAAAGGCCAGGCCGATCCTGTTTCTCAGTATGTTTACGGCAAGATGGCGGGAAAAGCCAAGATTTTTTTATCCCGAAAATATCAGGATAAATATTCCGACAGCTTAAAATCAATTTTAGCCACTACCCTTAACAATGTCTTTCGGCAGGTTGATTTTTATAAGGAACAGCGATTCAAAAGTGTGACTTTGAAAATCGGTACTTCAGCTTTGGCCGGCAAAAATCTCAGTGGTGGAGTGCTTTACTCGTGGAACCAAGATCTGCTGCTTCAGGCTTACCCCGGTTTGTTAAATATTCAAACAGCCGAACTTTTGCCGGAAGACCTGCGTCTGCTTAACCGGAAGGCGTTGGAATCATTATTTACCGGAATCATTACGCCATTTATCGGCGTTAACAACAATGATACCTTAACGGCTTATCTCAAGGGAGAGACTGGGGAGACCATCAGTCAGATATTTTTACAATATACCGGCGAAGGTCCCATGGCCGAAGCCGAACAAAGGCTGTGGCTGGATGAACTCAACCACAATATCCTGATTGACACGAATCTCGTTCGCCAACCTGCCCCGGGTGGCCGGAAACAAAGTCTGTACCTGCAAAACCTTATGGAACGCGGCTATACGGAAGATCCAGCCGTTCTAAACCGGGTGCTGATGACCGAATATTATCCGGAATGGTTTGGGCCCTCTAAAAAAGAATCCAATCCTTACCAGTACATTAAAAGTTTTATGGCTCCCAACGCTTTGGCTGAATTGGACAGGCATTTTAAGGGTCAGAGAACATCTGGTGATGGTCAGCAGCTGTTATTGACCGGCATTAATCTGATCATATCCCGGACCGATTTTTATCAGAAGGAACAATGGGCAAATCACCCGATCCCAGTTGAAGCCCAGGAACTTTTGGCAGAAGGCCCCGGTAATCTTAGCCTGACCGATCTACGTAAACTGAACCGGATGCTGCTGGAATCGTTGTATCCCTCAGAGTTGGTAAAAATAGGACAGGATAAAAGCTATGCTTCGCTAATGCATTCCCCCTGGCTTTCCGAGATCTGGGCCGATGTGGGCGATATGTATTATGAATACATCGCCTATGTTCAGCCCTATAAAGACTGGGGAGTATTTGGCGGTAGCGTTATCTTTATTTCCGAGGGAACCAGCCAACATACCGGAGCTTTGGGAGAAGATTACGGCGAGTTTTCCAGTTACGAGTTTTCCCCCAGCCTTTCTTATGGCAACGAAATATTCAATGACCTGGCCGGCGGAATAAATTTAAAACTGATCCATTCACATCTGGCGCCGTTCGGAGCGGAGGGAAGCCAGGGCAAGGGAGTGGCCACCACTTGGGCTTTGGATTTCGGCCTGCTTTACCGTGGGCCGTTTAAGGGACTTTCTTTCGGAGCTAATCTTCAGAATATCGGCCCCAAGCTGATCTATATTGATGCCGAACAGTCTGATCCACTTTCCCGTAATATACGGGCCGGCGCCGCCTATAAAATATTGGACGGCCGCTGGGCCAAGCTTACAGCGGCTTACGATATCACCAAGATGTTGGTAGTTTACGACCGGCCTTGGAGAGAAGAACTTAAGGAGGCAGTGCATCATGCCGGTATGGAATACCAATACGTTGGAGCCGCAGCGTTAGGACTCCGCACAGGATACGTTGCCGATGAAGTGGGTAAAATCAAAGGCGTCACCTATGGTTTTGGAGTGGGCTATAAAAATATTCAGTTTGATTTTGGTATGGAACCGGGTGGTGAATTGCAAAAATACAATAAAAAATTCTCACTTTCAGTTGAGTTATAATATGACCGCTGCACTTTTTAATCGCAGCTGGCTGGGATTTTTGTGGCTGTTGATATTTACGTCAATCACAGCCGCCGGGGCCGGAGATTTGCAAGATTTGAAACAGCAGGCAAATATCTCCCGGCCGATACTGGACAAGATCAAACAGCAGCCCCGCCAGTACAAGGACGCCGTATCCAAGCTGAACCTGTTAGGCCGGGTCCGGGAAGTGGCCAAAAGTAAAGGACGGGACAAGGCCGCCAGCGTGGATACAATTCATGTCCTGGCCATAAAGGCCCAGTTTCAGCTGGACGATGACCCCAATACCGCCGGCAACGGCTGTTTTGATTACGCGGGAAACGGACAACTGATGTATATAGACGGCAACTACCTTAACGGGCATAACATGGATTTTGAGCCGCCCCATGACAGCCTGTACATCAATAACCAGATGCTGGCCTTGCGCAACTATTACACGGCAGTATCCGATAGTCAATTGTACATTGAGTTTGAACAATGGCCCAAAGGCGATACTTCCGCCTATACCTTGCCCCATCAGATGTCATTCTACAGTGATTTTTACAACGGGGGAACAAACTGGGGGGCGGGGCTGTATGTACTGCTGCGTGATGCTGTGGATGCGGCCAGCAATGACAGCTGTAATTTCCATACCGGAAGCGGACCGTCGAAATTATCCAAAGCCGTGATGATATTCCATGCCGGTTCATGCTGGCAGACCGACCCATACGGTGCGGACATTCCGTCAGTATTTCTGCAGATGGACAGTTCCAGCCCCATCATTGTCAAAGCCGGGGCTGATACCATCTATGAAGGTATAATCGACGCCGAGACCCAAAGCCAGGACGGGATGGTGCTGGGCTCGCAGGGCGAGATCGCCCACGAGTTCGGCCATCAGCTGGGCCTGCCTGATCTTTATGATTATTCCATGTATTCGGTAGGTCTGGGGGAATGGGAGTTGATGTCTTACGGCTCCTGGAACATGAATGCTTATGTGCCGCCGCATCTTTCGGCCTGGTGCAAGGTTTTCCTAGGCTGGTCGAAGCCTTTGACCTTAAAACCAGGAGATGACCGCCTGATCGCCTTTGACTGGGTAGCCAAAAACCCCGATGCTATCGTCAAAATACCCATCAATTCACACGAGTATTATCTGATCGAAAACCGGCGGGCCTGGGTGGACCCCAACAGCGTCATCTCCGATTCCGCTTCGGCCGATTCCAACGGGGCCAGGGTCTGGCGCAACGGAGTTTTGGTGAAAGTAAACGACTACGACATGTCCCTGCCGTTTGAACTGGATGCCGGAGGGCTCCTGGTCTATCACGTGGATGAAAACCTGATAGCCCAAAGATGGTATGACAACAGCCTGGAGACCGGAGACATAAAAGCCATCTATCTGCTGGAGGCCGATCACGTCCAGGATCTTCAGCGGTGGGGCGGCTCGCCTTATTCCACCTATGCCAGCCCCTATGATGCCTACTATGCCGGCAATAACGACCGGCTGGATGACGGCAGCGATCCTGCCACTACAGCCAATGACGGTTCTTATACCCATATCTCCATTTCGGGCATCACTGTCCCGTCCGAGAACATGAGCGCTCAGGTGAAGGTCGGATGGAGCCTGCCCGGATTTCCTTATGACCTGGGGCAGACGGTGGACTGGAACAGCCCGAATTTTGCGGTTTTAGGAGATACCGTGGTATTGATCATACCCGGCAACGATGGACGGATCTATGCGCTTACCGACAGTGGACAGGGACTTTTCAATCGGGATTCCACTATTATTTTGGGCAGCGATACGGTCAATTTAAGAGCAGAGTTTGCCAAAGTTTCAGGCAACATTTATTCTTCCCCGGCGGTGGGGGATGTCAACAAAGACGGACGGCCCGAAGTATTCATATCATCGGCTGATTTATTAACCCAGGGATCCGTTTGGGGTTTTAACTTTAACTCTCATAGTGAAACTGAATTTTCACCCGACTCTATTCCATATACCTTGAATAGAGCCGATCCGTTGGATAGCTTTCCCGTTTTTACCCAGGGTCCAATATTTTCATCTCCCACGTTGGCCGACATTGACGGTGATGATACTTTGGAAATAATGGTTGCTTGTGACGACAAAAAACTTTATGCCTGGCGATATAATGGAAGCCTTGTTGCAGGTTATCCAAAAGATCTGGCAATGGAGACCAGGGCCACACCATCGGTAGCCGAGCTATACGCTAATTCCCCGGGTTCGGAAATAGTAATCCTTTCAGGGGACAGCCGGGTCTTCGCTTTGGCTGACAGCGGCAAGGACATTTCCGGCTTCCCGGCTTTGATGCCCTGGGTGGATTGGGTATCTGCTTCCACCGCCATAGGCGATATCAACCGTGACGGCAGTCCCGAGATAGTAGCTTGTCCCAAAAATCAAATAACTGTTATGGATAAATTTGGGCGGATCGTTTTTGGCTGGCCGGTAGCCCACGATCAGACTGCCATTGCATCCCCGGCTTTGGGCGATTTGGACGGGGATGGTTATCTGGAAATAGTTGTGGCCATCGGCACCAAACTATATGCATACAATTACAACGGAACACTTATTTCGGGATTCCCCCAGGTGATCTCGGAATCATTAAATGTCCAATCATCGCCAGTGCTGGCCGACGTGGATAACGACGGTTTGCCGGAGATAGTCATCGGTTCCCCCGACGGCCGGGTTTACGCTTTAAACGGCAACGGCACCAATGTGGCTGGATTCCCGTTAACAGCCGGTGGGAAGATTTATTCTACGCCGTTACTGGCCGACCTTGATGGAGACAGTTCCGACATTGAACTGGTCATAGGCTGCGACGACGGGAATCTGTATGCTTGGAGCATCGGGTCTCCGGTTACTGCTTCCAGTCTGAGCTGGCCGATGTTCTGCGGCAACCAGGCCCATACCGGATTTATGAACTGGGACCCGGCCCTGCATCCTTTGCCCGCCCAGTCCGGAGAATTGATCAAGAATGCCTATGTTTATCCCAACCCGGCCCGCGGCGATAATGCAAAAATCCGATTCTTTTTGGAAAGTAATGCGGAGATCGATATCAAGATATTCAATCTGGCCGGAGAACTGGTCCGCCAATACAGCCAGCCGGGGCAGGCCATGGCCGAAAATGAGGTCGTCTGGAGTCTGGAGAAAATAGCTTCCGGCGTCTACATCATCCGGGTAGAGGCAAATGACGGAACAAATGCAAAGGTCAAAACCTGCAAAGCGGCGGTGATAAAATGAAGAAAATATTATTTTTAATGGGGTTGATTGCCGTTTGTATTTTTCAGGCCCAGGGTCAGACCACCCAATCAATTGACAGTTCCAGTGTGAAACAAACCGACGCCATCGGGAAAGCCACCCCTGGCCTGGCGGACTCTTTGCTGGTGACAATTCCCGGTAAATCTTTTCTCCCAAAGAAATCCCGGAAATCAGCCCGCAAGGCATTTTTTCTATCTTTGTTGGTCCCTGGTTCCGGCGAGTACTATGTGGGGCAAAAGGGGTACACCAAAGGTTTTGTCTCCGCCGAAGCAGTGATCTGGTCGGCCGCATTGTTCAACAAATACCAGGGCGATATGCGGCGCCGCGATTACATCAGTTATTCGGCCCAGCAGGCCGGCTCCAATTCCGGCCGGACCGATGATTTTTATTATCAGAACGTCTATGAATGGTCCAACAGCTACTGGTATAACGAAGACCAGTGGCGGCAGGCCCGGGAGCTTTATCCCTACGATCCGGCAGCCCAGCAGGCCTATGTGGCCGATAAACTTTATTCCGAAGAGGATTCCTGGGAATGGCAGAATTACGACCAATGGTATTATTACCGGGGCCTGAGGGTCAAAAGCCGTAATTACCTGCACCGGATCAGCTATTCGGTGGGGGCTTCCGTGCTTAACCACATGCTTTCGGCGGTCAATGCCGCCAGGCTGGCCAAACGCTTTAATAAACGGACAAAATTGTCCCAAATTCCTGACTGGCGTCTGGAATGCTATTCCTACCAGCCGGAAACCATCACCTTGACTCTTTTACGCTGTTTTTAGGACCTTTCATCAATCGATATCCAGAGCATCCTCCGTCAGCCAAAAGCAATGATCAGGCCGGAGGATTTTCTGTATTAAAGAAAGTGAGGTAATCCATGAGATATCTGATCTGCCTTTTGACCTGTTCGCTGGGCGTTCTCTCCTGTACGGCCATAGTGGAACAAAGGAGGCCGGAACCCGGCGGCAATATCAAAACCGTGCAAGCCTTCAAGGTTGCCCAGCTAAACATCAATGATGACAGACCTTCCATGTGTTCCAGCCTCCGGGGAGACGTATTCATCACCGACGCCGGCGGCTGGCGCATCGTCAGCTACAAAAACGACGGCAGCCTGAACTATGAATCCGCCATGCCCTCAGCCCGGAGTTTTTTACTCAACGGCCAGGCCAACGGCATTTACCTGGTGGATGATCTGAATAAACACATCCAGTACTATGACATTTGGGGGCAAAAGCAAAATATCATTTCCTATTCGGGAAGTTCATTTGTTTCCGGTGCGGTTCTTAAGGACGGCAGCCTGTATCTGCTGGATAATCTGGCCAACACGGTGGTGGTCCTGGATAATCAGGGAAAAGAGGTCAGGCGGTTCCGGCTGATGTCCGGCAATTCAGGTTTTCAGTGGCCTACCGCACTGGCGGTGGACGGAGCAGGGACCGTCCTGGCCGCCGCCGATGCCCGGGCCCAAAAGATCACGATTTTCAACATCTACGGCAGCTATCTGGGGAAGATCGATGCTTCGCCTTCGGCCTCACCATCCGCCGTTTGTTTTGAGACGGGGACCCCGGTTCTCTGGGTCTGCGAAAAGGACAAAGGCCGGCTCAGCTCCTTCGAGGTCAAGCCCTCAGGGATCAATTCCGGGGCTGGCTGTGCCATTGCCGCCCCCTTGTCCGTGGCCTGCAACTCTTTTGGCAGCGTTTTTGTGGTCTCGGGCCAATATTTGTTCAATGTCAGCGAAGAATGAGGACGTTCTTAATAAAATATTTTGTGATCATACTAATGATACCCTTCTGGTCTTCCTTCTCACACGGCCAGGAAGCAGCAGGGAGGGCCAGGGTTGTCATTCCGGGAGGGTTTTCCGGCAATTCTTACCAACTACCGCACCGGAACATCATTAAAGGCAGCGATTCGATGCTTTTGAACGGAAGTCTTTTGATCCCCAATCTGGATTATACCTTGGATTCTCGTACCGGCGAAATATACTTCCTATCCATGCTTAAAACATCTGATACGGTGGATGTCTATTACCGGACTTTGCCTTTCAACCTGCCGGATAAAATTGTCTACCTGCCTTTGTCGGTTGAATCTACCAATATTCCGGATACCGTTAAGTTCATGACCAGCTTTGACCATTCAGCTGACCAGGCCTACAGTGGCTGGCTTAATGATAAAAGCGGACAAGTGCGCTTCGGAGGCAGCAAGTCGCTGGGTATTTCGGCCGGGTCTGGCCGGGATTTTTCGCTGGAGCAGGCCCTGCAGGTAAGCATTGACGGGCAATTAAGTCCGGCCCTTAAGGTGAACGCCTTTCTTTCCGACCAAAACATGCCTTTGTCATCCTCCGGCAGCACCGAAGACCTCAGCCAGATCGAAAAAGTGTACATCAAGGCCCAGGGTAACGCCTGGGAGGCTGTTTTGGGAGACTACGAGCTGGATCACCGGGGCACTTCATACTTTCAGATGAAACGGCAGCTTCAGGGGGTCAGGGCCGCAATTGCCGGCAAACAGAACAGCCTGGACCTGGCGGCCGCCGTTACCAAGGGGCAAAAGGCCAGGACCGACTTCAGCGGGCAGAACGGGAAGCAAGGACCCTATCAGCTTACCGCCGTCTCCGGCGGATCCGGCTTGAAAATACTGGCCAACACCGAAAGGATCTGGCTTAACGGGCAATTGCTTAAACGGGGGGAACATCAGGATTACCAGCTTGATTACGAGACCGGGCTGTTGACCTTCAATCCTCAATGGCAGATCACTTCCGATTCCAGGATCATGGCCGAGTTTGAATACTCCGGCCAAAACTACCAGAGGTCTTTTTATTCTGCCGCAGTTGCGGCGGGGGTGGGGAAAAACCTTAGCATTAAAGGCGGGTACCGGCAGGAAGGCGATGATTACAATCATCCTTTGGCCGGTGAGCTGAGCCAGGCGGATAAAAGCATTCTGGATCTGGCCGGCGATGATACCTCCAAATACTGGGCCGACGGCGGCACTCTGGTCGAGGCCGGTCAGGGCAGCTATCTGTTCCGGGATTCATTCTATGTGTATGCCGGGCCAGATTCCGGGAATTACCTGGTCACCTTCACCAAAGTGGACAGCGGCCGGGGCGATTACCGCGACAGCCTGGGCATAATGGTCTACACCGGAAAGAATCTTGGCGATTACCTGGCCGTCAAAAAACTGGCGACTCCGGCCCAATCCCGGTTGTACACTGCGGGCGCTTATCTAACCTGGCCGGGAGGCCGGGCAAATATAGAGGGAGCCGGGACCGATCTGGATCAAAACCTGCTTTCGGCCAGGGACGATGGCAATAACCGGGGTTACTCCGGCGCGGCTGATTTTTACTGGAAAAGGGACACCCTCTGGGGCGGTGGTTTCGAGGTCAAAGGCCGGACCCTGGCGGTGGATCCTTATTTTGAGAAAAGCGCGATGCCGGCCGATCCTGATTTCATCAAGCGCTGGGAACTTTATGACTGGAACGGAACCAGAGCCCTGAGCATCGGTATGCTGCGGAGAACCACGGAATATGAGATAAGGCTGGGCCCGGAGATGCTGAAAGCCCAGGCCGGTTGGGGGCGCCTGGACCTGGAACAGTCGATCTGGGCCAGGAATTACAAGGCCGGCCTGCAATTCCGCCCCCTTCCCGGCTATCTGCTAAAGTACGGATTTAACCGGAATCTGCTGGGACAGGCCTGGCCGGAAACCACCTCCTTGGGAAGGCGGGATGTCCACCAGGCCGAGGCCGGGGTCTCACATATGCGTTGGAACTATCTGGCAGATTTCTTTTCCGGAACCGACCAGGTGGATCGGGATTCAGTCAACAGCTACGGACAAAAATATTACCTGGCCGGGGTGGGGGTGGGAAGGCGCGGCATTCTTACCGAAGGCCGGTTTAAGATCTCCCGCCGGGAGGACTATATAAAAGATTCTTTGGACCAGATATTTAAACCAAGGTCATATACCACAGAATTAAACACTAAACTGGGGTTGTTGCCGGGCCGGGCCATATCCGGAGACCTGGAACATAGTTACCGGAGGCTGGCTTACCGGCCGGGAATGACGGGACAAAATCTGAACACCCATCTGGGCCTTTTGCGGACTAATTACCAGGGTTTTGGGCAAGCACTCAAAGCCGGTTTGGATTATTCCGTCAGCAGCGCCGAAACCAGATTAAAACGGGAGACCTATTACCTGGTTTCGGAACGGACCGGCGATTACAGCTATGATCCTGCCACCCGGTCATATTTCCCGGATACGGCAGGCAATTACCTGAAAAAGATTGAAGAAGAGCCGGCCGGAACGATCGCGGCAGAACTATCGGCCAAAAGCTACCTTAGTTACTCACCGGGGCTTTCGATGCCTGGCCCCTGGTATCAAAAAGTAAAATTAGACTTAAGCGGCGCGGCTGCCCTGAAAACGGGGCGCAAACTATCCGGAGCCATGATGGTATTTGCACCCGATGCGCTTTGGGACAGAACCGCCAATATTTCGGCCAATCTGGACCTGGCCGGAGACCTTTGGTATTACCCTTCCGGCAGTTATTTCCTCAAATTTCATTATCGTACCAGACGGAATGACGATAATCAATACATTAACCGTAGGATTACGACCAATTTTAGGGAGGGACGGGCCGAAATTACAACCCAGCTTAAGTCTGATACCAGAGCATTGTTTTATGGCGAACAGAATTACAATAGCATCTCGTCGTTGGAATCAGGACTGGAAAGCGAAAGCCGGGGAACTAAGGCCGGCTCCGAGACCAGCTATTTTCATAAAAACCGAACTGAGTTTGGAATTAAAGCCACTATGCAGTGGGAGAATCTTTTTAGGCAGAATATTTATTTTAGTATTCCCAGGGTAAATTACCGGGAGATAGTTCTATCGCCGTTTGTAAATCACCAACTGGGGCTGAAAGGTAGTTTGAGAATGGAATTTAGTCAAATTTACCGCCGGGCCGATCAGTCTGAAAGCGTCATCCCGCTGGAGTTCTCGGTCAGCCGCTCCATCGGCCAGAGCCAGGGCTGGAAATTCCAGGGCAATTACAGATTAAATGACTATTTGACGGCATCGGCCTCTTACGACGGGCGAAAAGAACCCCGAAAAAAAACAATCCACAATGCCAGAGCTGAGATCAGGGCCAGCTTCTGATATGATAAGAATAAAATTGAATGCCATATTGATCCTGTTTCTTTCGGCGGTCAGCATCTCCGGCCAGACCATCAGACCGGACAGCATCCGTTTTGAGGGCGGGAGCAATTTTACCCGGGAACAGTTGTTGGATGCCTGGACTGTCCGGGGGGACTCGGTTGCCCGGGAGAATGCAGATTCAGGCTGCCAGGCAATTACTGACCGATACCGGCGGGCCGGTTATTATCAGGCGGAATGCGGGGTTGAATATAACTGGGACAGCAGCCATGTGATAGTACGGATAAACGAGGGGCCGCGCTATCTGGTAGGGGAGATATCTTTTGAAGGCAACAGCTATCTCAGCAGCAACTATCTTCAGGGTTTGATAGTTACCGGAAGGGATCAGGTTCCGGACAGCGCCATTGTCATTCGGGACATGTGGGCCGTCAGTCTGGCCTATGCCGATAACGGCTTTCCCCAGGCGGAAATATTGCTCAAAGAATTGAGATACGAAAATGACCGCCTGCAGATCGTCTTTGGCATACAAGAAAACGCCAGGGTGTTGCTGGACAAAATATTATTCCAGGGGAATCTGGCCACCAAGGACCGGACCATGCAGAATATTTCTGGTTTGAAATCCGGCCTGCCTTTCAGCCGGGTGAAGTTGGAGAAAGCGTTGGAACGGTTGAATAGTTCCGGATTGTTTGCGGAGGTCAAACCTCCGTTGCTTTTAAACGGTTCCGAGGCAGGCCGGCAGCAGGTCATTTTCAATGTCAAGGAAGCTCCGTTCAACCGTATTTTCGGAGCCGCCTCTTACCTTCAGCCTATTGCGGAGCAAAGCGGCTGGCTGGCCGGTTCGCTTGATCTTTACCTGGGCAACATCGCCGGAACTGCCCGCAGCGCCTCAGTCAAATGGGAGCGTCCGCAAAAGGAGAACAGCCGGCTGGAGATCGGTTATTCCGAGCCGTTTTTGCTTGGTTTTGACGCTTCAGCCCAGGCGGGTCTTAAGCATATGGTTGAGGATTCCGCTTATGTCAAGACCTCGGCCAGCCTGATGGTAAAAATGCCGGTGGGTGAAGGATTCAATGCCGGAGTGGGGGCTGAATACGAAAGAATAGTCCCCGGCGCGTCATTGACCTATCAAAGAAGCAACAAATACGGGACCAAATGGCTTTTGGAATGGCAGAGGTCTGAAGATGGAATGTTTTTTAACGATATGTTCCTGAAACTGGGAGCCGATTACAGCAGAAAGAACTATTACCA
>Ga0315268_10006161_pt1 | contig 12791 bp, 12 predicted proteins | sample C1_top_MG_FD_204535 | JGI IMG/M metagenome (GOLD analysis project Ga0315268, IMG submission 204535) | Sediment microbial communities from Yellowstone Lake, YNP, Wyoming, USA - C1_top | ecosystem: Environmental > Aquatic > Freshwater > Lake > Sediment | place: USA: Wyoming | collected 2017-08-01 | reverse complement strand
AAACAGACTATAAAATAAACAGAAAGACATTGAGAAGCAATATGCCTCTGGCAGAGATCATCTTATGGATTAGGTTAAAAGGAAGGCAATTGGAGGGCTATAAATTCAGAAGGCAGTATAGTAAGGTGGGGATTAAGTGGTGGTTGCTCCTTGTAAAGGAGGGGTAGTTATCCACTTCAAATGAGAAAGAACCAGAAAATATAAATGGAAAAAAGACAGCTTGATATACTTCTCATTAAGCCCGGCAGCCAGAAGGAGTTATATGGAGAATTAAGTGAAGGTTCCCTGACTGCAATAGAGCCTCCTTTATGGGCAGGGCTAATGGCAACCTTCCTTCGTAAAAAAGGATATTCTGTTCAGATTATTGATTCCGAAGCTGAACAGTTGAGCCCTTCTAATGTCACTGACAGGATTTCTAAAATAAACCCCTTTCTTGTTGGTATTATCGTTTCTGGTACGAATCCATCTGCATCCACGATGAACATGATTGGCGCCAGAGCGATCTTAGAGAAGATAAGGGGAAGAAACTTGCCTGTAAAGACTATTCTGGCTGGACTTCACCCCAGTGCGCTGCCTGAAAAGACCATGATAGAAGAAAGAACCGACTTTGTTTGCGATGGTGAGGGGTTTTACACCATTGCAGAATTATTGGCGACATTGAAAGAAGATTATGAAAGGAAAGAGTTTAATATAGAGGGTCTCTGGTATAGAAAGGATGGCAAGATAATTGCGAACAAAAGGGCATCCCTCATTAATGACCTCGACAATGAATTACCTCATGTATCATGGGATCTGTTACCAATGGATAAATACAGGGCCCACAACTGGCATTGTTTTCAGGAATTAGGACAGAAAAGATCTCCTTACGCAGTAATATACACAAGCCTCGGATGCCCCTTTAGATGCCATTTCTGCTGCATCAATGCGATATTTGGCGGACCAGGGATCAGGTATAGGAGCCCCGAGAAGGTGGTAGAAGAAATTGACCTTCTTGTCAATAAATATGGAGTTAAAAACATAAAGATAACTGATGAGATGTTTGTGTTAAACGAAAGACATGTCCTCAATATCTGTGATTTGATAATCGAGAGAGGATACGACCTCAATATCTGGGCGTATGCAAGGGTGAATACTGTTAATGAAAAGTTATTAAGAAGGCTTAAGGAAGCAGGATTCAAATGGCTTGCTTATGGTATCGAATCAGGAAATGACAGGGTTTTGAAAAGCGTTTCCAAGGGTATAACCGTAGATAGAATAAAACACATAATTAGATTGACACAGGATATGGGCATAAATGTAATAGGTAACTATATCCTTGGCCTGCCCGAGGATGATCTTCAGTCTATGCAGGATACCATGAATCTGGCGGTGGAATTAAATTGTGAGTTTATAAATCTGTACTGTGCTATCGCTTATCCTGGCAGCGCCCTTTATGAACAGGCTGTTAAAGAGGGATGGAAACTACCTGAGACATGGGCGGGATATTCTCCATACTCATATGAGCATTTTCCTTTGCCCACCAGGTATTTAACGAGTGTAGATGTCTTAAGATTCAGAGATGAAGCTTATATAAAGTATTTCCGTAATGAGAGATATCAGAAGATGGTAAGGGAGAAGTTTGGAGAAGAAGTTTTGGAGAGCATCAGGAAAACGCTTACAAAAAGGTTGAGAAGGAAGTTTTTAGAAGAATGAAAATACCATTTGGGACAATTACCATTACACAAAGGGCTAAGGACCTCATAATGGAGGCCCTGAATTCAAACAGGGTCTCAGGCGGCAGATATGTGAGGGAATTCGAAAAGCAGTTTGCTAAACTCACCGGAACAAAAGAGGCGGTTGCCTTAAGCAGCGGCACGGACGCAGATGCCCTGGCCCTGGCTGTTTTATATGATTTTGGCGCAAGACGAGGTGATGAGGTAATCCTTCCAGCGCTATCTTTCGTTGCAACAGGAAATGCTGTTTTAATAGCTGGTTTTAAACCTGTTTTTGTTGATATTGATAGAAAAACATTAAACATTAACCCAACAAAGATTGAAGCTGCAATAACAAAAAAGACAAAGGCGATAATGCCTGTTCATCTCATGGGCAAGCCTGCTGATATGGATGCAATTAACAGGATAGCAAAAAAATATAAACTCTATGTTATAGAGGATGCTGCTGAGGCACACGGGGCTATCTATAAAGGCAGGGGTGTAGGAACATTAGGAGACATGGCTGCATATAGTCTTTATGTCGCCCATATAATTTCTACGGTTGAAGGTGGTATTGTTGTTACTGACAGGGAAGACTTTGCTGAGATTTTGAGATCACTCAGGTCTCATGGAAGGGCTTGCAAATGTGAAAGATGCGTGTTGAATGTTAGTTCAGGCTATTGTGCAAAAAGGTTCAGATATGGAGAGGGTATGGATATAAGATTTGTTTTTGAGCGTATTGGATATTCAAGCAAGATGAATGAATTAGAGGCTGCTATAGGGCTAGGAACTCTTGATATCTATAAACAGATTCTTAGAAAGAGAAGAAGAAATCTGATTGGCATGATGACTAAATTTAAAAAATTCAGCCCTTATCTCGGGACCATTGAGGAAGGGCCGGATGAGAAAATCGGGCCACATGCCTTCCCAATAATTATTAAAGAAGGAGCGCCATTTACAAGAAACCAGTTAGTAGATTTTCTTGAAAAAAGAGGTATTGATACGAGAGACCTGTTTTCATCCATGCCTACACAATGCCGGGGTTTTGCATTTTTAGGTTATAGATCAGGTGACTTTCCGGAGGCAGAATATATAGGGAATAACGGAATCCACATAGGAGTTCATCAGGATATAGGGGAAGAACACATTGAGTATTTTATAGAAGTGGTAGAGGAATTCCTGTTAAACAATACATAGGCTTAAATTATGAATAAAAATTCTTTGATTTATGTTGCAGGACACACAGGGCTTGTTGGTTCTGCAATTCTCAGGAGACTTAAGGCACGCGGTTATAAAAATCTCATCACAAAGATACATCGGGAACTGGATTTAACAGAAAAGAAGAAGGTAGAAGGATTTTTTACAAAGGAGAGGCCTGAATATGTATTTCTTGCTGCAGCAAGAGTTGGTGGTATTCATGCCAACAGCACTTATCCGGCTGAATTTATTTATGAGAATCTAATGATACAGACTAATGTTATTGATCTATCTTATAAATATGGAGTTAAAAAACTTCTCTTTCTCGGGAGCTCGTGTATATATCCTAAGATGTCCCCGCAACCGATGAGAGAGGAGTATATTTTAAGCGGATATATCGAACCTACAAATGAGCCTTTTGCAGTTGCGAAGATATCAGGCATAAAGATGTGTGAGGCATATAACAGGCAGTATGGAACAAATTTTATTAGTATTATTCCTGCGAATGTTTACGGCATTAATGACCATTTTGATGAAGAAGGGCATGTGGTAGCCGGTATGATCAGAAGATTTCATGAAGCAAAAACAAATGGGTATGACACTGTTACCATATGGGGTACAGGCAGGCCGAAGAGGGAATTCCTGTATGCTGATGATCTTGCAGATGCCTGCATCTTTCTTATGGATAAATATGATAGGAATGAGATTATAAACGTGGGGACCGGATGTAGCACATCCATAGCAGAATTGTCAGAAGTCGTTAAAGAAACAGTAGGCTTTAAGGGAAAAATCCGTTATGACACAACAAGACCGGATGGAAATTTAGAAAGGCTGCTCGATACGAGCAAGATTACCGCGCTTGGCTGGAGACCAGAAATGCCCTTAAAGAAAGGATTAAGAATAACGTATGAGTGGTATAAAAAGCACATCAGACATTAATAAATATCAGCCTTTAGTTTCTATTGTTACAGCTTCATACAATAGAGGCAACTATATAGAAGATACAATAAAGAGCGTTATTTTACAGGATTATCCAAATATAGAGTATATAGTTGTAGACGGTGGTTCTACGGACAATACTATTGATATTCTGAAAAGGTATGAAGGTAGACTTAGATGGATATCCGAGAAGGATGAGGGGACCGAGGATGCAATAAATAAAGGGCTTAATATCGCCAGAGGCGAAATCTTCGGATGGCTGAATTCGGATGATACTTACCTTCCAGGTGCGATAACAAAGATTGTAATTTTTTTAAATGAAAGTCCTGAAGTAAAGATGGTTTATGGTAAGGGATATTTTACCGATTTATACGGAAATAGAATCGGGAATTATCCCACCGAACCATTTAATCTTAAAAGGTTAGCTATTTCCAATTATATATGTCACCCTGCAGCCTTTGTTAGAAAGGATGCCTTTCGGGAAGTAGGAGGATATTCTTTAAATTTACGACATGCTACAGACCATGATTTATGGATAAGGATTGCGCAGAGATATAAAGTAGCTTATCTGCCAGAATTGCTTGCAACCTTCAGGATACATGAGTATTCAAAGAGCATATTTGAAGAAAGCATATTAAAAGGGTACAGAGAGAGCTTACAATTGGTGATGAAGTATTTTAACTGGGCACCTGCCAGTCGTGTATTTACATACTGTTATCACCTTATCAAATCTAAGATGCCTGCACGGATAGCCAGAATTAGACCTATTGTTCTGTTTATAACATTTATTATGGCCCTTGAGGAATATTTGAGACTTAATAAGGGTATCAGGTTAGACGATTTTAGATTTATCAAGCTCAAGGACATAAAGAAACTCTTTGCAGGATGGGATCTGCAAGATGTAATAGAAAAGGGGGTAACCCTCTGATGATAAGAGAGGATATTGTATATCATTTTATATTCGAAAGTAGTTTTGTATAAACAGCTATATGCTTTCTTATAAAAGTTTCCCATTCATAATGTTTTTCATCAGTTTCATTATATTCACCTTTATATACCTTCTCAATACTACCTGCTATTTCTTGTGGACTTTTAGGATTAACCAGTACATACCTTCCAAAAATTACTTCTGGAAGTGAACCTACATTTGTTGCAACAACCGCCCTTCTCATTGCACATGCCTCAACACATGTAAATCCGAACCCTTCATGTAAAGAGGGAACAACGACACAGTCAGTTGCCGCAATATAGTACGGTAGTTCTTCCTGAGGTAATGGATCAATTAATATTACATCGAGGTTCCCCTTTCGTATTATTTTAATTATTTCCTGATATTTAACAGAGGGTTTTTTTGCCAGGATTAAAAGAAGCCTTGAATCTTTTATTCTGTCTCTTATCAGCGGGACAGCTTTTACGAGGTATTCCACGCCTTTAATCATGCCCGGCCTTCCATGATACATGTAAAGGAATGTATTGTCTTTAACACCAAGCCTCTCTCTTATCTCTTGCCTTTTTTCTTCTTTTCTGTAGTCAAATATTTTGTAATTTATACCCGGATAAATGAGGTGGAGCTTTTCAAAAGGGACTCCCCATTCTTCAAGAGATTTCATGGTATTTTTTGAATTGCATATATAAGCATCATATTTCAAAGAAAGTACAAACCACTCAAATAGGCGATAGAGAATTGCTGATAGTCGGCTAAAACCGAAGGTATACCACTTTTTGCTTAATACTTCATGAGGAAGTATAACGAGTGGTTTTCTATTAACCTTTGATGCAAACCATGCAGGGAATGCACCATTATATGTCATCGTATGGATTATATCAGCATCAAGGGAGATTTTAATTGATTTATATATTGCAAGAAATGTGAACCAATGACGGTCAGCAAATCCTGGAACGTTCACCCTGTAAATCTTTACACCGTTTTTAATCTCATATTTCTCAGTGCCTGGAAGCCTGCATGTGATAACATCACATTGATGTCCATGTTCTACCAATCCCTCGGCAAGTGTTTTGAATAGAGTTTCTCCTCCACCAATATGAGGTGGATAATATTCTATTATGAAACAGATCTTCACCTAACTATTTCCTTCAGAAATGCTGAAAATCCTTTTATATAAAGTAGTAAGCTTTTCGGGTTTCTTATTATCCTTCCGATATAATTAGTTATCTTATCCCGCCTCAGATAGAACCTTTTAAAAAATTCCCTAAAATAACTTTCAAGATCGTTCTTTGTAAGACCCTTCGGTGTAAATACAACCTCCAGTTCACTCATCTTCCTCCAGTCATTCTCAAATTCTCCATATTGTGAGGCGATCTCATAAAGCCTGCTTCCAGGGAAGGGAGTCATCATGCTAACGCTTATGTCATCAAGTGGAATTCTCAGGGCGAAATCAATCGTCTTTCTAATTGTTTCAGGTGTATCCGTGGGATGCCCTAAAATAAAAAAACCTTTTGAAAAGATGCCAGCTTTTCTGGTCAACCTGACGGCCTCTTCAACCTTGTCAAGGTTAAGATTCTTCCCTATAAACTTCATTACTTCCCTATCCCCTGTCTCAATTCCGTAACTTATACTCCAGCAACCAGCCTTTTTCATCAGACTTAGAATCTCAGGTGTTATAGCATCTGCCCTTGCAAGACATGACCAGCTTATCTTTATATTACGATTAATCAACCCTTCACAAATCTCAATAAGTCTGGGCTTGAAAGTCACAAATGTGTCATCCTCAATCAATATCTCTCTGATACCAAATTTTTTATAAAGATGTTCTATCAATTCGAGTATATATTCGCCGCTGTGTCCCCGGCATTTATTGCCGAATACAGAACGGTCGCAGAATATACATTTATAGGGACAGCCACGTGTTGTGACTATATAGACAGCAGGTAAACTTCTGAAGCGGAACGGCGGAGGGTGATATTTTTTCGGGAAATCCTTGAGCAGGTCCCATGCCGGAAATGGTAAGCTGTCAAGGTTATCTAAAAATTTTCTCGGTTTAGTTCTTACAATCCTGTCTCCCTCACGGAAAATAATACCGGATATATCGGAACTATTCCCTCCCTGCCTGAGCGAATGGACCAACTCTCTTATAGTTTCCTCTCCTTCTCCGATCACACCGAAGTCAAAGGATTTGAAAAGCCCCATTGTTTCTTCAGGGATAGCAGTAAGATGAGGTCCTCCAATGATAGTTTTAATATTTCCGTCTATTTTCTTTATTTCATCGGCAAGCGAAGATGCATGAAAGATTGAAAGGGTGGTGGAGGATATCCCAAAGTATTCAGGTTTATTTATCATTATTTCCCCGATCAATTCTTTGATGGAAAGCCCTAAAGAAGATGCCTCAATAACAGAAACCGAATGGCCTTCTTTCCTGAGTACTGCTGCAAGGTAGAGGGTACCGAGTGACGGAAGGGTGTTAGCTGCGCCTGAAAGCTTACCGTATCTTTCTTCAAGAGTTACAGGTGGTGTGGCAAGGACAATCTCAGCCATTTTTTAAATTATACATCAAATATTAGGGTAAATAGCTCATAGCTTGGAGGCCTAACCCAGGAAATGCAGTTAACTTACATCCATGACAGGCACATGGGCATCAAAACCTTTTCAAGGCAGAATTTGGTTGTCATATATAATCACAATGTACTGCATAAAAATGCTCAGGTTTGTTTTGAATGCATACCGCCTACAAAGAAGCTGCTGATAAAGCATTTGCTGCCCATATGCCTGCCTGGGAAAATATAGAATTGCATTATTCAGATTTATAAAAATTGATTTTATTAATGGCTATATGTTATAGTTATTTTAAATAGATATCAATATGTAAAGGAGGTATCCATGGGAAAGGCCGTAACAGTAGCAGAGGGGAAACGAGATTTTACAGGTCTGCTGAAAGAATCAGAGAGAAAAAAAGAGGATATAATTGTGACAAGGCGCGGAGAGCCTGTCTGTGTGATAATGCCTTTTGATAAATACAGGAAACTTAAGAGAGTGAGAAGCTACATCAGAATGATAGAACTCTCTCAGGAACTTAAAGGTAAGGGTGTAAAAGTATCAAGGCTCTTGAAAGAGTCGAGAAAGCAGCTCGAAGATAGATATTAATGAACATTGTAATAGATGCCGGTGTAATACTTAAGGGTTATTTCCCTGATGAAAGGGGACATGAGGAGGCTCAACTTATAATAAGGGAATACGCAGAAGGATTTATTGAACTTTATGCCCCACATCTCATTCTATATGAAATAGTAAATGCACTCGTTGTTGCAAGGAATCTTGGAAGGCTTGAACAGAGGCAAATAAATAATATAATCACAGAGATAAGAGAGATAGAAATAAACAGGTATGATGTGGCAGATATACTCGGGCTTTTTGATATGTCTTTAAAATATGGTCGTACTGCTTATGATGCAAGCTATCTACTTCTATCAGATGAGCTAAAATTTAACTTTGTAACCGGAGATATAAAGTTATATAACTCTGTAAAGAATAAGTTACCATGGGTAATCTGGATTGAAGACTATAGAAAGATCAAACCGCGAGCTGATTGATAATCTTACAGTAATCATCCCTGCCTATAATGAGGCAGAAAGGATTGCTTCTACTGTCACCGGCATAAAAAAATTTACTGATGCCGATATCATTGTTGTCAGCGATGGCTCAATAGATAATACAATCAATGAGGCGAGGCAGGCAGGCGCATCTGTATTAGAACTTCCGTTTAATCTCGGCTATGGCGCAGCGCTTCAGACAGGTTATAAATATGCGCTGAAAAAGGGATATAGATTTGCTGTTCAGATGGATGCTGACGGTCAACATAACCCTTCAGCGATACAGTCACTGATTAAACCCGTCCTGAATAATGAGGTTGATATTGCTTTAGGCTCAAGATTTCTCGACAGAGGCAATTACAGGACACCGGTTATAAGAAGAATCGGGATATTTTTTTTCTCATTTATCACAAGAGTTTTGACCGGAAAGAAGGTGACAGACCCCACATCGGGATTTCAGGCCCTTAACAGGAAGGTTATGGAGTTTTATGCAAGTGATGCATATCCTGTGGACTACCCTGATGCAGATGTAATAATAATGCTTTACAGGAAGGGTCTTAAATTCAAGGAAGTTCCGGTAACAATGAAAAGAGTAGTTGGAAAGTTATCAATGCACAGCGGGTTTAAGCCTTTTTATTATATATTTAAGATGCTTCTTTCAATATTCGTTACACTCTTAAGAAGCAGAAGGGAGGGTAGGGCATGACATTCCACCAGAGGATTTTTGCACTGATTATTGGCGTTGGTATTTTTATAATGATATTGGAGATGGTCAGAAGGAGAAAACTCGAGGAGGAGTATTCTTTTCTATGGCTTATAATAGGGCTGGGTACAGTTGTGCTTGTTCTGTGGCAGGACCTTCTTGAATGGCTGACACACCTTATAGGTGCAGTGGCTCAGACAACAACAATATTCATTTTTGGTTTTGTAATCATAGTACTGATTAATCTTCATTTCTCTGTAAAGATTACAAAACTGAGCAAACAGGTCAAGGAGCTTGCACAGCAGATTGCAATTTTAAAAATAGGTGAAAAATGAAGATTGACTTAGTCAATCTGTTTTTGATAAGGTAGTTACAATTTTGATTTTAACTGAGTAAACTTAATGAACACTATTAACTCAAAAAACTTATTTTTTATTTTTCTCATTGTTGTCTTTATTATCTTTAACCCTACGCCCTCCTTTTCTCAGAAGTTTCCTGATTGTATGAAATGTCATAAGATAAAGGTTGCTGGAGAATATGATCATCCTACCGGCTGTGTTACATGCCATACAGAGGCACACCTGAGAGGCGCGAAATTTCCAAGATATTTATTCGCCAGCGGGGTAGAACTATGCTGGGGCTGTCATGATAAATCCAAGTTCTCTAAAAAAGTAGGCCACCCACCTGTAGCAAAGGGAGAATGTTTGTCATGCCACGAGGTTCATACCTCCGATTATAAGGGACTACTCCTTAAACAGATGCCTGACGAATGTTTTATGTGTCATGACACAACAGATTTTATGAAAGAATCAAAACACCCCCCGGTTGCAGAAGGCAGGTGTATGGGATGTCATGACCCCCACAGCAGCAAGGTAAAGAAACTTCTCCTTGCAGAGATGCCAGCGGAGTGTTTCCTGTGTCATAAGAAAGAAAAGTACATTTCAGCGGAAAAGAAGAAACATCATTCACCTGTAGCAACAGGATTATGCCTGAACTGTCATGAACCTCATTCTTCTCCTGCTCAGAAATTGCTTTTAAAAGCCACTCCTGATATATGTTTTATGTGTCATGATGGTTCTGATTTTAAGAATAAATACAATCATTCACCTGTGGCAACAGGAATGTGTATGAGCTGCCATGAACCACATCAGGGCGATGCAAGAAAGCTCCTTCTCGCTAAATCACCGGATCTCTGTTTTAATTGTCATGATAGAGGAGAATTTGACAGGAAAAATCCTCATCCTCCTGTATCAGCAGGAATGTGCAATGTATGCCATGACCCACATGCCTCTCCATACGTTGCACTGCTTTATAATCCAACAACTGATGAATGCCTGCTGTGTCATCCGAGGATTGGCAAGGCTCCGCATGCAGCAAGTGGTTTTTCTCAGGTAGGCCATCCGCTTAAAGGCAGAAAAGACCCTAAGTCCAGATATGGTGAGCTTACATGTGCAAGCTGCCATGATCCACACAGCTCTGATTATATAAATCTATTTAGATTCCCGGCAAAAACAGCCTTTGAGCTCTGCACCAATTGTCATGAATATAAGAAACCTAAGGGTAAGAAGTAGGTAGTGTAGCTTTCATACGCAAACTAAAGTTTGCGGCTACCCACTAGATTTCACGATGAACTAAAAATATAAGTAAATAGCATAAAGGGCACATTAATGACATTAATTGTCATTAATGTTGGCATTATTTATGCTACATTAAATATAACTAATTATGAAACATTCATGTCGACAAGTCGGCACAAAGGAGGATGAAATTTATCACCCTCCCCTTACCCTTCCCATCAAGGGAGGGGGGAATTGTGGTTGAGACATCATCAGGTGGTTCCCTCTCCCCTTGTGTGAGAGGGTGGAGAGGGTTAGGGTGAGGGGTGAAAGATGTATTTTCATGTGAAAAGACAGATAACCTTAATATTTATTATCCTTTCCCTGTGCATGTTGTTTATTATCCAGTCTTCAGGAGATAGCTTAGCTACAGTCACCGGGGATTGTGAGGTCTGTCACAGTCTTTATCCGGGGATGATGGAGGAAGTCGAACCCGGCAAGCCTCAGTATGTTCTGAAAAATGCCCTCTGTGTAAATTGCCACTCAAATTCTGACAGGGATACCATAAAGATACTCGGTGGTGCCAGGGTGCCGGTAGTTTTTAATACTCCGCCACCTGTTCATCCTTTAGCAGGCGGTAATTTTCATTATGTAGCAAAGGATTTTGGTGATAGAAAGGGGCATAATGTGGATGGTATTACCTCAGTGGATGCAAAGTTTAAGGGAGCCCCTCCGGGATATGACAGGACATCCGATCCCTCTGCAGTAGGCTATAATCCTGAGAAGACCCTGAAATGTGCTGGTTCTAACGGCTGCCATGGAAATAGAAATCTTGAAGATCCTTTTGAAGCTATTTCCGGAAGCCACCATGCAGATGACTCAATTATAGACGGAAGCACGATAGCCAAAAGCTACAGGTTTTTAAGAAATGCAGGTAAGGTGAAGGGTGTTTTAGGTCTTGAGGATGATGAATGGAATCAAAACAGAACTTCAAAGAAACATAACGAATACTCTCCATCTATTGATATTCTCTGTGCAAGCTGTCATGGGTTTTTTCACAGTAAAGAAATGACAGGAAAGGAGAAACCATGGTTCAGACATCCTACGGATATTTTACTTACGAAAGGCGGTGAGTATTCAAATTATAATCCTGATGTTTCGCCTTCTTCCGACAGACCCGGCATCAGGATTTACAACCCTGATGCCCCTATTGGAAGGGAAAAGATTCTGGGATCACCAAGCGATGAGGTTACTCCTGGCGAAGATATAGTACTCTGCCTGTCGTGCCATGTGGCACACTCAAGTCCTTATGCATCTATCTTGAGATGGGATTATGATGCCATTTTTACAGGGGAGGAAGGCAAGGGCGGTTGTTTCATATGTCATACGGGAAAAGCAGATTAGCTAATAGCTTAGGGCTAAGAGCAAAGGGTAAGGTACTCTATGTTCTATGTTTTATTCTCTTTGCTATATGCTATATGCTCTTTGCTTCTTCGGTTGATGCCCGTGTAAAAGGCAAGTGCAAGGATTGCCATACTATGCATTATAGTTATGAGGGCAAAGGAATAACATACGGAGATCGCGCAGGGCCTTTCCCTTCTCTGACAGAGGGTGGATGCCTTGGTTGCCATGGTCAGGTACCTTATGGTACAGAAAATATCATTACCATCGGAAAGGCAAGGATTCCACAGGTTCTCCATAATATGGAAAACGGGGATCTTGCCGGTGGAAATTTCTATTATGTTGCAGATGGTTATAATCCAGATTATTCTAAGGGTCATAATTTAGTCGGGATCTCCCTTCAGGAGAACCCCCCAATGGATGTGCCGCCTGGTTTTATACGAAGCGTTATAATTCCCGGTGGAATAGGCCCTGCAGATTGGCCAGGCCAGAGGCAGCTCACCTGTGCCGGGACATGGGGCTGCCATGGAGACAGGACTATAGAGGACCCGTATCTATCTATTTATGGCGCACACCATACAGATGACAGCGAGATTGACGGCTCAACAGTAGGTAAAAGTTATCGTTTTCTTTACGGGATAACAGGAAAGGAGCACAGGGACTGGGAGTATCTGGCCACTATTAACAATCATAATGGCTATAAAGGCGATATGACCCATAGCTCTATGGATACCATAAGTTATCTTTGCGGTGAATGTC
>Ga0315268_10006160_pt1 | contig 12793 bp, 9 predicted proteins | sample C1_top_MG_FD_204535 | JGI IMG/M metagenome (GOLD analysis project Ga0315268, IMG submission 204535) | Sediment microbial communities from Yellowstone Lake, YNP, Wyoming, USA - C1_top | ecosystem: Environmental > Aquatic > Freshwater > Lake > Sediment | place: USA: Wyoming | collected 2017-08-01 | reverse complement strand
GACCGGCCGACCGGCGTCGTCAATACCGCCCTTGAACTGCGCAACGAACGCCGCGCGGTAGTAATCGTGCTGGATATCTTCCTCGCGGCTCCAGATCAGTTTCACCGGCACGGGTGCGATCGCCCTGGCGATCTTCACCGCCTGCTCGACGTAGTCGAAACTTCCCGGCAGTCTGCGACCAAAGCCGCCGCCCAGCTGCTGGTTGTAGAGCGAGACTTCGTCGGGTTTGAGGCCCGCGGCTTTGGCCGCAACTTTGCGCGCGGAGAGCGGATCCTGCGTGCCGGCCCAGACCTCGCAGCGTCCGTTTGCGCAGCGTGCGGTCGCACTCATCGGCTCCATGGTCGCGTGCGCCAGATACGGCACGCGATATTCGGCGTCGATCACCTGCGCAGCTCTGGCGAGCGCCGCAGCGCCTGCGCCTTCCTTGCCGGCTTTGCCCAGATCCTTGCCAGCCAGCGCCTGGACTTGCGCGGCGAAGATCGCCTCACTATTCACACCACCGTTGCCACCGTCATCGAACTCGGGCTTGAGTGCGCGCACCGCCTTGAGCGCCCGCCAGTAGCCGTCGGCGACGACCGCGACGGCGTCGTCGAGCTTCACGACAGCCTTCACACCGGGCATGGCTGCAGCGACGGCTGTATCCACCGACCGCAATCTGCCGCCGAAAACCGGCGCCGCGCGTACCGTCGCATAGAGCATCCCCGGCAACACCACGTCGATGCCGTACTGTGCCGCACCGTTCACTTTGGACGGTATGTCGAAGCGTGGCACGGATGTGCCCATGATCGTGTAAGCCGCACGCGGCTTCAGCGGTGGATGCACCGCCGGCGCAAGCTTCGCCGCGTCGCTCGCCAGCTCTCCAAAGGTGGCGCTGCGGCCCGAGCGTGCATGCAGCACCTGCGAAAGCTTCGCGTCGCACTCGGCTGTTGGCACTTTCCAGCGGGCTGCCGCCGCCTCGATCAACATTGCACGGGCGGCAGCGCCCGCAACCTGCATGCCATAGCGGCCGGTGCCGCGGACGCTGGAACTGCCGCCGGTCACCTGCAGTCCCACCCACTGCGCCACCTTGAAGGCAGCATAGTCAAAGCCGCGGCCCAGTAAGGGCGGGATCTCGAAGGGCAGGAAACTGCGAATCACGTGGGCGTTGGCGAAGGCATCCTGCGCCGGCGCCTCCTGCATGCGCACCAGCGACCAGTCGGCGTCCAGTTCCTCGGCGGCCATCATCGTCAGCGAGGTGTGCACGCCCTGACCCATCTCACAATGCGGCACCATGACCGTCACCACGTTATCGGGCGTTATCCTGAGCCACACCGTAAGCCAGGAAGCATTCCTTTCGGCCTTGGGGAGGATTCCCAGGCGGTTGGGTGCGAAGGCGACTTCCGTGAGGCCCAACACCAGACCGCCCCCGACCACGCCGCCGACGCTCAGTACCGCGCGTCGGGTCCACTTACCCATGGGCAAGCTTCGCGGCAGGGGCCAGTGAACGGATCGCGCGACGGACACGCTCATAGGTGCCGCAGCGGCAGATATTAGTGATCTGCGCCTCGATCTCGGCATCGCTCGGCGTTGCAGTGCCTGCCAGCAGGGCACTGACTGCCATGATCATGCCGGACTGGCAGTAACCACACTGCGGCACCTGGTTCGCAATCCAGGCCGCCTGTACGGCATGCAGGGAGTCCTTGCCCGCCAGCCCCTCGATGGTCGTGATCGCTGCGCCTTCGACAGCCGAGACCGGCACCGCGCAGGAGCGCACCGCAGCGCCATCGATGTGCACTGTGCAGCTGCCGCAGACCGCGATGCCGCAACCGAACTTCGTTCCGTTGAGACCGAGGTTCTCACGCAGCACCCAGAGCAGCGGCGTGTCAGGGTCCGCCTCGACCGTGCGCGCCTCGCCGTTGACGACGAATGAAAAGGCCATGCTGATCCTCCGCTACTGGATGCGGGGACATTATGCAGCGGCCGCGCGTCCGGCGCCTGCGCACTGGCGCGCGACAACCCGGCACTTTCCTGGAGCGTCGGGTTGGTCAACTTCAATTCGGAGTCCGCCGACACGGTCGAAGATCTGCTGAGGGCCTCGGACGCCAGGATGTACCTGGCGAAGAGTGGTGCCATGCGGCGCGGCCGGCAGGGTCGTTAACGCACGGCGGTTTGCCGGCGCCAGCCGTCGGCGTAGAAGACAAGCAACCGTGCTATTGCGCGATCTTGCGCAGCCGTGCGGTGCGACCGGTCTCCTGGCTTTCCGCCAGTCGTTTCAGAAAATCCCTGGCATCCGCCGCAGCCAATGGTCGGCTGAGCAGAAACCCCTGCGCCTGATCGCAGCGCTCATCCTGCAGCTGCAGGAGTTGGCTGAAGTCCTCGACACCTTCGGCGATGACTCCAATACCTATCGTCTGCGCCATCTTGATCATTGCGGAAACCAGTGCACGGTCGTCCGGATCAGCATGCATCCGACTCACGAACGAGCGATCGATCTTGAGGCGGTTGACCGACAATTCGCGTAGCCGGCCGAAGTTGGAGTAGCCCGTGCCAAAATCATCGATGGCAACTGACACGCCGATCTGCTTGAGTTCGCCGATAATTCTCTCGGCCCGAGAATCGTCCTGCATGACCAGCGATTCGGTAATTTCAAGTTCGAGTAGCTCTGGCGGGAGCCCCGTCTCACGCAGCACCGTCGCGACCAGGGCCGGGAAACCCCGTTGCGCCAGCTGCGTGCTTGAGATGTTGACCCCGACGTAACCGGCCGGCAGCCCCTCGTCGTGCCACGCTTTGGCCTGACTGCAGGCCGTGCGCAGGACCCATTCACCGATTGGTAAAATCAGACCGGTCTCTTCGGCGATCGCAATGAAGTCTGCGGGCGGCATCGAGCCCAGTTCGGCGTTGGTCCAGCGCAGCAGCGCTTCGAGGCCAGAGACGAGCCCGGTACCGAGACTGATCTGGGGCTGATAGTGCAGCGAGAACTCGTTGCGCGCGAGTGCGCTGCGCAGCTGCGTCTCGATGGTGAGCCGCTGCAGCCCGCGTGCGTTCATGGTTTCCTGGTAGAGCGCGGATTGTCCTGCCCCCTGACGCTTCGAGAAGTACATGGCGAGATCGGCATTGCGGCACAGCGTCTCTGCGTCCGCGCCGTCGGAGGGATAGAGGGCGATTCCGGCGCTGGGCGTCACCAGGATCTCATGCGCTGACAGATGCATCGGTTGGCTCAAGGCCTGTATCACGCGCTCCGCGACGCGGCTGGCGGCGTCGGGATCTGGAATGTCAGTGAGCAGCACGACGAATTCATCGCCGCCGAGACGTGCAAGCGTGGCCGGGCCGCCAGCCGCCGACGCAGCGTTACCGAAAGGCGCGGCACTGCGGCACACTTCGGTCAAACGCGCCGCCATCTGCTTCAGCAATTCGTCGCCGACGCCGTGGCCAAGCGTGTCGTTGATGCGCTTGAAATTATCGAGATCCAGATAGACTATCGCCAGCTTGGTGTCCTGTTGCTGCGCAGTTTCCAATGCTGCCGAGAGTTGTTCCTGGAAATGCGCTCTATTGGGCAATCCGGTCAGCGTATCGTAATACGCGAGCCGGGTGATGCGACGCTCGGCGCTCCATTTGAGACCCAACGCGATGGCGGTCTGGCGAACCTCGTGCTGATGAAAAGGCTTCTGCAAATAGAATAACTTGTCCTCCGGGGGCACGCGCCGGCTGATCTCGCGCGGATCGGCGTCGGAGAAGGCCGTGCAGATGACGATCTCGACCAACGCATCGAGCGCGCGGATCTGTTCTGCAGCCCAGAGCCCATCCGGCCCCGGCGGCATGCGCATATCGAGAAATATGACGGCGAATGGCTGCCCCTGCGCCAGGGCAGCGCGCACCGCCGCCACGGCGGCCTCGGCACCGTCGCAATCGACCAGGTCGAAGCCGGTCGCCGGGGGCGTTGCAATTGCGTGCGCAGTCGCGGCCTCTTGAAAGACCTGGGCACGCATCTTGAGCCGATCACTGCGATCAGCGCTGACTACCGGGTTCATCAGTATCTTGCGGTAGGACTCACGCACCGGCTGCTCGTCGTCAACGATGAGCACTCGGATCGGTTGGCGGGACGGTGTCTTCATGGGCCTCTCAAGCAGCTTGGGTCAAGTGGGAGTCCACCGCCGGCGGCAGCGGCAGGATGATGTGAATAACGGCGCCGCCGAGTGGTCCGGGGCTGGTGGCGCTGATTTTGCCGCCGAGCGCGGCAACCGCGTTCGCCGACCAATGCAGGCCGATGCCGGCATTGGTGGCGGTCGATTTGGTCGAAAAGCCTCGTTCAAATATCCGCGGCAAGTCATTGCTGAGGATACCGACACCGTCATCAGCAAACGTCAGCTGCAGTCGCTCACCGCCCGGTTCGCCGAGGACATGCGCTTCGATTCGCAGCCTGCCGTGTTCGCGGTCCGCGTCGCGAACCGCTTCGGCGGCGTTCAGGATGAGATTCTGGAAGACCTGTTGTAGCGTGGTACGCGGTACGCGCACGCTGCCAACCTGCCGCAAGCTGGCATCCAGATCGATCGACAGTCTGTGGCGCGAGTCCGGCGGCACGAGTGCCGCGCTCTGCTCGATCAAGTCTGGCAACAGGATGGTTTCGTATACAAGCTCGGATCGGGAGTGCGTTATCTGCTCCGCCAGCACGGACTGTATCGAGTGCGCATTGCGGGCGATGGCGTCCAGGTCCGCTTGTGCGCCGGTTACGGTATCGGCCAGCTCGCGGCTGGTCAGACGCAGGTACGCGCCCAGTTCGGACTGACGCTCTTCGTCAGGGCGGGCTCTTTCCAGCTCGGCCAGCACCAGGTGGATGTCAGCCGTCGGCGCCTCGCGCAGTTTCTCCTGCAACGTCTCAATGCCGATGCCCAGCGGTGTCATCGCATTGCCCAGATTGTGCAGGACACCGCTGGCATTTTCGGCAACACCCGATTTGAAGGAACTATCGACCAGTTGACGTCGCGCAGCGGCCAGATGCTCCACCATCCGATCGAACTCGCGCGCCAGAATGCCGAGCTCGTCAGTGCGCCGTAACTCCAGGCGTGCGGTCAGATTGTCACTGCGGCCCAGCGCGACGACATGTTGCGTCATGCGCGACAGCGGGCCGAGCACCGAGTGATTCAGCAGGGCGATCATCAGCAGCAGCACGGTTACACCGGCCAGGCCGAGAAAGACAGCCGCGTAGCCCACGGCCTGATGCCCGCGCTGGCTGATTGCCCGTGGAACCTCGATGCGCAGTGTCAGCGCCGGTGAACCGTCGACCGCATTAAATACACGGGTCACTTCCGTGACGGTGTCGTGTTCAAATACCCCCTCTAGTGACCGGTTACCCGTGGACCCGGCCTGGGGCCGAGGAGCCAGTTCCAGCCGAACTTGCGCTTGCTCGCCAATACGGCTGAGTTCCATATCTGTGAGCAGGCGGCCCAACAGCACCATCCCGCGTTGCGGCCCGCGTTCCATGCCATCCAGGACAGGTGATAGAACCGCAAGCATCGCACCATGATCGGTGCGCAGTAAGCCTGAAACCTTCTGGCCCGCGCTTACCATGGCACGCAGGAAGGACCGCTCAGGCAGGGCGCCACCTGCCAACAGATCAATATCGATGCGCTTGGGTGACTGCAAATCCCGGCCGATCGCCCAGACGTAGTGGCCGTCCGGCGCGATGAACGCCAGGACGTTGACTCGCAGTGAGGTGATCGCATTGTCTCCGAGGTTCGCGGTCACGTAGCCCGCGCTATGGTTGTGCATGAATGCATAGGTGTCGGCCCAGTTGCCCCAGTCGCGGGCCGTGACGCTGAGCAGGTCGAGTTCGCGTTGCAGGGTGTAGGCAACGCGATCCATATCCTTGATGGCCGCCCGTCGCTCAAGATCGGCGAAGCTGGGCAGCAATATCCGCTGTTGCACGAGCAGCAGCGCAATGCCCAATGCCGCGAATAGCAGCGTCAGCAGCATCAATACTTTGAATCGAATCTTCATAGCCACCTTGACAGGATCACCGATGAGCGGGCTGGTGCCACACATGACCGGACGGCCAGCAGGTACTCAGAGATATATTGTCGGCACGGTTTGCCCATTCTGATGCCGCGTAGTCGGTGGCTCAGCGAAGAGCAAGTGTGCGGCCGGTCACGGTATGGATTACAGAAACGACAAGAGGCTGATTGTTAAGGGATTATCCGGCGTTCGCAAGGCTGGTTCGCGGGGGTGTCGGGCTGCGGAAAACATGGCCCGACGAGCTGATCGCAACCGCCTCGCTCGTCAGCCGCCAGGGCTAGGCTGCGCCCCGGCTTCAGCAGCGATGCTCTTCAGTTCTATCCTGAACTTACCCGCTTGCCTTTCCGCAATGAGCAGGCCGACGTAGCGCATGTCGGCGAAGCTCAGGACCGGGGCTGCTACGGCGCGCCCGCGGAAGCTGGCTGCAAAGTCGCTCGGCTGGAAACGCAGCGTTGCCCATTCATGCGGCGCCACGAATGCGGCCTGGTATTGAGCCGCGCCGGAGTCGTCCACGAGTTTGAGAGTCAGCTTGTAGCGCCGCCCGTCGCCGCGCACCGTCAATACCAGTACTGAGGACTGCGCGGGAAACCTGACAGGCCCCCTGAACGAGGCGAAGCCGCCATTGTTGGCGAGCGACACTTCCCCTTCGAACAGCATGGCGCCGGGCGCAGGACACAGCCGCGACGCTGACATGCCACCCATGACGCCATCGTTGACGACCCAAAACGTACGCACGACTTCCGCTCGCGAAAAATCCAGCAATGGCGCTTCGGCCGGTTGCGAGACGGCAATCTCGGGGGCTTGCTGGAGAGTGATCGCCATGGGCCCGCGCATTATAGAACCGATCGATGCAGTCGAACACGCCTCGCGCTTGATCCACGTCAATGCGCTGTCCCCAGAAGTGCTCTAGCTTGCAGCGGTGCAGGTGGGGCAATAGCTACCGGCATTCAGCCAGGTGGGGGCGAAATGAACGAACCTGAAGGCGAGACCAGCAACACCGCTTCCGGATCGGAGCATGAGCGGGTGCCGTTCATGCAACGGCTGCTCGACAACCATTTTCTGCTGCTCTTTATCGGTGTTGTGATGCCCACCATTCTCTACATCGTGTGGGGAATCATGGAATTGGTAGGCATTCCACTCGCTCCAAAGTAGGGCGAAAACAAGGAGATAGCCCATGTCCATTGCGCCTCCTACGGAACGACTGTGGTGGAAGACGCCCATGCCGCGCGTCGAAGTGGTCTGGATGGCCATCGCGTTCCTTTGGGGCCTCGTCATGTTCTTCATGATGATCTATTGGCACGCAGTCGGCCGGCAGAACCTGGCCAACGTCACTTATCGCACCACCCCCGAGGTGTTCGCCGCCAAGGCTGACTCGATGGTCGAGAAGTATAAGGTGCGCGAGGAAGCCGGCTTCCCGGTGGTACACCCGCCGCCAGGGAGCGATGTCTACCTGATCGCCCGCATCTGGATGTGGTGGCCGATTCTTGAGTTTGAAAAGAACCAGAGTTATCGACTCCATCTCTCGTCGCTGGATTATTCACACGGCTTCTCACTGCAACCGGTGAATATCAATATTCAGGTGCAGCCGGGATACGAACACGTGCTGACGCTCACGCCGAATCAAGCGGGCCAGTTTGGCATCGTCTGCAACGAATACTGCGGGCTTGGCCATCACACGATGGCGGGCCGCATCTACGTGCTCGATCATAAGTAAGGGGATTGCAATGACCGCGAGCAGCCCATTTCGGATCTGCCCCACCACCGGCCTGAAAGTTGACCTGAGCGCACAGAGCCTGATACGCGCCAACGCGGTCGCCGCCGTTATTTTTCTGGCAATCGGTGGTTTGTTCGGGCTCTCGGTGGCGTTGACGCGCTGGCCGGACGTGCATCTGCTGCCGCTGGACTGGTTCTACCTGGCGCTCACGGCACATGGCCTGGACGTACTGCTGTGCTGGATCATCTTCTTCGAGATCGCGGTACTGTATTTCGCCGCCGCGGTGCTGCTCGGTTGCCGGCTGGCGGCGCCGCGGGTCGCGTGGGTCGCGTTTGCGCTCATGGTGGTGGGCGCTGTGCTCGCCAACGTTACCGTGCTCCAGGGCCAGTCCTCGGTGATGTTCACTTCCTACGTGCCGATGAAAGCGGCACCCAATTTCTACCTCGCGCTGATCATCTTTGCCGTCGGTGCCCTGATTGCCTGTGGCGTCTTCTTTGGAACGCTGGTGGTCGCCAAGGAGGAAAAAACCTACCAGGGCTCCATCCCGCTGGTGACCTTTGGTGCCCTCACAGCTGCGATCATCGCGGTTTTCACCCTGGCCTCGGGTGCCATTATCCTGATTCCAACCTACCTGTGGTCGCTCGGTCTGATCAGCAACATCGATCCGCTGATGTACAAGCTGGTGTGGTGGGCCATGGGCCACTCCTCGCAGCAGATCAACGTTTCCGCGCACGTCGCGATCTGGTACGCGATTGCGGCCATCGTCCTGGGCGCGAAGCCGCTCTCCGAGAAGGCCAGTCGCTTCGCCTTCCTGCTCTATATCCTGTTTCTGCAGCTGGCCAGCGCCCATCACCTGCTGGTCGAGCCGGGCCTGAGTTCCGAGTGGAAGATCTTCAATACTTCCTATGCGATGTACCTGGCCGTGCTTGGCAGCATGATTCACGCGCTGACTGTCCCCGGGACCATCGAAGCCGCACAGCGCAAGCGCGGTTTCAACAAAGGGATGTTCGAATGGTTGCGCAAGGCGCCGTGGGGTAATCCGGCCTTTGCCGGCATGTTCCTCTCGCTGGTGATGTTCGGGTTCCTGGGCGGCATCTCTGGTGTGGTGATGGGCACCGAGCAGATCAACCTGATCATGCACAATACCCTGTACGTGCCGGGACACTTTCACGGCACTGTGGTGGCTGGCACCACGCTGGCTTTCATGGCCGTGACCTATCTGCTGATTCCGCTCATTTTCCAGCGGCAGGTGAGCTTTCCACGACTGGCGCGCTGGCAGCCCTATGTGTTTGCCATCGGCGTCACCGGCATTTCACTGTTCATGATGGGTGCCGGTACGCTCGGTGTCGCACGCCGGCACTGGGACATCACCTTTGCGGACGCGGCGCTGCCCTATCACTACCCGACGGCGGCTTTCCTGATGCTGACGCTCAATGGCATTTTTGCCCTGCTGGCCGGGCTCGGCGGCCTCATGTATATAGTCGTGGTCGTAAGCTCGGTATTCTTCGGCAAGAAAGTAGCGGAGAGTCCGGCTGCGCGACCGGCGGCGGCTGCTGCTGCATCGGGGCCGGCCGTGGTCGGCGCCTATGGCAGTGTCGAGAAGCCGCGAATTCCCGGCACCATCATCCTGGTCGGCGTGTTCTTTGTCTCCTTTGTCCTGTATTACTTCGTCAACTGGAAGTATCTGGCCGAAGTCTGGCCGTTGAGCTGAGCGCGTCATGCCGGCGCCTGGCCTTGTGACTGCGTACGCCGGTTTGCATCAAGCGACCCGGCTACCGGTGCGCGCGGCGATTTCGATCCTCAAGCCCCGCATCGCGCTGGAAATCACCCTGACCGCGATCGCCGGCGCGGCGGTAACGGCGGGACCAAACCTGCCGGTATGGAAGCTGCTGGTATTGGCACTGGCCGTGTTTCTGTCGGCAGGTGCGGCCGGCGCCTATAACCAGCTGATGGAGCAGGACCTCGATGCGCAAATGGCGCGGACGCGCGCTCGCCCTTTCGTCACCGGCGAACTGAGCGGCGGGCGGGGCTGGTTGGCCGGGGTTCTGGCGCTGTTGATAGCCGGGACGGTTCTGGCCGGTACCCTGCTCAACTGGATGGCGGCGCTGCAGGTATTTCTGGGCGCCGTGACCTACGGAGTCGTTTACACCAGCTGGCTCAAGCGCCGAACCTGGCTGAACATTGTCGTCGGTGGGCTGGCCGGAAGCTTCGCGGTACTTTCCGGGGCGGCGGCAGTGACGCCGCACCTGAGCAGCAGCGCCTGGGTGTTTGCGGCGGCGCTGTTCTTCTGGACGCCGGCTCATTTCTGGAGCCTGGCCTACTGCTACAAGCGCGACTACGCCGCGGCGGGCGTGCCCATGCTGCCCAATATGCTCGGTGATCGGCCGCTGGCCTGGGTGATCCTGGCGCATACGCTGGTACTGGTGGGCCTGACTTTACTGCCACCGCTGACAGCGAGCGGCTGGTTCTACACGGCGTGCGCCCTGTTCGGTGGCGCCTGGTTTCTCAGGACCAGTATTGCCTTCGTCCGCACCCCTACCCGGGCCGTGGCCTACAGCAATTTTCACGGCTCGCTGTGGCAGCTCGGGCTGCTGCTGCTGGGCGCTATCGGCAGTGCGGTGATTGGCGGCAGATTTTCTGCCTGAACCATGCCGACGGGACCTAGCCCGACGCCCTGGCGTCAGATGATCGCGCTGGCGTCATTGCTTGCGCTGGTGCCGAATGTCGTCGTTTCGAACGATGGCGTGTCGTCCGCGACAGCCATAGATCCGACCCAGGCCATGCGCGTGAGCCAGGCGGCGGTGGGCCGGGAGCTTGGCGACTACCGCCTGACGGACCAGTACGGCCGGCCGCTGGAACTGGCGCGTCTGCGCGGCCGTCCGCTCATCATCAGCTTCATCTACACCAGTTGCGCCTACGCCTGTCCCACCCTGACGACGCGGCTCAGCGCGGTCGCGAAGGTGGCGCGCGACGCGCTGGGGAGCAGGAGTTTCTCCATCGTCACGGTGGGTTTTGACACGCGCGTGGACACGGTCGAACAGATGCGCCGCTACGCGCACGCGCGCGGCGTCGAGGCGCCAGACTGGTACTTCGCTGCAGCCGACCAGGCGACGGTTGCGCGGCTCGCGACCGATACCGGTTTCGTTTATGTGCCAGCAGCCGGTGGCTATGATCACTTTGCGCAACTCACGATTGTCGACCAGCGGGGCCGCATCTTCCGTCAGGTCTACGGTCCGGACTTTGAGCCGCCATTGATCGTCGATCCCCTCAAGTCACTGCTGCTCGGTTCGGTGAGTGCAGCGAGTCCGGTCGCCAACTGGCTCAACACGGTGCGCCTGATCTGCACCACCTATGATCCGAAGAGCGGGCGCTATCGCTTCGACTATTCACTGATCCTCGAGATAATCATTGGCCTCAGCTGCACCCTTGCCATTGCCATCTTTATCGTGCGGGCCTGGAAGCAGACGCGATCGTCAGGTTCCGTTTCCTAGCCCAGCATGAATTGGCTTAAACGCAGGGTCCGTGCGGCTTTCGAGGCAGTCGAATCCGCCTTCGATTCACTCTTCGGTCGGGAGTTTAATCCGCTCTGCCAACTGGGCGCGCTGGGTTGGTTCCTGTACTGGATTGTCGTGGTCAGCGGCATCTACCTGTACATCTTCTTCGACACCGGTGTGGTGCAGGCCTACCAGTCGACCGAGGCGATCACCCACGGGCAATGGTGGGCGGGTGGCATCATGCGCAGCTTCCACCGCTACGCCTCGGATGCGCTGGTGCTGGTCGCCTTCACGCACCTGCTGCGCGAGTTTGGCCTGGATCGGATGCGCGGCAAACGCTGGTTCGCCTGGTTCACCGGCTTGCCCTCGATCATGTTCCTGTACCTGTGTGGCATTACCGGGTACTGGATGGTGTGGGATCGGCTCGCGCAGTACGTCGCGCTGACGACCACCCAGTGGCTCGATGCCCTGCCAATATTCGCCGAGCCGATCGCCCGCAATTTTCTCGACAATGCCAGTCTCAGCGGCCGCTTCTTCACGCTCATGGTCTATGTGCACATTGCCGTGCCGCTGCTGATGCTGCTGGCAATGTGGATACACATCCAGCGCTACAACCACGCCAGGATCAATCCACCGCGCCGGCTCAGCTACGCGATACTCGGCGGGTTTGTCGCGCTGTCGTTGCTGGCGCCGGCCGTGAGCCAGCCGCCCGCCGACCTCGATCAGCTCGCCACCCATGTCGGCCTTGACTGGTTTTACCTGGCCCCATATCCGCTGATCGACAGGCTCGGCGCCGGCACGTTGTGGATAGTCGTGGCGCTGGTCCTGCTGCTGCTGGCGCTGCTGCCGTGGCTGCCGCGGCTGCGGCCTGCGCCGGTCGCGGTAGTGAACCTTGACAACTGCAATGGCTGCGCGCGCTGCTTCGCGGATTGCCCGTTCAGCGCGATCACCATGCGAGCGCGCACCGATGGTTCTCCCTACAAAGAGGAAGCGCTCGTCGACCCGGATCTGTGCGTGAGCTGCGGCATCTGCGTCGGCTCCTGTCCGACAGCAACCCCGTTTCGGCGCGCGAGTGCGCTAGTGTCCGGAATCGAACTTCCTGAACTGACGGTAGAGCGGCTCCGCGATGAGATTGAGCGGGCCTGCCAGGCTGGCGGGCCGCTGCGCGTGATCGCGTTTCGCTGCACGCACAGCGCACCGCTGCGGGTATCGGCCGCGGATCGGGTAGCGGTCTTCGACCTGCCTTGTCTGGGGATGCTGCCGCCGCCATTCATCGACTTCATCGTGAACGACCAATTGGCCGCGGGTGTGTTGCTCGCGGGCTGCAGGCAGGGGGACTGTTACAACCGGCTGGGAATCCGCTGGACGCAACTGCGCATTGCCGGGGTCCGCGACCCACACCTGCGCGAGCGCGTACCGCGCGAGCGGGTGGCATTCTCCTGGGCCGGCGCCACCTCGCCGGCCGTGCACGCCACCGCCCTGCGGCAGTTCTGCGATGCACTTGCCGTGCTTCCCGCGCTGCAGCGTGGCAGCGTCGTGGCCAGGCGCAATGCCTGGCAGGCGCGGGCTACCCGCATGCCACGGCTACTTCGCTATG
>Ga0315268_10006159_pt1 | contig 12794 bp, 13 predicted proteins | sample C1_top_MG_FD_204535 | JGI IMG/M metagenome (GOLD analysis project Ga0315268, IMG submission 204535) | Sediment microbial communities from Yellowstone Lake, YNP, Wyoming, USA - C1_top | ecosystem: Environmental > Aquatic > Freshwater > Lake > Sediment | place: USA: Wyoming | collected 2017-08-01 | reverse complement strand
CTGGCTATGAATATGCGCGCAGCCCTTCCCAATGCCATGTTTATCGCCTTTACTGGCACGCCGTTGATCGCCGGGGAGGAGCGCACCCGCGAGGTGTTCGGCGATTATGTTTCCATTTACGATTTCCAGCAATCCGTCGAAGACGGCGCGACCGTGCCACTATTCTATGAGAACCGCACACCGGAACTGCATCTCGATAATCCCGACCTGAACGACGACATCTACGAGTTGATCGAGAATGCCGATCTTTCCGAGGAGGCCGAGAAAAGACTGGAGCGCGAGCTAGGGCGGCAGTATCACCTCATTACACGCGACGACAGGCTGGATACGGTGGCCCAGGACATCGTGAAGCACTTTCTCGGGCGCGGTTTCCAGGGTAAGGCGATGGTGGTTTGCATCGACAAGGCGACCGCGCTGCGCATGTATGACAAGGTGCGTAAATACTGGCCGAAAACACCCTCTCCTCAATCCTCTCCCGCAAGCGGGCGAGGAGGCGAACGAGAAAATCAATTTTTAACTCCTGACAAGACTGACATGGCGGTGGTGGTGTCGCCTGGGCAGAATGAAATCGAGCAGATGGCAACGCTGGGCATTGACATCGTGCCGCACCGCAAGCGCATGAACGAAGAGAAGCTGGACGAGAAGTTTAAAGACACCTCAGATCCATTGAGGCTGGTTTTTGTCTGCGCAATGTGGCTGACCGGCTTTGATGCGCCGAGCTGCTCGACCATCTACCTCGACAAGCCAATGCGCAACCATACGCTGATGCAAACCATTGCCCGCGCTAACCGCGTCTTCCCCGGCAAGCACAGCGGCTTGATCGTGGACTATGCCAACGTGTTTGCCTCGTTGGAGAAGGCACTGGCGATTTATGGCAAAGGTGGCGGTGGCGAGATGCCGGTGCGAGACAAGAAGGAATTGGCGGATGAGTTACGGTATGCGGTGAATGATGCGAATGTGTTTTGTCTGGAACATGGCGTTGCGCTGGCGGAAATCGAGAATATGACAACGGCCAATTTTGCACAAGCCGGTGCGATCAACGCTGCTGCAGATCGCCTGATGGCACCGGAGACAATCAAGCGTGACTTCCTTGCAACGGAAGTGTTGGTCAGCAGCTTGTATAGCGCGTTGAAGCCTGATCCCGTGGCGATTGAGTTTTCGCAACGCTGCGGTTGCCTGGCTGCGATTGCCAATTGCATTCGTACCGTTACAGAACCGCCAGATATTTCGCACATCATGCAAGGTATACAGGATTTGCTGGATGCCTCTATTGCTGCTGAGCCATTCAAGATACGGCAAACTACTCCGGCATATGGGCAGATTGATTTGTCCAAGATCGACTTTGCGGCATTGCGCAAGCGCTTTGAAGACAAGAAGCCTAGTAACACAGATGTTGAACGGCTGAAGGCAGCGGTGCGCGCACAACTCGAACGCATGGTGCGCCTGAACCCGACACGTGCTGATTATCTGGAAAAATTCCAGACACTGATTGAAAGCTACAACTCGGGTAGTCGAAATATCGACGAGATATTCAAGGAATTGCTGGCTCTGTCCAGCATTCTGACAGAAGAACAGACACGCCATGTACGAGAAAACCTGAGCGAAGAAGAGCTCACGATCTTGGATATTCTCACCCGTCCTGCGCCAGAGCTAACTACTGAAGAGCGTGAAGAGGTGAAGAAGGTTGCGCATCACTTGCTGGAGAAGCTAAAGAAGTTACTGGTACTGGGATGGCGGCAAAAAGTTTCAAGCCGAGCGAAAGTGCAGGAAGCAATCAAGGATGTGCTTGACGAAGAATTGCCTCGTGCTTATTCCAAGGACATCTACGAAGCCAAATGCTCAGCTATTTTTGAACATGTGTACCAGAGCTATCAAGGTGACGGTCGCAGTGTTTATGCGGCTTGATTTGATTCTGTTGTTTGAAGGTTCGGATTGCGTATATGCAGATGAGAACGCAAAATATGTTCTCTCCTTAAGTTGATGCTTTACCTTTCATTGATATGTATGGCATCAATGAAAGGCGCAATACTGGCACAGTAAAAGAAAACAACAATACGGGCATCACAAACAGCTTGATTGGCACAATTCTGGCACACCTGGAACATTGATTTGTAGCAAATTGAGTTGTGGTGTATGTGGACGAAAATTGATAATTAGCTGTTTTAATTAATTTGGTGCCCCGAAGACGAATCGAACGTCCGACCTACCCCTTAGGAGGGGGTCGCTCTATCCACTGAGCTATCGAGGCGGACGCGCATTCTAGCGTAGTTCACTGTATTTCAGGTAGCGCCACAAAAGGCACGTGCAAAAATATATGATGGCGGTAAGCGTTGTGAGTATCAGTTGGGCTAATGCACCGCAGTCACGCATAAAAATGACGGCATTTCAGTCATGTTAAAACTCCACCACAAACCCAGTAAACCTATTCCTGTCAGCACGCTTGCGCCCAAGCCCCGAAGCAGTGCCGGCACGCGACTGTGATGCAGCCACTGCGCCACGCCTTGCGCAAATAACAGGTAGGGCAGGGCGCCCAGCCCAAAAATAAGCATTAGCACTGCGCCGGACAGGGCGTCGCCAGACAATAGTGCAAACGGTAATACGCCATAGACCAGGCCGCAAGGCAGGCAGCCCCAAGCCATTCCCACCAGGAATGGGAAGCGTCGAGTTTGTGCCATCAATGAAAAGCGCGGGGGGATGCGGATTTGCGTGGCTATGCGCGCGACTAATCGATCCAGTGGGGCGAAATGAGGGGTGTAACCAAACAGGCGCAAACCCAGCCAGATAAGCGCCAGGTTGCCGATGATGTACATCAGCGTATGTATGGGTATGAAGGGATGGATGCGCATGCCCAGCGCGCCGATAGAGCCTATCAGGCCGCCCATCAGGGTGTAGGTGAATATTCTGCCGGCGTGCAGCAGGGTTGGGATGCGCCACGGCGAAATTTTAGCAGTGGATAATGCAACTTGAGCCGGGATAATCGGGATGACCTTGCCCCCCATTTTTCCGGCCGAGGTGAGCATGTTGGCAATGCCCCCGCACATGCCTATGCAGTGTGCGCCGCCCAATAAACCTGCGGATAATGCTGCCAGTACAAGTGGGGCGGTAAGCATGGCTTGTATTGGGCAAGCCTAGATCAGCTTTGAGTATTGTGCTGATGTCGCTTGCTGCAGATATTTGTCGAACACCATGCCGACGGCACGCACAAACATTCTGCCTTTGGGTGTTACCGTGATGGAGCTGGAATCAATGTTGATCAGTCCGGCATCCTGATATTGCTGCAACTGCGACAGCTCAGCAGAAAAGTAGCTGAGGAAGTTAATGCCGTAAGTGCTGTTGATGGCACTAAAGTTTATAGCTTCGCTGCACATGAAGTTCATGATGATCTGGCGGCGTAATACGTCATCCATGCTCAGCTCAAAGCCCTTTTCGACCGGCAGCTTGCCTGCGTCAAGATGTTCATAATAGGCATCGAGCGTGCGCACTGACTGGCTGTATGAATGCCCCACTTTGCCGATAGAAGAGACGCCCAGCCCAATCAGATCGCACTCGGCACGTGTGGTGTAGCCCTGGAAATTTCTGTGCAGGCTTTTGCTTGCCTGCGCCCTGGTCAGATCATCCCCGGGCTTGGCAAAATGATCCAGACCGATATAGACGTAACCTTCAGCCAGCAATCTGCGCAATGACATCAGGAATATCTGCAGGCGCTCTTCTGCGGAAGGCAGGTCGCTTTCTTCTATGCGGCGCTGCGGTTTAAAACGTGAGGGCAGATGCGCATAGTTATACAAGGCAATGCGATCGGGCGAGAGCCTTATCACGTCGTTCAGTGTCTGGCTGAAGCTGCTCAGCGTTTGTTTGGGCAGGCCATAAATCAGGTCAAAATTGACAGATAAAAAGCCGGCGGCTCTGCTGGCTGTAATGGCGCGCTCTACCATCTCGTAAGGCTGGATGCGATTAACGGCCTGCTGTACTGCAGGATTGAAATCCTGCACTCCCAGGCTGGTGCGGTTAAATCCCAGATTCGCCAGCATGGCCATCATGGTGTCATCGACCGTGCGCGGGTCAATTTCAATCGCGAGTTCAGCATCCGGCGCGAAATCAAAATGCTTGCGCAACATCTGCATCAGTTCGTGCAGCTCATCGGCGCTTAAAAATGTCGGTGTACCGCCGCCCAGATGCAGTTGTACAACCTGCCGCTGGCCATGAAGATGGGATGCGACCAGTGCCATTTCTTTTTCAAGATAGCGCAGGTACTTGGCTGATCTGCCATGATCTTTGGTGATGATTTTGTTGCAGCCACAGTAATAACAGATCGATGCGCAGAATGGCAAATGCACATAAATCGACAGCGGCGCTTTAACGGCAGCAGAAGCGTGGCCTTCCAGATATTTGATATAGCTGTGTTCATCAAATACAGTGTTAAAACGATCAGCCGTAGGGTAAGAGGTGTAACGCGGGCCCAGAGAGTCAAAGCGGCGTATGAGCTCTTCTGAAATTTCTATCTCGGGTATTCCTATGTCTTGAAGTGTCGATATCATGGGAATATATTTGGGCAGAATACTCTGCAGCAGTGGATAGTGAATGTTTCTATAAGTTGCAGCGGACTATCTGGATTTGCACATCAACAGCGCCGTCAGGCTACTGGCCATTGCACCCAGAAGCCAAAATATAAAAAATGCGATGCTGTAAATAAAGCCATTGCTCAATTCTGCGCTATTGCCATGCAGAAATAAAACCTCCGGATCAATTAAACTGAAGAGCAAGCCACTGGACACACAGGCCATTAGAAAAGACGGCCACAGTATGGACATGAGCAGTCTGCGTATACTGAATATGGTTTCATCTAATTTAATATCGCTCATCTTATCTTCCCTGTATAGAGTTTAATTAGTAGCTTTTAGTTGCAGCGAGGAATGCATTGGGTCATGCCAGTCTGCTGTTAACCGCCAGTCGGCTGCTTCGATTTGTACATGCCACAACGCGAGACTTGCGCTATCGGCGGCTGACGGCATTTTTAGTGCACCCTCATACATGCCGGGTTGCACTTGAGATAAGGAGACTTTCTGGATCTGCTCATAAACTGAAGTACTGGAGGAGGTGGATACACTCAACAAAACAGAGGAAGGAAGTTGCGTTTCACCTTCGAGTTGCAACAAAATTTTGCCAGTGACACCATCAAGTTGTGCCTTTGCCAGCATCTTGTATTCGTTTGCTTTGGCATCCCGATAGATGTCCTTGTTAATGTTTAATCCATGCTTGTAATAGTCTTTTGAAATGACTTTGTCTTCACCCTGCCATGCTATGAAACCCGTAATAGTGGCTGCAATTACCACGACTGCTGGTCCGCCCACTACCAGCAGCATCCACGGCTCTTTATACCAAATGTCTTTTTTGGTTTTTTGGGAAGTATAAAAATCAGCCATCACATATCCTAACGTGGAATCAAAAATGCCGCTTTTTCTGCAACGGATACCGCTGCATTGTCGCGATCACGTACTATAAATATAATTTTGTTTGAGCCTTTTTTGGCTGAGCCGGCCGGGACTCTAATTCTTGCAGGGATGATCTTGGTCGTGGCGGCGGGCATATCAAAATCGGCATCAGAAACAATGGTGGCGCCCGGGATTCCGCTAACCTCGATGATGTAATGATGTGATTGCTCTTCGGTATTCATGATCTGCAGACGATACACATTGTCAATTGAGCCATTTTCCGTAGTACGTGGCAAACCGCGGTCACGAATGACATCAAACTTGAGTGGTGATCGCAATGTCAAAGACAGTATCGAGATCAAAATGATAAGGGCAATGATGCCGGTATAGATAAGAATGCGAGGCCGTAACATGCGCTGCACGATTCCGTGCCGGTCAAGTTTTTCTGACAGCGCATGCTCGGTGGTGTAACGGATCAACCCTCTTGGGTATTCCATCTTGTCCATCACCTGGTCACAGGCGTCAACACAAAGCGCGCAACCGATGCATTCATATTGCAGGCCATTGCGGATATCAATGCCTGTCGGACAAACCTGCACGCAGATGTGGCAATCGATACAGGTTCCCAGACCCAGCGCTTTGAAATCAGCCTGTTTGCTACGCGATCCACGTGGGTCTCCACGTTCCGAGTCATAAGTAACCGTCAGCGTGTCCTTGTCGAACATGGCGCTCTGAAAGCGTGCATAGGGGCACATGTACTTGCACACCTGCTCCCGCATCCAGCCGGCATTGCCATAGGTAGCCAGGCCATAAAACAGAATCCAGAATAATTGCCATGGGCCAAGGGAAAAATCCAGGACCTCAAAGGTTAACGTCCGTATAGGGGTGAAATAGCCTACAAAGGTAAAACCGGTCCACAGTGCAAGTGCAATCCAGACAAAGTGCTTTGCGGCTTTTAGAGCGATTTTGCGGACAGACAATGGGAAGCTATCTAACTTGATGCGTGCACTGCGGTCACCCTCGATTTTGCGCTCTATCCACATGAACATTTCGGTATAAACCGATTGCGGGCAGGCATAACCGCAAAAAACGCGTCCAGCCACGGCAGTAACCAAAAACAACATCAGCGCTGAAATAATCAGCACGACTGCAAGGTAGATGAAATCCTGAGGCCAGAAGACCAGGCCAAAGATATAAAACTTACGCGTCGCTAAATCAAATAAAACAGCCTGTCTGTCATTCCACGTCAGCCAGGCGGTGCCGTAAAACAATATTTGCGTGAACCAGACCATAAACCAGCGCACATTGGCAAAGTAACCAGAAATTGCGCGCGGATAAATTTTCTTCTGAGTTTCAAAAAGTGACTGTTCAATTTCTTGAAACGCCACTTTATTACTTGGGTCGTTTTTCATTTACAGACTATTTGTTTGAAGGGTTCGCCAAAGTTTTATTAGCGCTGTCATTTGCGGCGGGAGTCAGTGTACTGTTGGCCGGGTTGTTGGAAAGGCTCCATACATAGGCTGCGAGTAAGTGAAGCTTGTCTTCTGCAATAACACCTTTATAGGCCGGCATCAGATTTTTTCGTCCTTTGTTTATTGATTCAACGATTGAATCAAGTCCGCCGTACAACCAAATTTTGTCAGTCAAATTAGGCGCGCCCATAGCCTGATTGCCTTTCCCGTCTTCACCGTGACATGTAGCACAGGCTTCGAATTTTGGTTTGCCCAGTTGAGCTTTGGCTGCATCGTGTGCAGAGCCTGAAAGACTCAATACATAGTTGGCCACATTAAGCACATCATCTGCATTGCCTACTGCATCTGCCATTGGTGGCATAAAACCGCTGCGACCTTCGTGCAAGGTAGTCAGGATAGTCTGTGGATCGCCACCGTACAGCCAGTCTTTATCAGTCAGGTTGGGATAACCTTTTACGCCTTGTGCATCCGAACCGTGACATTGCGCACAGGTGTTAAGAAACAGGCGTTCGCCAATTTCAAGTGCCTGCGGGTCTTTGGCAACGGTAGGGATGTCCATGGCCATAAATTTTTGAAACAAAGGCCCGTATAACGCGTCACCAGCTTTTAATTCTTCTTCATACTCACTGATCTGCGACCAGCCAAGCAAGCCCTTGTAGCTGCCCAGACCGCCATACAGCAGCAGATAGGCAAAGCCGAAAATGATGGTCCCGTAAAAAAGTTTCATCCACCAGCCCGGCAATGGATTATTGTTTTCACGCAGATCGCCATCCCATACATGACCCGTAGTCTCTACGGGCAGGGGTTTGCCGTCAGCACCTACTCTGACTTTGATTTTTGATTGTGACCATAACAAGACACCGCATGCCAATATACTGATCACCACAACCACGGCAACCGCGATGCTCCACCACCCATTAATAAAGTCTGCCATGATTATGTCCCTGTCGTATCGGTGTCGATTTCCAAAAGCGATTGCCCAATCGCTTCGAATTTTTCTTTGTTTTGCTTGGCGTAAGCCCAATACAGAATGCCTAGAAAGATCACGAGACTAGTTACCGTGATGATGCTGTTCAACATTGAAAAGTCCATGATAGTCTCCGTCGCTTAGTTTTTATTTTTGATTGCAGTGCCAAGCACTTGCAGATAGGCGATGAGCGCGTCCTGCTGAGTCTTGTCTTTCAACTCATCTTGCGCGCCCGCCAGATCAGCGTCTGTATAGGGTGTGCCCAATGTACGTAACGCCCGCAATTTTGGTTCGATATCTTTTGGGTTAAGCATGGTTCGAGATAGCCACGGATAGGCTGGCATATTCGATTCTGGCACGAGGTCGCGAGGATTTTCCAAATGTGCGCGATGCCACTCGTCACTATAGCGTCCGCCAACACGTGCCAGATCTGGCCCTGTACGCTTGCTGCCAAACTGGAACGGTCTGTCGTAGACAGCTTCGCCTGCGACAGAGTAGTGACCGTAACGTTCAGTTTCCGCGCGGAACGGACGGATCATTTGTGAATGGCAGCCGTAGCAACCTTCGCTTACATATATATCACGCCCGGTAAGTTGCAAAGGCGTATAAGGCTTCATCCCGGCTACGGGTTGTGTTGTCGATTTTTGAAAAAACAGCGGGACGATTTCTACTATCCCGCCGACGCTCGCAACCAGCAGCGTCAACACCAGTAACAAACCAACGTTTTTCTCTATCAGCTCATGGCTAAATTTTCTCATGTGTTTCTCCTAATAGCGTTTTTGGTTTAAGCGTGGGCTGTTGAGTGACCGCTTGCTGGGGAAAGTGCAGGAATGATTGCCACTTCGGCTTTCCCGGCAGCGATTGTTTTTGCCACGTTATAAGCCATTACCAGCATACCGGCAAAGTAGAGTGTGCCTCCCGCTAGACGAATTACATAATAGGGGAAGGTTGCTTTCACCGATTCAATAAAGGTATAGGTCAGGGTGCCGTCAACGTTGACGGCGCGCCACATCAATCCTTGCATGACGCCGGCAATCCACATCGAAGAAATGTACAGCACCACACCTATCGTCGCTACCCAGAAATGTATTTCAATCAGCTTCTTGCTATACATTTCGGTTTGGCCAAACAGGCGAGGTATCAGGTAGTACAAGCTGCCAATGGTGATAAAGCCCACCCAGCCCAACGCACCTGAGTGCACGTGTGCGATATTCCAGTCTGTGTAATGGGACAGCGCATTGACCGTTTTGATTGACATCATGGGTCCCTCAAACGTGGACATGCCGTAGAACGACAGGGATACGATCAGGAAGCGCAGGATAGGATCTGAACGCAGCGTGCTCCACGCGCCAGACATTGTCATCACGCCATTTATCATTCCACCCCAGGAAGGTGCCAGCAGAATCAGCGAAAACACCATACCCACTGACTGCGCCCAATCAGGCAAGCTTGTGTAATGAAGATGATGCGGACCCGCCCACATATAGGTGAAAACAAGCGCCCAGAAGTGGACAATGGAAAGACGGTAGGAGTAAACCGGGCGGTTGGTTTGCTTGGGAATAAAGTAGTACATCATCCCGAGGAATCCAGCTGTCAGGAAAAATCCGACTGCGTTATGCCCATACCACCATTGCACCATCGCATCTTGAACCCCGGCATAAGCCGAATATGATTTTGTTAGCGATACTGGCAAGGCTGCAGCATTAACAACGTGCAAAAGTGCAACAGCTATGATGAATGCGCCGAAAAACCAGTTCGCCACATAGATATGCTCCACTTTGCGTTTGGCGAGTGTGCCAAAAAATACGATCGCATAAGCAATCCAGACAACTGCAAGCAGGATAGCAATTGGCCACTCGAGTTCAGCATACTCTTTGCCGCGGGTGATTCCCAGGGGCAATGAGATCACAGCCAGTGCAATAACCGCCTGATAACCCCAGAAGGTGAAGGCAGCCAGTTTGTCACAGAATAAACGGACATTCGAGGTGCGCTGCACAACAAAGTAAGAAGAGCCTATTAGCGCACTGCCACCGAACGCAAAAATAACCGCATTCGTATGCAATGGGCGTATTCGCCCATAGCTAAGCCACGCTATTCCAAAATCCAGCTCTGGCCATATAAGCTGTGCGGCAATAAGCACGCCAACAAGCATGCCTATGACCCCCCAAACTATCGCCATAATTGAAAACTGGCGAACCACACGATAATTGTATGTATTTACAATAGAGTCATTCATATATCAGTCCGGTTATAGAATATAATGAATCAATTATAATCAAATTTATTTAATCAACAATTGATCTATATCAATATTGTTCCAATTTTTGAGACAATGCAATAATCTCAACGTTGATAAGACAAATTTTCCATATAATTAAATTGTTATATTCATTATTTGCGGTGCAATAAAAACGATGGCAAATTTCGTATGAAAGTCGGCGATATCAAATCTAACTTGCTCGATCTTGCACGTTGCAATAGTTGTGGCGTGCGTAAAATATCCTTGTTTTCTGGATTGACAGATGAGGATTTTAGCCATATCCATCAATCAATTGATGAAATAAAGTTTCCGGCTGGAGCCTCGCTGTTTCGTCAAGGAGACGATGGGCGCCATATATTCACTGTCCGGCAAGGCATGGTTAAGCTTAGCCGCCTCAGACAAAACGGTGATCAGCGCATTATGCGCATTTTACGCCCTGGCGATGTAGGGGGGCTTGAAGTCATTGTTGCCAGTCATTATGAGTATGACGCAATTGCGCTTGATCCAGTATTTGTGTGCCGCATCCCGGTCGAAGTCATACAGCAACTAGACTGTGAATCCCCCCGATTGCACAAGAAATTACTGGAAAGATGGCATGAAACACTTATCGAGGCTGATGAGTGGATGGCTGAGTTAACATCTGGCACAGCTCGTGCCCGTATGGCCAGGTTGTTGCTGAAAATGCGAAATCCTGCTCAGCCTGAATTATCTACCCTCTTTTCACGCGACGATATTGGTTCAATGCTTTGCATGACGATGGAGACTGCGAGCCGTACCATCAATGCTTTTCAGCGCGAAGGCAAGATAGCCTCGCTGGATGCAGGAGGGCGTTTTTACCAAATCGATTCTGGAGCATTGCAGGCTGAGATCGTCAGCTCTGATTGAGCCGTCTGTTTTGCCAGTCCTTTTGCGGGCCTTCGCTGAGAAAGGTCCGTTGTTTATTTCGTGAGTGCAAACCCGTTTTCTCTTGGGCAATTGCATCGCGTTCAAGGGAAGCCGCTTGCAGCTTATTTTGCATGATCAACGGATTCGTTAACAGGCTTGTTTGCATGCGTATTCGAATCTTCTAAAATTCTCCCCGCAGCTTCATCAAGGCCATCAAATTGGCGGTTGTTAAGCGCCCACCAGAATACCAGTCCGATAACGAATACCAGAAAAACACTTATTGGAACCAGCAAATACATAATATCCATAGGGTACTCACAGTTTGTGAAAAATGCGCGTTGATATCAATTCAATGTGCGGTGATGAATTGATTGGATGAGATAGCAGGAGCAGAAGCTTCATCAAGCTTCTGTTCTCCAGTCGCGGAATAAATGCGCAGTGAGTTTATTACAACAACCATGGAGCTCAGCGACATTCCGATTGCCGCATGCCACGGGGCTAGAACCCCCGCCATCGCCGCAGGTATTGCAATAACATTATAAAGCACAGCCCAGGCAAGATTCTGACGAATCAGTGAGAGTGATTTTGACGTGATTTTAACTGCATAACTTAACTCCCTCAGGTCATTGGAAATGAGAACCATGTCGCTCCTGGCTTGAGAAATAGGAGCGCCTTGCCCCATTGCTATGGATACATCTGCCAGTGATAGTACTGGACCGTCATTCATGCCGTCGCCCACCATGGCGACAATCGCACCTTGCTGTTGTAGCTGCTTGACTGCATCATATTTTGCTTCAGGGCTGAGGTTGCCTAACGCTGTGTTTATGCCTAATTCTGCTGCAGCACTGCTGACCACATCACTGCGATCGCCAGACAATAGCAGCACAGTTTTCCCCTGCTGCCTCAAGAAATCGATCAGATATTTAGCATCGTTACGTAAGGTATCTTCTAGTGCAAAAAGAGCAATGTAACCTTCCGTATCGCCCAGAACGGAAAGCGTTTTTCCTGAATAATCTGACGGTATATCGAGTCATACGCCATGTAATTCCTGTACAAAATCTACGTTTCCCAGTCGATAGTGGATGCCTTGATGGTGAACTTCTATGCCTCGTCCTGAAATCTCATTTACATCAATGTAAGGATTCATCATCTTATCCGCCACATTCAATTGTGATCGAACGGACAGCGCGGTAAACAGCGCACGTGCCACAGGATGATTGGAGCTGGCCGTCATGTCTGTGGTGATCTGGTGTACAGCTCGCGTATCAAATGTTGAATCATTCCTGATCACAAACATGTTGATCAGCTTCAGTCGACCTTGTGTAAGGGTGCCGGTTTTATCAAATACAAAGTGAGTAGCACGCGCCAGTGTTTCTATGGCTCTGCCGCGAGCTACCAGTACCCCGTGTTTGGCAAGTTGACCGATGGCGGCCGACATTACGCCGGGCGTAGCAAGAGATAAGGCACAAGGGCAGGTGATGACCATTACGGTCACCGCAATCCAGATGGCGCGGGACGCGTCGATTTGCCACCATACAATGCCTGATGCGACTGCTAGCAGCAGAATGACAGTTAAAAAGAGGCTGGCATAACGATCAGCAAGTTGTACCAGGGGCGGTTTTTCGCTGGCAGCGGACTCCATCATGCGAACCAGGGATGATAACTGGGTATCATCGCCTACTTGAACCGCTCGCATTATCAAAGGCCTGTTCAAATTCGAAGAGCCGCCAATCAAAGAGGCTCCTGCTGATTTAGAAACGGCCCGAGATTCGCCCGTCATC
>Ga0315268_10006157_pt1 | contig 12795 bp, 12 predicted proteins | sample C1_top_MG_FD_204535 | JGI IMG/M metagenome (GOLD analysis project Ga0315268, IMG submission 204535) | Sediment microbial communities from Yellowstone Lake, YNP, Wyoming, USA - C1_top | ecosystem: Environmental > Aquatic > Freshwater > Lake > Sediment | place: USA: Wyoming | collected 2017-08-01 | reverse complement strand
CAGAATCGGTAGCGCGATCGTCGTATCCGCGTAGCACACCACCGCGTCGGGCAGATGCTCCGGGTCAACCTTGCCCCAACTGACCGCTTCGTGGGGCGTGGCTCCCGACAACCCGCCGGTGTCGGGCCGCGCATCGGTGATCTGGAAGAAGTAGTCCTGGCCGACCTCTTTGATGCGCAGGACTTCCTGAATTTGCGGCTCGGTCTGGAGCGTGAAATTCTTCGGGCTGCCCCCGCCCAGCAGCACAACCGCGCTCTTGCCCCCCGCCCGTTTGGCCGCCAGCACGAAGCTCGTGGTCTCATTCACGTCAATCGAAGGATTGATCCGCAGCTTGTTGCCGCGCAGTTCCACGCCGGCAACATTCATGCCGATGGTCGAGTCGCCCGGCGAAGAGGTGTAGCAGGGCACGCCGCAACGATACGCCGCCGCCAGCACCGACACCTCCGCCAGCCCGTGCTGCCGTTCCCACTGGGCGCAATACTTGCCCAGCAAGTAATGCAGCTCCGCCGTGCCCATCTCTTTCTGGAACTCCGGCTGGACCAGGATGCTGCGGAGGGTCTCGTCCGTGGCCATCAGGCAGTCGCTGTAACCCAGCAACACGTCGTAGATGCGCACGATGTCGTTCTTGCGCAGCTCGGTGTCGTCCAAGTGCTGGCTGCCGACGCGCACGGGGAAGTTCAGCGCAAAGTGCAGGTCGTGGTAGAGATTGGCGCCGGTGGCCACGATCCAATCCACGAACCCGGCCTTGATGAGCGGCACGACGCACGAGCAGCCCAAGCCCGCCGGGGTGAGCGCCCCGGCCAGGCTCATCCCCACCGTCACGTCCGCCGCGAGCATCTTTTCCGCAAAGAGCTTGCAGCCCTCCTTGAGCCGGGCCGAGTTGTAGGCCAGGAACACCTCATCCACCAAGTCAGGCAACTTCTCCTGGCCGGTGAGGCCCTTGGGCTGGATGCGTTTGCCCGAAAGATACTTGTCCCGGTCGGGGCATTTCTGCTTGCGGAGCCAGTCCGGCAATTCGGAGAGGTCCTCGCGGTAACGGCGTGTGCGCTTCATGGTCATGATCGTTCCCAAATACCGGCGGCTGACTATACAAGCGAGGCGGCGCTTGCCAACACCGCAGTTCACATCAGCGGCCGGAGACCACCCCAAACAACGCGAACGCCGAGGAAGGCACCGCCGGTCGGAGCAGACTCCCGGAGGGATGCCTGGCCGGCCGCCCTCCTTGTAGTAAGGGGCACAAAGCTCCTCGACGAACGCATCGAAGCGGGCGGCGGCCAAGACTTGGTTGAGTCTGGTGTAGAAAGGATGGCCGGGGCCGGGGGCGATGTCGGCGGCGGGGATGAACAAGTGCGCTTGCTGAGGTTTGCGACGGCCGAGAGACATAGCAATAATACTTATTCACACAACAAGCATTACTCATGCCAAACGGCCAAGGCGAGTTTTTTAACGGGCTGCTAGCCGTCCCCATCCAAGAATGGATTGACATGAGCTCCGGGACCAACTCCCCGAAACGGTTCTACCGCGTGAGCCTGAAGCCGTAGCCGATCCGAACCAAGCCATTCTGCGCGTGGCCGGCAGGCATTCATCGCCAGCCGACCATTCTCTTTACCAGTCGGCGGGAGGCTCTGGCAATCTGGGCGGAGGACTGATCAAACCGCAACGGCCTGCTTGCTGACGATGGGGCTTTCAATCTCCGTCCTGCAACAGACGCCACGTGGCGCTCTGGTCCTGGCGCCTCAGATACTCCCGGTAGGCCGCCTCGACCGCGGCTTTCACCGACTCGTGGGTGAGCGACAACTCGCCTGGGGATTCTGACTGCGCTTGGCGCGTGAGTTGGTCGAGAAAAAAGCGATACCACGTCCGCGCTGCTTCGCGCTGGCTGGTGGAGGCGGGGACGTCGCCTTTGGCCACTGCTATGCGGCCGAAGAGTTCATCAAGCGGCAGCATGGGCCGGCTTGTGTTGTTTCTCCGCTTCCAAGCCCGCCTCCGCGTACTCGAACAGCTCGCGGATGGTCTCCGCTGTCACGACCTCGCCGCTGGGCAGCTTTATGTCGCGCCACTTCATCTTCATGCCTAGGCGGGCCACCTCTTCCGGGGTCGCGATTCGTTTTTGCATCCTGCCGCTCTTCACCAAGCCATCCTAAGGCGCCGCCCACGGGAAGTCAAACTCCGCTGCAACCGATGAAAATGCGACGGAAGAGCAGCGGGTGGTGCGGCGCGCGGCTTTCGTGCCGCTTCAGGCATAACCTTGACGCCAGCAGGAGAGTTGGGGCACTCTGCAGTCTCGCACGAGCGATTATGCCGCTGAACAGTCTTGGGGCCAGGCAACGTGCCAGACGCGGCGCCACAGGCGATGCGAACCAGATGGGCGGCGACCGGCTGGCGCGGAGCGTTTGGAGTGCGGGAGCTTGCTCCCGCTTTCAGTCCGGCTGGCGCCGAAAGCGCCGGCAAGCCGGCGCACTCCAAACGCTTCGCGGTGTCGGCGCGGGCCAGCATTCTCGGGCAAGGATGACCCGCTTTGGCTCGGTGTTCTTGCTTGTACTTGCCGGATCAGCCGGTCACCGTTGCGTCGTCGGCTCGCCCGTGAGCGGGGGCGCGGTGCCCATGCCGGCAGCCGCTAAATCCGGGAGCGCCGGCCAAGCCCAGGCCACCGCGGCAATCTACGGTTTCGCCGCGCCGATTCCGCCGGCCACTTCGCCGATTCCCCTGCGGGCTGGCCCTCACCTGTTCCTCGATGAGTTCCTCATCGAATCCAGCTCCAACCTGACGCGCAGAGTTAGCGCGCCGGCCCGCGACCCGGCGCTCCCCAACCCGCTCGTGACCGGCAAGGAAGACGGCTGTTTCCAGCCTTACTTGACGGTGGTCCGCGACCCGCAAAGCGGGCGGTTCCGCCTCTGGTATGGCGCGCGCACGGACGACTTCAATGCCGGCCGCTCGCATCTCGGCTACATGGAATCGGCCGATGGCATTCACTGGATTCGACCCCATCGAGCGCTGGCGGACCCCGCGCCCATCAACTTCGGCGCCAGCGTGATTGACGAGGGGCCGGGCTGCCCCCGCCCGGCGGAGCGTTTCAAATTCGGCTGGTGGCACGACGGGGGACTCAGAGTCGCCGCCTCCGCCGACGGTCTGACTTGGGCGCCGCTTTCACCAGCGGTGGTCCTGCCCCATAACCACGACATTAACAGCCTCTTTTGGGACCCGTTGCGGCGGCGCTACGTCGCTACGGTCTCGTTCAACCTCGCCGGCAAGACCTGGTCCGGTGTCCGCCGGGTGACCAAGCAGAGCGTCAGCCAAGACCTCTTGCACTGGCAGGAGCCTTGGTTTGTGCTCACGCCCGACGACCGCTGCGACGAAGGACAGACCCAGTTTTACGCGATGGACGGCTACCTAGCCCGGGGCGACTTGATCATTGGCATGGTGAAAGTCCTGCGCGACGACCTCAAGGCCGACGAACCACCCGACCCCCCTGAGGCCTACGGCATCGGCTACACGACCCTGGCCTGGACGCGCGATGGGGAGCACTGGACCAGGGACCGCGCGAAGTTCTTCGACCGCTCGCCTGAGCCGAGCGCCTGGGACCACGCTCACGCCTGGATTGATGAACAAGTGCTCATCGGCGACGAGGTCTATCTTTACTATGGCGGCTACATGCGCGGGCACAAGGTCAACCGTTTCGCCGAACGGCAAATTGGCTTGGTGAAAATGAAGCGTGACCGCTACGTGGCCCGGGAAGCAGGCCCGCAAGGCGGCAGTCTCAGGACGCCGTTGGTGACACTGGACGCCGCGGCGATGACGTTGAACGTGGACGCCAGCGACGGGGAAGTCAAGGTGCAAATCCTTGATCGGAAGGGACGGCCCATCCCTGGATTCACTGCGGCGGATTGCCCGGGGGCACGCGGGGATGCCCTGGCGGTCGCGGTGCGCTGGCGACGCCCTCTGGCCACGCTGCGGGGCCGCCCGGTGCGCCTGGAGTTCCTCTTGAAAAACGCCCGCCTTTTTGCCTTCGACTTGTTGCCCAGTAAGAACGCGAAATGACGCGAAAACGAAGTCTGTCCTTGTTTTCGCGTGTTTGGCGTGTCTCGCGGGCTCCTCACCACCGGGGCCGATCGCCCTCACGATGCCGGCTTGGCGAACTTCGCGTCCTCAATCGCCACGTTGTGTTGCAGCTCTTTGATCTTGATTGAGAACTCGAACTCCTGCCCCCCGGCGTTGATCTTGATCTTCAGGAGGTACGGGTACTTGACGCCATCCACCACGCGAAAGTCCTCCGACCGAATGTCCACGCTCATCTTTCCTTGCTGACCGGTGAACTCCGACTCATTGCGGACAAGCAGACCTGTTTTGGCGCTGAAGGAGAATCGCTCGAGGCTTGACGCTGTGGGCTTGGATTCCAATACGTGCACTTCGTCCCCGTCCAGCTTCTCGGTGCCCTTAAAGGCAAGGCCGGGGTGGAGCGTCTTGAAGTTGAGTTCACGGTGGAAATCCGCATCGCGCTTGACCTTGGCCAGTTCGTCTCCTTCCTTAACGCGGACCCCTTCGTACGGGTTCTTCGCCCACGCCACGGCGCCGTCGAATCCGTCCATGAGCGTCCCCATGCCGGTGAGCTCCGCCTGGGAGAACTGCTTGTTCGGCGCCTTGGCATACATCTCCCAGTTGGTGGTCGCCGGCCCTCCCGCGGCCTCCAGGCTGCCTCTGATAACGCGCGAGGTGATCTTCTCCAGCGCGGCCTTGCCGCCCGTTGCCGCGACGAATTTCTCCAAGATTGAATCCACACTCGGCGCGCTCTCGGCGGCCCGTAGCGGCGCGGCCAGCGCGGCGCCCAGGGCGAGCACAAATGGAATGCGATGGTAACGAGCTTTCATGATCTGATGTTTTTGGCCCCTTACTAGACGCCTGCCGCCCCGGTCGTCAACTTAAAAGGCGCTGCGTCGCGTTCGCCCCTCGACCAGACTGAGAAGGCGCCGTGCCTCAAACCAGCAAGCCAAGCCCTCGCCGGACCTCAGCCCGGACAAGGCGACACAATCGGAGGGCTTCACGAGCCGCCGCCCTGTCAGCGGCACTGCCAGGGTAACGGAAATTGACTGCATAGCGGTCCAAGACCCGCAGAGCCCGGCTCAGCGAGCTCGCAAGTGGCTGGACTGGGGTCAACAGGGTTAGCAAAGCGAGCAAGTGGTGCGTCTTGGGGAACGGAACGGCAGCCTCCTGCAAACGGGCCTTAAGGTACTTTTCAGCACACTGCTGAGCGTGGAAGCAAACCGCATCGTAAGTCGGAATCCCGCGCGCCCGGAAACTGCGCTGCGCAACCAGGAAGTCTTGTTCAGCTTTCTGGACCCACTCCGCCGTGAGGGGCTGCATAAAGGACTTGGCCTTTCTCGACGATCTCGCGCAGGAAGAAGTCACCGAGTTCTAGACGCCGCCGCAGAGTCTCTGGAGTGCGGACGATCAGGTCAACCGGCAGATGGGCGGGCAGCCGGCAACTGATCTTTACGGCTTGACGGAAGTCTTTTCCACGGAACGGCATCACCACGAGCAAATCCACGTCGGACTCGTCGGTGGGCCGGCCGTAAGCGTGCGAACCGAAAAGGATGATGCGCTCGGGATTGAATTCCCGGGCGATCTGCTCACTGAGTTCGCGGATTTGCCGGCGCGAAATCATCACGGCCGGGAGCATAGCACGCGCCCCGGCCGAGTGGCAAGCTCACTGGCGAACTGGTTTCAGAAGATGACGCCTTTTTGCGCCTTCAAGGCGTCAAAGGCGAATTGGATCGCCACTGCGGCCAGGAGCAGGCCCATGATGCGCGTGGCCAGCCGGAGCACAATTGGGCTAAGCCATTTGGCCCCCTCCGCGGAGAGGCGGAAGATCAGGTAGCTGGCCCAAGATACCAGCAAGATGGAGAACAAGAGGGCGGCTTGTTTGGGGAAGGTGTTCGCTTGCGCCTGCAGAAGGATCGCCGTGGTTATCGCCCCCGGACCAGCCAGCATCGGCACCGCCAAGGGCGTGATGGCGATGTCCTCCTTCTCCAGGCCGGCGTCTTTTTCCTCGACGGTTTCTTGCACAGGCGAGCGGCGGGCTTTGAGCATGTCCAGCGCCACGAGCAATAGCACGATGCTCCCCGCCAGTTGAAAGGCCGGCAGCGTAATGCCCAGCAGCTTGAAGATGAGTTTCCCGACCCAAGCAAAGAGGATGAGGATGCCGCCGGTGACCGCGCACGCCAAGCGGGCCATCTTGACGCGCTCCGCCGGCGTATCGGTTGGGGTCATGGCCAAGAAGGCGGGCACCGTCGCGATCGGGTCAACGATCACGAACAGCGAGCTGAAGGCTAGGAGCAGATACGCAACCATACTAATCGGCCCTGAGACTACCCGTTCAGCCACAGCCATGCAACCACCTGCCAATCAACGACAGGAGCTTTGACAGGATTAACAGGATTGACAGGATTTGCCGGTTTTGGGCCTTGGATAGTCAAGTCGAGGAGGAGGACGAGAACGAGAACGAGGACGATTCTGGGGTAAGACAACATGCCACGGCCCTTGGCGCCACGAACGACGAAAATGGGATGGGCGACGGCTAGCGCGAAGCGTCTTGGACTGCGGCAGTCCTCTGGCGCTTTCGCCCGCGCACTGGTCGGAAAAGCGGCAGGGGACTGCCGCAGTCCAAGACGCTTCGCGCACATGCACCCAACTGTCATTTTCTGGTCAGGGAATCCGGTCAATCCTGTCTGAACTCGATCAACTTGACCGGCACGGTCTGGTAACTGCCCGGGTATGCCCGGCGGAATCGCCGGATTAAGTCCGCCCCCAGGCGCCTGGCTTGGGCCTCCACCTGCGCCACAAAAGGCTGGCCCGCCACGTAGTGGCGATGCCCGCCGCAGCACGAGGTGGCCAGCCGAATCTCCAATCGGTCCTGCTCATCCACGTACACGTGGAACGGCCACCAGAAACACTCACTCGGTTTCAAGCCCGCGGCCTGCAACCGGCAGAGGTTCCTCTCGTCAAGGAACTGACACCGCTTTTGCTGGTCGTAGAGGAAGAAACCGTCGCCGGCAACGGAGCGCCGCCGAAACTCGCTCAGTTCATCCGCCGAGCGGGCGGCCAGCCACGCTTCAATCTGCCGCCATTCCTCCAGCGGCAAAAACAAGCGGCCCAGCTTGCAGCACGACGCCCCAGCCGCCTGGCAAGCCTTGGCCAGCAGGTCATTGAAGCCGCTTGCCCCCAGTTCGTTCACGGCCCTTAGATAACCTGGCTCGAGCTCCGCAACCACCCTGTTCTCGGGGCAGCACGTCGTAGAGCGCCTCCCACAGGGCCTGGACCATGCGGGCCAGTTGCCGTTCGGTGGCGCAGTAGGGCGGCATCAGCAGCAGCACGTCGCCGATGGGACGTGTGAGCAAGCCGTGGCGCTTGGCCGCCGCGCAGACCTTGAAGCCAGTGCGTTGCTCCAGCGGGAAAGGCTTTCTGGTTGCCCAGTCCTCGACCAGTTCAATGGCGCACACCAGACCTTCCTGGCGCACGTCGCCGACGTGCGGGTGGCGCCAAAAGAGCTGGCTCAATTGGCGGAGCTTGGCTGACTTGCGCGCGATGACCTTCAGGATGTCGCGCCTGGCAAACAGCTCCAGGTTCGCCAGCGCCGCGGCGCAGCCCAGTTGGTTGCCCGAATAACTGTGCCCGTGGAAGAACGTCTTGAACTCACGATACTCCCCCAGAAAAGCGTTGAACACTTCGCCCGAAACCAGCGTTGCGGCCAGGGGCAGGTAACCGCCTGTGATGCCCTTGCCCAGCGCCATGAGGTCCGGCTGCACCGCCTCTTTCTGGCAGGCGAACATCGCCCCCGTGCGCCCAAAGCCCGTCATCACTTCGTCGAGCATGAGCCAGATGCCCCGCTCGCGGCACAGCTCGGCGGCCCGCTGGAGGTAGCCGGCCGGATGCATCCACATGCCCGCCGCGCCCTGGATGAGCGGCTCCATCGCCAGCGCCGTGATGGTCGCCGCGCCTTGGTCCAACACGCGCTCCAGCTCGCTTACGCACTCCCACTGGCACTGGCGCGCCTGGCGCTGGTCCACCCCGCGTTGGGGGGCCGCCTGATTGAACGGGCACCGGTAGCAGTGGGGCGCCGGAACCTCAAGCGTCTCGAACATCACCGCCCGGTAAGCCCCGTGGAAGAGTTGACTGTGGCCCAGGCTCATCGCCCCGACCGTGTCGCCGTGGTAACCACTGCCCAGGGAAACGAACCGCGGGCGCCGCGGCTCGCCCCGCTGCAGGCGCGCCTGAACGGCCATTTTCAAGGCCACTTCCAGGGCCGTGGAGCCGTCGTCGGAAAAGAAGACCCGGTAACGCTTGTCCGGGGCCGCCAGGAGGCCAACTAATCGCTCGGCCAACCGTGGCGCAAGCTCGTTGGTCAAGCCCAGGAACGAACTGTGGGCAATTCGGCCCAACTGCCGCCGGAGCGCGCGGTCAATCGCGGGGTTTCGGTGCCCGTGGAGATTCGTCCAGATCGAAGCGTTGCCGTCGAGATACTCGCGCCCGGCCTCGTCGCGCAGCACCGCTCCGCGCCCGCTGGCGATCACCGTCAGCTCCGTCTCCGGGGCGATCCACTCGCGCATTTGCGTGAACGGGTGCCAGACGAACCGCTTGTCGAGCGCGGCAGTGGCGTCCATTTCGCTACTCATCGCATTCCTAATGCTAATCTTAATCTTAGCCAAACAGATTTGAAATTTCCAGACCTGCGAGACAATTTTCCGACATTTTCAATGCCAGATACTAATCCATGTTCTTGACCGTGATGCGTGATGCGTGAACCAGTGAGGAAGCTCTGCGGGCGTGTTCGCGAATCACGAATCACGAATCACTCCGCCGCCGCGCACGGGGCCAGCACGGCGACACTCATGCCGTGGATGAGCTTCTTATCCGCCGGGCAGATCGTCGCCAGACATCCGCCCAGCACGGCGCTGGCCTCGTCGCCTTCGCCCCCCACGAAGTAGTAGGGGCAGAGCCTCACGCGTCCCGGCATCGCCACGAGGCGGCCGGTTCCGAAGTCAAACCAACTGGCCTGGACCAGCCTGGGCTTGTGATAGCGTTGCAGGATGCAAGGCGAGCGGGCAAACGAGGCAATGGCCTTGTCAACCGCCGCCGCCCAGGCCGCCGCGGACAGGTCACTACCCAGCCACACGCCGCGCGAGCTGTGGGCTTCGTCCGAGAAACCGGACACTTTGAGCACCAGCGCGCGCTCGCGTTGCGACAGCTCCTTGAGCTGCTCCCAACCGGTCAGGTTCAACTCCGGGAGCGCGGCGTGCGGCGGCAATGGGGCCGGGTCAACCACCCAGCCATATGGCACGAGTGTCCGCAGCCGCGCGAAATAGCCCTCGCCGAGCGCCTGCCGCCAAAACGAACTCAAATTGCGGTTCCAGAGCAAGGCCAGCAGCAGCTTTTCCTCAAAGATCGGTTTGGGCGGCGGGGTGAGACGGACGCGTTTGACCTGGGCGGCGGCAAACAACGGCCCCGAGTTGGGCACGTTCGCCAAATCAAACAACTCGAAGAACCGATACACCGCGTCGCCCGGCTGGAAGTCCAGGAAGTGCTCGTCCCGAACGTGATACCGCTGGGTGGCTTGGCCTTGCCCTGCCGCGCGCTCATTAAGCCGGTCGCACAACCACACCATCTCGGGCCGATACGTGGCCGCCTCCTGTGAAACCACCACATGCACGTCCGGCGCCCCGCCGAAAATCCCAGCCCAACCATTGAGCATCCCGTCCGGGCCGCCGATTATGTTTGGTTCCCATTGGCTATACGTCTGGTTGAGCCACGCGGTCAGGCCAATGCCGCCGGGCAGGCTGTCCAATTCGGTCAGGGCCAGCCCATCATCGGTGAGCACGAGGTCAGGGCGGATGACGCGCGGTATTTCGGCCTTCAGACTCTCGGCCCGCTGGAGTTGGATGAGTTCCGCCGGCTTGCCCTGGTCGAGCAAGCTGGCCACCCAAGGCGGCTGTTTGCCAGCGACGCTCTGCCGGTAGAGCAGATTGACCGCCCGGTAGCATTGCAGAAACACCCGCCCCAGCCGCTCCAATTCCTCCGCCAGCCTTTTGCCCACCTCGAAGGCACGGGGCGAAATGCGCCACTGATGGCCGGCGAACAGCCCCCCCGCCGGCAGGCGCTCGCGGATGTAGTGGGCGCGATCGGCGGCTGACGAACCAAGGAGTGTTGACATCGGCCTCAAGGGGCCAACTTCGCCCGGACGAAATCCCGCACCTGCGGGTCTTCACTCGGCCTTTTCATAAAGCACCCGCCCCTCGCGCGAAACCTTGCGCGCGAGACTTCCCGGAACGTCTCGCCACGCGGCAAACCCCTGGACTGTCCGCACGACCACATCAATGGGGAAATGAAAGTCCCTGGCCAGCATACGGCGGATGGGCGCCCCTCGCCTGCCGGGCGGAGGGGCTTCCTTGAGCAGGACCAGCAGGTCCACGTCGCAGTCCTCATCAGCGGTGCCGCGCGCATGGCTCCCGAACAAGATGATTCGCTCAGGCTTGAACGCCGCGGCGATCTGCCTGGCCATTTCCTGAATTGTCTCGAACGAAACCATCTTAGCCTCATTGTCAGCTACAAGCCAACCTAGCAACTGAGAGCCGCTCTAGCAATCGGAATCGAAGGTCAAGTCAACCCCGCACCTGCCCATTGCCGAAGCCAAGCCACTTGTAGGTCGTCAACTCCTCCAGCCCCATCGGCCCGCGGGCGCCCACTTTGTCCGTGCTGATGCCGATCTCGGCCCCCATGCCGAACTCGCTGCCATCAGTAAAGCGCGTGGAGGCGTTCCAATACACCGCCGCCGAGTCAACCTCCGCCAGGAACTGCTGGGCCCGCGCCTCGTTCCGCGTGACAATGGCATCCGAGTGCGCTGAGCCGTAGTGGTTGACGTGCGCGATCGCCTCCCCTACACCGTCCACCACCCGCACGTTGAGGATGTAGTCGTTGTACTCGGTGAAGTAGTCCTGCTCGGTTGCCGGTCTGAGGCGCAGGTTCGTGAGGTGTGACCCGTGAGGCGTGAGGCAATCGCGAGTGGCATCGTCCACGCGCAGTTCGACGTTTTTCTCAGCCAATCGCTGCGCGATCAGGGGCAGGAACGCCGGCGCGATGGGGCGATCCACCAGCAGCGTCTCCATCGCGTTGCAGACCGCGGGCCGCTGCACCTTGGCGTTGAGCACAATCCGCTCCGCCATCTCCAGGTCGGCATCGCGATCCACAAACACGTGGCACACGCCCTTATAGTGTTTGATGACCGGCACCTTCGCGCACTCGGCCACGGCGCGAATCAGGCCCTCGCCCCCGCGCGGCATGCACAGGTCCACGTACTGCGTGAGCGCCAGCAACTCTTTGATCGCTTCGCGGTCGGTGGTCTGCACCAGTTGCATGGCATGGGCGGGGAAGGCCGGGCACTGCTGGGCGGCGGCGGCGGCCATTGTCTGGGCAATGACGCGGTTGGAGTTCAGGGCCTCTTTGCCGCCGCGAAGGATCGTCGCGTTGCCCGACTTGAAACAGAGGCTGGCGGCGTCGGCGGTCACGTTCGGACGCGACTCATAGATGATGACCACCACGCCGATGGGGGTGGCGACCTTCCGGAGCCGCAAACCGTTCGGGCGCGTGCGCTCATCCAGAACCCGGCCCACGGGGTCGGGCAGGGCCGCCACCTCGCGCAAGCCCCTGGCCATCGCCGCGATCCGTTTGTCGTCCAGCTTCAGCCGATCCAGCATGGCGGCGAACAGCCCAGCCCTGGCGCCCGCCTCCAGGTCAACCGCGTTGGCCGCTTTGATGGCGGCGGCTTGATCTTCGAGCGCCTGCCCCATCGCCAGCAGACAACTGTTCTTTTCTGCCGTCGTCAGTTTGGCCAACTGCCGCGCCGCACTCTTGGCCTGGCGGGCCAATTCGGTCATTTCTTCCGCCAACGTCATGGCCGCAGGCTAGCGAAGCAAGGAGCAATTGAAAACCGCAAATAAGCCATTGCGCTCCGCCCATCTCTTCGATAACATGGCGTTATGAGATCAGATTTCTCTCCTCTTCTGGCCGGCTTGCTGTCCCTCGCCGCCGCCGGCGTGGCGCGCGCGGAATGGCGCGTGTGGACGCTAACTGAGACCCGGCACGTCCGGCGCAGCGAGCTGCCCGCAAACGGCGCGACAGTCAAACTCGGCGCGGCCCGCAACGAGTGGGTTAGCTTCCAGATTCTGCTGCGCGCCGACGCGCCGGTGAACGGCATCCGAGTGGAAGCAGGCGATTTGAAGGGGCCAGGCGGGAAGGCGCTACGCCGGGCCGAGGCCCGACTCTACCGCCAGCACCAGCTTCACCTCGAGGTGGGCACTTACCGAAATGACAGTTTCAAACCGGACTGGTATCCCGACCCGCTCATCCCGTTCGAGCATCCGGTGGCCGGGAAAAAGCTCGAAGGCGCGCGCTTCAGGGCCGTGCCCTTTGATTTGCCCGCCAACGCAACGCATGGTTTTTGGGTTGACCTTTACGTGCCCACCAACGCCGCGCCGGGGGATTATCGCGGCGTATATCGCGTCACCGCCAGCACTAGCAGGGCCATCAAGATTCCGGTTTCGTTGACGGTGTGGAACTTCACCTTGCCGCAAACGCCTACCTTGGCGACGGAGTTCGGCTCACCGCGCTTGCATGGTTACTACCGCCAGCGAGCCAAAGCGGCCAACGAGCCGGAGCCAACGGATTGGCCGGCGGTGGAAGCACAATGCGCCCAGTTGCTGAGCGAACACCGCTTCAATGCAGTGCCGCCGCCCGAGACGCTCACTCCAA
>Ga0315268_10006156_pt1 | contig 12798 bp, 15 predicted proteins | sample C1_top_MG_FD_204535 | JGI IMG/M metagenome (GOLD analysis project Ga0315268, IMG submission 204535) | Sediment microbial communities from Yellowstone Lake, YNP, Wyoming, USA - C1_top | ecosystem: Environmental > Aquatic > Freshwater > Lake > Sediment | place: USA: Wyoming | collected 2017-08-01 | reverse complement strand
GGAGACGTTGGGAGCGCGCCTGGCCGCGACCATGATGGCGTCAGCCAGAACTTCCTGGGGTCGGCCGTTAACTTCGTAAACGACGCGCTTCACGCCGCTCTCCGATGAAACGCGCTGCACTTTCACGCCGACGGCGATGTCGATGCCGTCGCGGCGCATCGACGCCGCCACGAGTTCCGCGGCGTCGGCGTCCTCGCGCTCGATTATTTGCCGGGCTGATTGAAGAACGGTCACCCTTGAGCCGAAGCGCGCGAAGGCCTGGGCCAGTTCGCAGCCGATAGGACCGCCGCCGATGACGAGCAGCCTCGGCGGCAGCGCCGTCAAGTTGAAGACCGTCTCGTTCGTCAGATAACCAGCTTCGGCGAGACCTGGAATAGCCGGCGCTGAGGCCCGAGCTCCCGTGGCGATCACGGCCTTGGCGAAGCGCAAGGTCGTCCCTCCGACCTCTACGCTGTCGGAGCCCGTGAACCGGCCCTGGCCGATGAACACATCCACGCCCAACTTCTTAAATCGCTCCGCTGAGTCGTTGCCGCTGATCTCAGCTCGAAGCCGGCGCAACCGTTCCATCACGGCCGCAAAATCGACGGTGACGCCGTCCGGCACTTTCACGCCGAATGCGCCCGCGCCGAGTACTTGAGCGGCGGCGCGCGACGCCCGGATCAGCGCCTTGGACGGCACGCAGCCCACGTTGAGACAGTCGCCGCCCATCAGGTGCCGTTCGATCAAAGCGACTTTTGCGCCCAGACCCGCGGCGCCGACTGCGGTGACAAGTCCGGCCGTTCCCCCGCCGATGACGACGAGGTTGTAACGGCCGGCGGGCTTGGGGTTCACCCAGTCAGGCGGATGCACGTTGGAGAGAAGCTTGCGATTGTGCTCGTCCATGGGCGAGATCAGATCGTTCGACATTCAGTTCTCCTTCGGACTCGTCGGGGCCTTGGCGGACAACGCGCGCTTGGCGCTCCGGCCGACCAGCCAGGCCGCGACGGCAGTGGCGGCCAAGCCTCCGGCGTACAGCGCCCATTCGGCGGGCGTGCGCGCGCGAGAGCCCCCCCGCGCGGCTTCCCCGGCCGCGGCGCCGAGATAGACATACAGGAAGGTCCCGGGCATCATGCCGATCCAGGACGCGAGCGTGTACTCGCCCAAGCCGACGGTCGTCAGACCGTAGCCGTAGTTGAGGAGATTGAACGGAAGCACCGGCGACAAGCGCGTTAGAAGCACCACCTTCCAGCCTTCCTGTCCGACGGCCCCGGCGACCGCGGCGACCGCGGCGAAAGCCGGAACCTTATCCAGACGCCGCGACACCCAGTCGCGAAGAAGATAGCGGCCTACGAGATACGACGCCCCGGCGCCGGCCGTCGAACCGATCGAGACGAGAATGAAGCCCTTCCAGAGCCCGAAGGCGGCCCCGGCACCCACGGTCAGCACTGAGCCGGGCAGAAAGGCCACGCAGGCCAGGACATAGAGTCCCACGAAGGCCGCCTGGCCCGCAGGGCCGGCCGCGGCCGTCCAGGCCAACGTCGTCGACAGAAGCTCTCTCATTTCCTCATTCCAGCTCGATGGACTCGACAAGCACCTCATACGCTGACTCGGTATCGTCGCCGTCGGCGCTGATCCACAAGGCTGAAACGGCCAAAGGCGGGTCCAAGACCGCGTCGAGCTTCAACTCCCCATTCTCCTTCTCGACCACCCAAGCGATGCGTTCTTCGATGAGTTCGGAGGTGGGGTGTCGGCGCGCATCGCCCACCTTCGCCGGCGAACGGCCCAGCATCAGGAACACGATGCGGTCGATGCCGCCGCCGCTCGGAGCCAGCGAGAAAAGCCGCCTCACCCAGGCGGGGGCCGCGGCTTTCGACCAGACCGACAGGCGCTTATCCCCGCTGACGACCAACCCGAGGCGGAACCGTGAATCCTCGTCCCACTTTTTCCCGTCCACGGGCGCCGCCAAGGCACCCGAAACCTGGAGCCGGACTCTCACCTTTGATACTCGTCGCGGTGCCGCCAACGTATAGATCAACGGGCTGGCCGACGAGCGTACTTTTATCCGCACACCGGCGGGAGTGAATTCAACCTGGTTCGGGGCGAGCCGGCGATAATGGAGGTTTTCCCATCCGGCGGAGTCTTGAACTGGTGCGATGAACGTCGCCGAAGCGTGCGATGCGCCTTCAGCCGCGAAAGCGGTCGCCGCCCCGGCGAAGTAGACGGTAACGCCCAAACGCAGGACCACGCAAACCCTGATCGCACGGCGATTCATTTTGGAAGGGCGGAGCCATCGTCCGGGAACACGTAGAAATGGATCCCCAGCGAGAGATATAGCGTTCTTACAGTCCTTCCCCGCGCGCCCCACAAGAAGCGCCCGCCGATCTCCGGAGCGAGTCCCACCTTCCTGACCGGGAACTCCCAGCCGGCGCCGAGCGCGAAACCGTAGTTCCAGAAATCCTTCGGCGGCCCCGCCGGATCGAGCGCTTGCGCCAATAGACCTCCGCGCGCGAACAAATAGCGCGCTCGCTCGATCGGGAAGATCTTGCCTTCGACGCCGACCGTCGTCGCGGTCAGGGATTCGTTCCCGTTGGACAGGCCGCCCCGTTGGAAGGTCAGCCCCACGAGTCGCTTGAACGGCTCCTCGTAAAACAAGTTGAAATCAGAGGAAAGCCCTCGAAAGTTACGGGAGCCGCGACCGTCGCCCAGATTCAACTGTCCGCTGTTGAAGCTTTCCCGGGCGCGCACGCGCCATTGCCCCGCCTCTGCGGCGGCGGAAATGCTCATCAGCAGGGTCAGCGCACAAAGGGTTCGCATACAGATTGTACGCGCCGACGCGCGAATCGGATTCATCGTCGGCGGGATCGTCAGCGCGGCGAGATGCGCCGCACCGCTTCCCAATCCGCGTCGCCGTGGCCTTCCAAGGACCAGCCCGCGTGCTCCGGCTTGGTCGAGCCATCCATCCAGGCATCGGTATGCGCCTCGGCGGCGATCTCCGCCGTCGGGAACGCGCCGCTCAGCCGCAAGCGGCCCGCGCACACGCAGACATAGTCCTTGTCGGGACGGATCCGGACGAAGAACTCGGTGCCCAGCACGTCGACCGCGCCGCGCGCGGTGACGACGCGATAGGACTGTCCGTGACGCACGGAACTGAGCAGCCAGCCGCTCTTAAGATTGACCGTAAGCGCGCCGCCCTTGCGGGTGATCGTCGCCTCGCCGCCGTGGCTCAACTTCAACACCGCGTCCTTGCCCACGCGCAACAATATTTCGCCGTCGGGCGGCGCATTGATGGTCTGTCCGGAAGCTATCGACGAACCGCTGGCCCCGGAAGAGGCGTCCACGATCTCGGCCACCGGCCGGGACCGGAGGAAAAAATATGGAACGAGCAGAAGGACGGCGAACGCGAGCGAAGGCACGGCCCAGGCGCGCCACGCCGCCGGCGCGGGCGCGATCGCCTTCATCAGGCGACGCTTAATTCCCGCGGGCGGGCGGCGAGGCGCGGCCCCGTACGCCATGAGCGAGGCCGCCTCGTCGAACTCTCGCGAGGGCTCCAGGTCCAGCGACTTCGGATCGAACGGGTCTTCGGTGTTCATGACTGTTGGAACGACTTCAACAGCTCCATCAACTTCAGCATCCCCAAGCGCATCCGTGTCTTGACCGTTCCGAGCGGCTCGCCGGTGCGAGCGGCGATCTCGCTTTGCGACAACCCCTCGAAATAAGCGATCTCCAGCGTTCTGCGCTGCTCATCGGGAAGTGCGGCCAAGGCCTGCCGCACGGCCGTCCGAGCCTCCGTCTGCTCCAGCGTCTCTGAGGCCGACGCCTCGTCGTCAGCCGGTTCCGCCACGCCGTCGAGACCGGCGATCTCGTGGCCGCGGCGCGTCCCGCGCCGCCGCAGTTTGTCCAAGCAGCGGCTGCGCGTCAGGACGACGAGCCACACCCGGGCCGTGCCCTTGCCGGGATCAAAAGCCGCCGCCCGATTCCACGCTTGAAGCATGACTTCCTGCAAAACATCCTCCGCATCCGAGCCGGGCCCGAGCATCCGGCAGGCCAGGCCGTACAGCAGCGGCGCGCTGAGATCGTAGAGCCGGGAGAACGCGGCTTCATCCTTATGTCGCGCGACGAGGCTCAACAGCTCCGCGCCCTCGCTCTCCCAGGCGCCGTCGTCATACTGACGCTGCAATTGTTTCGGCGGATTCATGACTACGCACGATGCTACCATAATCTTTCCGCCGACTCGATTACCGATCTACTTAAAAGCGTATTTCCCGTACCCCTCCGCATTAAGCCGCGCCGCCGGGATAAAGCGCAGGGCGGCCGAGTTGATGCAATAGCGCTTGCCGGTGGGCGCCGGACCGTCATCAAAGACATGCCCGAGATGGGAGTCGCCACCCTTGGAGCGAACCTCGGTCCGCGTGCTCCAGAGCGTGCGGTCCGTCTTCAGCACGATGTTGAACTCCTCCAAGGGAGCGGTAAAGCTGGGCCAACCCGTCCCGGAGTCGAACTTCGCCTTGGAGCTGAAAAGCGCCTCGCCGGAGACGATATCGACATAGATGCCCTCCTCATGGTTATCCCAATAGGCGTTCTTAAACGGCGGCTCGGTCCCGTTCTCCTTTACGACCTTATATTGCAGCGACGTCAGCTGCGTCGTTGCCATGCCAACCTCCTTGCCGGACCAGGTCTTCTTGAGATACTGATCCCGTCCCGAACGATAACGGTAGTACTTGTACTTGACCGTGGACTTCTTGTAGTAGTCCTGATGATATTCCTCCGCCGGATAAAAGGCGCCGGCGGCAACGATTTCCGTCACGATCGGCGCGCCGAACACGCCTGATTTCTCCAGCTTCTCCTTCGCGGCGAGCGCCAGCTTCTTCTGTTCGACATCGTGAAAGAAAATCGCGGAGCGATACTGATGTCCTTCATCCACGAATTGCCGGTCGACCGTCGTCGGGTCGATGTTATGCCAAAAGACATCCAGCAGCTTCGCATAGGCGACCTTGTCGGGATCGTAGGTCACCTGCACGGATTCGGCGTGTCCGGTCTCGCCCGCCGACACCTGCCTGTAAGTCGGGTTCTTCTCCGTGCCTCCAGTGTAGCCGGAGACGACGGATTTGACCCCCTCCAACTTCTCGAAAGGCGGCTCCATGCACCAAAAACATCCGCCCGCGAAAGTGGCGACGGCGCTGCGCTCAGGCTTCTCTAAAGCCCATAGCGGACTGCCAAGCGCGGCGACAACGAGTGAAGCGATGATGATCGATCTCATAGTCAGACCCTCCCTACTCCTTACCAAGATATCCGCCCGCGGCCTGTAGCGGCGTTGGGTCGTCGCCGCGAGACACCCACGCGGCCACGCCTATGCGGCTCGTGCGCACGGTCGGGTGACGGCGCAGACTGACCGTGGCCTGACCATCCTCCAAAGGTCGCTGCGCGTGGTCAAGGACTACGAACTCATGGCGCAGGACGCTGCCGCCGTTCTCGCCGCGCGTCACATTGGACGCGACGCCAAAGCCGAGCAAAGCGACATGCGCCACCAGGCCACCGGAGTCCGCGCCATTCGATTTAAAGCGGACCCTGTGGCTCGCGATCCCCTCGGAACGAACCTCCAGCGCCCCCGCGTCCGATTTCGGCTTGCGGGGCGCCGTGCCGAAGCCGCCGAACGAGCGGCCATTAAGAAGAAGTTCAGGAGTCACCAAGCGTCCATAGGATCGCTGTCGCGCGGTGTGATCCGGGGAAGCGAGCGCGTCGCGCCACCCCAGGTAATCCCAATAGTCGACCTGGAACGCCACCGGCACGAAGTCCGTCCAAAGCCCCGGGCTGCTTCTTAAGGAACTGACCCAGGAGTCCGCCGGCGGGCAGGAGCTGCAGCCTTCCGAGCTGTAAAGCTCCAGCAGCGAGGTGCCTCCCGGCGCGCTGCGAAAAACGGATTCAGCGGCATGAACCGGCCGGCTCAGAGCGAGCACGACGATCAGGATGCCTCCAAGACGACTGATTCTTGATTCTCTCATACAAGTGTTACGCGCACCGGACTGATCTGGATTCATCGGGGGATGAATCCGATCCAGACTCTCCTGCGTATACCTTCTGTCGGAGAGGCTTTATCGAGGACTTCGGCCTGACCTGGACGACACGATCGGAACCTGCGACGTGCTTGTCGACAACAGCGTCGACATCACTCTGGAGATGGAAGGCATTCTCCAAATAGCAAAGGAGGCGGGAACTCAATGACGAAAAACAACATGCTGTTGAAGGCGGCCGTGGCGGGGATCGTGGGCGTGACGATTGCGTCGTCGCCGAGCTGGGCCAAAGAGTCGAAGTCCAAGAAGGCCGACATGAACGTTAAGTGCTACGGCGTCAACAAGTGCGGGGGCCACGGAAAATGCGGCGGCCCCGGACACGAGTGCGCGGGTAAGAACTCCTGCAAGGGTCAGGGTTGGCTGTCCATGCCCAAGGAATCCTGCGAGAACATCGAGGGCGGTTCTCTCGAACCCAAGCCCATGCCGGCGATGGAGAAGAAGTAGCCGCAAGGAGAGCCATGAATCAGGAACTCGGCGTCGGCCTCGGTCTGCGTCCCGTTCACTACGATCATGTGCTCTCACGCCGCCCCGCGGTCTCTTGGTTCGAAGTGATTTCCGAGAACTACATGGGACTGCGGGGCGGCTCCTCAAGCGGACGGCCCTTGGAAGTGCTGGAAAGAGTTCGCCGTGACTATCCGGTGATGCTTCACGGCGTCTCACTCAGCATCGGCTCGGCAGATGCGTTGAATCAGGACTATCTGAAGCGGCTAAAGCGCCTCATACGCATCATCGAGCCCCCCCTCGTCTCGGATCACCTGTGTTGGACGGGAGTCGGCGGACGCAATCTCCATGACCTGCTTCCGTTGCCTTACACCGAGGCCGTCGTCGACCACGTCGCCGCGCGGCTGCGGCGCGTACAGGAATACCTGGGTCGCCGCATCCTCGTTGAAAACGTCTCCAGTTATCTGACCTACCGGCACTCTGAGATGAAGGAGTGGGAATTCCTGTCTGAAATCGCCTCCCGCGCCGACTGCGGCATCCTTCTGGATGTCAACAACATACACGTCAGCGCCGTGAACCACGGCTTCAGCGCGCTCGATTACATCAACGCCATCCCCGTCAAACGCGTGGGGGAGATGCATCTGGCCGGCTACTCCGACGAAGGCGGCTTCCTCATCGACACGCACGATCATCCCGTCTCGGACCCGGTCTGGGACCTCTATGCGGCGGCGATCAAACGCTTCGGCCGCGTGCCGACCCTCATCGAATGGGACGATAAGATCCCGTCTTTCGGGAGGCTCCAGCAAGAGGCTGCGCGGGCCATGGAGGTAAGCGATGCCGCAGTCGCCGCCTGAACTTGCCCGCCTCCAGCGATCTCTGCGGGAGATTCTCACGGCCCCGCAAGGCGTGCGGGCGGCCGTGCGTGAGCGACCAGGGACGCTGCGTTGGATCGCGGATGTTCCGCCGGTCGACTCGGCCACCCGGCTGAGCGTCTACGGCGACGGCTACTTCCTGCGTCTGCTTGAGGCATTAACCTCGGATTTCCCAGCCGTGAAAAGGGCTCTGGGCGAGTATGGATTTCGCGTCCTCTCCGCCGACTATCTCTTATCGAATCCGTCGAAATCGCCCACCTTGGCGGATTTAGGCGAAGCCTTCCCTCGCTTCGTGAGCGCGCATCCGCTCAGCCGCAGATACCGGTTTTTGGCGGATCTTTCCCGGGTCGAGCGTGACGTCATGACCCGTCTATTCGAGAGTCGCCTGCCCGCACTTGATCCGCAAACCATCGCGAAGATTCGGGCCGAGGATTGGCCCCGCGTGCGGCTGATCTTAGATCCGACGGTTCTGCTGCTCAAAGTCGCCTGGCCCGTCGAACGGCTTTGGCGCCGACGCGAACTCCCCCCCAATGCCGGGGACAGGACCATCCGCCGTCCTGGCGCGCAATGGCTTCTGATCTTTCGGGATGAGACCTGGGTAAGGGTCGCGGACATCTCCAGGCCGGAATGGGATGCGTTGAGACAAATCAAGAATGGCGCGCGGCTCGGCCGGGTGTTTACCCGCGCCTCGAAGTCGCTCGGCAACACTCACGCCGCCGAGGTCCAGCGCTGGCTTTCGTCTTGGGTCGGGGGCGGTCTCATCAAGGGAATTGAATGTCCTGGGGATAGGACACCAAGAAGGGCCCGATCCAGTTCTCAAGTGCGACGCTTACGGAGAGCAAAATGATTCATTTCATCGCCTTGATTATCGGGATTGCGGCCAACGCAAAAGCTATGTCGCCCGCAAGCTCCGCCGCCGGCATCGCCCCCCGCGCCTCGATCGTGGGATTTGGAAATATTGAGGGCGAAGGATTGGGCTTAAGCCTGATCACCCGCCGCAGCGTCCGCGACGAGCGACGCTCGGGCACGACCGCGACCGCCAACCCCAACAGCGAGCGCCTGCTCAACCAACGCACCGACCTTCTGTTCGACTACCGGGTCCTTTCGCGCACGACTGTGATCCTGGATGTTCCGCATGTCTACAACTCCGCGACTTCGAACGCGGCCGCGCGGCAAAGCGCCAACGCCCTCGGCGACCTTGCCCTCTACGCCAAGCATTCCTTCTATCAGGACCGCCTGTTCAAACCGACCCGCCAGCTCAGCGCGCTGGCCGGGGTCAAACTGCCGACCGGCTCGACCACCATCAAGAACGACGCCGGGACCCGCCTCGACGCGACGCTCCAGCCCGGCTCGGGGACGACGGACTTCATCGTCGGGGCGGCGGCGTACTGGGGACTGTCCCGCGCGAACCTCTACGGCGACGCGACCTACAAGTACAACACGCGCGCGGCCTACACCTTCGGAAACTCCATCGGCGTCAACGCCGGCGTCACGGTCCCGATCGAGCGGCTGACCTGGCTAAGTCTCACGACGGAAGCCAACCTCGAGGCCGCCGAGCGCGATAAGTCCATCGAGGTATTGCCGACCTTGCTTCCCGGAGGATTGGTTCGAGATACCGGCGGCCAGACCTTGTATCTCACGCCCGGAGTCCAGGTTCGTCCGGTCCCGAACTTGACACTGAGCTTCAGCGTTCAACTGCCCGTTTATCAGAACCTCAACGGGACTCAACTGAGCTCCGGACCGAATTTAAATCTGGGCGTCTTCACGCGGATCGGCGGATGAGGCGGACATGAACATCGGTTTCGGTTCGGCCTTCGGCGCGGGAACGCTCTCCTGTCTCTCGCCTTGCGTCCTGCCGCTGATTCCCGGATATCTCTCGATGATCTCGGGCCTGTCTCTCGAGAAAATCGAGGCGAACGGTAAAAGCGGCATACGCCGCGTGGGCCTCATCTCCGTTGGATTCGTCCTTGGATTTTCCGCGGCGTTCACCTCTCTCGGCACGCTGGCCGCGGGGGTCACGTCGCCGCTGACGCCCCACCTCCCGATGATTCAAAAGGTATCGAGCCTGCTGATCGTCGCATTCGGCCTTCGCTTGACCGGCGTTCTGCCAATTCGCCTTCTTTGCAAGCAGAAGAGTATGCCCTCGTCGCGCTGCGGATCCAGGACCGCGGCCGCTTTCGCGATGGGAACCGCGTTCGCCTTCGGCTGGGTGCCCTGCGTCGGACCGTTGCTGGCAGGCATACTCGCTCTGGCCGCCGGGGAAAGCGTCGCCCGCGGCAGCGCCTTGCTTTTCACCTACTCGTTGGGGCTCGGCCTACCGTTTCTCGCCGCGGGCTTGGCAACGAACGCGTTCCTGACTCTCTTTGCCCGCTACCGGCGGTTCCTCCGCGCGGGTGAGATCGCCTCGGGCGTATTGCTCATCGCGTTCGGCATCCTATCATGGAGCCGTGCCGTATGACGGCGATCATCGGACTGTGCGCGGCGGCGGCGCTCGCCTTCGCCAACGGGGCCAACGACATCTCCAAGTCGATCGCGACCTTGGTCGGAAGCGGCGAGTCGGATTGCAAGAAGGCCGTCGTCGTCACTTCTTTAGCCGTCGCTCTCGGAGCCGTGTTGGCCTCGGCCTGGGCCGTGAAGATGACCTTGCTCTTCACCAAGGGGATGCTATCCCCTCAGGTTCAGCTCAACCAGGCCTTCGCGCTGGCCATTTTGGCCGGGGCCATAGGCTGGGTGCTCCTGTCGACACGCGTCGGCATGCCGGTCTCCACGACTCACGCCATCGTGGGCGCCACGCTCTTGACCGGACTGTACGCCTTCGGCTTCGAGCAAGTGCTTTGGGGAAGCATCTGGACCAAGGTCGCGCTGCCGCTTCTATTGTCTCCCATCGTCTCCTTCGGCGCCGCCTGGCTGCTCTTTCAAGGCCTGAACTGGTTGTGCCGGAAGAAGTACTGCCTCAACTGCCACTGGGCCCACTGGGCCAGCGCGGTCTCCAGTGCCTTCGCCCGCGGGCTCAACGACACGCCTAAGATCGCCGGCCTCGGTTTTTTCTTCTATGCCGTTCTCGATCCGGCCGCCACGGTGGCGCCACGCTGGTTCTTCCTGGTTCTCGCCGCGGCCAACGCGGCCGGAGGCATCATCTTCGGCCTTCGGGTCACCGACACGCTCGCGCACAAGGTCGCCAAGATGGATCATTTGGAGGGCTTCGCCGCGAACCTCGCCACGACCGCGATGGTCGTGATCACCGCCCTTCACGGGTTCCCGGTATCAACGACGCATGTGTCGAGTTCCGCGATCGTGGGCATGGGCCTGCGCAAGGGATCCGGCGGCGTGAACGGCGCCATGGTCGGTCAGATCGCGCTCGCCTGGCTCGTGACCTTGCCCACCGCCGGGCTGATCGGCGTCGCGGCCTACTGGATTTTGACCCACGCAAGTCTACTATGATGGAGATCATCACGGAGGATTGACTTATGCCCGCTAACATCGAAGCCGGAGTCCGCGACTACTACGGGAAGACTTTGAAAAGCGGCGCCGATTTAAAGACCGACGCCTGCTGCTCGCCCTCAGACCTGCCCCGCGCCGTGAAAGAGGCGCTGGCGAAGGTGAGCGACGAGGTCGTCTCTCGTTACTACGGCTGCGGCCTGACCATCCCGAGCGAGTTGTCGGGACTGAACGTCCTCGACCTGGGCTCCGGCTCGGGGCGCGACTGCTACCTCCTCTCCCAGCTCGTCGGCAAGGCCGGCCGCGTGACCGGTGTCGACATGACCGACGAGCAACTCGCGGTCGCCGAGCGCAACCGAGCGCATCACGCGAAGACTTTCGGCTACGGCAATGTCGAGTTCGTCAAAGGCGACATATCTCGCCTTGACGAGATCGGCCTCAAGGACGCCTCGTTCGATCTCATCGTGTCCAACTGCGTGATCAACCTCGCGCGCGACAAGGCGGCCGTCCTGCGCCAGGCCCGGCGCGTGCTGAAGGAAGGCGGTGAGATGTACTTTTCGGACGTCTACGCCGACCGACGCGTGCCCGAGGAATTGAAGAACGATCCCGTGCTTTACGGGGAGTGCCTGGGAGGCGCGCTGTATTGGAACGATTTCCTGCAGTTGGCCAAGGGCGCGGGCTTCTCCGACCCGCGCCTCGTAGAGTCGCGCCCGTTGGCGCTCGACAAGGGCCCGATTCGAGAGCGCGCCGGCCACATCGGCTTCTACTCGGCGACCTACCGGCTCTTCAAGCTCGATGGGCTCGAACCGGCCTGCGAAGACTACGGTCAGGCGGTGCGGTATAAAGGGACGATCGCGGACGCGCCGCAGGCGTTCCAGCTCGACGGTCATCACCGCTTCGAGGCCGGGAGGATCATGACAGTGTGCGGCAACACCGCGCTGATGCTCGAGAAAAGCCGTTTCAGCCGTCACTTCGACTTTTTCGGCGATATGACGAAGCACTTCGGCATTTTCCCGGGCTGCGGGACGAACATGCCGTTTTCGACGGAGCCGAGGAACGACGGTGCCTGCTGCTAAGTGGGCCGTCGCTGAGACCACGGCACGGGGCAAGGCCCGGGCAGTGGTGCCCCCCGGCGCTTTGAAGACGCTGTGGCTTAACACCGGGACCCTCTGCAACATCGAGTGCGCCAATTGCTACATCGAGTCCTCTCCGCGCAACGACCGTCTCGACTACTTACGCCTGGCCGAGATCCGGCCCTTTCTGGATGAGGCCCGCGAGATGGGAGCCAACGAGATCGGGTTTACCGGCGGAGAGCCGTTCATGAATTCGGATTTGCTCGCCATGGCCGGGGAATGTCTGGAGCGAGGGTTCTCGGTCCTGATCCTGACCAACGCCATGGCGCCGATGACGAATCACAAAAGCGCGCTACTCGCCCTCTTCGCGCGTCACGCCCGGAGCCTGCGCCTGCGCGTGTCACTCGACCATCACACTGCCGCCGCTCACGACGCCGAGCGCGGCGCGGGCGCCTTCGACAAGACCCTGTCCGGTCTGCGCTGGCTGCTCGACGCGGGGTTCGAGGCCTCCGTGGCTGGACGCGCATTCGTCGAAGAGGACGAAATTGCCGCGCGCACGGGCTATCGCCGCGCGATCGGGCGCGAGGTCGAGCTGACGGTATTTCCCGAAATGGGCGCGACGGAGGAGCTTCCCGAAATCACGACCGAGTGCTGGGGACTGCTCGGCAAGGCGCCTGACTCGGTGATGTGCGCCTCCTCGCGAATGGTGGTCAAGCGCCGCGACGAGGATCGCCCCGCGGTCGTCGCCTGCACGCTCATCCCCTACGACGCGCGCTTCGAGCTTGGCCGGACAGTGGGTGAGTCGTGGCGTCCGGTCGCCCTCCAACACCCCCACTGCGCCTCGTTCTGCGTGCTTGGCGGCGGGTCGTGTACCGTATGACGATCTCCGTCGTCGTTCCCGTTTACCGCAACGGCGCCGATTGGTTG
>Ga0315268_10006155_pt1 | contig 12798 bp, 13 predicted proteins | sample C1_top_MG_FD_204535 | JGI IMG/M metagenome (GOLD analysis project Ga0315268, IMG submission 204535) | Sediment microbial communities from Yellowstone Lake, YNP, Wyoming, USA - C1_top | ecosystem: Environmental > Aquatic > Freshwater > Lake > Sediment | place: USA: Wyoming | collected 2017-08-01 | reverse complement strand
CCGCTTCGTGGGGGAGCGTAGGGGTCCGGATGGGGCCGCGCCAAGCCGTACCTTCGGTCTAGGAGGGTCGTACGGTGTGGTCGGGTCGGGATGCCCGCGCCTGGCTCGAAGTCGCGTGCGTCGCCTACCTGTTCGCGCGTCTTCGCACCGAGCCGACCTGACGGGTCAAGCCGCGCGCGACTCCTTGCGTGCGATCCCGAACAGCGACGCCCCGACACCGATGGCCGCCAGGACCGCCCCGGCCACGAAGAACGGCGCGGGATCCGGCGCCTCGCACCCTGAGAAGTAGCTGGGCCCGGACACGTTCGAGGCCGCACATCGCGCGTTGGCGAGCACGATGAGACCGGCGCTCCCTGCCCCAAGACCGATCAACAGGCCGCCCAGCCCCAGCGGCCGCGCCTTCTCACGTGCCGCCCACACAACGGCGGGGGCAAGGAGCAGGAGTGCAAGCACTCCCGCCTCGAGGACTGCACCACCTGCGATCAGGCCCAGCACGATCCCGAGGAACCAGGACACGAGTCGCATCTGTCGCCTCCTTTGCCGAACAGCGGCACTGTCCGCCTCGGGGTCCGATGCGGTCAAGTGCTCGTGGGCCGGGTCGGCAGCGCGACCTGTGGGGCAACAACCGAGTGGCCTGGCGTGGGAGTCGTTCGAGCTCTCTTCAGGGCCGAAGGTCCGGCTCGTCCGCCGAGGATGGCTCGGGCAGCGCGACGGCACCGGCCAGGGGCTTGTCCGGTGGGCGGCGCGGCACCCGGTCGGCCGCGCCCGCGGTGCCGTCGATGTCTGGCCCGTGCTGCCCGGCGGGCTCGATCAGATCGTCGAGCGGGCGAGGAGCCAAACCGGGACGCAACAGCAGGCTGAATCTCAGCCAGATGCGCTCCCACCACCGGGGCGCATGGTCGAGGACCACGCCGCGGCCGAACGCCACGAAAACGAACTGCCGTCTCTGGAGCGACCGATGGCGTTGCACCCCTCGATCCTACTTCGGTGACGGCGCGCTATGGCCGGGAAGTCCTGGTTATTGCCCCACACGTCGCACGGCCGGGGCCGGGTTTCATTCACAGATGCACGCGGGCCGCTGGAATCCGCCCAATCGGCGGGTGCTCGTCAATCCTGTAGCGCGCCCACTGTGTCGCGTCGGTGCGCCCGGCGAGAGCGGCGACGCGGACGGGCGACGCGCCTGACGAGCGCACGGTTCTCAGTGCAGGTCATTCAGCGCGCGTCGCTCGACGCGGCGCTCGCTGATCTGGGGGCGTGAAGACGATCAGCTCGGGGTCCCGACGGGCTGCCACGTTCGGCCCGCATCGGTGCTCCGAACGACCTGGTCGAGGCCGGTCGTGTCGAGGACGAGGAACCAGGTACGGTCATCGACAAGCCAGCCGGCGAGCGCGCCGAAGGCCCCCGGGAGCGCACCCATCTGGATGTCCGTCCAGGTGCGGCCCCCGTCGGCCGTGCGCCAGGTCCCGTCGGCTCCTCCGAGCGGCATCCAGATGAGGCCCGTGCCGTTCGCCCGCATCGCGATCCCCCAGAGGGCGTCGAGGTCGGGGATCGAGCCGGTGCGGGGCGCCGGGAAGCCCTGGACCGGATAGGCGCTGGCCAGCACGTGCCAGGTCCGGCCCCCGTCGTCGGTGGCGACGACCGCCTTATCGGAGTTGCCTGCTTCTCCCAGCCCTGTGCAGGCGACCCAGCCGTGCAGGTGATCGGCGAAGCTCACCCCGTCGGCTGCCAGTGGCGCGACGGTCGGACACGGCTGGGCCGGCGCTGGCGACCAGGTGCGGCCCCCGTCGCCCGTCGATTCCAGGGTGGCCCCACGCCCGGCGCGCACCCCCCAGCCGTGCGCGGCGTCGAGGAAGTCGAGGGCGTCGAACCCGAGCGGCGCGATCGTCTGCCAGCTCCGTCCGCCGTCGTGGCTGGCGAGCAGCTCCGAGCGACAGGCCGACCCGGCACCCGACTCGCACACCGAGCTCGCCCAGGCGAGCGACGTCCCCACGGCCGCGACCGAGCGCAGGGGGCCCGGCGATACTTCCTTGCGCGTCCAGCTCGTGCCGCCGTCTGCGGTCCGCCAGACGAGCCCTTCGCCCCCTGGTAGCGGGCCGCCCTCGCCTTGGGCGCCACCGACGAGGAGGCCCTGCTCGGCGCTGAAGAAGGCGATCCCGTCGATCGTGCTGGTCCGTGTTCCCGAGGGCAGCGGGATCGGGGGCGAGACGGATACCACCGCTGGCGCCGCACTCGACCGGATCGACGCGGGAGCCGAGGGCTCGCTCGTGGCCGCGGGCGCGGATGGGCTTGGAAACGCTGGCCCGGAAGGCGTCGCTGGTGCGCCAGTCGGCGCGACCGCGGCGCAGCCACCTGTGACCACCACGAGAGCGAGAGCGCCGACCAAGAGCGATGCACGCGCGACCAGCACGACCACGCTTGAACCCTACATGTGGTGGCGTGCTGGGACAACTGGGACAAGTGGATAAGCAAGTGCGGCCTTACCGCATCCGCAATAACGGTGACGGCGCGACCGTCGGGCGGCTGCGAGGCTCGTTGCCTGTAGACATCTACGGCTTCGTCATCACCACGAGCGACTTCACCGAGCAGGCCCGCTCCGAAGCGGTCGCGCCCGGTCTCAAGCCGATCGCCCACATCAACGGGGCGGCGCTGGTCGAGCCACCCGTTGACCTCGGGATCGGGGTCGGGAAACGGCAGGTCGAGGTCATTCGCTTCGACACCTCCAAGCTCGACGACGACCTGTTGAAATGGCCCGTAGCCTGGCCTCGAACGCGTCCGTGTAGCGGTTGTTGATCCGCGCGTGCCGGTGACCCCCGCAATCCCCCGAAGCCGACCCGAAGCGCCTCCGCTCGGGTGGGGGGAGGCCTACCGGCCGACGGGCCAGCAGAAGGCGGACTGCTCCCCATCGCGGCCGTGAGCTTCGATGGGCTGCGAATCCGACCGGGACGTATCCGGTGGCGGAATCCAGAAGGACGTAACCGGTGGCGGGACCCGCCACGGTTTGCCCACTCCGTCACAGGACGCCGGGGCGACTGCGGCATGCCCGGTTGGCGCCCCCGGCAGGAGTCGAACCCGCAACCAACCGGGTAGAAACCGGTCGCTCTGTCCATTGAGCTACGGGGGCGTGACGGTAGCGTAGCCCAAGCGCGGCCGCGCGCGGCCGATCCAGGCGCCCGAACGGACGGACGGTCGCCTGGCGATCAGCCTGCCAGCGGAATCAGGTGGACGGCCGAAGCCTTGAACGTGACGACGACCCTCCCGCCCTGGGCGAGCCCCATGTCCGCGGCAGACGCCAGCGTGATGGAGGCGACGAGCAGGATCCCGCAGTTGATGCTGACCCGTACCAGCGATCCCTGGGCAACCATCCGGGAGACGCTGCCGGGGAGCTGATTCCGGGCGCTCGAGACGACTCTCGGCAGCTCGCCGGGCGCGGACGTGCCCGGCGAGCCGGAGAGCGGCCCGGACGCCTCGCCCGCCAGCAACCCGCGGAGATCTCCGGACCATAGCGTCACGTCCTCGGGCCGCAGGCAGCACAGGACCGCGCGTCCCGGCCCGAAGGCGGAGACGGCCTCGATCTGGCAGCCGCCGACGTCGACCAGGGCAACTCCCTCGTGAGCTGAGACCACGCGGCCCGGCAGGCGCGTCTCGGCGCCGACAAAGGCGGCCACGTCCCCGTCGAGCGGAGCCGAGAGCACCCGCTCGGGCACGTCCCGCTGGCGGAGATGCCCCGCGACCACCACCGCCATCCGATCGCCGAGGCGGACGGCCTCATCAAGGTCGTGGGTCACGATCACGCAGGCGACATGCGTCTCGCGAAGGAGCTGCTCGAGATCGTCCACGAGCTTCGAGCGGGTGGCCGCATCGACGGACGCGAACGGCTCGTCGAGCAGCAGGAGGTCCGGCTCCAGCACGAGTGCCCGCGCCAGGCTGACCCGCTGGGCTTCGCCGCTCGAGATCTGGCGGGCCGGACGGCGGCGCAGGTGCCCCACTCCCAGCCGCCCGAGCCATTCGGTGACCCGTCGTTCCGCCTCGCTCGATGAGACCCCGCGGAAGCGCAGCCCCGCGGCAACGTTCGCGAACACGGAGGTGTTGAGCAGCAGCGGGTCGGGCAGGACGAGGCCGATGCGCCGGCGGTACGCGAGCTCGTCCCTGGGCTCGACCGGCGACCCGCGGAAAGACAGCCGCCCGCTCGCCAGCGGGACGAGGCTGGCGAGGGCCAGGAGGAGCGTGCTCTTCCCGGCCCCGTTCGGGCCGACCAGGGCCAGCGTCTCGCGGTCAGCGATGGCCAGGTGATCGATCTTCAGGACCGGGCGCGTGCCACGAACCACGACCAGGTCGTGGGCCTCGACGAGGGGTGGCGCCGGCGCCACGTCGGGGGTGGGGTTCGGCTCGCGCACGGTCGGGTACATGGTTCCTAGTGCCGTGGACCGCGCTGCTGGGCCCACGTCAGCACGCCGTTGACGAGGAACGCCAGGGCCAGCAGGACGATTCCGAGCGCGACGGCCTTGATGAACTCCCCGCGGCTCACTTCCAGGACGATTGCCGTGGTGAGCACGCGCGTCTGGTGGAGGATGTTGCCGCCGACCATCATGGCCGCGCCCACCTCCGAGATGACGCTGCCGAAGCCGGCCATCAGCGCCGCCAGCAGTGGCAGGCGCGCCTCGCGCCACAGCCACCAGACGGTCTGCCACCGCGAGGCCCCCAGGCCCATGAGCTGCAGCCGCAGGCGCGGGTCCAGCTGCCCGAGTGCGGCAACCGTGAGGCCCAGGATGACCGGAGTCGCGATGATCACCTCGGCGACCACCATCGCGGTCGGCGTGTAGATGAGCCCCATGTCGCCCAGGGGACCGCTGCGCCAGAGCGTGAACGCCACCAGGAGGCCGACGACGACGGGTGGCAGGGCCATGCCCGTGTTGACCACGCTGAGCACGAGGCCCCGGCTGCGGAACCGCGAGAGGGCCAGCCACGTTCCGAGCGGCAGTCCGATCAGCAGGCTGATCGCGGTCGCCAGGCCCGACACGCCCACCGACAGGAGCGTGATCTCGACGAGGTCGCCGCCGAGCAGCCCCTGGAGCACCTGCCGAGCCTGGTCGACGAGCGAGGCCATGAGCAATCGCGGCTACCTACTTGAGCGAACCGTAGTCCTTGCCGGCATCCGCCATGAAGAGCGCCAGACCGTACGTGTCCGTGCCGAAGCCGCCGATGATCTGCTGCCCGGCGGTCCCGGTGACGTAATCCTCGAACGCCTTCGCGCCCGCAGCGTTGACCTTCGGCCATTTTGCCGGGTTCACGGCGATGACGCTGTAGATGTTGATGAGCGACGAATCGCTCTTCACGAGGGCCTGGAGGGTCAGCTTCGACTGGTTCGCAAGGAAGGTGGCGGTGTCGGTCAGGGTGTAGCCGCCCTTCTCCGAGGCGATCTGCAGTGTCGGCCCCATCCCCTGGCCGGACTGCACGTACCAGCTGCCCGAGGGGGTGATGCCAGCGGACTTCCAGAGGCTCAGCTCCTTGGTGTTCGTGCCTGAGCTGTCACCGCGCGAGACGAACGTCGCACCCGAAGCGGCGATCTTCTTGAAGCCGTCCACCGCCGACGTCACCCCGCTGATCCCGGCCGGATCCGCCGCCGGGCCGACGATCCAGAAGTAGTTGTGCGCCACCAGGCGCCGGTCGACGCCCCAGCCGGCGTCCACGAAGGCCTGCTCCTGCGCCGGTGCATGGACGAACAGGACGTCGGCGTTGCCCTGCTGGCCCATCGTGAGCGCCTGGCCCGTGCCGACGGCGACGGTCTTCACGGTGTAGCCGGACGCCTTCTCAAAGGCGGGCACGAGGACGTCGAGCAGCCCCGAATCCTGGAGCGAAGTGGTCGTGGCGAGGATCAGGCTCGCGGAGCCGGCGGGGGTGGCAGCACCCGAGGCCGCCGCCGAGGCCGGCGCGGCGCTGGCCGCCGGTGCGCTCGCCTGCGGGCTCGCTGACGACCCCGAGCTGCAGGCCGCGGCAACCAGGACGAGCGTCATGAGCGGGGCGAACCGCTCCAGCACCCTGCGCGCCGAAGTCACCAGACCTGGAGCCATCGCCATTCCTCCTCGAATCCTGTCCGCAGCCCACCCGCACCGGGCGAGCCCGTGCCGTGCCGTGCCGAACGAGTGTCGGGCCGGGGACGGTGCCTCATGAGGGCCAGACGTCAGGCAGGCGTGGTCAATCATTGCCATTCGTCCCCGAGTTCATAGATCTGCAGCTGATTGTGAGGCCACATACCTTTGTATGTTGGGGAGTCTGCACCGTCCGGCCTTTCCCAACAGGGCCACGGTAGCAACGCCCGGGCGGCAGCTGCGCCGTGTTCCGGTCGCGATCGGCGGGCCCTGGACGCCGAACGCCCGTGCTATGCTCCGCGCCCCGCGGGCGGTCTCGAGCCGCGCCGCGTCATCGGAGGTTGCAGCGTGGCCGCGGACCAGCGCACGACCCGCGTCGCCGAACCGTCGGCGACGCCGGCGGGCCAGCCGCGCGCGCGCCCACCGATCGAGCTGCGCGGCATCCCCGACGGGATGGCGGCGGCCCAGCTGGACCTGGACCTGGTCAGGGAGCTTCCCAGGCTCCCGATCGAGGCCGACTGGAAGGACCCTGCCCGCCTGTGGGGCCATGCCTTCCACCCGATGTGCTCGTACCTTGCCAGCTTCCCGGCAGCGCTCGCGCACGCCTTCATCGCCCGGTACTCGCGGCCCGGCGACGTGGTCCTGGACCCCTTCGCCGGGCGCGGCACGGTCCCGCTCCAGGCCTGCGTGGAGGGCCGCCTGGGGGTGGGCAACGACCTCAACCCGTTCGCCCACGTCCTTACCGCCGCGAAAGTTGACCCGCCAACGGCGGGAGAAGCTGCCGCGCGGCTCGCGCGGCTCCGGATCGACTGGTCATTCGAGGCCTCCGGATGGGAAGCCCTCGGCGATGGGCTGGCCCTCTCCGCCGCCCGGACCCTCGCGGCGGAAGGGCCGGCGACCAGCGGCGGCCACGCCCCGCCCGTCGCCGGCTTCGCGGTGCCCGGGGCAGGGTCCGGTGGGTCGGTCCGTCAGGGCGACGAGCCGGTGCCGCTCGAGGTTGCCCTCTGCTATCACCCGCACACCCTGGCCCAGCTCCTGTTCGTACGGAGCCGCCTGGACCTCGCGGATCGGACCGACCGGTTCCTGGCCGCGGCCGTGACCGGGATCCTCCACGGGAAGAGCCGGAGCTACCTCTCCGAGCTGATGCCGAACACGTTCAGCATGGCGCCGCGCTACGTTCGAGACTTCGCCAGGCGGACCGCCTTCGCGGGGCCCGATCGGGACGTCTTCGCCTGCCTGGGCGAGAAGCTGGGGCGCCTGGAGCGCGACGGCCGCCCCGCGATCCGCGGCATTGCGCTCCTCGGCGACGCCCGCGACGCAGGAGTCCGGATGCGTGCTGCCCTCCGGGAGCGGGCGCTCCCCGACCGGGCGCGACTCGTCGTCACCTCGCCGCCCTATCTCCGGGTCCTCAAGTACGGCTACTACAACTGGCTGCGCGCCTGGTTCCTGGGCTTCGACGCGGCCGAGATCGACCGGACCCTTGACGACGCGCACCGCCGCGAGCCCTACCTCGCCTTCCTGCGCGAGACCCTGGCGGGCCTGCGACCCGCGCTCGCCGACGATGCCGTTGTCGTCATGGTGATCGGCGACGTCCTGGCGGACCGCGGCAAGCGGATCGGGGACGGCGTGGGCCTGGCCGACGCCGCCTGGGAGGCCGCTGCCCAGCCGGAAGGCTACCGGCTGGCCGGGATCGCCCTGGACCCGGTCGCGGCACCGCGCAAGATGACGAAGCTGTGGGGCGACGCTGCCGGCGCCGCCACGAAAACGGACCGGATCCTCGTGATGGGCACCACCGAGACCGGCCGGCGACGCGCCCTCGCCGGGGCCGGCCTGCCCATCCGCTGGGACGGGCCGCGCGGCCGAGCCTCCGCTACACTCCGGTCATGAAGCCCATGTTCCACCCGGACGATCTCGCGTCGATGGATCCGCTCGTCCTGATGAAGAACCTGGACCACGCCCGCATGACAAGCCGCCGGCTCAGCTACGTCCTCCAGCAGCAGGTCCACCTCTACACCCCCGAGGCGAACAGGCTGCGCGAAGAGATCGACACGTACGTGGAAGCGGAGCGCCAGATCGAGGGCGAGATGTCGCGGCGCGCCATCCGCGCCTGAGGGGCGCTCCCGGTTGGCCGGCGCGACCGGCGGACCGACCCGATCCCGTCTCAGGCGGTCGCCGGGGTCACCTCGTCCGGGGTCGCCACGACCGCCAGACCGTGTCGGGCGCCCGACGCCCCGCGCCGCGCCGCCTGGGGCTCGTCAGCGATCACGGCCGCAACCATGGCTGCGAGCTCGATCGTCTGGAAGAGGCTGAACCCGATCCCAAGCTCCCCGAGCTCGCCGAGTCCATATCCCCGGAAGAGGCGCCGGCTCGCCACGACCCACATCTCGTCGTAGAGATCCGGCCAGCCCACGCGCCTCCGATCCCGGCAGAAACGGACGAACTCGGAGGCCTCTCGCGCAGGCGTTCCGGGCACACGCGGACGCAGGTCCATCGATCTCCACTCTCCTCCGCCGGGCAGCGCGAACCAGGGCATGGTCAAAGGTGGCGGGCGCGGCCCCGCGGTCTGTGCGGATCGGCCGCGTTCGGGGCGTCTCGCGCCCCGGGTGCTGTGGCCGGCGGTCCCTCATCCGGCAACCCCGAGATCCTACCCACCGAGGGGTGGCCGACGGAAGGGCCTTGTCCACCAACTGCTCCTCGAACTTGTCCACAGGAACAGGCGTTCGGTGGACGACCCGGCGCACGCGGGTGGACAGCCGGGGATGGCCCGCGCCCGGTCAGGCTCGGCGCGTCACCCCGTGCCCCGGCGCGTCAGTCAGCCGCCACCGGCAGTCGGGGCCCAGCTCGAGACCCGTGAACGGATCCTCGGCCAGGAGCAGGCAGCCGTCGAGGTCCACCCACTCCGCGAGGCTCGCGACGGCCGCGGACGCGGCGATTCCGACCGACGTCTCCTCCATGCATCCCAGGAACGTCCGGAAGCCCAGCTCCCGGGCGCGCGTCAGCATGCGCGCCGCGGGGCCCACGCCGCCGCACTTGGCGAGCTTCACGTTGATGCCGTCGACGACCCCGACCAGCGCGTCGAGGTCCTCGATGGCCACGGCCGACTCGTCAGCGACGATCGGGAGCGGCGAGATCGCCTGCAGGTCGCGGAGCCACCCATAGCGCCGCGGCGGGAAGGGCTGCTCGATCAGCTCGACGCCCAGCCGCACCAGCTCCGGCACGATCGCCGCGGCGCTCTCGGGCGTCCAGCCGATGTTGGCGTCGACCCGGATGGGACCGCCGAAGACGCCGCGAACGGCCTCCAGCGTGGCCAGGTCGTTCGTCCCGCCCACCTTGATCTTCAGGGCCGGGAAGTGGGCACTTCGGCGGGCCCGCTCCGCCACGACCGCCGGCTCGTCCAGGCCCAGCGTGAAGTCGGTCGGCGGGATCTTGGGTGAGAGTCCCAGCAGCCGGTGCAGCGGCAGGCCCAGGGCCTTGCCGGCGAGGTCGTGCAGGGCGATGTCGAGCGCGCACTTTGCCGCCCCGTTGCCGCGGATCGCCTCGTCGAACGCGGCGCCGATCGCGGCCAGCGCGGCCCGTGCGGCGTCGACGCCACCGTCAAGGTCGAGCGCTTCGGGCGGCACGACGCCCAGCAGCTGGTCCATGACGACTGCCATGGTGGACGCGGTCTCGCCGTAGTACGTCTCCGGGCAGCCCTCGCCGATGCCGACGAGACCGGGCAGCGCCGCCGAGCGCAGCTCGACCACCACGGTCGTGACGGCGTGGCCCTCGCCGGGAGCGTACCGGGCGATCACGAACGGATCGCGGAAGGGGAGGCGGAGCGTCTCGACCCGAAGGTCCCAGCCGGCATTCATGCGCGTTCCTCCGCGACCCATGGAAGCGCGTCCACGGCCGCGCGAATCTCCGCCCAGAGCCGGGCCGCCCCGAAGCGGACCGGGTCGTCGGCCGGGAGCCCCGTCTCGGCGGCAACCGCGGCGATCGCCTGCCTGGCGGACGCCTCGTCGGCGACGAGCGACGTGTTGACGGCCACGGCGACCACCCTGGACGGCGCCACGGTCCCGGCGATCCGCTCGTGCAGCTCGATGAACGGGCGGAGCGGCGCGATCGGGAAGGACCGGTCGGGCAGGTGGTCGAAATCGTGGGCCGCGAGGCCCACCTTGTGGACGAGCACCATCGCCTGGGGCGTCGCGCCGTGGATCAGGCCCAGCGTCACGGAGCTGTACGCCGGGTGGTCCAGCGAGCCCTGGCCCTCCACCAGGATCCAGTCCCCCATCCTCTCGCCCTGCTCCACGAGCCATTCGACGGTCCCGTTGAGGAAGTCGCTGATCACGCGATCCACGGCCACGCCCCAGCCGTCGATCATCATGCCGGTCTGGCCGCTGGGCACGAAGACGGCCCGATCGCCGGCAGCAAGCGCGGCCCGGCGGAGCTCCAGCGCCACGGACATCTTGCCGATCGCGCAGTCCGTGCCCACCGTGAGGATCACGCGCCGGCCCGGGAGGTGGCGCCGGCCGACCGCGCAGTCCATCCGGTCCGGCGCGCGACGGTAATCCACGATCCGGACGCCGGCGGATGCTGCTGCGGCGGCGATCTCCGGGTCGTCGCCGAGCAGCGTGTGGAGCCCCGAATGGAGTTCCAGGCCCGCCCGGATCGCCTCGAGGAGGATCGCGCGCCACGCCTCGGGAAGCCGGCCACCGGTCGGTGCGATGCCGATGAGGAGCGCGTCCGGGCGCGGCCGGCCGGGGATCGCGAACGCCTCGGCGAGCGTGGCCACGGCCGGGATGTCGTGCCCGGGCAGCCACTCACGCGCGTTGCGGCCCGCGATCGCCGAGTCCAGGATGGCCACGATCTCGTCGCGACCGTAGCGGATGACGCCCCACGCGGTCTTGGCGTGGTGGGGGCCGAACTCGCCCTCGGTCAGGATCACCAGCCGGCGCGGCGCCGTGGGCTCCATTGTTCCTCCTGGGCAGCTGGCGGGTCGTCGATCCTGGTCGCGGGAAAGGTAACGCCCCCGGGGCGCGGACCGGGGGCGTCGGGATGTTCGGTTTGGTACCGCATACCGGATTCGAACCGGTGATCTCCGCCTTGAGAGGGCGGCGTCCTGGGCCTCTAGACGAATGCGGCAGGGCGGCCCGCACGGACCCATCAGAGCCCCGACCGGGCCCCGATGCTACCAGAGCCGCCGTCGCATTGGCAAACCCGGCCGGGGCCAGGGGCCGCCGCGAAACGGCGGCGGCGTGGCTACAGGCGGTTCGTCTCCAGGAAGGCCTTGACGCGGTCGGCGACCTGGCCGTGGCTCTCAGCCCCGAGCACCAGACCGTAGTGCGAATGGGCGCCGTACTGCTCGTGCTCGGCGCCGAGCCAGCTCGCAAGCCGCTCCGCCGCGACGGCGGCCGCCGACCCGTCGAGCCCCGAGCCGATCACGAGGCGCGGCACATCGTGCAGGCGGCCCGGATCCACCGGCACACCCGCCAGCATGTCGGCGCGCGCGCGCGCGGATTCCCGTGGCTTCTGGCCCAGGAGGTGCTTGACCCGCAGGATGTCGTCCAGGGTGAGGTCGCGGTTCTCGTGCTGGAGCTTCTCGGGCAGCATCTCCCAGCCCAGGACGGCCCGACCGTAGGCCACCGGCACGTCGCGGACGACGTGCGGCTTGACTGGCGGCCGCAGTTGCGCAGGAAGCTGGGCGTCCACCAGGACCAGGCCCGCCACGCCTGCGCGCTCGGCTGCGGCCTTCAGGACCAGGAGGCCGCCCATTCCGTGCCCGATGACCACCGGGTCCGGGCCAAGCCGCTCGATTCCCGCGACCACGTCGTCGAGGTACGTGTCGAACGAGAGGGTTGCCGGATCCGCCGTCTTCGACCAGTAGTGGTTCCGCAGGTTGAGGGCGTGGCCCTCCCAGCCGCGGCCGGCGAACCAGCGGAGCCAGCGCTCCCAGAGCCAGGATCCCGCCAGCTCGCCGTGGACGAACAGCAGGGGCCGTCGGCGCGAGCGACGCTCCGGCAGCCACGACTCGATGTAGAGCCCGCGCTCCTCCAGCTCGATCTCGTCCTTGCGGACGGGCCGCCCACCCGCGTTGCCGCCGTTGCCGCCGTGACCGCCCCCCGGCTCAGTCGGGGCAGGTCGCGGATAGTCGCGGTCCAGGGGATCGTCGAACATCGCTTCGCCTACCACTCCAGCGGGTTGATGACGAAGCCGGACAGCGGCTTGGGGTAGAAGTACGTGGACTTCTGGGGCATCACGTCGCCGGCGGCCGCAACCGCCACGATCTCCGCGACCGGCGTCGGCTCCAGCAGGAAGGCCGCGTCCGCGCCGTCCATCGCCCCGTCCACCCAGGCGATCGCCTCGGCCGCGGACTTCGTGTACGCGACGCGTCCCCCGGAAGCCGTCGCGGCCCTGTCGATGCCGGCGAGCTGCTCGAGAGCCACAGCCAGGAGGGTCACGTCCAGCCGGCGCAGCGCATCGCTGCCCGCCGGCAGCAACGCACCGAAGAGGTCGCGCCGGGCGACCAGGATGGCGCCGCCCGCCCGCGTCCAGAGCCCGAACCGGCCGGCGCCGCCCGGCGCCCGAGCGGCCGGCCCGAATTCCCCGGCCAGGGTCGCAGCATCCGCGGGCTGAACCTCGAAGAGTGAGCGCGCGGCCGTGAGCAGCCCGGCGCCGTCCGCGACACCCCGGGCCACTCGGTGGGTCGGCAGCACCGTCATGGATCCGCCGCTCG
>Ga0315268_10006153_pt1 | contig 12799 bp, 11 predicted proteins | sample C1_top_MG_FD_204535 | JGI IMG/M metagenome (GOLD analysis project Ga0315268, IMG submission 204535) | Sediment microbial communities from Yellowstone Lake, YNP, Wyoming, USA - C1_top | ecosystem: Environmental > Aquatic > Freshwater > Lake > Sediment | place: USA: Wyoming | collected 2017-08-01 | reverse complement strand
GCTGAAACCAATAAAATTTGGAAAGCTCTCTAATCCTTTTCCCAAATTTTTTCTACTTGTTATTTAGACATCTTTAGCATTTTTCGTAAAAATTTAAATACGTTTTAAGCACTTTCCGTTTGTCAAACAGTCTACTCCTCGCTATCGCTTTACCGCTGAGTTTTTTGCGCAATTCTTTATTTGTGAGTAACCTAATCACAGCGTTAGACAACTCACTGATATCTCCCCTATTTACAAGTACAGAAGCTCCACCTGTTATTTCTTTGACGGTTTGTAAATCAGAGCTAATAACAGGAAGGCCAGCAGACATAGCTTCAGCTAAAACTATGCCAAAAGTTTCCCTCAGCGTGGGAAAACAGAACAAATCAGCCGAAGAAAAGATTTTCGGTAACTCGTTATCGCTTACAGCACCTGCGAAGATCGTGTTTTTTGAAACTCCCAGTCTCCTTACCGTATCTATCCAGATATTTCTTTTTTCTTGTTCAAAACTCATTGGGCCGACTATGACGAAGTTCACATTCGGGAATTTTTTCGCTACCGAAGGGATAGATTTTAATAAATATTCAATGCCTTTACTGGGAATTAATTTACCAACAAATAAAACGATGGGGCCTCTTACTCCAATCTTTTTCCTCCAAATTTTTTTACTTTTTTTAGAGAATTTTTTTGTATCGATGAAGTTATACAAGGCAAAAATTTTTTGCGAACTCATTCCAGATTTTCTAATTATACAAAGCCTTGCTGCTTTAGAGTCGGTTGTGATGTAATGACATTTTTGCATGATAAAATGTTCTACTTTTTCGATAAGCAAGTTGAACTTATCTAATTCGTTATCTGGGACGGTCCAAGCAGGATTGTGGCAGGTGTAGATCAATTCCGAATTTTTTGGCAGCAAAAATCTGAAAATCGCGAACGGAAGTCCAGTAAATACTGTATGTAAATGGATTATATCCGGTTTTATCATCCTAATTTTCTTTAGTGCTTTTAACCCAAACATAAATTCCGTAATTCGTAATAAAAAAATGTTTTTGAATTTTGGGGCCTCAATTTTGTAAAATTTAACGCCCTCGCAAATTTCTTCGTTTTTTTCATGTGTTTCTTTTCTATCAATTACAATAGAATTCATTTTTTTGGAAATAAACTTGGAAATTTCGTAAATGAAAATTTCTATTCCGCCACCAAATTTTGGTGGAATGGAAACCACTCCAGATCCTACCATACAAATGGTTTTTCTCATTCCCTTCACCTCGTTCATACACCTCTATTAAAATATAATGTCAATCAAATTTAAAGTGCTGAGGTTTGGTATGCGCGCAAGGAATATTAAACCAAAGGTTTTCATTTGGCAAGGTCGTTGGAGGGGGGGCGCAGAGAAAATTACACAAGGAGTGGCGGAAGCGTTTAAAAAATATTATGGCATCAGTCCAACACTTGGTGTTCTGGAGAAGAGGAAAGACGTGGATTTTAGGCAGATACTCGTAAAAGAGCTATTTCCGGAAAAGCTAATTGGGTATAATGCTTTTTTGGCTACTTGGTATCTAAATAAAAAAGGTGTACTGGATCGATTTGACATAGCGTTTTCACACGGGGGGCTCTTTCTGAAAACAAAAAATAATTTTTATGTTTGTCATGAAGCAAGCGATTTGGACCATCTCTTGAAAAGAACCCCCTCCCTCATCTCAAAACTGGCAACCCTGTCTGTCAAAAGGTGGCGCATCACATCGATGAAAAAAGCCGACTTAATCATGTCATCGACAGTGGAATGCGACAAGTTCCTTGAGAGGCACGGCATAAAAAACCATACGAGGTCTGGCTCGTTTGTGGATAAGGGAATCTTCAAGCCCGCCGACATCCCAAGCCCAAGTGAAAAGTTTAACGTGCTGTTCGTTGGAAGAAAAGACCCAATAAAGAACTTTGAAGGTTTAAGAAAAGCGTGCTGGGAATTAAAAGATAAGGTCAATCTATACGTTGCGGGCATCGCTAATGAAAGTGAAGCTAATGTGTCTTATCTTGGCGAGCTAACCGAAAATGAGCTAGTGGAGTGGTACAATCGTTGTGATTTATTTATTTTACCTTCTTTTTGGGAAGGATTTCCATTTGTTCTTTTGGAAGGACTTGCATGTAGAACTCCAATATTAGCAAGTAAATATGCTGTTCCAGAAATATTAAAGGAATTCACGGCCACATTTGATCCTTGCAAAAAAAATGAGTTAAAAGAAAAAATCCTTTGGTCGATTGATAATTATGATGAAATGCTTAATATGGCCAGAAAAGGGTACAAATTCGTTATAAAAAATTACGATAAGGAGAAGGTTTTGAAAGAAGAAACCGACACGATAATCAAAGTTTTCTTAAATGCAGCAGAATATGGCTAGTATTAAACATGCCAGTATTGAAGGGAAGAAAAACCGCCTTCGGCCAAGTGACGCCACACTCCGTCAGCGACTTCACCATAGTTCCGTTTCCCTTCGGGTTTTAACGTTATTAACCAATTTATAATTTTGGAACATGAAGGTGGAGCCCGGCGCCAAGTTGCGGGTTAATGCCATAACTTTTTGAATGGGGTTTCCGTGTAGTTCAATTATCATTTTTAGATCATCGTTTCTTAAAATTTGTCTGGCGCCCTCCAGTGCTTCGACTTCCGCTCCTTCGATGTCCATTTTAATGAAGTCGACTTTTTTTATCCCGGTTTCCTTGACAATGCTGTCCAACTTGTCTACTTCGATTTCTGAAAACCTGTCGATATTCTCTCTGTAAATTAAACTGTGGCTGCCCGGCATATATGACAGATAAAGTTTTTTCCGTCCTTTTTTGTTCCACAACCCCTTACGAACAACTATTGTGTTTTTCAGGTCGTTCAGTTTGATGTTTGTTTCCAAAAATTTCAGATTATCCAGTGAGGGTTCTATTGCGATGACTACTCCTTGGGCCCCAACCGTTTTTGCAGCTTTAATTGTGAATATGCCGACATTTGCCCCGGCATCTACAATAGTATCCCCCTCCTTGAAAACATGGTATTTTTCGTACAGAATAAAGTGCTCCCGCAGCTGCCAAACCGCGTCCCAAAAGGGAACATGGAAAACCAAGCCGTTGTTCAGCTTTAAGAATATTGTGCCGTCGTGCAGTAAATCAATCTTTTTTATCAGTCCATTTAGGGCGTAGTTGTTGTACAGGTGGTGATAAAATAGCCTTCTTAAGTTCTCTTTAGGATTCCCATCTGGCAATATCTTTGAAATTGTGGTCACCATCGAGACGCTCATCTAGCTCACCTCACTCTGTTTCCGCTCCATCGTAACGCCTGCGAACCATATCTTCACCTTAGGACAGAATAATAAAGCTTTTAAAAGATAAAACATTGCTTATATGGCTGTTTCCTAGAACTAGATCCGCGCCCCCAAAACAAATTGCTAACGATGACGGTCACAATAATGGGGGCAGTAGGGCCAGGCGTGAACTTAAGGATCGAGGTGCAAAACCAAGGAGGTTCGTCGGCAACAATTGCGGAAGTCTTTTTAGAACAAACGGATTACGGAAGCGGATATCATCACCCCATAGGTGGGCGTCTTCTTATCCCGTGAAGAGCTTTACATCAAGCGGCTTTTATTTCTCATCGTTACAAAGGTTAATAGGGTAAAATTTTTCAAGAATTGCTACGAGATACTCGGCTATGTCTTGAGGAACAAAAAACACAATCCGGTTTTTTGATTTACTTTAAATTTTAATTTCCGAACTAATGAAATAATGCTTTGAAGTCGATCTCCATGTATTTCAATCGCCAGTTTTACGTCATTATTTTTCAAAGTTTGTTCTGCACCTTTCAAAGCTTTGATTTCTGCCCCTTCGATATCCATTTTAATGAAGTCGACATTTTTTATCCTAATTCTTTTAAGCAGATTATCTAACGTATCTACTTTAATCTCTGAAAATTTGTCCAAGTGTTCTTTATAAATCAGACTATTGCTGGCAGGCATGGAAGACAAATAAAATTTTTTTTGTCCTTTTTTGTCCCATAGTCCTTCCGGGACGATTATCACATTTTTTAGACGGTTTGTCTTGATGTTTTCTTCCAAAAACTTTAGGCTATCTTCCGATGGTTCTATTGCGATGACTTTCCCCTGCTTTCCAACGGTTTTTGCTGCTTTAACCGTGAAAATCCCGACATTTGCTCCGGCGTCTATAACCGTATCGCCTTTTTTAAACATGTGATATTTTTCATATTTGACGAACTGTTCCCGCAACAGCCAGAAGGCGTCCCAGAAAGGAACATGAAACTTCAAGCCATTATTCAGTTCCAAAAATATTGTTCCGTCGGGCGATAAATTTAGATTTTTTACCAATCCCTTCAAGGCGTAACTATTGTACAGATGACGATAAAACATTTCCCTCAATTTTTCCTTAAACTTGCCGTTAGGTAATATTCTCGAGATAGTTGACCACATGCTCACACTTACATAGGGTTTAGCCTCACATTTTTAAACTATATGGGTGGCCTACCGGAGCATCAGAAGGATATGCTTTTAATTAGAATTTAGTGTCAGATAAAGCGGGGATAAGCGGATGAAGGTTGCGATCGTTGAGCCATTAGCGAGAGATCCATTAAAAAGACTCGAAATGAGCACCAAACTAGCGAGCGCCATACAAAAAACCGGTGTTGATGTCACGTGTTTCAGGATAACTACGATCGGGAAATCTTACGTTGGTTATGACGGCGACGTGAAAGTTGCTTTTTCTGCCCCCACCATTTTTCCCTTGAGGCCTCCTCGTTTCCTCTCTAGCGCTCATTTCTTCTGGTGGTCGGTAAAATATGAACAGGCCCCTATTTACTACAAGTCCGCGCTGTCCCTCCTCCTAGAGGTAAAAAAATACAACCCCGATGTAATTCACTTTAGGGGCTTTTATTTATCGAGTCTCTTTTCTCTGCCGCTTTCTAGAATATTCTCGATTCCGACAGTTATCGAACCATTAGATGTTCTCTACATGCAAAATCCTGTTAGAAATGCTATCACGAGAGCTTTGCTGAAGGGGGCCACGAAGATATTCGCCTGGGGGGAAGAAAGACTAGGTCCCATGGTTCACGATTACAAGATCCCCAAGGAGAAAATAGTTCCAATACCAAGTGTGGGTGTCAATGAAAAAGAATTTTTCCCGTTGGACAAAGAAGTGTGCAGAAAAGAATTAAATTTGGATGAAAACTACCGGTACCTGTTACTCGTGAGCTTCATTATGCCAAAAGGTTTTATAAAAAATCCATATGAGTCGTTGCACGTTTTAAAGAAGTTAAACGAGAGCAAAAAAAAGTACAAGTTAATAGTGGTCGGTTCTGGGGAAGTTGAGGAATACATTGATGAGGCAAAGAAATTAGGTGTGGATCGAGACATTGTAATGGCGGGGTTCGTAGATTTACCGAAATTGAATACCTATTACAACGCGGCAGACGTGTTTTTATGGCCTTTTTCGTACGGGGGACCGGGAATTGGCGCGGCACTTACCGAGGCAATGGCGTGTGGGTTACCGGCGGTTGCGTATTCTTATAGCAAATTCCGCCCCACCGATGAGGATTGTATCTTGTATGTACCCGATGAGGATCGAAATGCGATGGCGGGGAAAGTTGCTGAAATTTTTGAAAAAAGTGAATTAAGAAAAAGATTGAGCCAAAACTCTTTAAAAAGAGTAAAAAGGTACACGTTTTCTGACATCGCGAAGAAGGCTAAAGAAGAATATCAAAAAATCCTAGAATCGGCTCATGACGAGATTTAGAAAACAATTCTTCTTCCGAATCTTTCTTCAGACGTTATTCTCGGCCTAAACCAAAAGGTGCATCTCGTGCAGAGAATTCAACATGGTGTATGTTCCTAAAAATGGTAAAATAGTAAGGTAATTAAAGAACCAAATTATAGAAGATTGTGAGAGTATGAAAATAAACGATAAATTTTCTAGAGAAATAGAAGGTAGAAGGATTTTAATTACGGGCGGTACGGGAAGTTTCGGACATTACATAGTGAATGAATTACTTCGGTTTGAACCAAAAAAAATAATTATTCTTAGCAGAGATGAGGACAAACAATACAAAATGGAAATGGAATATAAAACAGGGAGATACGGTTTTGCGCCGGGTGATATTTTTAATTTAGATGAGGAAGAAATATACAAAATTCGAGATGCGTGGAGAGAAGATAAATTAAATTTTGCTCTTGGAGATGTTAGAGATTTGGAGCGCGTAATGGAGGTAACCAAAGGCATCGACATTATCTACCATGCGGCTGCTTTAAAACACGTTCCTTTTAGTGAATTTCATCCTTTTGAAGCGTTCAAAACTAATGTCATAGGAGCCCACAATGTGAAAATTGCGGCTATCGCTAACAATGTCGAAAAAGTTATTTCTATTAGTACGGATAAAGCGGTGAAACCAGTAAATGCAATGGGCATGAGTAAAGCCTTGCAAGAAAAAATCATGCTCGCTGAAGAAGAGATGATATATAACACAAAATTTGCGATCGTTAGGTATGGGAATGTTATTGGGAGTAGGGGAAGTATACTCCCGCTATTCAAGGATAAAATAGGGCACAAGCAACCATTACCTATAACACATCGTGAGATGACACGTTTCTTACTGAGTTTAAATCAAGCGACAGAACTTGTATTTTACGCCACTCTCAAAACAACAGAAAACGAGATATTTGTAAGAAAAGCACCTGCATGCAAGATTATAGATTTGGCGGAGGCCATGGCCGAAGCGTTAACCGGAGATAAAAACTATCCCATCCAAGAGATTGGTGTAAGGCCGGGCGAAAAAATACATGAAACGCTAGTTTCCGAGGAAGAGATGTTTAGAGCAAGAGAACAGGATGATTTTTTTATCGTTTATCCGTACCCCAAGTTTCTTAAATTAAGAGCTGGGAATAAATTAGATTTCTTTGCTAAGGTAAATAGAGAAATAAAGGAATACACCTCCATCACAACTAGAATGTTGAACAAAAAAGAAATATCAGAATTGTTGAAGAGCACAGGTTGGATTCCAAAATAAATGCAGGATTCCCTATGAGGAAAGTAATGATTATTGGCGTTAACGGGATGTTAGGGCATACTTTAGCAGATGTTGCGTCAAAAAAATTTGAGGTCGTTGGGACTTGTCCCAAGCCAATGTACCACAAGAAAGGTGTTGAAATAGAAGAATTAGACATCACAGATAATAATGCAGTAAAATCTCTAGTTTTGAAACAAGATCCTGATTTGATTGTCAACTGTGCAGCAGTTACAAATGTTGATTTTTGTGAAGACCATCCCGAGATTGCTTACCGTGTTCACGTAAATGGAACAAAGTTCTTGTCTAATGTGGCCGACAAAATTGGCGCAAAATTCGTTCATATCTCCACAGATTTTGTTTTTGATGGGAACAAGGGCAATTATACGGAAGATGATGTGCCCAGACCAATAAATGTTTACGGGAAAACAAAATACGAGGGGGAGAAAGTTGTTTCAAATAGCGCTTTGGTGCTCAGAACTTGTATATACGGTTGGAACGTACTACCAAAAAAAAGCATAGTAGAATGGATAATTGACGAAATAAAAAGAACTAGACCCATAAATCTTTTTAATGATAGTTTTTTCACACCGATCTATACTCGCACATTTTCAAAAATTATTTTGCAAATGAGTAAACAAAATTTAAAAGGCTTATATCATGTAGGGGGATCTAAAAAAATAAGCAAGTACGATTTTGCTCTTAACGTTGCCGAAATTTTTAACTTGAACAAAAATCTAATAAAACCTATTTCTTTTAAAAGTGTTGCAAAAAAAGCGCAAAGACCAAGAGATACTTCTTTACTTTGTCATAAACTAAAAAAGAAAGGATTTAGATTAGAAAATGTTAAAAAAGGTTTAGGTGCCATGAAAAATGATAAAATATGAAATAAGAAAATTAGAGATTCATTCGGATGAAAGAGGGTGGGTAGCGGAAATTCTGAGAAAAGAGCACTTGGAGGACAAAAAGTTCGGCCAAATTTATGTATCAGTATCAAATCCAAGAAAGGTTAAAGCAAATCATTATCATCAAAGAAAAACAGAATGGTTTTGTGTAATAAAAGGAAGGGCCAAATTATTACTTAAAAATTTGGGGGAAGAGAGAATAGAAGAAATTAATCTTACGGACGATAATCTAATCACGGTGAAGATACCCCCCCGAGTGGTTCATGCAATAAAAAATATCGGTAATGATTCGATGTATCTACTTGCATATACTACGGAGCCATATAACCCAAAAGACCCAGATACATTCAGTGATGAAAGTATCGAGATATAATCAAAACACAGAAAAAGCCGTTAGTTAATATGGAAGCGTAGTTTGTTTTTTGGTGTGTGTTAGCAAATTTGAAAAAAATCAAGGAAAATTTTACAAGAAAAGAAAAACAGCAATGGAAATTTGGCATTAATTAATGGTCTCACTATGCGGTAGCCTTATTTTACCAATGAACTGACGAAAAATTGCGTTGGAGAGGGTATGGCGTGAAACGTGCTAGTAACCATGTCTCTTCGGGAATAGGAAAACTGATTTATTTTTTCCGCGAGAGGACGGTCTCCCCGCTGATAGGCTTTTTACTTTTGAGAAGTGCTGTCGCGCGCCTAAAAGAGAGAGGTGCCGAGTGCAAGACGGTTGAGAGCCACGTAAATCTAGCTTACACATTTTCATTGGGCCTAATTCACATCAGGCCTGCGCAGGTCAAATGGGAGATCTCCCAACTAATGAAGTCCTTAGCTGAGGTCCAACCAAAGGTGGCCCTCGAAATTGGGACGGCTGGAGGTGGGACCCTCTATCTCATATCAAAGGTGTGTGCCATCGATGCTACTGTTATCAGTGTAGATCTCCCTGCAGGACTTTTTGGGGGCGGGCACCCTAACTGGAGAAATCCGCTCTACGAGTCATTTGCGTCGGATAGACAGACAATACATTTGATTCGAGGTGATTCACATGAATCGTCCACCGTAAGGAGGATAGAAGGACTCCTGAAGGGCCGGAGGATTGATTTCCTTTTCATCGACGGGGACCACACCTACGAGGGTGTAAAGCGAGACTTCGAACTCTATAGTAAATTCGTTGATCAAGGGATTATCGCACTCCACGATATTGTTCCTGGGCCTTATGAAGCGGTCGGAGAAGTTCCAAAATTTTGGTCTGAGATTAAAAGAAAGTTTAAACACAGGGAAATTGTAAAAAACTTTGGGCAAGGTGGTTGGGGGATTGGAATCATATATGTTAAATAACGTTGTCCATCAAAGGCTAACTAAAAGGCTACCACCATTAATTTTCCGGTACCATTCTATTGTTGCCTTTGACACCTAAAATCGAGTCCTGGTGACCTAAAGCTCGTAGTTTCTCGCCGTTTCGTGTGAAGCAGATTAAAAACCTGCCAATTTAGGTAGAGCTATACGGTAGCAGTTGTTGCTATTGTCACCGACTAAATCAGGGCTTCAATTGGAGGAGGTTCACTGTGAGAGATTTCACACGGACTGTAAACATTTTTTAATAGAGTTAGCTATTATCTAAACAAAGATTTTTTCAAGATCCTTAGGTCGCCCATCGTTATCGCTCGGGTAGAAAGTGCCCATCCTGCATAGAACAATAGACTTGGCATCAATACGATGATCGTTTTCAGCAAAGGCGGCAGCGAGAGCATGGACTTTAAGACATAGATTATTAGCAGAGTGAGTCCTCCGCCGATCAAGGCTTTTAAAATGGACAAGGATGGCAGGACATATCTCACAAATTTTCTCGTGAAGTAAAGCATCAGAATAGCTCCGATGATGAATGAGAGGAGACTCACAGTGGCTGCACCTTCAATGCCGTAGGAGGGTATCAACAGCAAGTTCCCAAATAAGTTGAAGCAAGCCATCACCCCAATGACCTTCGCGGCAATAGCTGGTTTGCCAATGCCGCTCAGAACTGTCGATGGAATTACATACATCACGTAAACGATTGCAACTAAGCTAATAATCTGGAGAGCCGTCGCTGCCGGCAAGTATCCTGGACCAGGCAATAGGTTAATCACGATTTCAGGAAATGCTATAAAAACCAAAACCACAGGGATGATCAAGACGGAATAAATCTTAATCAAAAAGTGAATTGCGCTGCCAAGGATTTTTTGCTCACGTTTCTCCCAAAGTTCGGATATCATTGGTAAGAAGACCGTCCCTATCGCAGCTGCAAAGAGCCATGAAAAATGTCCCATTTGCGTAGCGACTCCGTAAAATCCGACCTCTTTGGCGCTGTAGAACACTGTGATTAATACAATATCGGTGTAGCTGACGATTACGAGCCCAAGTCCACCGATGAAAACAGGTATTGCAAATTTGAGCAGTTTCTTTGCTAGCGGTTTTGCAATCGAGGATTTTTCCCTAAAGATTTGTGGGTACCCCCTAATGAGGAAAAAGATACTTCCTGCCATCGCAATTGAGAGGCCGAGAAAATATGCGAGTGCGGCGCCGCCAACATCGAGATTAAAAGCACCTACAAATAAAACAGCTAGTACGAAGGGTAAAAAGATGGAAAAGAACTCCATGGCCGAAAATAAAAGCATATTTTGAAATCCCTGAAATACCCCCTTAACGAGCATAAAAAATACCGTTGCGAAATACCATATGCTCAAAATCTTAAGCGGCGTTACTGCAGCTTGGGTTTTAAAGTAAACAGTTGCCAGTTGACCCGAAAAGATAAACAGCACCACCACGATACCAAATGCAAAAATCGCTTGAAATAAAAGGACAAACACAATGGACGATTTAATTTTGCTGTACTCCCTCTTGACGGTGAATTCGGGGATATACTTTGCTAATGCGGTATTAAGGCCAAAATCACGAAAAAACGAAAGATATGAAAATAACCCGATAACCGCATAAAGCAAGCCATATCCCTCTGCGCCTAGGTTGCGCGTCAGAAATAGAAAGAGAAGAAAAGCGACGAATTGCGCGGCAATGAGCGCAGTGAGGTAGATGATGCTTCCCCGAGCAACCCGTCTCGCATAACCTTCTAAAGATACCATGTTTTCCTCCAAATCCCATAATGACAGTTTTCAACCTTACAAGTTGCTTGACCACGCTATCGGGTATTTGCTCGAAACTTAAAAGCTAGCGGGCCCGCGGGGATTCGAACCCCGGATCTGCAGCTTTCCTCACCAAGATAGAAGGCTTGCGGGTCTTGGACTTGCCGCCTTATCCTGGCTAGGCCACGGGCCCGTGATTAATTCGGCGTGCAACGATTTAATACGTGCGATGTGAATTTAAACCGGCGATGACATGACGAGGCTTTTCGGGACCTTCGGAGTTCGCGGCGTCTCAAATATAGAACTCACGCCTAGGCTCGCAATTGAGCTCAGCTCCGCGCTCGCGGCATATCTTCGAAATAAGGGCACAGTTGCGGTTGGCTATGATAACCGGACTTCGAGCGAGATGCTGGAGCAAGCAATGGTTGCTGGGCTCACCGCTGGTGGTTGTAATGTTGTAAGGATCGGGCTAGCGCCAACGCCAGTGCTGTCGTTCGCGGTCAAGCACTTTAGCTGCGACGCAGGTGTAATTATAACAGCATCACACAACCCGCCGGAGTACAACGGCATCAAGTTTTGGGATTCTAGCGGAGCTGGCTTTCAAAGGGTCAAGGAAAGGGAGATAGAGGAAATCATCTCGAAACGGGCTTGGCGAAGGGTTCCTTGGGATCGCATTGGCAGTACCCATCAGGCAGACGCAATAACTCCATACATTCGTGCGGTCCTAGCAGATGTTCCTAAGGTAAGTCGAAAGCTGAAAGTAATATTGGACTGCGCAAATGCCACGGGGAGCGTTGTCACCCCTAACCTGTTGACGAGGCTCGGTTGTAAAGTGGTATCCCTTAACTGTCAGCTGGACGGGACCTTCCCTGGCAGGCTTCCTGAGCCCTCCGTGGAGCACCTTAATGACCTCTCCCGAACGGTGGTGGCTACTAGAGCAGATTTGGGGATTGCACACGATGGTGATGCTGATAGGACCATCATTGTAGATGAAGCTGGGGAGGTATTGACCGGTGACAGGGTCTTCGCGTTCGTCTCATTACATCATCTCAAAGGACGCAAGCGACCTAAGATAGTGACAACCGTGGCCACCAGCTCGGTTCTCGATGATGTCGCGGAGAAACTTGGTGGTGAGGTGGTGCGCACTCGGGTCGGGGAGCCGGAGTTAATCGGTTATTTCAAGAAAAATGGTGGGGATATAGGGGGTGAAGAGAACGGAGGAGTGATCTTTTTCGATAGGGTGCCCGTTCGAGATGGCATTTTTACCGCGGTCAAGCTCGTGGAGATGCTTGCCGAAAGCGATATGAAAATTTCTGAGCTCAATGCAACATTGCCCATATACTACCAGAGCAAGCAGAGAGTCAATTGTCCCGATGAGTTAAAACAGAAAGTGCTTAAGGCTCTGGAGAGGCGATTTAGGGGCTATAAGCTCGACCGCACCGATGGTCTCCGAGTTGTGACCGACGATGGCTGGCTATTACTCCGTCCATCAGGCACGGAGTCAATTTTCAGGTGTTTCGCTGAGGCAAGGAGCGAAAAACGGGCGAAAGAGCTCGCGGACTTGGGCATGAAAGAGTTGCAGGCAAGCATCAAGTCGAAGAAATAGAATTCACAGAAGACGTGATTGTGAACTAAGCTCCCCTGCCAGGTTTGTACTCTCCAATGATGTTTATCTTGGTCCCACACTTTGGGCATCTCTTGTCCTTGAGCGCATAGCGAGTCACATCGAACCCGTAGCGCTCGATCAGGATCTCGCCGCACTTCGG
>Ga0315268_10006152_pt1 | contig 12799 bp, 12 predicted proteins | sample C1_top_MG_FD_204535 | JGI IMG/M metagenome (GOLD analysis project Ga0315268, IMG submission 204535) | Sediment microbial communities from Yellowstone Lake, YNP, Wyoming, USA - C1_top | ecosystem: Environmental > Aquatic > Freshwater > Lake > Sediment | place: USA: Wyoming | collected 2017-08-01 | reverse complement strand
CATGACCTCGAATCGGCCGGTCTTGACCAGCGCATTGGTGAGATCGCGCGTCACCGAGCGGGTGTTGGTCCCGGCCACGTCGCTCACGTCCACGTTCGGCAGGGCCAGGATGACGCGCGCCGAGGTCACCCGGACGCGGTCGCCCTGCTGGACCAGCGTCCCTTCCGTCTGTTGGATGATCTCGGCCGCCGAAAAGTTCGGCTGAACCTCGAGGATCCGGACCCGGCCCACGTCCCGATCCAACTGCCCAAGGACCTGGCCGGTGTAGGGGTGCTTGAACTCCTGCCCCTCGCGATAGACCTGAAGCTCCAGGCCCGGGATCACCTGGTCCTTGGCCCCGAGATCGAGGAGCACGCGATCGCGCTCGATCCCGATGACCTGGCCGGCCACCTTGGGAAAGGCCGCCGCGATCCGCTCGGCGATCTCGGCGGCGGACGTCCCGTAGGCCGCCTCCTGCGCCGAGGCGGTGACGATCCCGGCGAGCAGGATGATGGCCATCGCCCCCGTCAGGTACCGCCACATTTTCCTTCCCATCATTCCCTGTCTCCATCTGTTCATGAAGATCACCGTCACCATAGCGCAGACCGGCGCGAGGCGTCAATAACAAATGCAGCCGTACCCCCCCTCCCCCCTTTGAGGGGGAGGGCCAGGGGCGGGGGGCTGACCGCTGATTGCAGAACGCTGATGGCTCAGAGGACCACCGTCTCCTGATGCACACCGAACACGCGGCGAAGCGCGTCGCAGATCTCGCCGATGGTGGCGTAGGCCCGGACCGCCTCGAGGAGGCGCGGCAGGAGATTCTCGGTCCCGGCCGCCGCCTCGGCCAGACGCCCCAGCGCCGCCTGGACGCGCTGGCCATCCCGCCCCGCCCGCACCGACCCGAGGTGCTGGCGCTGCTCCTCGGCCACTCGCTCGTCCACGACGAACACCGGGACGCGGGGGGCGCCCGCCTGTGCCGCGGCAGACAGGTCCGCGCTGGCGAACTCGTTGACGCCGACCACGATCTCCTGCTTCGCCTCCAGGGCCTGCTGGGCTCGGTAGGCGGCCTCCTGGATCTCCTGCTGGATGAAACCCCGCTCGATGGCGGAGAGCATCCCGCCCATCCGGTCGATCCGCGTGAGGTAGGCGCGGGCCTCCGCCTCGATGCGGTCCGTGAGCGCCTCGAGGAAATAGGCGCCCCCCAAAGGATCCACGACGTCGGCGACGCCGCTCTCGTGGGCCAGGATCTGCTGGGTCCGGAGCGCGATCCGCACCGCCTCCTCCGTGGGCAGGCCCAGCGCCTCGTCGCGCGAGTTCGTGTGGAGCGACTGGGCCCCACCCAGGACCGCCGCCAGCGCCTGGACCGCCACCCGCACCACGTTGTTCTCCGGCTGTTGCGCCGTGAGCGCGGAGCCGGCCGTCTGGGCATGGAAGCGGAGCATCCACGAGCGGGGATCCTTCGCGTCGAAGCGCTCGCGCATGATCCGCGCCCAGAGCCGCCGGGCCGCGCGGAACTTGGCCACCTCCTCCAGCAGGGTGTTGTGGGCGTTGAAAAAGAACGCCAGCTGCGGGGCGAAACCATCTACGGGAAGACCCGCCCGGATGGCCGCCTCCACGTAGGCGATCCCGTTTCCCAGGGTGAAGGCGACCTCCTGCACCGCGGTGGCGCCCGCCTCCCGGATGTGGTAGCCGCTCACGCTGATGCTGTTCCAGCGGGGCATCTCGGCGGCGCAGAAGGCAAGCGTGTCGGTAATGAGGCGCATGGAGGGGGCCGGCGGGAAGATGTAGGTCCCCCGGGCGATGTATTCCTTCAGGATGTCGTTCTGGACGGTGCCGGTGAGATGCCTCCGGGCGACGCCCCGCCGCTCGGCCACGGCGAGGTACATGCAGAGCAGGATGGCCGCCGTCGCGTTGATCGTCATCGAGGTGCTGACCCGGTCCAGGGGCAGCCCCCGGAACAGCGCCTCCATGTCGGCCAGGGAGTCGATGGCCACCCCGACCTTTCCCACTTCCCCGACGGCCATGGGATGATCCGAGTCGTAGCCCATCTGCGTCGGGAGATCGAAGGCCACCGACAGGCCGGTCTGGCCCTGTTGGAGCAAGTACTGGAAGCGGCGGTTGGTCTCCTCGGCGCTGCCGAAGCCGGCGTACTGCCGCATGGTCCACAGCCGGCTGCGGTACATGGTGGGCTGCACGCCCCGGGTGAAAGGATACTCCCCCGGGAACCCCAGGTCCCGCTCGTACTCCTCCTCGGCCACGTGGAGCGGCGTGTACACCCGTTCCAGCGGGATCCCGGCCGTGGTCGCAAACTCCGCCTTCCGTTCCGGCGCCCGCCCGAGCGATTTGGAGAGCGTCCCCTCTGCCCACGCCCGCTGGAGGGCTTCGAGCTTCTCGCGCTCGTCCTTCGTCACGCGGTCCGTCCTTCCTTCAACTCCCCTGCTCCCCTGCCTTCCCCCACCATTTCCCTCCCCCCGCCGCGGGGGAGGGGCGGGAGGGGGGCTACTCGATCACCACGAGGACGTCGCCTCCGCCGACCGCCCTCCCTTCCTCGACCCGAATCTCCTTCACCGTGCCGGCGGCGGGGGCCTTCAGCTCGTTCTCCATCTTCATGGCCTCCACCACGATGATCCCGTCGCCGGGCTGCACGGCGTCGCCGGGCCGGACCAGCAACCGGACCACTTTCCCCGGCATGGGTGCGGTGACGACCCGCTTGCCGGCCTTGACTTCGCCCTTCCCCGCCGCCGCCCGCAGGCGCCGCTCCCGCTCCTCCTGGATCTCCACGCGAAACGGCTGGCCGTCCACCAGCACCATCAACGCTTCGTCCATTTCCAGGAGATCGATCTCGTACGAGCGCCCCCCGATGAGGAGGGAGTAGAGGCCGGGATCCACCTGGAGGAAGTCCACGCAAAACTCCCGATCATCGAGACGCACGCGGAGCCCGTCCGTGTCCTGCCGGACGTCCAGCCGGTGGTCCCGCCCTCCCGAGCAGGCGAAGTACGTCATCGGTCACCTGCCGCAATGGAAAACGGACAACTGACAACGGACAACCGGGCACTTCCAATTGAAAACCGACAACGGACAACCGGGAAACGAAACCCGAGGAACGGTCATTTTCTTCGCCCTTTGGCTGTCAGGATGGACTGGCCCAGGATGGCGCAGAGTGCGTCGGCTTCTGCCAGAAGATCGACAGGGAATCCCCCAGACAGGAGTTTCGCGCGCAGGATCACTTTGAGCCAGTATCGTGTCTCCCGGCATTCTTTGAGCGCTACACCGAGCTTGTGGACAAAGTCGGCTTTGCTCTCCGCACCCCGCGCCTCTTCGTAATGGGCGCCAACAGACGTCCCCGCCTGCACGATCTGGCTTGCGATGTGTCTGCCGGCTGGATTCTTGGGCAGCCTAGCGGACAGCTCAATGATACGCACCGCAAAATCGAGCAACCGATCGGCCAGCTCGTCTCCTTTCATATCCTGATCGCTCCAATTGGGCGGTCGTCGGTTGTCGGTTTGAAATTTGAAACTGAAGCTGCCCCGCGGCTACCGCCGCAGGGCAGCTTGCCGGGCCGCCAGCTTCCAGGGGCTCTCGGCGCGCCCCGCCTGTGCCGACCGGGTCGCGAGGCGCGCCTGATCCCGCACAAAGGCATGCAGCGCGGCGGCAACGAGGGCCACGTCCCGACCCGACTCGTCCCAGGCGTGGGGGCGGCCGGCGAAGCGGCGGTCGATGTAGGTGGTGTCGATCTCGCCCTTGAGGAACTCGGGATCGGCCATCACCCGTTGATGGAAGGGGATGGTCGTCTTGATCCCGTGGATGCTGTACTCCATGAGGGCCCGGCGCATGCGCTGCGCCGCCTCCAACCGATCGCGGCCCCAGGTGATGAGCTTGGCGATGAGGGGATCGTAGTGCACCGGCACCTCGTATCCCTCGTAGACGCCGCTCTCCAGCCGTACCCCGCCCCCCCCGGGCTCCCGGAGGCCGGTGATCCGCCCCGGCGAGGGGACGAAGTTCTGGAAGGGGTCCTCGGCGTAGATCCGGCATTCGATGGCGGATCCGCGAATGGACACATCCTCCTGGCCGTGGGGGAGCGGCTCGCCGGCCGCGATGCGGATCTGCGCCTTCACCAGGTCCAGCCCCGTCACCATCTCGGTGACCGGGTGCTCCACCTGGAGCCGCGTGTTCGCCTCCAGGAAGTAGAAGTTCCGGTCCGCGTCCACCAGGAACTCCATGGTGCCGGCGTTCACGTACCCGGCCGCCCTGGCCAGGCGCACGGCCGCCTCGCCCATTCGCCGCCGCAGCGACTCGTCCACGATGGGGGAGGGCGCCTCCTCGATCACCTTCTGGTGCCGCCGCTGCACGGAGCACTCGCGCTCGCCCAGGTAGATGGTGTGACCCTGGCGGTCGGCCAGGATCTGCATCTCCACGTGGCGGGGGGCGCTGAGATACTTCTCCACGTAGATGGCGGAATCGCCGAAGGCCGACGCCGCCTCCGAGCGCGCCGCCCGGATGGCGGACGGCAGGTCCGCCCGCTCCCGGACCACCCGCATCCCCTTGCCGCCGCCGCCGGCCGCCGCCTTGATCACCACGGGGAGGCCGATCTCGGCGGCCCGCACCTCCACCTCCACATCCGACAGGTCCTGGATGGCGCCCGGGACGACGGGCACGCCGCTGGATGTGGCCAGCCGGCGCCCCGAGGTCTTGGAGCCCAGCGCCCGAATGGCGCCGCTCGGCGGCCCGACGAACACGATCCCGGCCGCCTCGCAGCGGCGGGCGAACTCCGCGTTCTCCGCCAGGAACCCATACCCGGGATGGACGGCCTCGGCCCCGCACCGGCGGGCGGCCTCCAGGATGGCGTCCATGTTGAGGTAGCTCTGGGGGGAGGGGGCGGGACCGACGCAGTATGCCTCGTCGGCGTAACGGACGTGCAACGAGGAGCGGTCCGCCTCGGAGAAGACGGCCACGTTGGCGATGCCCAGCTCGCGGCACGCCCGGATCACGCGGATCGCGATCTCCCCCCGATTCGCGATCAGGATCTTGCCGAACATCCCCGCCTCGCTCAGCTCGGCTACGGCAACGCAAAACGGACAACCGACAACTGACAATTGAAAACTGACAACCGACAACGTCTCGCCTGAGCTCGACGCAGGCTGACAACCGGCCAGTTCAGGCCATTGATCGGTTGTCCGTTGTCGGTTTCACATTTGAAATTGCACGCCCTCTCACAGGGTCATGGTGGTGATCTTGTACCAGAGACTCCGCTCCAGGTACTTGAGGTCCAGCGGCTTGGTGATGTAGTCGAAGGCGCCCAGCTTCAGGGCCTGCCGGCCCGTCTCCTCCTCGTTGACGGCCGTGACCATGATGACACCCACCTCATGGTCGATCTCCCGGACCTGCTTCAGCACCTCGAGGCCGTTCATCTTGGGCATGCGCACGTCCAGAAGGATCAGGTGGGGCCGGTCTTCCTTGACCTTGCGCAGGGCTTCTTCGCCGTTGCTGGCCGCAATCACCTCGTAGCCCTTGGCCGTCAGGAATTCCCGGAGGAGTTCGATGAAATCCGGCTCATCATCAACCACTAGGACCCTCGGCATGACGTCCTCCACAATCCAGGCCGGCAAGACCTGGCGTCCGTCCGTTCCAGGCGGATCGGGTGGCCCCGCTCCGCACCCGTCAAGCGCCTCACAGCGGAATATTCCCGTGCTTCTTGGGTGGATTGGTATCGCGTTTCGCGGCCAGCGCCCGCAGGGCCTGGATCAGCTTGGGCCGGGTCTCCCGCGGCTCGATGATCTCATCCACGTAGCCCCGCGCCGCCGCCACGTAGGGGTTGGCGAACTTCTCCCGGAACTCGGCGATCCGCTCCGTGCGGAAGGCGCCCAGGTCGGCGGCTTCGCTGAGCTCCCGCCGGTACAGGATGTTCACCGCGCCCTCCGGCCCCATGACGGCGATCTCGGCCGTGGGGTAGGCGAAGTTCACGTCCGCCCGCATGTGCTTGCTGCCCATGACGCAGTAGGCGCCGCCGTAGGCCTTGCGCGTGATGACGGTGACTTTGGGCACCGTGGCCTCGCCGTATGCGTAGAGGAGCTTGGCCCCGTGGTTGATGATGCCGCCGAACTCCTGGGCGGTGCCGGGCAGGTACCCGGGCACGTCCTCCAGGGTGATGATGGGAATATTGAAGGCGTCGCAGGTGCGGACGAAGCGGGCCGCCTTGATGCAGGACTTGATGTCGAGGCACCCCGCCAGCACCGCCGGCTGATTGCAGACGAAGCCCACCGCCTGCCCATCCAGCCGGCCGAAGCCCACGACGATGTTCGGCGCGAAATGCTCGTGCGCCTCGAGGAAGTCCCCGTCGTCCACCACCAGCCGCACGATCTCCTTGATATCGTAGGGCTTGTTGGGATTCTCGGGCACCAGGTGATTGAGGGCCTCCTCCATCCGCGTGGGGCTGTCGTCGGTGGCACGGCGGGGCGGGTCCTCGAGATTGTTCTGGGGGAGATACCCCAAGAGGTCCCGCACATGGCGCAGCGCCGCCTCCTCCGAATCGGCCGCGAAGTGGGCCACGCCGCTCTTCTCATTGTGAGTCATGGCCCCGCCCAGTTCCTCGAAGGTCACCTCTTCGTGGGTGACCGTCTTGATGACGTCGGGGCCGGTGATGAACATGTAGCTCGTGTCTTTGACCATCACCGTGAAATCGGTCAGGGCCGGGGAGTAGACCGCGCCCCCGGCGCACGGGCCCATGATGGCCGAGATCTGGGGGATCACGCCCGAGACGAGGACGTTGCGGAGGAAGATGTCGGCGTACCCCGCCAAAGAGACCACGCCCTCCTGAATCCGGGCGCCGCCCGAGTCCTTGAGCCCGATGAGGGGCGCCCCCGCCTTCAGGGCCATGTCCATGACCTTGCAGATCTTGGCGGCGTAGGTCTCGGAGAGCGAGCCGCCGAAGACCGTGAAGTCCTCGGCGAACAGATACACCAGCCGCCCGTCAATGGTCCCGTATCCGGCCACCACCCCGTCGCCGGGGATGATCTGCTTGTCCATGCCGAAATCGCGGCAGCGGTGCGTCACCAGCATGTCCACCTCGGCAAACGACCCCTTGTCCAGCAGCAGGTCCACCCGCTCCCGCGCCGTGAGTTTACCGGCCGCATGCTGCTTCTGGATGCGCTCCGCCCCGCCACCCTCGCGCGCGCGCTCGCGCCAGCGGTGCAGTGCTTCGAGGCGCTCTTCGATGCTCATGATTCGGCTCCCAGGGGCCGGGGAAAACTCGCACGTGTTTCATATCAGCCCCATCATGAAAAATCAACGGAAAAGGCCGCTTGACCGCATTCGACAGGTGTGTTAGACAGAAGACCACTCTACTTCCTTGGCATGTGCCTTGCTGTAGGACACGGGCGACTGATGGTGTGTCCGCGAATCGAACACGTGAGAGGTTCGCCCGGGTCCAGGATCGGGCCGCCTGCCAACGGGAGGAAATGAATGTTCGCCACCAACTCCACACCCGCAGTGGCCAGCACAGTGACCGGAACGCTCCTCGATCTCATCCGCCAGGGGAAGGTCGCCAGTGACCGGCTGCTTCGGGAGAACGCGTACCTGCGGGCCCAGGTCACCCGCCTCACCGGTGAGAACGCCGAGCTGCGCGCGCGCCTCGGGGAGAGGCTCGGAGGCACGACATCGTGACACCGTCTCCCCCCTCGTCCGCCCCTGCAACGGATGCCCCGCTCCAGCACCTCGCCGGCGACCTGTCGGCCGAATCGGGCCGCTCGCACATCCTCGTGGTGGATGACATTCCCTTGAACCGCCAGTTCCTGAAGGATGAGCTGGAGGACGAGGGCTACCTGGTGAGTACGGCCGAGGACGGCGAGCAGGCCCTGGCCATCGTGGCGAAGGACCCGCCGGACCTGATCCTCCTGGACGTCATGATGCCGAAGCTCGACGGTTTCGAGGTCTGCCGCCGCCTGAAATCCGATGAGCGGACGATCCTGATCCCCGTCGTGATGGTCACCGCCCTCACCGCCACCCACGAACGCATCAAGGGGATCGAGGTCGGCGCCGACGACTTCCTGAGCAAGCCCCACAACCGGCTGGAGCTCCTCACCCGCGTCCGCTCGCTGCTGAAACTGAAGCGGCACACCGACGAGCTGGAGAACGCCGAGACCGTGCTCTTCACGCTGGCCCTCAGCGTCGAGGCCAAGGACCCCTACACCAACGACCACTGCGACCGTCTGTCCCGCTGCGCCGTGGCCCTGGGGCGAAAGCAGGGCCTGCCCCCGGAGCAGTTGAAGGCGCTGCATCGCGGCGGCATCCTCCACGATCTGGGCAAGATCGGTGTCCCGGACTCCATCCTCCTGAAGCCCGGACCCCTCACCGATGTCGAGCGCGCCGTCATTCGGGAGCATCCGGCCATCGGCGAGAAGATCTGCGCCCCGCTCAAATCCCTGCGGCTCGTTCTCCCGATCATCCGCCATCACCACGAACGCTGGGACGGCAGTGGCTATCCCGACGGATTGGCCGGCGAGGCCATCCCCCTCACGGCCCGCATCCTGCAAAGCGCGGACATCTACGACGCCCTCACCACAGCGCGCCCGTACAAGCCGGCCTACAGCCGCGAGCAGGCCTGCGCCATCATGCGCGAGGAAGTCGCCAAAGGCTGGTGGGACCCGAATGCGGTGGAGGCGCTCATCACCCTGGTCTCGAACGGCGACTCCCCCGTCTAGGCCGACCCTCGGTTCCTGCGGTCGGAGGCTCTGAACATGGCCACGACCTCTGCGACCCCGCGGCCGTTGGCCTCCCCGAATCCGGGGCGGGCAGGACTGGCGGGCCCGGCGAGGTGCTGAAGGTGCAAGAGCAGGCGGCGCAGACAGAGAGAAGTCCCGGCCCGGCGCGGATCCTGGTGGTGGATGACACGCCCGAGATCCAGGAGCTGCTCCAGATTCACCTGGAGACTGAAGGCTACCAGGTCCTCGTCGCGGGTAACGGGCAGGAGGCCCTCGCCGCCGTGGCCGCGGAGGCGCCCGATCTCATCCTCCTCGACGTCCTGATGCCGGTCCTGGACGGATACGAGGTGTGCCGACGTCTCAAGGCCGACGAAGAGACCGCCTTCATTCCCATCGTCATCCTGACGGCCCTCCAGGACCTCTCTCACCGCCTGCGCGGCATCGAGTTGGGCGCCGACGACTTCCTGACCAAGCCCTTCAACCACCTGGAGCTGTTGACCCGGGTCCGGTCCCTCCTGCGGGTGAAGGGCCTCCACGACCAGGTGGTGGCCACCAATCGCCTCTTGGAACAGCGGGTGGCCGAGCGGACCGCCGCCCTGGAGCGGGCGTTGGCCGACCTGAAGGAGATGGACCGGCTCAAGTCGGAATTCCTGTCCAACATCTCCCACGAGCTGCGGACCCCTCTGACGCCCATCAAGGGCTACCTGCCCGGCCTGCTCCGGGAGGAGTTCGGCCCGCTCACCTCCTCGCAGCGGCGCGTCCTCGGATACATCGCGCAGAGCATGGACCGGCTGCACCGGTTGATCGACGACCTGCTGACCTTCATGCAGTGGGAGAGCGGGGAGACCGGCCTGGCCCTGGGCGGCGCGCGCGTGACGAAGGTGGTCGAGGAGGCCCTGGCCCGGGCGGCGGCCGGCGCGGAGGAGAAGGGCGTGGAGGTGGCGACGGAGATCGGCGCAGACCTTCCGCAGATCCGGGCGGATGCCGCCGCGCTGGCCCGGGCCCTCGGTCACCTCGTGGAGAACGCGGTGAAGTTTACCCCCAAGGGCGGCCACGTCACGGTGACCGCCCGGCTCGTCCAGCCTTCCCCCCTGCCCCCTGGCCCCCCTGCGCCTCGGCAGTTCGTGGAGCTGGCCGTCCGGGACACCGGCATCGGCATTCCCCCCGAGGTCATCCCCAAGATCTTCGAGCGCTTCTACCAGGCAGACTCCTCCTCGACCCGCCAGCACGGGGGAACGGGTCTCGGCCTCGCCATCGTGAAGCGCATCCTGGATGCCCACGAAGCGCCCATCGCGGTGGAGAGTCTCCTGGGCCAGGGCACCACCTTCTCCATCCGCATCCCGATCGCCGCCTGAGCGTCTCACGTCGCCGGGGCGCGGGCCTCCCGCGAGTTGGCGCTGGGTCTTCTTCATCATTCTCCCCATCGGGATCATCGCCATCGGCGTGGGGCTGTTCGTCCTGCGAACCGACCGCAAGGCGGCGCCCGTGGAGAGATTCGATTTCGTCGGCGCCGTCTCCTTCATGCTGATGTTGTTCACCGTGGTGCTGGCCCTTTCCCGCGGGGCGGCCTGGGGCTGGACTTCGGGCGCAGTCCTGATCGCCGGAGTCATCGGGACAGCCATCGCCATTCTGTTCCTCTGGAACGAACTGCACAGCCCCCATCCCTTCTTTGACATCCACCTGTTCCGCCACCGGCTCCCCGCCGCCGCCACGGTGAGCGCCATGCCGAACTACATGGCGACCACCACCACGGCCTTCCTCACGCCCTTCTTCCTCATCCAGGGCAACCAGATGGCGCCCGGCCATGCCGGCTCTCTCCTGATGGCCATGCCCCTCGTGATGGCGATGGTCGCGCCGGTGAGCGGCTGGCTCTCGGACCGCATCGGGTCGAGGGTCCCGACGGCCGCGGGGATGGCGTGTCTCGCCGCCGGGATGTTCCTCCTGGGACGGCTGGGGGCGGGCGGGAGCGACCGGCAGATCGTCCTGCGGCTCGGCCTGGTCGGGCTGGGGATCGGACTCTTCACCTCGCCCAACAACCTTCGGACAGGAAACCCTGGCGGTGATCGGGGCCTACCGGCACGCCGTGACCATCGGCGCGGGGATCACACTGGCCGGTGCCTTCACCAGCCTGGTCCGCGGGGGGTCTTCGATTTCAAATTGAAAACAGACAACCGACAACCGGCCAGTTGAACAGCACCGCCCGTTGACCGGTTTTTCATTGTCGGTTGTCGGTTTTTCATTGGCAGTTTTCTCGCGCCTACTTCCCCGGCGCGGCCTCCCGGATCGGCGTGAACTCCTGGGTCCGTGTGAGCTTGTCCCCGGTGAACCAGTAGCCCACGCCGTAGGTGTAATACCACCACACATCGGAGGCCGTGTCGCCTGTGCCGGATGTCTCTCGCTTCTCGGGCAGGCCATACCGACGCAGAATCTTGCCCTTCTCTGAGTCCGCTCCGTAATAGGCGATCTGCCGCTGCACTTCGGACCAGCTCGGCTGGGACCGGAGAACCTGGTTCACGGTCAGCGTTCGGTCCCTCTCCAGGAGAGGGGTGACGTCCAGGGGGTCGGGCTGACGGTATTTCACCCGGTCGAAGCCCGCCCGGTCATAGAAAAAAAGATAGAAGTTGTTCCCCAGGCTCGCCGGGACGAACTCGAGGCGATACTGTCCCTGGGCGTCGGTGACGGCCCGAGCCTCCTTGCGGTCGCGCTCCGCGTACTCCATGCGGCGGGTCACGAGGTCGAGGGACCGCCCGACGATGACGACCGGGGTGCCGGCCACCGGCTGCCCCGACTCATCTGTCACGCGGCCCGTCACGATCCGCGTCTCCCGGATCTCGACCGTGGCACAGCCGACAAGCAGCAATCCCGTGACTCCCGCCATCACCAACACTCTCCACCCGAACATGCTCCGTCCTCCTCGGCCCCCCAGACCCATGCCAGCATACCGGACACGGCGGCGGAGCTCAAGATGAACTGTAGGAGGCCATCCGTCCAAAGTACACCGGCCCTCCGGACACCTGAGAGGCGCCGGTTTTCCGTTGACAATCTGCTGCCAGTGGCGGTATTAGTCAACCGGAGCCGAAGTGGCGGAACTGGCAGACGCGCACGTTTGAGGGGCGTGTGGGGCAACCCGTGGGGGTTCGAGTCCCCCCTTCGGCACCACGTTCGGAAGAGGAGACCGGCGGCCGCTCTTGGCCGCCGGTTCTTTGTTTCCACTCGGGAGAAAGGAGGCCGGAGGTGCAACTCAAGCTTATTGGTGCAGGCGCGGGTCCAGGGCATCGCGCAAGCCCTCGCCCAGCAGATTGTAGGCGAGGACCGTCACCAGGATGGCCATCCCCGGGAAGACGGAGAGCCACCAGGCGATCTCGATGTTCGCCTTGCCATCGATGAGGATGTTGCCCCAGCTCGGCGTCGGCGGCTGGACCCCAAGACCGAGGAAGGACAGGCCCGACTCGGCCAGGATGGCCCCAGCCACGCCCAGGGTGGCAGAGACCAGGACGGGGACGAGGGCATTGGGAAGGATGTGACGGAACATGATCCGGCGATCGCGCGCGCCCAGGGCGCGGGCGCTCAGGACGAACTCCCGCTCCTTCAGGCTCAGGATCTCACTTCGGACCAGTCGGGCGAGACCCATCCATCCGGTGAGGCCGATGACCGCCATGATCACGAAGATGCTGGGACGCAGGAAGGCGATCAGAGTGAGCAGCAGGAAGAACCGAGGGAAATTGAGCATGAGGTCCACGAACCGCATGAGCAGTTCGTCGGTCCGTCCCCCGTAATAGGCCGCCATCGTGCCGATCAGCGTCCCGATGACGACGGCGATCCCCACCGAAACGAACCCCACGGACATGGAGATGCGCGCCCCGTACAGCATGCGGCTGAGGAGGTCGCGCCCGAGCTGGTCCGTCCCGAACCAGTGGGCCGGGCTCGGGGACAGCAAGATCTGCTTCACGTCGTAGGCCGCGGGGTCGTAAGGCGCGAGGACCGAAGCCAAGAGCGCCGCCAGGCCGAGGAGGACGACGACCACGCCCCCGGCGATCGCCAGGTGGTTCTGCCGGAATTGCCGCCAGAAGATGCTCTCCCGAAACGCCCGGAGGCTTGCAAGCATGCCGTCCGGCCTCGGCGAT
>Ga0315268_10006151_pt1 | contig 12800 bp, 13 predicted proteins | sample C1_top_MG_FD_204535 | JGI IMG/M metagenome (GOLD analysis project Ga0315268, IMG submission 204535) | Sediment microbial communities from Yellowstone Lake, YNP, Wyoming, USA - C1_top | ecosystem: Environmental > Aquatic > Freshwater > Lake > Sediment | place: USA: Wyoming | collected 2017-08-01 | reverse complement strand
CCACAATTTCCGAAAAGCTCGACGCGCAGGAACTGGCGCTGATGCTGAACGATTACCTGACCGATATGACCCGGCTGGTCTTCAAGCACCGCGGCACGCTCGACAAATATATCGGCGACGCGGTGATGGCTTTCTGGGGCGCGCCGTTCGAAAACCCGCAGCACGCGCGCGAGGCGTGCCTGGCCGCGCTGGAGATGATGGAGCGGGTGAGCGAACTACAAATGGAGTGGACCGCGGAAGGCAAACCCGAGCTGGACATCGGGCTGGGACTCAATACCGGCATCGCTTCGGTCGGCAATATGGGCTCGGCGCTGCGCTACGGCTATACCGCGATGGGCGACAACGTAAACCTGGCCTCGCGCCTCGAAGGACTGAACAAGGAGTACCGCACGCACGTCCTGGTCAGCGAAACCACTTACCTCGAAAGCAAAGACGCTGGATTCTTGTTCCGCGAACTCGACCTCATCCAAGTGAAAGGCAAACTCCAGCCCATCACACTCTACGAACTGATGGCGGGAAGCGACGCCGACGCCAATCTTCGAGAGCTGGTGCAGCAGTTCGCGCAGGCCAGAGCGCTCTATCAGCAGCGCAAATGGAGAGAGGCGCAGGAGGCGTTCGCGAAGATCCTGGAGCGCTGGCCCAACGACGGCCCCTCGCGCACCTTCTGGAAACGCTGCCAGGAATACTTGTTTGAAGAGCCACCGCCCGCCTGGGACGGCGTCTACGTCATGACCCACAAATGAACACGTCTTTCGTGTTCATCCTGAGTCCGCAGCGGCGGACGAAGGATCTGCTACTTCAATTCGGCGGGGTCATCCCGCCTGCCCCGCTTGCCCTGAGCGAAGTCGAGGGGAGCCCGACCTCATCGCGGCCGAGGGACCTGGGGTCAGGGGCTAGGGGCGAGGGGTCAGGGGCGCGCGGGATGCGATTCGCACTTGTAGCGGCGTGCTTCAGCACGGCACGCAGCAGCACCAAAACCTGCCCAGTTGAAGCTGGCCGCTACAGGTGCTGGTAATTCTGGTCGGAGAGCAAATGTAAGCGGCGGGAGCGGCACACAGCGGTCAGCGAGGCGGTTTGGGCGTTTCAAGGGGAGGCACGCGGTAGCGATTGCGGTACACAGGAAAGGCACCGGGCAGGATTTCGTCGATTTGTTGATTCCGAATTTGCACTTCAATTCCCCGAATCGAACCCGGTGTCCCACCTGGATTGGGGTAGTAACCCAGCGTGTAGCGTTTTTTCAATATCTGGATCATGCGTTCTACGGCTGGCTCAATCCTCTCGGGCTTTTTCACATCCACGACTAACCCTCCGGACTCCGCCGCCAATTGGTCGACAAGGTGCATTGCGGAAAGGTTAGTCCGGTAGCCAGCAGAGACCAACTGCTCCAGCTCTTCGCGGCTGAAATACTTGTCGCCTAGCCAGAAAGGAACGCGAATTGCGAACAGGGCAGCCTCAGATCCAAGGAGGGCTTCCTGGACGGGTTTGTCCCCCTGGAATGTCGGAAACGCATCCGTCACCAGAATAATGATTCGGCGCGCGAGGGGTGCTGCCTGACGCAGATACTCGGCAGCCTCGTAGACAGCGTCATTGATATTCGTTTCCCCTCGGGCGTAAAAGCCCCCGATGGTTCTGGCGATTTGACCGAACTCCCGAGTCAGCGCGAGACGCTGCATGGCCTGCTCGTTGAATGAGAAGAGGGCGACCTTGTCTTCCGGCTTGAGCGTGGGAAGAGCGTGGATGAGCCCTTGGCGCAGCCGCTCCATCCCTGGCTCCATGGAGCCGCTCACGTCCACGACCAACGCAATCGCCAACGGGATTTCGTCCTGGCTGAAATGATGGATCTCCTGCGGGATCTTTTCGTCCAGGATTTCAAAGTCCTTGGCCTGCAACCCTCTCAAGGTGTTCCCCTTTGCGTCGGTCAGGAGAATGTCTACCAGGACGAGATCCACTCGCTTGCGGATGGTGACCTGCGGCTCGGGTTCCTGATGCGCATCCTGTGCGACCAAACTCGCGCAGAATACGAGGGCGCAAACAAGCGCGCTTAGCTCTCGCGACATCAAAACTCCCGCTTCCCCTTGTAAACCATGTCGTCGAGCTTGAAGATGAACGGCACATCGCTGGCCGTGAATGCAGACATGTCCGGAACGCCAATCAAGAACGTTACGATCGCGTCCCCAGGCCGGATCACGGGTTCACCATCCAGCACGCGCGGAAAAACAGCGAGCACATTCTGGCCGTCATCGCGGAACTCGGTGGCGTAGATGTGCCTTCCCTTTGGGAGCAGCAGCATGGCCGTTACCCCAGGCTTCTTCGTGCGATTCTTGATCGCAAAATCCTTGGACAAGTGGGAAGTGACGCGGACCACGATGTTATCGCCAAACTGAGCAACATATTCAGCATCCGCTTGCCTGTCGAACGCCTCACGCTGTTGCGCATTCATTCTGCCGTAGCGTTTGTCGATCTGCTTCAATCGCAGGAACGCCTGGCGGATGGGTAGTGCGCTTCGAATCTGTGCAAAGTCTCCCCTGAAGTATTGATATAAAAGGCTCCTAGACACCCAAGGTGAACTCGTGAGGACTTTGTTGCAGTCTTTCCGCGACCAAGTTCTCCAGTCCTTCGTCTCCCAGGGTTTCTCCCCCGCCGGCTCGCCTTGCGGGCACAATTGTCCGCCGAACGCGAGGAATGCAGCCAGGACCAGGAAGAACTTGTTCATCGTGAGCTCCGGGCCTCGCGCCTAGAGCCTACGGCTGCTTCTGGTCCTCCCGTGGCCTGCGGGAGGGTTTCGTCGGTTCCGGAGGCACCCGGTAGCGATTGCGGAATGCAAGAATCGTCCCAGGCATGCCCCGCCCGATCGCAACGTTCTTCAACTGAAGATCGATCCGCCGAACCGAACCCGGTGTGCCTTTCGGGTTTGGATAAAATCCGAGCGTGTATCGCGTCTTCAGCATTTGGATCATGTGCTCCACGGAGGGCTGAATGCCTTCCGGCCGTTTCACATCCATGACCAGACCTCCGGACGCCGCCGCCAGGTCGTCGACAATCCGCAGCCTGCCGACGTCGAGGGCGATTCCCATCGAGGCCAGTTGAGTCAGATGTTCCCGATGGTAGTACTTATCGTCAATCCAAAGGGGGACGCGAATGACGAAGAGGGCTGCTTCAGACACCAGGAGTTCCTCTTGAACAGGTTTCTTTCCATCCACTGTAGGGAACGCATCGCTCACCAACAGCACGACGCGACGCGCCTGTGGGGCTTCCTCCTGCAAGTACTTGGCCGCCTCATATACGGCGTCGTTGATATTTGTCCAGCCCGCAGCCCTAAACCCAGCGATTTTCTTGCCAATCTTGTCGAAGTCATGGGTCAACTTGACGTGCAGCTTGGAGCTTCCTTCAAAGGAAAACAGCGCCGCGCGATCTTCTGCTTTCAGCGAAGGGAGTGCGCGGATCAGCCCTTTGCGCAGGGGCTCCATCCCCGGCTGCATGGATCCACTCACGTCCACGACCAACGCAATCGCCAGGGGAATTTCATCCTGGCTGAAGTGAACAATTTCCTGCGGGGCATTTTCATCCAGAAGTTCAACGTCCTTGGATCGGAGCCCCTTCAGGGTATCTCCCCTCGCGTCGGTGAGGAGCAGGTCCACCAAGACCAAGTCCACCTGCTTGCGGATCGTAACCTGTGGTTCGGGCTCCTGCGTCGTTTGCGCGCCGAGCGCGAGAAACGCAGCCAAGATGAGGAATGATTTGCTCACGGTCATCACCGAGTGACCCGAGCTCCAACGGCGTCATCGCGCGCGGGTGTCAACCCCCGCCCGAGCCCGCGCGGTCCTGCGAACTCCCATCTGGACGGATGATACCCCCGCGGTGAGTTGACCCGAAAGTGAATTCAACGAAGCAGGGGGTCAGGGGCCGGCACTTGTAGCGGCGTGCTTCAGCACGGCACGCGGCGTCCGCCTGAGGCGGACGGCACACAACAGCACCACAACCTGCCCAGCTTAAGCTGGCCTTTACGCGTGCCGGCGTGATCGGTCAGAGCTTATTCATCGAGGCGGACCACGAACGGCGTAAAGCCTTCTTCGCGCCGGAGGCGGTCGGCGAGGCGATTCGCGGCGGCTTCGCTGGGGACGCGTCCGACACGGACGCGGTAGAACAAGCCTTTCGGCGAATCGTACTCAACAATAAAGACCGGTTGATATTTCTGTTCGAGACGTTGGCGCAGGCGCACCGCGTTCGCACGTTCCAGGAAAGCGCCGACCTGCACAGTGAAATTCCCCGTTTCCGGCGCTTGCGGGCCGGAGACGCGCTCCAAGCGAACACGCGCGACTCCGGTGGCCACCATATCGAGCGCGCGTGCGGCAGCGAGCGAAAGGTCAATGATGCGGCCCTCGACAAACGGCCCGCGGTCGTTGATGCGCACGTCCACTTTGCGCCCGTTGGCCAGATTGGTGACGCGCACGATGGTGTTGAACGGCAGGGTGCGGTGCGCCGCGGTCAACTGGTTCATGTCGTAAGTTTCGCCGTTCGAAGTGCGCCGGCCGTGAAAGGGCACTCCGTACCACGAGGCCACTCCTTCTTCGATGAGTACGAGTGGGCCTGCGGGACCCGTGGGCGGCGCGGGAGTCGGCGTGGGAGCGGGAACTGTGGTCGGTGGAGGCACCGGCGGCGGGACGCGGCGCGGATGGCGGTGCGCGCACCCGGCGGCGAGAATCGTCAGCACGATGAACGAGAAAACTGCGAGGCCACGCGAGCCGTGTCTGCGCTGCGTCGCGAGGCGCACAGGGTCAGTGCTGCTCCGCCGCAGATGACTTCTCTGCCTGGCGCTCTTCGAGTTTCTGGGCCAGCTTGCCCAGCCGTTCGGCCGCTTCCCGGAGCGCTTCGGCCAGACGGCGCTCGGTGGTGGGCTGCACTTCCTGCTTCAGAAACTGGTGCAGCTTTTCGACCTCGCGGTCCAGCACGCGCCCGATGTCTTCAAAGCTGGTCATTGCGTAACCCTTCGCTCGGAAGCAAGTGCGTGCCTCCGCTGATTTTTGGGTATTATAGGAACCGCAAGTTCTTCTCGCAAGGAAACTGCGTGGCACTTTCTCCACAATGGCGCTGGAAGCTCGACCGCTGGCGCGAGCGGATTGCAGGCGTGTTCCGCAAGCCGGAAAGCGAACGCCGGCCGCGGCTTTGCCCGGCGTGCGGCACACTGGTGGGCGCCTCGGCGACAAAGTGCCACGAATGCGGTTCCAGCCTGACCTTTTCGATTGCGGCGGCCAGCCGCTCGCTCTCCGGCCTGCTGCCCGCAAGTTCTCCGGCGACGTACGTCATTTTGGGTCTCAACTGCTTCATGTTCGGGGTCACGCTGATGGCCAGCATGACCGTGGGCGGCGGCCTGCAATCCATCATGAGCGTCAGCAACCAGGTGCTGCTGCGGCTGGGGGCGCGGCAATCCTACCTGCTGATCGTGGAGGGAGAGCTCTGGCGGCTGGTGCTGCCGATTTTTCTCCACGCCGGTCTGCTGCACTTCTTGTTCAATTCGATGGTGCTGATGGATATCGGCCCGACCGTGGAAGAAGTCTACGGCTCGGCGCGCTACCTGTTTTTCTACGTGGTCACCGGCATCTTCAGCTTCATCGTCAGTACGGGGTGGAATGTCTTTTCCGCCCAGGGCCGCGGGATCAGCATCGGCGCGTCAGGAGCGTTGATGGGGCTGGTCGGTTTGATGATTGCCATTACGCGGCGGCGCGGCGGGGCCTACATGCAGATGATCCGCGGGCGGCTGATCGGCTGGATCGTGATTATTTTTCTGATCGGGTTCTTCTTCAACGCCGACAATGCCGCGCACGCGGGCGGGCTCGCGGCCGGGTTTGTGCTCGGGAGCGTCATGAACGACCGCGAACCGGTGAACGCCCGCGAACGCAACCGCGCCTACGCGCTGGGATGGCTCGCCGCCTTCATCGTGGTAGGGAGTTTTGCGGCCATGCTGCTGGGCTATTTCCGCACGACCTGACTCGCGGACCGCGCGCTTCTTTCCAGTCGAGCCTCGCGCAGACTCCGAGTGCCTTCCCTGTCTTCACCCCAGCCATAAGAGACGACACGGGCGGCGTGTTAGAATCACCGGGCGTCGAGGAGCACCGCGATGAATTCGAGAATCCGCCGCTCCGATGGTGGATGGTTGGCGTGCGCAGCAGTTCTGCTAGCAGGAGCGAGTATGGCATCGGACGGGTTGGCACAGGCGAATCCGGTCGGGACGAGCCGCCTGACCATCGAAGATATGCTGCGCTGGCGAGTGGCGTCGAACCCGGTGCTTTCGCCCGACGGCCGGCGCATCGCATTCCTGGTGACGGAAAATGAGTTCGAAAAATCACGGCCGGTGACACATTTGTGGTGGGTCGACACCGATACGCACCAGAAACAACGGCTGACGCAGACCGATGACGGCGCATCCGACCCGCGATGGTCGCCCGACGGGCGCTGGCTCGCGTTTCTTTCCACGCGCGGTTCCGAGGACGTGAAGAAGCCGCGCGCGCAGGTCTGGCTGCTGCCGGTGGAAGGCGGCGAATCGTTCGCGCTGACGCGCGCGCCGCAGGGCGTGCTGCACTACCGCTGGGCGCCGGATGGCAAGTCGGTGTACTACGTCGCGCCGCAGCCTCCTGCGCCGCCCGCCGAGGCCCTGCGTGAGCGGCGGCAGCAGCAGAAGATGGACGCCGTCGTCGTGGACGAAGAGAAACTGCGCAAAGAAATCTGGCAAGTGGCTATCGAGGACCGCAGCGCCGAGCGCATCTTTGCCGGCGACCTTGGCGTGGACGAGTTCGAGCCTTCGCCCGACGGCCGATGGATTGTCTACCGCACCAACTTAACAGGCGAGCTGGACGACAGCCGCAAATACGACCTATGGCTGCTGGAGGTATCCACCGGGAGCGCGCGGCGACTGACGCAACGCGACGGCGAGGAGCGGTCGGCGGTGTGGTCGCCGGATTCAACCCGCGTCGCTTTCCTGGCACCGAGAGTGCCCGATATCAGCTACTCGCAGGAAGAAATTTTTGTCGTGCCGATTGCCGCGCCACTTCCAAGTGCGGGCGACGCGCAACTGCCGGAGCCGCAGCGGCTGACGAAAGACTTTTCGGGCGCGATTGAGCGGCTGCAATGGCCTGCTCGCGGCGACGCCATTTGTTTTGCCGCTGGCGTGCGCGCGGGCAACCGCCTGTTCCGCTTGAACCCTGCCGACAGCGCGATTCGCAGCGTCAGTGCGGAAAGCGTCTATCTCACCGAGGTGGATTTTTCCGGAGACACCGTCGCCGCAGTCGTGGAGGCGCCGGACGCGCTTCCGGAAATTGCGCTGCTGCGCGGAGGCGCCGCACCCGCGGTGCCGCAACGCTTGACCGACCTGAATCCGCAGCTCAAGGATTTCGCGCTCGGCGCGCAAGAGCTGGTCCGCTGGAAATCGAAGGACGGCCTCGAAATCGAAGGCTTGGTCGTCAAGCCGCCGGGCTGGCAGGCGGGTCAGAAATATCCGACGCTGGTGGAAATTCACGGCGGGCCGGACTCGCGCCGCGCGAACACGCTGACGAGCGCGGGCTCCGCGCAGGCGTGGGCCGCCCGCGGCTGGCTGGTCTTTCAGCCGAACTTCCGCGGCAGCTCCGCTTACGGACACGAATTCGGCATCGCCAGCCGTGGCACCATCGGCGGCGGCGACGCCGATGACATCCTGACGGGCGTGGATTTCCTCGTCGCACAGGGGCTGGCGGACGAAAACCGCCTGGCCGTGGCCGGCGGCAGCTATGGCGGCTATATGACCAACTGGCTGATCGCGCGCACGAAGCGCTTCCGCGCGGCCGTCAGCCTGTTCGGGATTTTCAGCCTGGTGACCGATTTTTCTCAGTCCGATTTTTCAAGCTGGGAGCCCGGCTACCTGAGCAAATATTACTGGGAGAATCTGCCACTCTACATGGATCGCTCGCCGTCCAAGTACGTGAGTGATATCACCACACCAGTGCTGATCCTGCACGGCGAGGACGACAACAACACCAACATCGCGAACTCACGCGAAATGTACCAGGCGCTGAAGACGCTCGGGCGAACTGCGAAATTCGTGCGCTTCCCGCGCGAAGGCCACGGCTTCCGCGAACCCGGGCACCTCATCGAACAGTTTCGACTGATGGCCTCTTGGCTCGATGAATACGCGCTGGAGCTGGCGGATGCGCGCCCGCGCGCGGTCGGCGAAGCGGCGCGCAAAGACAACTGGGAATTGCGTGTCTCCGCGGTGCGCACGCCGGAAAGTTACGCCGGCGTGAAAGCGAAGGGATTCTTCCTCGAAGTTGAGCTGCTGGTGCGCGCGGTCGAGCCGACCGAAGAGCGTTTCAGCCTGCTGGTGTTTGACTCGCGCGGGAGCGAGATTTCGTTGGCAGCGGGCGAACGCAGCATCTATCCCGAAGGCGTAGTCGCGGAATCGCTCGGGCAGCGGGTGCTGGCAAAATCGTCGAACCAGGTGGTGGCATTCGTCCCCGACAAGCAGGGGAAAAACGCGGCGATGGCAGTGACGGTGGCCTTCGACGTGCCGGCGGGGACGCGCGAGTTCACCCTGCGCGTGAAGGAATTCCCTCCTGTCCTTATCGAACTGCCCAGCGAAGAAAAACCTAAGCGCTAGTTTGGCTCATGCTACATGTTTTAGGGGCGCTGCTTGCTGCGCCCCTGGGTGCTGCGGCTTACGCGACTCATTTCCAGGACACGAGACTAGCTGCTGATGCGGCGGGCGATGATGATGCTGTAGTGGATGCCCGAGGCGATGGTCAGCGCCGCCGCAATCCACACGAAGACGTGGCTGGTGAGGTCCAGCACGCGGTTGGTGAACACCTCGTTCAAAATCACCAGAAAAACCAGCAGGATTTGCGAGACGGTTGTGGCCTTGCCGTAAAGCGTGGGCGGAAATGGCCGGTAGCCGCTGACCAGAATAATCGTGGCGGAAACGGCGAGGATCAAAACGTCGCGGCTGAGGACCAGAATCGTGAGCCACCAGCCGATTTTTCCTTTCATGGCCAGCAGGATCAGCGCGCCGGTGAGCAGCAACTTGTCGGCGATGGGGTCTATGTAGGCGCCCAACGCCGTCTTCTGGTTCAGGCGGCGCGCGAGCAGACCATCAAGCCCGTCGGTCAACGCGGCCACCAGTAGAATCCCGAGGGCCCAGTCGTAGTGATCGAAAAACAATGCCAAAAAGAAAAACGGCAGAAAACCGAGACGCAGGAAAGTGAGCTGGTTGGGGACGGTGAGGATCCGGGAACTCATGGACAGAGATCGTACAGCAGATCAGGCGAACATCGCGAGATAATCGAGCAGCTTGCGGCCCACCTTTTGTTCAAAAACGTCGGCCATCGAAGGCACCGAGCCGCAGGGCTCATCCAGTGCGATGCGCTCCACGCGGGTCATCGGGAAAAATAGGGTCGGCAGGCCGATGCGCTCGCCTTCGGGATCAAGCACCTGGTGTATATAGTCGTGGAAGGAGTTCAGGTCGATTCCGCGAACGGTGATGCCCGCGGTGTTGATGCCCAGCAGCTCACCCCACAGGCGTTCTTTCGGGCTGTGCAGGCTCACGATGACGATGGAGTGAATTTCCATAGCGACGGCGCGGTTCCCCTTCCCTGAACTTGAACCCATACTAACGCAAGTCACTGCGCGATTCCACGCGCGCAAAAACCGACACTACACGCTCATTGTCTTCAGGTCCGTTGCCGGCTGCAGTTTCGGCTCGGTCAGCTTCTGCACGTCCTCGACGGTGACGCCGGGGGCCAATTCCTTGAGCAGCAACCCTTGCGGCGTGATTTCGATGACCGCCAGCTCGGTGACGATCACATGCACGACGCCGACGCCGGTGAGCGGCAGCGTGCACTGCTTCTTGATTTTCGGCTTGCCGTCTTTGGTGGCGTGCTCCATAGCGACGATGACGCGCCGCGCCCCCGCAACCAGGTCCATCGCCCCGCCCATGCCCTTCAGCATCTTTCCGGGCACAGCCCAGTTGGCCAGTGTGCCTTTTTCATCCACTTCCAGCGCGCCGAGCACGGTCAGGTCGACGTGGCCGCCGCGGATCATGGCGAAAGAATCGGCGCTGGAAAAATAACTGCACCCCGGCGTCTCGGTGACGGTCTCTTTGCCTGCGTTGATGAGGTCGGAATCCTCGTCACCTTCGAAGGGATAAGGCCCCACGCCGAGCATCCCGTTCTCCGATTGCAGCACCACTTCCATCCCCGCCGGGATGTAGTTCGAAACCAGCGTGGGCAGGCCGATGCCCAGATTGACGTAGTAGCCGTCGCGCAGCTCCTGCGCCACCCGCTTGACAATGATTTCGCGCTTGTCCGTTTCGCCCGCCATCTCTCTTCTCCTCTTCCTCTGCCCCGTGCCGTACGGTACGGGGCTCTGTGACCTCTGTGGTGATGTTCTCTTCACGCGCCTTGTTTGCGCACGGTGCGCCGCTCGATGCGCTTTACATAGCCGGTGCCTTGGAAGATGGCGTTCACATAGATGCCCGGCGTGTGGATGTTGTCCGGTTCCAGCGCGCCGACTTCGACCAACTCCTCAACTTCGGCGATCACGTAGTCGGCCGCGGTGGCCATCATCGGATTGAAGTTCCGCGCGGTCTTGCGGTAGATGAGGTTGCCCAGCCGGTCGCCCTTCCACGCCTTGACGAACGCGAAATCGGCGCGCAGGCCACGCTCGAGGACGTAGGGGCGCCCGTCGAATTCACGGACTTCCTTGCCTTCGGCGATCATCGTGCCGTAACCGGTGGGCGTGTAGTAGCCGGCGATGCCGGCGCCGCCCGCGCGGATGCGTTCGGCAAAGGTGCCCTGCGGGTTCAACTCGAGCTCGAGTTCCCCGCTGGTGACGAGCTGCTCGAACAGTTTGTTCTCGCCGACGTAGGTGGAGATCATTTTCTTCACCTGGCGGGTCTGGAGCAGCACGCCGATGCCGAAATCGTCCACGCCGGCGTTGTTGGAAATGACGATCAGGTTCTTCGTGCCTTTGCGGCGGACCGCGGCAATCAGGTTTTCCGGGATGCCGCACAGTCCGAAGCCGCCCATCATCACCGTGCAGCCGTCACGGAGTTTGGCGACGGCTGCGTCTGCGTTGGCAACACGCTTATCCATACGAGGACTCCTTGCGGGCGCGCCCGCGAAAAGACCCGCGGGTACGGGATCAAACCGCCCCACAGTCTACTTCAACTTGCGCAAAGATTCGTAGAGTTGATTCGCCTGGGCAAAGGCGTCGCGGAGCTCGGGGCTGGTCAGGTGCAACCGGAGGTCGTCGAGCACCTGGGAGAGCTGCTCGATGGCCGCGGAGATTTGCTCGCGATTGGTGAGGCAGATGTCGCGCCACATGGTGTATGGGCTGCCAGCCAGACGCAGGACGTCGCGCAGGCCGCTGCCCGCTAGGTCGGGCACGAACGGAGTCGCGCGGCTCTGCTCGCTGACGGCCACAGCCAGCGCGACGGAAACAAGTTGTGGCAGGTGCGAGAGCAGGGCCACGGCGCGGTCGTGCTCAGCGGCGCTCAGCCACACCGGCTCCGCGCCGATCCGCCGGAGCAACTCCGCGAAGGCCTGCACGCGGGGCTCGGCATCGGCGGCGTCTCCGATCAGGGCGTACTTCGCTCCGCGGAACAGGGACGCATCGGCGTTTTCGATGCCCCCGCGCTCCTTCCCCGCCATGGGATGTCCGCCGAGAAAGCGTGCCGCGCCGCGGAAATGCGCGGCGGCCGTGCGGCAAACCAGTGATTTTGTGCTGGAAACGTCGGTCACCAGCGCCTGGGGCGAGCACCAGCGCGCCACAGCGGGCAGTAGGTCGAGAGTAGCACCGATGGGGAGAGCGAGATAAACGAGGTCGGCATCGCGGACGGCCACTTCGAGATTGCCGGCGACCTCATGGACCGCGCCGCGTGCAAGCGCTTGCGGCAGCACCTCGGCACGGTCCCAGCCGACCACACGCAGTTCGGGAGAATGCTCGCGCAGCGCCAGGGCGAACGAGCCCCCGATGAGCCCGGTGCCCAGAACAGCGACGCGCGCAAACATGTCAGGCCTTCTTCCGTTGCAGGGTGGGGGCGGCGCGACGCTCGTTGCGCAGCACGCGGCGCACGGCGACGCGCGTCACCCGAAGGAGTTCTTCATACAGATGCTGAACGGCGCGGTCGGAGAGTGGGCCGGCATTTGCCCGGCGGACATTGCGGGCGATTTCCAATTCGCGCTCGTGGTGAAACAGCGGCAGTCCCCGCCGGGGCTTCAGCCGGCCGATGGCCAGCGACAACTTCGCGCGGCGGTTCAGCAGATAAACAATCTGGCGGTCGATCACATCAATTTTGTGGCGCAGCTTGCGGATTCTCATTGCGGGGTCCCCCGGCGGCTCATTCCGGCGCGCGCGGCCTGCTTCAATCCGCGCAGTCGTTCCGCAACAGCGCTGGCGGCCGCATCAGCGCTCGGCGCTTTCTCAATTTCCGCAACCAGTGCCGAGCCTACCACAGCCGCATCCGCGAGCCCGCCCAGGATGGACACGTGCCCCGGCAGCGAAATTCCAAAGCCCACAGCAATCGGAAGCTGTGTAGCCGCGCGCGCGCGACGCACCAGCACGGGCAAATCTTCCGGCAATTCCTGCCGTGCGCCGGTGACGCCGGTGCGCGAAATGAGATAGAGGAAACCCCTGGAAACTTCGGCGATACGCCGCAGGCGTTCATCGGTCGAAGTGGGCGCACCGAGAAATATCGTGTCGAGCCCGCGCGCGCGCAGAATGCGGCAGTATTCGTCGGCCTCTTCGGGCGTCAGGTCCGTCGCCAGCACGCCGTCGGCGCC
>Ga0315268_10006150_pt1 | contig 12802 bp, 9 predicted proteins | sample C1_top_MG_FD_204535 | JGI IMG/M metagenome (GOLD analysis project Ga0315268, IMG submission 204535) | Sediment microbial communities from Yellowstone Lake, YNP, Wyoming, USA - C1_top | ecosystem: Environmental > Aquatic > Freshwater > Lake > Sediment | place: USA: Wyoming | collected 2017-08-01 | reverse complement strand
TGATGCAGCTGCAGCGGTCCCTGGCGCAGCAGCCGGGCATAACGGATGCCGGGGTAGTGATGGGCACGAACGCCAACAAGGAACTGCTGGCGCAAAGCAACATGCTGGTTCCGGAAGCCGATTCCGCGGGCCCGGACGATCTGGTCATCGTCGTCATCGGTAATGATGAAGCAGCGGCGCAAACCGCCCTCGGCAAAGTGGATGAATTGGTCGCATCCCGCCGCAGAGGCGGCAGCGACCAGGATTATCGTCCCCGCAGCATCGAAACTGCCGCCAAAATGCTGCCGGATGCCAATTGGGTATTGGTCTCCGTCCCGGGACGGTACGCAGCCGATGTGGCGCGGCAGGCGATCAGTTTTAACAAGCATGTCTTTTTATACAGCGATAATGTTACGCTCGCAGATGAAATCTCATTAAAACAGCAGGCCACACAAAAAGGACTGCTGGTGATGGGGCCGGACTGCGGCACGGCAATTGTCAATGGGATAGGACTGGGTTTTGCCAATAAAGTCCGCAAGGGTCCCATCGGTGTAGTCGCGGCTTCCGGTACGGGCTTGCAGCAGATCACGGTACGCATTCACCAAATGGGCGGCGGCATCACACACGCTCTCGGCACCGGCGGACGCGATCTCTCCGAGGCGGTCAACGCGATCACAGCGCGGCAGGGGCTGGACTTGATGGCGCGCGATCCGGATACCAAAGTGATCGTGCTGGCTTCCAAACCACCTTCATCCAAAGTAGCCGGTGAATTGATCAAGGCCGCCCGTTCGATTGCAAAGCCAGTGGTGATCAACTTCATAGGATACGCCAGCGTCTCTCGCAGGGTGGATAATATATTCTTCGCCACCACTTTCGATGAAACCGCCGACCTGGCGATCCGCCTCGTCAAATCAACGGAGGATTTTGGCGCAAGCCCGGATACAACCAAATTCGCGTCGAGCCAGCGTTATCTGAGAGGTTTATTTTCAGGCGGCACCCTGCAATATGAGGCGTTATTGATCCTGCAGAATTACCTGCCGGTGGTTTACTCGAACGCCCCATTGGACAAGAAAAACAAACTGGAAGACTCGCTCGTCAGCAAAGAGCATACGATCATTGACCTGGGCGAGGATGAATTCACGGTCGGACGACTGCATCCCATGATGGATAACGATTTGCGGATCCGCCGCCTCGAGAAGGAAGCCGCCGATCCTGAGGTGGCTGCGATCCTGCTGGACGTTGTACTGGGTTACGGCTCCCATCCCGATCCCGCAAGCGAGTTGGCCCCTGCTATCACCGCGGCTTTAATAACCGCGGCCGCCGCCGGCAGGCATTTGGAAGTCGTGGCGGTTGTCTCCGGAACGGATGAGGACCCTCAGGGAATGGAGAAACAGATCACGGCCCTGGAAGGTGCGGGTGCAAGAGTCGAGACCAGCAACGACGCGGCAGCCCGTTACGTGGGACGGTTGATGCAGGCAATCGATCGTTCAGCCGAAAAGCCTGCAACACCGGCAATGACCCCGGTTGATCTGGCCGTGCTGAAAAACCCGATGGTTGGAATTAATGTCGGTCTCGAATCGTTCACCGAAAGTCTCACAGAGCAGGGCGCCCAGGCTGTCCAGGTGGATTGGAAACCGGCAGCCGGCAACAACGAAAAGCTGATGGGCATCCTGGAACGGATGAGGCAAAAATAATCACAGGCATCATTTTGAATGCGGCCGGGGATCCCGGGGAGCAGTTTTTGAAACCCTTCGGTCCGCTCGAGGGATCAAGATTTGGAGGCGCGAATGGATATTGAAAAAGCAAATACCGAGGCTACTCAACGCATGATGGAAGCCCGTCCGATCGCGGTTACGATGGCAAAAGCGATCGAGGTGGTGCCTGGGATCCACGAAAACATGCTCCTGCATGCCGGCCCCCCGGTGACCTGGGAACGCATGTCCGGCCCCATGAAGGGGGCCATGATGGGTGCGTTGATCTTTGAAGGCAAAGCCAAAAATGGCGACGAGGCGGAAAAAATACTCAAATCGGGCAAGATCGAGTTTTCGCCCTGCCATGAACACATGTGCACCGGCCCCATGGCCGGGGTGATCTCGCCTTCCATGCTTGTTTATGTGGTCGAGAACCAGACACACAATATCAAATGCTTCTCCAATCTCAATGAGGGCCGAGGCAAAGTCCTGCGCATGGGCGCCTACAGCCAGGAAGTTTTGGACAGGTTGCGCTGGATGGAATCCACGCTGGGGCCGACGATCAAAGTCGCGCTGGAAGAGATCGGCGGCATTGACGTCCGCGCCATTCTTGCCAAGGCACTTCACATGGGTGATGATGGCCATAATCGTCTGGATGCCGCCTCCCTATTGTGGACAACCCAACTTGCTCCATCCATAGCAAAGACCGCCAAAAACAGCGCCACAGCCTTTGAAACGATCAAGTTCCTCGGCGAGAATGCGTTGAGTATTTTGAATCCCGTGATGGCCGGCTGCAAGTCGATGACCGCCGCCGGTCACAAGGTCGAAGGGAGCACCATCGTCACCATCATGGCGCGCAACGGAACCGATTTTGGGATCAAAGTCAGCGGTTTGGGCGATCAATGGTTCACCGCACAGTCGCCGGTCGTAAAGGCGCTTTACTTCCCGGGTTTCACCGAAGCAGACGCCTGCCGGGATATCGGCGATAGCGTCATCACCGAAACTGCCGGCATCGGCGGTTTCGCCATGGCGACCGCTCCTGCGTTGGTGGCCTTCATCGGCGGCGCACCCAGGGATGCCATCAACACCACCCTCGATATGTACGAAATCACCTATACCGAACACAAATATTTCACCATCCCATTCCTTGATTTCCGTGGCACACCGACCGGAATTGACATTCGCAAGGTTGTTGAAAAACAAATCACTCCGCGCGCGAACACGGGCGTTGCCCACAAGGATCCGGGGGTCGGACAGATCGGCGCAGGCGTCGTATCAGCTCCAATGAGCGTATTCGAAGAAGCGCTTGTTGCATTTGCTGACAAATACAATATCTGATTTCATATCCAAGAACGGAGGATGCGATGGACAGAGACAGTTTCATCAAGATGATGAGTGAGGCCAAATTATATGACCTGACCCAGGGATGCAGTATTTTTACCCCGCCCTGGCCCGGCGAAAAAACGCTTGAAGTGCACTTCTTCAAGCGCGTCACGGGCGCCTACGGCGGCGGACAGGGCGCGAATGGCCAGATATTGAATTGGAGCAACACGGTCGGTACGCACCTGGTGGGCGAACGGGCGTTCCACTCCGGAGGCCGTGCAATTGCCGATATTCCCCTGGTGGATCTGTGCGGCCCCGGTGTGATCGTCGATATTTCGGATATGGTCTCCGACTACAGCATCATCACACCGGAAATGATCACGAAGAAGGCAAAAATCAACAAAGGGGATATTCTGATCATTAACACCGGGTATCACAGATATTCCTGGGACCAGCCGCAGGTGAACAACGAAAAAGCGCAGGGCGGCGTTGAGTCCATGGAATTCGGATTCCTCGTGCGACACCCGGGCCCATCCATGGACTTTTACAGGTGGGCGCTGGAGATGAAGCTCAAGGTGGTCGGTGTGGATTGCGGCGCCGCCGAACACCCCATGAACACCCCGATCCGACGAATGCATGAAAACCATTTCAAGTTGGCCGAAGAAAAACTAAAAAAAGAGACCGGCAAAACCTGGGATGAGACCTTCCCGCAGGGCGAATACTATGAACTTACACACATTACCATGCCCAAACAACATCTTGTACTGGCCGAATGTATCGTGGGCGACATTGACAAACTGAAGAACAAACGCGCCTGGATCCAAATCCTGCCCATCCCCTTCATGGAAGTGGAAACAGCCTGGTCGCGCGTGTCCGCCTTGACCGCTCCGGACGGGATGAGCGAGGAAGAGTTCATCAAGGCGATGGAAAAGTCGGAAATGCTTGACATGACGGTGCCCTTCAGCGTGCAGACCCCGCAATGGCTTAACTATATTCCATTGAGCGTCACATATACAAAACGCGTGGGCGGACAATATTTTGGCATGGGACGCAACGGTTCCATATGCAACGCCAGCATCCACCTTGGCACCCACATGGATGGCGAAAAACATTTTTATCCCAATGGGCGGACGATCGGACAAGTTCCCCTGTCAGAATGGGTGGGGCCTGGCGTCATTGCCGACATCTCCCAGTTGGTCAGCGATTCCAGCGTTTACACTCCGAAAATGATCCATGATGTTGTCGATATCCGCAAGGGCGACATACTGGTCATCAAGACAGGCTGGAACAAGTTTGGCTGGTGCAGCGATGAGTCTGACGAATTCAGGTACATGGTCAAGCACCCGGGCCCCTCGGCCGATTTCTCCAAGTGGGCGGCGGACATGCAAATCAAATGGATCGGCGTGGACGCGGTATCCGCTGACCATCCCATGAACACCATCATGCGCATCTGGCATCCCAAAACATTCGCGGAAGCCAATGCCAAACTGGTCAAGGATTTTGGCAAGGATTGGGATGAGATGTACCCACTGGAAGGTTTCTACCAGGACATGCACCTCAACCTTTTCCCGAAGCATATCGTACATGCCGAGAATCTGGCGGGCGACCTTGCCACCGCCAAAAGCGGCCGTTATTATATCGGCTGCTATTTACAAAAAGCGATGGAAGCAGAATCGATGTGGGGCCGCTTCGTTGCGTTCAAAGAAGGCTAATATATTGAGGCGGCAGGTTTGCGCGGAAATTTACCGGTTATTTGAGCCATGATCCTTATCAGCGGTGCGGCCGGCAAAACCGGCCAGGCGATCATCCAGGCGCTTGCCAAAAGCGGGGAACCGGTACGCGCCTGGGTGCGGAGTTCCGACCAGTCTTCCCGGCTTAAAAAGACCGGTGTCGACAATGTACTGGTTGGAGATATGCGTGATCCGGCTGTCACGTCGCAGGCGGTTCAAGGCATTCGGGCAATTTACCATATTGCTCCCAACGTCAGCCCGGATGAGGCGGCCATAGGCAGGTTGCTGATCGACGCGGCACGATCTGCAAACGTGGAATATTTCATCTTCCACTCGGTCCTGCATCCACAAATCGAAGCGATGCCTCACCATTGGCAAAAATTACGCGTCGAGGAAATGCTCTTCGAATCGGGTCTGCCTTTCACGATCCTCCAACCGACCGTTTATATGCAGAACATTCTGATGCATTGGGATCGAATCACCAAAGATGGGATCCATCCGATGCCATATTCAGCGGATACCCGTCTGAGCCTGGTTGATCTGGAGGACGCAGCCCAGGCGGCTGCAAGGGTTCTCTCCGAGGCCGGTCACAATGGAGCGACCTACGAACTGGTTGGCACCTCAGCGATGTCCCAATCAGATGTGGCCGATGTGTTGAGCCGGCAGCTGGACCGACCGGTGGCGGCCACGGTCGAACCGATCGAAGAATGGGAACGGAAAGCCAGAGCCTCCGGGTTGAGCGATTATCAGGTATTGACTCTGACCAAAATGTTCTGCTATTATGAGCAGTATGGGTTGGAGGGAAGTTCCAAAGTCTTGAGTTATTTGCTCCAAAGGCAACCAACATCTTTTGAGGAATTTGTCAGAAGGATCAAAAGCGAGCGAGAACATGATTCAAGAGTTAAATGATCTTCTGGAACGGATCGAGGATTTGCGCGGACAGGCTTCCGGCTTGATCGCCGAATTACCCGCGCAGGCCTTGAATTGGAGGCCGATTGAAAAAGAAGACGATCATGTTACCAACTCACTGGCTGTTTTGGCCGCTCATGTTGCAGGTGCGGAACATTTCTGGATCGCCGAAGTCGTCGGAGGCCGGATAAAATCCCGCGACCGGGACGCTGAATTTGCCACATCCGCATCCCGGTCGTCAGAAATCATCCAAGCCCTCGAAAAGGTGGCCCTGGAGACAAGGGAAGTTTTTTCCGCCCTGGGTGAATCTGATCTGAATGGAACGCGCCAGGCGAACGATCGAACAGTACCGGTACGCTGGTGCATTCTGCATGTGATCGACCATACCGCTCTTCATTTGGGCCACATGCAAATCACATATCAGCTGTGGTCGGGCGGAAAAAGCAGCACATCGCCGCTTTGGTTTGAACGTTTGCCCAAGAGTTAATGTTGCCGGCAGACATGATTCGTATCGATACATCGACCACAGGAGATAAAATTCCATGAAGCCGCCTCCATTTGAATACTATGCGCCAACCACGGTAGAGGAGACCCTGACCCATCTTGCCAACCATGGCTATGACGCCAAACCATTGGCCGGAGGGCAGAGCCTGATCCCAATGATGAATTTTCGCCTGGCTCAACCTTCCGTGCTGGTTGATCTGAACAATATTACCGACTTGTCCTATATCCGCCCTGATGGCAATGGCGGAGTCTTTATCGGGGCAATGACCCGGCATAAAAAAGTGGGGAGCGATCCCTTGATCGCCAAACAAATACCCCTGGTCCATGAAGCAATACCCAATATCGGCACGCCTCAGGTCCGCACGCGCGGCACATTTGGAGGCAGCCTTTCCCACGCCGATCCGTCGGCGGAACTTGTGACCGTCAGCGTGACACTAAACGGAAGGTTCAGGGTGCGAAGCCAGAAAAACGAACGCTGGATCCCGGCCGGTGAATTTTTCATCGGATCCTTCACATCGGCACTCGAACCGGAGGAATTACTGGTTGAGATCAACCTACCCTGCCTACCTGAGCGGTCAGGTTGGTCACTGATGGAAGTGGCGCGCAGGCACAACGACTTTGCTTTGGTGGGTGTGGCGGCCACCGTCACCCTGGATAAGAAAGGGAATTGCGAATCGGCCAGCATAGTCTTCCTAAGCGTTGGCGACCGTCCCATGCAGGCTCATCAGGCGGTGGGATTATTGAAGGGACAAAAGCCAACCGCAGAATTGATCCTTGCCGCGGCGGAAAAAGCCTCCTCGGTCGACATCGATCCGGGAAGCGATATTCACGCCACGGCGGAATTCCGCCGCCATCTGGCGAATGTCCTGACCCGCCGTGCCCTGGACGAGGCTTTCAATCGCGCCAGGGAAAATTAGGGAGATCCCATGAACAATTCATTCAACCTTTCGATAACAGTCAACGGCATCCAATACGAACGCGAGGTCGAACCGCGTTTACTGTTGAGCGATTTTTTACGTCACGACCTGGGATTGACCGGCACACATGTTGGCTGTGAACACGGCGTATGTGGAGCCTGCACAATTTTGTTCGATGACGAACCGGCTCGTTCCTGCCTGATGTTCGCGGTGACGGCGCACGGTCATCATGTGACCACCGTCGAGGGATTGGGAAGCATTGATCACCTCAGCCCTCTCCAGGAGTCTTTTAGGGAAGCGCACGGCCTGCAATGCGGTTTTTGCACACCCGGATTCCTGACAACTTTGACGGCGTTCCTGAAGGAAAATCCGGATCCCAGCGAGGATGAAATCCGCGAGGCCATTTCTGGAAACCTTTGTCGTTGTACGGGGTATCAACATATTATGGACGCCGTCAAACTGGCCGCCGAAAAGTCGGGAAATTAACACGCAGAGAAACGTGACTGCCAGGACGCAATCCTTAATTGTCAATTTGACATGATGTAGTAGAGGAGCGAAGCCGTGACCAAACACTTCATTGGGGAACGAATCAAGCGAAACGAAGATCCCCGTCTCCTGACCGGACAGGCTCTTTTTGTTGATGATGTTGAGATTCCGGGTATGCTTCACGCGGCCTTCAAGCGCAGCGATTATGCCCACGCACGGATTTTGAGCATCGATGTTTCGACCGCGCGTGAAAGACCGGGTGTGGTGGCCATCTTTACCGCGCAGGACATGGGTGAGGATTGGATGCCGGGACCTCCCCTGGTATCGCCTCCGCCAACCGTCAAGGATGTAACATTTCATTCGCGCCGTCAGGCTCCGCTGGTCAAGGATATCGTGCGTCACGCTGGCGAGACAGTTGCGGTGGTTATTGCTGAAAATCGCTATATCGCCGAGGACGCCGTCGAAGACATCCTGGTCGAGTATGAACCTCTGCCGGTTGTCACCGACCTGGAGCAGGCCCTCGCGCCGGACAGCCCGAAGGTACATGATGACCTGGATTCGAACCTGGCGGCTCACATGTACCAGCAAAAAGGCGATTACGAATCCGCCAAAGCGCGGGCGGATACCATCATCAAGAGGCGGTTTTACATTGACCGCGGCGCGGCGGTCGCCATGGAGAACCGCGGGATCATCGCGAATTGGGATGAGAAGAGCAAGCAGCTGACCATGTGGGATACCACGCAGGCTCCCATCCCCATTCGGAATGGGACCGCGGCCAGGTTGGGGCTGTCTGACAGCCAGGTGCGGGTGATCGCGCCTTTCGTCGGTGGCGGCTTCGGGCCGAAAATAATGATGTTCTATCCTGAAGAAATGCTCCTGCCCTGGGCCTCCAAAAAGTTATGCCGTCCCATCAAATGGATCGAGGACCGGCGTGAGAATTTCTATGCGACCACATCCGAAAGACAGCAGCTGCATGATGTCGAAATGGCTCTTACCAGGGACGGGCACATCCTGGGTTTGAAGGATGATTTCCTGCACGATACAGGTGCCTTCGACCCCTATGGGTTAACCATTCCGCTGAACACGCAAAGCCACTTAATGGGCTCATACGTGATCGAGAATTTCTCCTCGAACTGCACCGCTGTTTTTACGAACAAGCCCATTGTTACGCCGGTACGTGGAGCGGGACGACAACAAGGCATCTTCATCATCGAGCGTATGCTGGATATCGCCTGCAAGGAATTGGGTATTGATCCGCTTGAAATCCGCAGAAAGAATTTCATCCCCCCGGACGCATTCCCATATCATAACGTGATCATTGATCAGGCCTTCTCCGAGTTGATCTTTGACAGCGGGAACTACAAAGCCGTCTTTAAGAAAACCCTGCAGATGATCGACTACGAGCGATTCGTAAAGGAGGAGCAGCCCCGCCTGCGTTCCAAGGGCAAGCTGGTTGGAATAGCGATAGTGCCTTTTATCGAGACGACCGGGGTGGGCCCCTACGAAGGCGCCCGCGTACAAATTGAGACGAGCGGCAAGGTTAATGTAAGCACCGGTTATGGCACCCAGGGACAGGGTCACTTCACGTCCTTTGCGCAGATCGTTTCCGAACAACTCGGCGTGGCTGTCAAGGATGTCCATATTATCACCGGCGATACCGCCGAGTTCCATTGGGGCACGGGCTCCTTTGCCAGTCGCGGAGCGGTCGTTGTGGGCAATGCGGTCCACGCCGCCGCATCCTCTGTCCGAAAGAAAGTGTTAAAGCAGGCAAGCAAAGTGCTGGCGACACCGGAGGATGAACTTGAACTTGAAGATGGTTTGGTGCGGGTGGCGGATATACCCGCCAAATCCATCAGCCTTGGCGAATTGGCCGCACTGGCCAATCCTTTGCGAGGGGCCGTGGAACCGGGCACTGAACCCGGTCTGGAAGCCACGGATTATTTTGGTCCCCAATCCGGGACAACCGCATCCGGATGCCATGCCATGATCCTCGAAGTCGATCCTGAGACAATGATGGTGGATATTAAACGCTATGCCGTGGTTGAAGATTGCGGCAAGGTATTAAACCCATTGATCGTGGAAGGCCAGGTGCATGGCGGCGTTTCAATGGGATTGGGCAATGCCTTCTACGAGAAACTCCAGTTTGACGAGAACGGCCAGATACTTAATGCATCCCTGGCGGATTATTTAATCGTAACATCCTTTGAAATGCCCCCCCATATTGAAACCGGTCATTTCGAAACCCTTTCCCCGCTTAATAAATTGGGGACCAAAGGCGTGGGTGAAGCCGGCGCAATACCTGTCCCCGCCTTGTTTGCCCAGGCTCTGGAAAACGCCTTCCAGGGTCGTGATCTTGAGATCCTCGAAACGCCTCTCAGCCCAAACAGGCTGTTTGAATTGCTGCAGGAATCAAGAACGACGAAGGAGAAAAGTCAATGAAACTAAAAGGCGAATATACCTTTGATGCCTCCCGTGAGGAAGTTTGGAAAATTTTTCGCGACCCCGATGTACTGATGATGGCTTTACCTGGAACCAAAAGCCTGAAACAAATTGGCGAAAATGATTACGAAGGCGAATTACAGGTCCACATCGGGCCGATTGCCGGATCTTTCGGCGGAAAACTGACCGTCTCAAACGAAGTTCCCCCTGAAAGCCTTACCTTGACAGTTGAAGGCAACGGGAAAATTGGTTTCGTGAAAGGTGCCGGGGATGTTATACTCATCAATCAAGGCGATACCAGGACTACGATCCAATACAGCGGTGAAATACAAATTGGCGGCAGGGTTGCCAGCGTAGGACAGCGTCTGTTTGATAGTGTCAGCAAAAGCATGATCGACCAGGGGCTTAATAAACTAAACGGGATCCTGCAGGACCGCACTGCGGTGCACAAATAAAGACCGAATATGGGCATTCCGCGAACGTCACATCCATATTGGCAGGACAAGCAGAGAAAAAGAATCCATAATTGCTTCACCAGAGTTTGACGAAAGTGGATAATTAGTTAAGGTTCTGACGGATGATCCATGTCTGTGAGCCATTCCAATGATACCGATCAGACGGAAGGAGGTTCCCAATACATAGACAAGCCAACAAGAAAAGTCGGCCTTCAAATTTCAAGTCCATTTCTAAATAACCAAAGGAGGAGCAATGAATAAGAGCAAGGTATTTGTTTTGGCGGCTATTGTACTAATAGCCAGCATGATGTTGGCATCCTGCGCACCTGCAGCGACGCCCACCCAGGCACCCGCTGCAACCGAGGCGCCTGCCACCCAGGCCCCTGTGACCCAGGCACCAGCCACCCAGGCGCCGGCGGTGGGGACATCGACGACCAATGCCACTCCGGTCGTATTTGCGATTGAACACTTCGGCGTAATTGCGGGATCCACCTGGGGCGGAGCCCAGGATCGCGCCATGAAACGCATCGAAGCAAAATATCCAAACGTCAAATACATCTTCAGGGAGAATGTTGCGCCTGACCAGTCAGATCCCTTCGCTGAAGACATGATCGCAAACGAGAAGGCAAATATCGTCATTGGCAGCGCGGAGTTCATGGGCCTGCCGTTGAAGGATGTCGCCGGAAAATATCCGGACGTTTATTTTGGAACCGTCGTCGCCAGCGACTTAACCACGATGCCGAATTTCATCCGGTTCTTCCCCAAGCAGGACCAGGCCTTGTACCTGGAGGGGCTGATCGCAGGCGCCCTGACCAAAACGAACGTGATCGGGATCGTGTCCGCCTACCCGAATATTCAGGTGATGCACCGCCAGGCTGCCTTCGTCCTGGGTGTCCAGGATGCAGGCAAAAAACTTAATAAAGATATCAAGATCTACACCAAGTACGTCGGAAGCTGGTATTCCCCTCCCGATGAGAAATCCATCGCAGAGACCCTGGTGGATACATACAAGGCCGATGTGCTGACCGTACAAACCGACTCAAGCGCCGCCGTTGACGTTGCCAAGGCAAAGGGCGTATGGTTTATCGGCAAGGATATGGACATCGTCGGAGAACTCCATTGGGGCGACACCAAGACCGTAGCCGTCTCATTCGACACCCGCTGGGAAGTGATCTTCGAGAAGATGATCCTGGAATTTGAGGCGGGCAAAAAGAATCCCACCACGGTTTACTACCCGGGTATGGAAACCTCCATGACCCTGGCGGACGGAACGGTTGAACCGACGGTTGACCTTATGAACGACGGCAAGGTCGGTCTCGACGCCATCAGCCCGTCTGCGCTTCCATCCATTCCGCAGCCGATCCTCGACCTCCTCAAACAGAGAAGGGACCAGATGATGGCCGGCACCTGGGATCCATTTACCGATCACGCATTTGTCAGCGCCGGAACGGGTTTGGCTTTGACCACGCCCACGGCAATAGCCATTCCAGCGGCAGGCACTGAGGTCAAGGCGGCAGGCGTGGCTCCAACTACAGAGTTCCTGCTTACCCAGTTCAATTTCGACCTGCAAGGCACAACCAATCTGAAGTAACACGCCCGTTTCAGGTGTGAATGCAAGTTGATTACCAAATGAGGCTCTCGCCCACGAGGACAATTCCGCGCAGGAGAGAGCCTCATCCCTGGCATTGGTTTTTTTCAAATAATTGATTTTTTCGGAAATACATGAGTTTGTAAGGTCCCTGATGGGATCCCTGTCAGGCGTTGCCCGGAACCGGCGCACCTTCCCGACGGGTGATGCTTTGCCTCTGAAAAAGAAATTACGACCGGGGTTATACCCCGGTTGAGAACTCATCATAATTCTTGAAAAACAGGTTTGTCCTATGCCCATGGCAGATATAAAACGCGGTGACACGATCCTGGAGGCAAGGGGTATCACCAAAAGATACCCGGGGCTGGTTGCCAACGATCATATAAATTTCGAGATAAAAGCGGGGGAGATCCATGCCATTCTCGGAGAGAACGGCGCTGGAAAAACCACATTAATGAAGATCCTGTTCGGGATGGTCCAACCGGATGAAGGCGAGATCTTTGTTTTTGGCGAGAAGGTTCACTTCAGATCGCCCCTGGATGCCATTCGCCTGGGCATTGGGATGGTGCACCAGGAAAGAATGTTGATCCCGGCCCATTCGGTGATCGAAAATATCATTTTGGGTCATCCGAGTGTGAAGGGCGTAATAAATTCGAAGAATGCCGCGGAGGAGATCACCAATCTTTGCAAACGATATGACTTCAAGATCGATCTTAAGGCCAAAGTTTGGCAGCTTTCGGAAGGCGAAAAGCAGGTGGTGGAGATCCTGAAGGCGCTGTAT
>Ga0315268_10006149_pt1 | contig 12803 bp, 13 predicted proteins | sample C1_top_MG_FD_204535 | JGI IMG/M metagenome (GOLD analysis project Ga0315268, IMG submission 204535) | Sediment microbial communities from Yellowstone Lake, YNP, Wyoming, USA - C1_top | ecosystem: Environmental > Aquatic > Freshwater > Lake > Sediment | place: USA: Wyoming | collected 2017-08-01 | reverse complement strand
ATAATAAAATAAGGTGTATTGAGTTGCAAAAGGAAATTAGGAGAAAAACGTTTACTTACGGAATTGCCGCGGTGTTTCTGGTTCTTCTGTTGACAACTGTGATATACAATGTGGGCGTGCCACCTTACACACGTCCAGTTTTCTCAGAGCTGAAGACTTTCACGAGCTACAGTGAACTCGAAAACTTTCTCAAGACAGGCATGGAAGACGCAAAACGCTTCAGTCAACCTTATTTCATTCCATTTTTGGGCGGTGAAGTTCGAGCATTGGATACCTTCATGGCAGCGCCTGAACATTCGACGACAAACATTCAGGTTGCTGGCGTGGATGAAGCGGACATTGTGAAGACTGATGGAAATTATTTGTACATGGTTTCTGGTTCCACTGTTTACATTGTGCAAGCTTACCCGCCGAGCGAGGCTAAGGTGCTTTCAAAGGTGATTCTGAACGAAACATACGATGCGGACATTTACGTTAACGGCAACAAACTGGTCGTTCTATCGAAACGCTCCGCGTACCTGCCGCTGCGCACGACCTTCGCCTACTACTACGACGCCTATATCGGAGCATCGCTTGTCAAAGTCTACGACATCACGAACAAATCGAATCCTGTTCTGAAGAGGACAGTTAGCTTAAATGGCACTCTCATGGGCTCACGGATGATTGGCGATTACGTTTACATAATAGCTAATGAGATGGCATCTGACCCTTACAGTAATCAAACAGAAGTTATTCTGCCCCAAATCAAAGTGAACAACGAGCCGAAAGTAGTTCAACCCACCGAAATACGCTATTTATCGCTTCCAGACATCATCTATTACTTCACGACTGTTATCGCGGTTAACGTTGCGAACGATAGCCTAGAACCGACTTACGAAACGTTGCTCACGGGCGCGACCGCATCGATGTATGTTTCGCAAGATAATATGTACCTCATAGTGCCTGACACAACCGCTTGGCTTGACACTACAGATGGTCCAAAAGAAGAAACGATAATCTGCAGAGCCAATCTGAACGAAGAGAATGTAGTTTTCATGGCGCAAGGTAGTGTTTCTGGTTATGTGCTCAACCAATTCAGTATGGACGAGTACAACGGTTTCTTCAGAATAGCCACAACAACGGGCTGGGGAAGTGACGCTGTGAATAACCTCTACGTCCTAGACATGAGCTTGGATATTGTTGGAAAACTGTCCGACATCGCGCCTGGAGAACGAATCTATTCTGCGAGATTTATAGGCGACAGAGGCTACCTGGTAACTTTCAGGCAAATCGATCCCTTCTTCGTCATCGACCTAAGCGACCCGACGAACCCGAAGATTCTGGGCTTCCTCGAGATTCCTGGCTTTTCAGGCTATCTTCACCCATACGACGTAAATCACATAATCGGTGTTGGCACAGAAAGCAACAAGGTCAAACTGTCGCTTTTCGACGTTACAAATGTCTCAGCGCCCACAGAAGTAGACAAGTTCATTGTGCCAGCCGAATACTCGACCTCGGCAGTGCTGACGGATCATAAAGCGTTTCTGTTTGACAAGGCGAAACATCTGTTGACGCTGCCTGTGACAGCCTACGGGTATACGCAGTACAGTTTCTGGCAAGGCGCCTACGTATTCAATGTCACTTTAAACGGGTTTGTGCTTAAGGGCACGGTGACTCATATCGAAAACAGTACTCAGTGGTGGAACAACAACTACTATGTACAGAGAACGCTATACATCGACAATACGCTCTACACGGTGTCCTACGCAAAAGTGAAATTAAACAGCTTAGTCGACTTAAGTCTCTTAAAGACAATCGACCTCAATTAGCAAACTCCTTTTTTTTTCTTTCATCATCGCGCAGGGGAGTTCTCTCTCTACTTTTTAGTATTTCACGCTAAGATACAATAGAACGGCTAACGCTGTGAACGTGAACACATCTGGCAATAGTACGAACGGCCCCAAGCCAATAGGGCTATAACCGAAAGCCTGAGTCACTAATGGATTTGAGAAAATGGCGTTCAGGAAGAAAGCAACTAGAAATACTATTAGTCCAATCGTGAACTCTGACCGTGTTCTTCTGAATATGCTGACGTAAATTAGCAATAGGATAAAGGAAAGCGTCACGTTAACAGTGGAAACCACTGTTTGTACTGTATAGAAGAATTCTATGTCTTCAGGTGGGGGCGGATGGAATTCCCGAGGTTCAAACGTTCTGGGCGGAAGCCAAGATGTAGAAGTAGCCCAGAGTGTTGCCAATAACGCTACGACTATCAAGATTATGAGAATTAGCCAATTTCTCGTGTCTTTATTCATATGAGGCTTCATTTATTCTACTCCTTTTTCTACTTTTTCCAGATTTTCTTCACAATCTCTTCAAAGAGTGCGTAGTTTTCCTCCATTGCTGGAGACAGGAAATACGTCGTGCCATAACCTTCGCCGGCGGATGTGATAATCTTGTTTTTCTCAAGGACGTTCAAATGATGCCTTATCGTTCTGTAGTCCATTCCGAGCAGGTTTGCCAGCTGATTTGCGTTTTGCGGAGTATCTTTCAGCGTCTCAATTATTTTGGCACGGGTCGCGCCGCCTCTGGTGCCTGCAATGAGCCAACCCAAAAGATACTTCAAGGGTCGCGCGCTAGCTGCCATCCACATCGCTCCGCATTGATGAAGGACTTTTGTTTAACCTACTTTGATTGAGGTAATAAATATGTCCTCAGTTTTGCCAGCATAATCTAATGAGACTTGGGTTGAATTAGGAATAAAGTCGGACATGATTCTGAAAAACTCTTTAATAACTTTCCATGCTTCCCATGGACGAGACGATGTACAAGGAGGTGACAAAAAACGAGAAAGATGAAGTGCTGTCCGAAATGTGGCTCGACAAACATCACTTTCGCTGCCTTCTACCGTCCCTCAATTTGGAAATGTCTAGACTGCAACTATGAGGGTGCTTTCATAATCGCAGATGGCGACCTTGCAGAAAAAATGCAGGAACGCTATCAAGGACAACGCAGCATCAGCAACATGATGGAAAACGAATTCAGCATGGATGACTGCCCCAGTTGTCTAAGTCTGGGATAACAGTGTATTAAGTTGAGGCTATGGCAAGAGAGACAGTTTTCACTCGATTTCCTTTCTCTTTTCTCTACCTCTCTTGCCTACTCTCAACCACACTTTAGTGTTGCTTTTAATATGATTTCGAATGTTACGAATTCCGAATCACAATAACAACCATATTCTTTCGGTTCATGTTTCTACGGGCATTCATATAGATTTTGGAAAGAATCTGGTCTAATTCTGAAAAACCATTTAATAATTCACCCTCCACGAACACTACAGACAACCAAAAAGGAAGCTAACCATAATGAACGGAAACATCCTCGGAGACCCAAGTGCCCAAAAAAATAAATCAAAAGCAAAAACTTTCTCCTCGTTCCCTTTTTGGTTGCTTTTTCTTTGCAACGTTGGAAAAATATAATGCTTGGAGAATTACGATTTGGAAAACTCTCAAAAATCAAAAACGCCCCGCATTTCAACTGCTCTGATTACATCGATTCTCATCATTAGTCTATTAGCTGGAGGGTTACTTGGTTATGCTTTGACATATTCAGTGTTTTCAGGAAGAATTAATGTTCTGCAAAATCAATTGTCAACTCTTCCCATTCAGAACGTCACGTATATCTTGGGCACGAACGCTTCACTTTCTCAGTTATACAAACAAGTGAAAGAATCTGTCGTAGTTATTCAAGGACAAGTGCCACAATACGACACGTTTTTCCATCGTCTCATCGGCTACACGGAAGTTCAAGGTTCAGGATTCGTCTACAATCATACGGGACAAATGGTGGTCATCACAAACTATCACGTAGTACAAAATGCAATCAACATCACCCTAACCTTCGCAGACGGAGATGCATACACGGCAGAAGTGAAGGGTCATGACCCGTACGAAGACTTGGCAGTCCTTACGGCAGATGCACCGCATAGCGAATGGAAGTCTATTGGAATTGCTTATTCGTCAACTCTAGAAGTCGGTGACTCCGTGATAGCCGTGGGTAGCCCTTACGGATTAGCTGGGTCAATGACCACAGGTATAGTGAGCGCATTGGGCAGAACATTAACCGAAGACATGACTGGCGGATATCCCATAGCCAGCGTTATTCAGACGAGTACGCCAATTAATCCAGGTAATTCAGGAGGGCCGCTTTTGAACTATGAGGGTAAAGTTGTCGGTATTACTACAGCAATCGTGAGCAGTTCACAAGGTTTAGGTTTTGCGATTCCGTCCAATGCAATACTGCGAGAAATAGGTTCCCTTGTAGCAACTGGTTCTTATAATGAACACCCTTCACTTGGGGCAACCGGAACCGACATGACTTATGAAATTGCCCAAGCGATGGGCACAAACGTGACTTACGGATGGCTGGTCGCGACAGCGCCAGCTGCAACTGGTCTGAAAAATGGCACAGACCAAGTTGTAGTTTCTGGAAGCACGGTCACACTAGGTGGAGACATCATTATAGCCATAAACGGAACGAGAGTCAGAAACATAGATGATCTCTCGACTTATTTGGAAGAGAACACCTTACCGGGCGATACGGTGAACGTGACAGTAGTGCGAAGCAACCAAATAATAACTCTACCAGTCACGCTAGGAACACGGCCTGTTCCAAGTTCATAATGAATTATCACTTATTTCCAAAAAAATCTGCATCAAATTTTAAAAGTTAAGTCTGAGCCCGCAAAGCAATCGTGTACTATGTCTGTTCCGAATCAGGTTCTTAATTGGGTGATTACTTTTTCTCCTGTGCAATGGTTCAGGTATACCCAATGGCGAAAAGAACTTGGTTATCGTCTATCCCATAATAAACGCATGGTAGCCAGATACTATACTTACGCCAAAAAGCTCTTTTGATGGCGCCGGGAGTGGGATTTGAACCCACGCGACCCAGAGGGTCACAAGCTATTAGGCGCTTTTACGCTTAAAGCGTCTCCAGGCTTGCTCCATACCTAGCTAGGAGACCCCGGCACTGCTCGGCAAATATACACATGCGCGTGCTTAAGGTTTTTTTGACAATAATACCCGATAACCGCTCTCTATTGCAAAAACATTGACGTTTCTGAAGGTTTCCTCTATAACGTTGGAAAGTCGCTTGCCGCCGATTTTCGAACGCACCACCATCTGAAAAGAACCGCCAGTTGCTAGATGCAGAGGTGCCTGCTGAATGATTGGTAAGACAACTTTCAACCCTGCGCTCACGGGCGGATTAGAAAAAATCGCGTCGAACCGAACGTCTTGTACTGGCTCGTAGAGATAGCCACTCCGAAAAACCACATTGCCAACTCTGTTTCTTTTGGCGTTTTCTTTCGCCAGCCGTACGGCACGCTCGTTGACATCCACCATATAAACACACAGATGTGGGTGCAAGGCAGCCGCAACTATTCCTACCGCGCCATATCCGCATCCCAAATCCAACACGTTGCCGCTCTCAGGCAGAATCATAGATTCTATAAGTAGTCGTGTGCCCAAATCTATGCGCTTCCTAGAAAACACGCCAGACGCTGTTAGAAACTCGAAGAACCTTTCACGCAGGTGAACCTGAATCAATCCATAGCGTGGTTTCACTGTTGGTTTTTTTGAAAAGTAATGACTCTGCGTCATTGTTATTCACTGCGCCACATCTTAGGATATGTACCTCGCGCCATCAGCACCCGTAATGTCTTGGCAACCAACCCATGCTTCATGTCTAAAACTTCTTCAGTGGATGCCAAAGCCTTTGCGTACACCACTGCCTCGCCCTTTTGCGTAAAAACAGCCACCACATCCCCACGTTTAATATCAGCTTCTAAAGAAAGAATCCCAGGCGCAGCCAGATTAGCACCGTGACAGAGTGCATCCACGGCAGAGTCGCGAACAAAAATTCTTGGAAGCAGAGCCAACGCCCGCTCCATAGGAAAGATGAACTGGCGAAGCGCATTCTCGTCGCCTTTTTCCTTCCACTGGTCACAGAAATACGACACGTCATACAAGTTCACCAGTCTGTCCTTCTCAGTAAATGGGCCAGCTCTCGTCCGGCGCAGTTCTTGCATGTGGGAACCCGTACCTAAAGCTTCACCCAAGTCATAGCACAGTTTGCGAATGTACGTTCCACCCTCACAGCCCACCCAGAAAAGCACATTTTTTCCTTCCATCTCGAGAAAGTCAAGATAGTAGATTTTCCGCGTTCTGAGTCTGTGCTTGACCGAAGCCCGCAGTGGTGGGCGCTGATAGATCTCTCCCAGAAATTCTTCGAACACTGCTTTCACACGTTCTTCAGAGGCATCGCTGTGTAAGCGCATGACACAGACGTATTCTTTTCCACTCAGCAACAGCGCTTGTATAATCTTAGTCGCATCTTCCAACGCTACGGGCAAAACACCCGTCACCTTGGGATCCAAGGTTCCGCCATGACCCGCATGTTTCACGCTTAGGACGCGCTTGACCCATGCCGTTACTTCGTGACTTGACGGACCAGAGGGTTTGTCCAAGTTTATCACGCCCAACCGCACGTAGTCTTGAATGGGTCGCTCTTCGGGTTTGTGTCCGTAACGAGAATCAGTATCCTCTTCAGCTTTGACTACTAATCTGCGCTCTTTATCCCAAGGCGCAATCATCCGAGGCACAGTATATTTTCTCCTAGCACTGTGATTATACATAGAGAAGTTAAAAAAGGGTTAGGCAGCTACTTCATTGAAATCTGAGCGGGTTTAGCCATATCCTCGAGTTTGCCAGCAGACTTTAGAGCATCGACGATTTCTTCGTCACCCGCGCCTCGTTTGATGTCAATTTTCTCCTGTGTAGGCTCGACATGATTGACGTTAGCTTTTCTTCGTTTCAGCTTGTTTATGCTCTTTGGTCCCGTGACAAGAACGAAGTTTTTGTCGATGACGTCTACTATGACGCATTTTTTGCCTGCCTCGCGTCCGTAAGTTTTGATGCAGATTCTTCCAATTTCGATGGCACTCAATATGGTTCCCTCTTGACTTTTGAAAAAGAGTGCAGCCACTTGTATATAATCTCACTGGTTAAACGTGCAACCAGTTTTGAATAGAGCACGATCAAGAACCACAGAAACTGTATGAAAAACCTCATCTTCATCCAACTTGTCCGTATCCACGATCAGGTCGAACGGAGAGAAATCCTCTCCGAGACAAAAACCATAAAGTTTAGCATAAATAGTCTTAGTAGCCGCTTCTTTTTCTTCTAGCACTCTAGTGGCTTTTTCAAGCGTCATTTGGTCTCGTTTTGCCAAGCGTTTCACTCTGATCTTCTTGGAGGCGTCTACCCAGATTTTGTAGCCATTTTTGAACAGCCATGGCATGGTCCAGCTGTCAAGAACTACATTTCCTTTTTTAGCCTGCTCTAAGAGCTTCTGATCGACCTTCTTGTCAAAGTCAGGGTCGCGTAATCTTTGTTGTAGGAATCGTAAGCCTTCTTCGGATTCCCACCAGCCGCGTTCTATGGGTTTGTAGCCCATTTCGATAGCAAGGGTTTTTAAGGCGTTTCCGCCAGAAAAAAGTCTTAATCCATAGTTCTCGGCGATTCTTCGTGCAATCGTGCTCTTGCCGCTGGCTGTCATTCCACAAACACAGATGACTATGTTTTTTTTCCTTTTCTTTCTATGGCTTTTGGCCAAATTTTTCAGCCTACAAGCTAGGTTTGTGCCGTTCTAACGGTTTGTTTTATCAGTTGGCGTAGGCAGTTGTGGCAGAGTTGTCCTCCAAAGGAGCGACCAATTTTTTTTCTTGTCGGAGAGAGCTTTCTTAATTCAATGAGCGACAAATGTGGCAAGCCTCCAAGATATTGTCCACAGCGGACGCAATGTGCACGGTTTATTCTATCCTTTTTATAACGTATCGCCGTGCTGTTACCAGGTATGCGAACCTGAACGCGTTTCTTGGCTCTTCCTCTCAATGAGCGTCGCGGCATTATTCATCTGTCGCCCCCATTCCAATTCCAAGAACGTGTGAGAATATCGTTCCGAACGCTAAAGAACAGAGAAGATACCAATAGAAGACTGGTAATCCGCCAAAGCCTGGAAGAAAGGCAACAGGGGTTTGTTCATATATTCCATTTATCCATGCCCAGAACAAAAAGAATGGCACAATGAAAATGAGTGTAACTTTCATCTGTTGAGTGAACATTTTAGATTGAATCTGCATGATTTGTTTCTGTTTGCGCATGGCTTTTTCCAGTTGTTTCTTGTCCCCGCTTTTTCTTGCTTCATTAAATTCCTTTTGCCATTCGGAGATTTGTTTTCGCCATGAGGCGAGTTGTTCACGGTTAGTGAGAAGGCGATTAGCCAATGAAGTGATGAATGTTAGAAGTATAGCTAAGAATAATATGAAGATGGTCGAGACGGGCATAATTGTGGGTGGTTGCCAAGACATGAGATCACTTCTCCGATAGTGATTTACCTGCTCTCAACATGTTTACTCCACAGATTCTTAACTGTTTTCATAGAACACGCTTTCTTACTCGCCGAGAACACGACGAAAAGCTGGAAACATTTCTGCGGCGCGTTCCTGTATGAGCAGTTGGTAGTACTGATAGATTATCCCTACGGAAAGCAGAATACCCATGCCACTGCCGAAAACACCAAAAAAGTCGGCGAATCCCGCGATTGCGCCCACGATTATTCCTCCGAGAATGGTTACTGGCGTGATGTAACGCTTCAACAAAGTCTCTATCGGTTTACTTGACCTTCTGTAGCCTGGAACATGCATGCCAGAGTCCACCAGTTGCTGTGCTACAGCGGATGGACCTAGTCCGCCCACCTCAAGCCACGTGAGTGAGAATATGACACAGAAGCCCATCAATATCAACACATAAATAGCCGCTCTGACAGGGTCAGCTGCTACATCCAGAAGACTGCGTGGCGCGAGCACATAATGAACCAGTCCACCAACAGGTTGAGGCTGAGGGTTAGGATTTGTTGACGTTGCTTGCGGAGTGTAAAATTGTCCTAAAAGGTCTAGCCACGGGTTTTGTCCAGGTGAAGGATGCCCATTCATGTTCCAGAATAGTTGAGCGAAGAAGTACACATTAGCAAAAAGAGCCGAAGCAAAAATCACGGGCAGATTTGACACGTACAGAAGCTTTATCGGATATCGACTACGGAAGCCTCGATAGTCAGCGTGAGAGATTGGAAGCTCAACCCTCACACCTTCAGCATAAATTACAATGAAAAAGACAATGAGCGTCGCAAAGAAACCCAAAATACCGGGATAATTGGTACCAATGGTGGGCGATCGTAAAATCAGTGGAGCAAGACTATTGCCTGTCAGCAATGCTTGTGCAATAGCAACGAAAATACCCAGACTACCCAAACCTTGGTCAATAGGACCCAATGGAACAGGAGAAAACATGTCCCACAGGATGCCCTGTGCTACGCCTGCGAGGATGAAGAGGCTGATGCCGCTGCCAAATCCCCAGCCTTTTTGCACCATTTCATCAAGCAACATGACTATCACCCCAGCCGAAAGAAGTTCCAAGAAAACAACGAGCGAAGTAGCAGGAGGCAATTGTCCATAAACTCCGCCGATAAGGTATGCGGACGCTTGAATTCCAGTTAGCACTATGGAAAAGAATTTACTGGCACCTGTGAATAAGCCTCTATCTTCCGGGTCGTTCATATCCAATTCGATGATTCCAGAACCACCTAAGAGTTGCAGAATAATTCCTGCAGTCACGATTGGACCTATGCCGAGTTCCATAAGCGTGCCCCTATTGGAGGCGAAAATTATTCTCAGATAAGACAAGTCCCAACCTTGGGTGGCACCAATTCCATAAAGCGGAATTTCAGCCATTACGAGGTATATGGCGAGTGCAAGTATTGTCCAGAAGATTTTTTCGTTGAAACCCACCTTACGTTCGGGAGCCTTGATTTCCGGCATGAATCGCGAAATGGGTTTGAACGCTCTGAGGAATCTTCCAGCCATTTACTTTTTCCTTCTGCCGCACATCAGTGTTTCATTGGTTTTCCATTGTTTCTTTCGATGCCGCTAGTATTTGTCCGCCTGCCTCTTCTATCTTTTTCGCCGCAGACGAAGAGTGAGCAGAGATTTTTATTAACATTGGTTCAACTATGTTACCAGTGCCTAACAATTTGGTGAACCCGAGTTTATCCAAGTCCAAAAGGATTTTTCCATCCTTGTGTTCAAGCTGACTTTGCGCGTCAAGCCGTTCCGCAAGAGAGTTGAGGTTTCCCACGTTGATCACATTAACTCTACGATGCAAACTTTGGACTGAACGGAAACCTTTTTTGCCCCAGTAGTCAGGTTCGTATCTTAGAACGTATGTCCATCCACCCTTATGACGACCAGCCTTTTTTTCGCCCTTTTGAGAAGACTTTCGATGCTGTCCTTGTCTACCATAGCCAAACGTTCTGGAACCTCGAAGTTTACGAGTTTTCTTCAATTTACGAGTCATTGGAATTTCCACGTAACCTTCACACTATTAAAATATCGATAAATAAATCCTTTCTGATAACTAGACGCCCAAAGCCAAATGTTTTTTCATGCTAATTACTTTTTCACAAGCCTTTTTCAAATGAACCTCCAATACACCGTTTTTGTAGGTCGCTTGCATGGAATCTGCATGCACTTTTGCTGGGAGGCATAGATTCTTATAGAAACTTCTCTCAGGTGTGTCAACAGAAATTCTCAAAGCAGATTCAGACGCGCCGAGTTTTACGTCATTTTTATCCACGCCAAGTAATTCGGCAACGACTATGACTTCTTTCCTGCAGTCGAAAATATCCACCAACGGTTCACTCTCCTTATCCATCCGTTCGTTCTGCACAGAAGAGTGAAGCGAACCAAACCTATGCACCTGTGGCTTTCCGTCAGGACCAATGGACACCGAAAAGCCGAAAACATAGGGGGTAGAAAACTTCTTCTCTTCTTTCTCAGCAAAAAAATCTTTTGCAGAATCGTTCGCTAGGTTGTCGACCATTTTTTCGAGTCTGTCGAATCCCCTGAAAAATTCGTCCCACTCAGAGCGTTTTTTCCATCGCCACCATTTGTCGGTCAAACTGGAGCCTTCTCTGCGCATGTCTCTATTGTTTTATGCTTACTAGACTGTATGTTCTGGTTGTTAAATCATTCGTTTTACCAAATCGTTTATAGCTTCGCCACGATAGCCAGTAGCACCGCCCATCCTGTAACTTTTTTTCACTTTACCCTTGTAGCCCTTAGAAGGCGGGTGCAAACGAAAAACTGGCTTCACGTCCTGAAGGCTCTTGTACTCCATTTCGGTCTTATGAATAGCTTCTGCCAAATCGTCTAGCGCTTTGTAGCCGAATTTCTGAGCATACTCATCAGTCAACCTTCTCTCGCCCATGAGCCGCCCTTTTTCCCTTATGAGGAGTAAAAGGGTTTCTTTAGTGATTTCGCCCCAAGTTACATAGTGCTGTGCCGTTCTGAGCATACCCACGTATGCGGGTCTGTCATCTACAAGTGTAGCATGGCCAGTTCTACAAGTGAAGCATCTCAAGCGTCCTTCGCACATCCGACGAAGCAGTTGGAATACCACGAACTCGAATCACCGCGAGGCATTTTCGCTTTTCTTCCATCATTTTACCTCACCCAATCTTGTGGCGTTACAAGCCCGTATGTACTTTTAAGAGCATCAAAAACCGCGCAGGCGAAAGACGGAATAGTACGCGTGGCACCGAAACTTCTTGTCCAGACATCTTTCACGCCTGCAAGCCCAAGAATTACTTTAGCCACTTCGCCCGCAACCAAACCCAAACCACGAGGACCCGGAACAAGCACGCATCTAACCCCGCCACACTTGCCCTCAATCTGGAAAGGCAACGAATGTTGTTGACCGCAACCACACTCCCAACTGCCGCAACCACGGCGAACAAAAACTATGTTGAGCCGTGCATTTGCTGCGGCCTTCTCTATTGCCGTTCGCACTTGGCTGGCTTTCCCGCCGCCCAAGCCTATGTATCCGTCACGGTTGCCCACGGCGACGATGGCTTTGAAGCGGGACTTCTCTCCAGCGTCTGTTTGTTTCTGCACCAAGTTTACGTTGATGACTTCTTCCTGCAAGTCGGGGAGTAACGTGTCTACGATTTCGGGTTCACGAATCTTTAGTCCTTCCATGAATATTTCTTCGACAGAAGTGATACGACCCTCCTGAATCATCTTGCCCAGTCTAGTTCTGGGAATCCATGCTTCGACTCTCTCTCTTGAACCTCTCGTTTCCCTTCCTGCCTCTCTTCTTTGAGGTCTCATTCTTTCTCCTCCGTGGTTTTCTTTTTACGCGATTTCTTGACGGTTTTCGGCTTGGCTCTAGTCTTGGGTTTGGCCTTGGGTTTGGTTTTTGCTTCGGGTTCTTTCTTCTTTTCTTCTTTCGGTTTGAACGATTCGGTGATTTTTTCTTTTGTTTCTGCAAAGTGTGTTGGAAGTTGTTCTGGCGGGAGATTCTCTTTTATGTATCTTGAAAACTGTTTCTGATACACCGTTTGCTCGCCCGTGGATAGTTGCTTTGCGTATTCGGCGATATGTTGCCCTGAAACGCGATTTTCATCTGGGAGTTTTTCTTTATCGCACGGGATTTCCACACCAGCGTCCACTGCGCCTTCGAGAGCAGCAAAGATTCGCGACCCTTTCGTTGGAGAAAACAAACCTATGTCCAAAATTGCCTTCTTAACACCCTTTCCTACTGCTCTTGAACCACAGAGAAAACCCGTAAGATAGGCAGATGGCAAGTTGCTGCAGCTTCCCTGCCAGCCAAAAGCCTTAATTAATTCACGTGAGTTCGCCCCTATTA
>Ga0315268_10006148_pt1 | contig 12803 bp, 12 predicted proteins | sample C1_top_MG_FD_204535 | JGI IMG/M metagenome (GOLD analysis project Ga0315268, IMG submission 204535) | Sediment microbial communities from Yellowstone Lake, YNP, Wyoming, USA - C1_top | ecosystem: Environmental > Aquatic > Freshwater > Lake > Sediment | place: USA: Wyoming | collected 2017-08-01 | reverse complement strand
CCGTATAATAAAAACTCTTCCTAAATACAACTAAAGATGCTTCGTATGCTTCGCGCCGGGTTCATCACTTCGTTGGCTGTCGCCGCCGCCCTGGCTGCCCTGCTTTTCTGCCTGGCCGGCTGCAGTCCGGCGCCGCCGGTGGCACCCCCTGTGGCCAGGATAGAGCCGGCGCCGCTCCCGCCGAAGCCTGCGGCCCCCGGGGAGCCCGCCGCCGCCCTGCCGAAGGTGCGGGACCCCCGCTTCGCCCGCCTGGACGCGGTGGTCGCCCGGGAGAGCGCTGCGGGTAATCTTCCCGGCGCCGTCGTCCTGGTGGGTCACCAGGATCGCATCGTCTATCACAAGGCCTTCGGCCAACGCTGTGTGGAGCCACGGCTTCAGCCCATGAGGGAGGACACCGTCTTCGATCTCGCCTCCCTCACCAAGGTGGTGGCCACCACCACTGCCATCATGCAGCTTAACGACCGCGGCCGCCTGGGTCTCGACGACCCCGTGGCCCGATATTGGCCGGAATTCGCCGCCCGCGGCAAGGGCCGCATCACCCTGAGGCAGCTCCTGACCCACACCTCCGGCTTGCGGGCCGACATCAATCCCCGGGCCCGCTGGTCAACTTATCAGGAGGCGCTGGCAGTCATTGCCGCGGACCGCCCCCTCAATCCCCCAGGGAGCACATTCCGGTACAGCGACGTCAATTTCATCGTGCTGGGGGAGGTGGTGCACCGGGTCTCGGGCCAGCCCCTGGACGTTTACTGCACCCAGAAGATCTTCGGACCCCTGGGGATGAAGCAGACCTCGTTTAAACCGCCGAAAAACTGGCAACCGTGCGTGGCCCCCTGTGACGTCCAAAACGGCCGCCTGCGCTGGGGCGAGGTGCAGGATCCCACCGCCCATCGCCTGGGCGGGGTGGCCGGTCACGCCGGGGTCTTCTCCACCGCCGGCGACCTGGCGGTGTTCGCCCAGATGCTCCTGGACCGGGGGGAGAGCCGGGGCCGGCGCCTCCTGAGCCCCGGCGCGGTGACCGCCATGACCAGGCCGCAGCCCCTGCCCGGCAGCTCCATTCGCCGGGGTCTGGGATGGGATATCCGCTCCCCTTACAGCAAGGACTTCAACGCCTCGTTTCCGGCCGGGTCCTTCGGGCACACCGGCTATACCGGCACCTCCATCTGGGTCGATCCCCCCTCCAAGACTTTTCTCATCATTCTTACCAACCGCCTGCATCCCCGTGGGCAGGGGGCGGTCAAATCCCTGCGGGCCAAGACCGCGGCGGCCGTGGCTGCGGCCGTGCCCCTGGGGCCGCCGGCGGGAGTTGCCGCCCAAGGGAGCGTTAGCCGGGACCCGGGGTACGGGCAGAGCGATGGACCCGAACGGGTGCGGCCAGGGATCGAGGTTCTGGCGGCCTCGGGATTCGCGCCCCTGGCGGGCAAAAACCTCGGGGTGATCACCAATCAAACCGGGGTTGATGCCGCCGGGAGATCGACGCTTTCCCGGTTGCTTAACGCCCCCGGGGTAAAGGTCCGGGCTATTTTCTGCCCGGAGCACGGCCTCTCCGGGCGGCTCGACTGCAAGGTCTCTTCCGGCCGGGACCCGGCCACCGGGCTCCCGGTGTACAGCCTTTATGGCGACGTGAAAAAGCCCACGGCCCGGATGCTTAAAGGTCTGGACGCCCTGGTCTACGATATCCAGGACGTGGGGGCCCGCTTCTACACCTACATCACCACCCTGGCCTATGCCATGGAAGCCTCCGCGGCCCAGGGTCTCGATTTCTACGTCCTGGACCGGCCCGACCCGGTCACCGCCTCCCTGGTGCAGGGGCCGGTGCTGGACCCGGGGTTAAAGTCCTTTGTGGGCTATTTTCCGCTGCCGGTGCGCTATGGCATGACTCCCGGGGAACTGGCCCAACTCTTCAACCGGGAAAACCGCCTGGGCGTCAGGCTGCACGTGGTGCGCCTGGAGGGCTACCGCCGGGAGGCCTGGTTCGACGAGACCGGCTTGCCCTGGATCAATCCCTCGCCCAATCTCCGGTCCCTGACCCAGGCCACCCTGTACTGCGGCGTGGCCCTGGTGGAATCCGCCAACGTCAGCGTGGGCCGGGGCACCCCCACGCCCTTCGAAGTGGTGGGCGCGCCCTGGATCTCCGGCCCCCGTCTAACCTCCTATCTAACCCAGCGCCGCATCCCCGGAGTCGCCTTCGAGCCTGCGGTTTTCGTACCTCAGGAGAACCGCTTTCGCGGTCAAAAGTGCCAGGGGGTCCGTCTCCGACTTATGGACCGGGCTGTCCTGGATGGGCCGGCTCTGGGCGTGGAACTGGCCGCCGCGCTCCAACGTCTTTATCCGGGGAAGTTTGAGATCGACCGAACCCTGGGGATGCTGGGAGAACGGCAGGTTCTGCGGGCCATCAAGGAGGGCCAGGACCCCCGGGAGATTCAACGCCGCTGGCAGCCCGGTTTGAAGCGCTTTCTCCAGGTGCGTGCCAAATATCTCCTCTACTGACCCCAATTCGAGATCTTCGCCAAGCGGAGCCAGAGGGACCACTCTTGGAAAGCAAATGGGGCCGGCGAGGTTCACCCCGCCAGCCCTTGACAGCTCGATTGCCTCAGCACAACGGAACTATTTCGGCTAACCGCCGCCACCACCGCCTGCCGGGATTAATTTCTCTCTGGAGGCCAAGGCGGCTTTGATAAATTCCCGGTTCAGGCGGGCGATATTGCTGATGGAGATGCCTTTGGGACACTCCATCTCGCATTCCTTGTGGTTAGTGCAGTTCCCGAATCCCACGTCGTCCATGCAAGCCACCATGGACAAAGCCCGGCGGGCGGCTTCGGGCCGGCCATGGGGCAACAGGGCGAACTGGGAGATCTTGGCGCTGGTGAACAGCATGGCCGAGGCATTGGGACAGGCCGCGATGCAGGCGCCGCAGCCGATGCAGGCCGCCGCGTCCATGGCCAGGTCAGCGTTTTCCTTGGGCACGGGCACCGAATTGGCTTCCGGCGCCTGGCCGGTGTTCACCGAAATGAAGCCGCCCGCCGCAATGATTTGGTCCAGGGCCCCCCGGTCCACCACCAGGTCTTTGACCACCGGGAAGGCCCGGGCCCGGAAAGGCTCGATGACCAGGGTGTCGCCGTCTTGAAAATGGCGCATATGGAGCTGGCACAGGGTGGTTTCCCGCTCCGGGCCATGGGGCCGGCCGTTAACCACCGAGCCGCACATGCCGCAGATTCCCTCCCGGCAATCATGGTCAAAAGCAACGGGCTCCTTGCCCTCCAGGGTGAGCCGCTCATTCACTATGTCCAGCATTTCCAGAAAGGAGGCGTCCGTGGATATATTTTCGGCCCGGTAGGTTTCCAGGCGGCCCGCTCCAGCCCCCCCGCTCTGCCGCCAGACCTTCAGGGTGAGATTGATCGTCTTGCCGCTCACTTGTAACTCCTCGTAGCTAATTTGACGAATTCAAAGACCAAGGGCTCCTTGTGGAAGATGGGGTCCTTGCCTTCTCCGGCGTATTCCCAGACCGCCACGTGGCACATGTTGACATCGTCCCGAAGGGCCTCATGCTCTTCGGTCTGGAAAGCCTCGTTGAAATGGCAGCCGCAGGATTCCCGGCGGGCCAGGGCATCCAGGATCATGATGTCGGCGAACTCCAGGAAATCCGCCACCCGGCCGGCGTTTTCCAGGCTCTGGTTGAAATCGGTATGGGAACCGGGCACGGTGACGTTCTCCCAAAACTCCGCCCTCAGGTCGGCCACCAGCTTCCGGGCCTGGGTGAGGCCCTCATCGGTGCGGCTCATGCCGCAATATTCCCACATGATCTGGCCCAGCTCCCGGTGAAAGTCCTGCACCGTCCGTTTTCCCTGGATCTTGAGCAGCCGCTCCACCCGGGCGGCGGCCTCCCCTTCCGCTTCCGTAAAAGACGGGTGGCTCTCATTGACCTCGGGAAACTGGGTGCCGGCCAGGTAGCCGCCGATGGTGTAGGGGATGACGAAGTAGCCGTCGGCCAGTCCCTGCATCAGGGCGCTGGCCCCCAGGCGGTTGGCCCCGTGGTCGGAGAAGTTGGCCTCCCCCAGGACGAACAATCCCGGGATGGTGCTCATCAGGTTGTAGTCCACCCACAGACCGCCCATGGTGTAGTGGGAGGCCGGATAGATCATCATGGGCGTCTTATAAGGATCCTGGGCCACGATCTTTTCATACATCTGGAAAAGGTTGCCGTACCGGGCCTCGATCTCCGCCTTGCCCAGGCGCTTGATGGCGTCGGCAAAGTCGAGATAGACCGCCCGGCCGGTGGGCCCCACCCCCTTGCCCTCGTCGCACATGCGTTTGGCGGCCCGGGAGGAGATGTCCCGGGGGGCCAGGTTGCCGAAGCTGGGGTAGAGCCGCTCCAGATAGTAGTCCCGCTCGTCTTCGGGGATCTCTTCCGGAGGCCGCGTATCTCCCGGCTTCTTGGGCACCCAGACCCGGCCGTCGTTGCGCAGGCTTTCGCTCATCAGGGTCAGCTTGGACTGGTAGTCGCCGTGCACCGGGATGCAGGTGGGGTGTATCTGGGTGAAGCAGGGGTTGGCAAAACCGGCCCCCCTCTTGTAGGCGCGAAAGCTCGCGGTCACATTGCAGGCCATGCCGTTGGTGGAGAGAAAAAACACGTTCCCGTACCCGCCGGTGGCCAACACCACCGCGTGGGCCGTGTGGCGTTCCATTTCCCCGGTGATCAGGTTCCTCACCACGATACCCCGGGCCTGGCCGTTTACCAGCACCAGGTCCAACATCTCCCGGCGGGGGAACATCTGGACCCGGCCCGCGGCCACTTGGCGCATCAGCGAGCTGTAGGCTCCCAGCAACAGTTGCTGGCCGGTCTGCCCCCGGGCATAAAAGGTGCGGGACACCTGGGCGCCGCCGAAGGAGCGGTTGGCGAGCAAGCCGCCGTATTCCCGGGCGAAAGGAATCCCCTGGGCCACGCAATGGTCGATGATGAGGTTGCTCACCTGGGCCAGGCGGTAGACGTTGCCTTCCCGGGCCCGGAAGTCCCCCCCTTTGATGGTGTCGTAAAAGAGCCTCCAGATGCTGTCGCCGTCGTTGGGATAGTTCTTGGCCGCGTTGATGCCCCCTTGAGCCGCGATACTATGAGCCCGCCGGGGGCTGTCCTGGATACAGAACGTCTTGACGTTGTACCCCAACTCCGCCAGGGAGGCCGAGGCGGAACCGCCGGCCAGGCCGGTGCCCACCACGATGATGTCATACCTCCGCTTGTTGGCCGGGTTCACCAGTTTCAAGTCGAACCGATGCCGATCCCACTTCGTTTCCAGGGGTCCGGCCGGAATTTGGGCTTCAAGTTGCATCAAAAGACCTCCCTATCTCATGGACAGAATGACGAGGGGCAGCGAGCCGAAGCCAATCGCCACGATCACGGCGAAGACGATGCTCAGCCTTTGGATAAAGGGCATGTACTTGGGATGGTTGGCCCCCACCGTCTGAAAGGCGCTCCAGAGGCCATGCCGGACATGCAAGGCCACGATGACCATGGCAATCAGGTAAATGGCCAGATAACCCTTGTGGGAGAAGACGTCGGCGGCAATCTGAAAGATATTCCGCCGGCTCTGATCCACAATATGGTGGGAAAAGTTGGCCAGGTGCACCCCGATGAAGGCCAGGATCAGGAGGCCGGTATAAGGCATGGTCTGGGAACTGAAGGTGCGGCCGCCGCCGCTCTTGTCCACCTCGTACTTGATGGGGCGGGCGCCGCGGTTCTCGAAAAACAGAAAGACCGCAGTGGTGACATGAACGATTAAGGCTACCGCCATCCCCACTTCGGCCACCACCAGCAGGGTCCCCAGGGCATGGAGGCGCTCGGCGTAGGCCACGAAGGCCGCCTGCCCGCCGTAGATGCTCAAGTTTCCCAGGAGATGGGTGGCCAGAAACAGCAGAAACAGCAACCCGGTTACGGCCATCAACTGCTTTTTGCCCACGGAGGTGCTGAAGGTTCGAAAAACCCAGTTCATCGGTCCTACCTTCTTGTCTATTTTGGGTTTGGCCAGCAGGAAGACCTGAAGTCTTTTAATACCTTATCAGTTTAAGGCCGGAGTGGGAAGACAACAATCTTTGATTTTCCTGTCAAAAAATTTTTTACGGATTCGGCCGCGCCGCAGTTAAACATAACTTTGATACTTCGGCTCATACATCAAAGACTTGATGTAGGCCAAAAGATCATCGGGTTTAGGCCTGGTGGCCAGGTCCCGCTGGTAGGCCACCTCGGCCACCGCCGCGGCAATGGCGGCCGAGACTTCCCGGATCCTGGCAAGCGGCGGAAAAACGCTCCCTTGCGCCAGGTCCTCGGCTGACACTTCCTGGGCCAGGGTTTTGGCCGCCATAAAAAACATCTCATCCACGACGTGACGGGCCCCGGAAGCAATCACCCCCAGCCCCACCCCCGGAAAAATGTAAACATTGTTCCCCTGGGCCGGCACCAGTTTCTTGCCCTTCAGAGCGACGGGCCCGAAGGGGCTGCCGGTGGCCACGATGGCCCGCCCTACGGTCCACTTATAGGCCTCCTCCGCAGTGCATTCGGCCCGTGAGGTGGGGTTGGACAGGGGAAAAACTATGGGCCGCTCATTGACCCTGGCCATGGCTTCCAGGACCGGGCGGGTAAATAATCCCTGCTTCCCGGAAACCCCGATGATGGCCGTAGGCTTCACGGCTTCCACCACGGCCGCCAGGTCATAGATGAACTCGTGGTCATGGACATAGTGGAGTTTACGGCCGCCCAGATCGCCGCGGCTTTTTACCACCAGGCCCTTGGAATCCACAAACCAGACCCTTTGGCGGGCTTCCCCCAAGGATAAGCCCTCAGCCGCCAGGGCGGAGACGAGCAACTCGGCACCGCCCAGCCCGGCCTCGCCGGCCCCCACGAACAGAAATTTCTGGTCCCAAAGCTTGCCCCCTGTCATGCGTAAGGCCGAGTAGATCCCAGCCAGCATCACCGCGGCGGTGCCCTGGATGTCGTCATCGAAAGTGCAGATTCGGTCCTGATACCGCTCCAGCAACCGAAAGGCGTTGACATTGCCGAAATCTTCCAGCTGCACCAGGACCCGGGGAAAGACCTCTTCCACGGCAACTATGAATTCCTCGATGAAGTCATCGTAGGCCGCACCTCTAAGACGCCGTTGCTTAAGCCCGATATACAGGGGATCGTTGAGCAGTTCTTCATTTTCGGTGCCCACATCTAAGGTCACCGGCAGGCTGAGGGAGGGGTGGATGCCGGCACAAGCGGTATAAAGGGCCAGCTTTCCCACCGGGATACCCATGCCGTCGGCGCCCAGGTCTCCCAGGCCTAAAATGCGCTCCCCATCGGTGACTACAATGATGCGAATGTCTGCATAAGGCCAGTTTCGCAGCATCTCCGGCATGCGCCCCCGGTCTTTCGCCGAAATGAAGATGCCCCGGGGCCGGCGGAAGATATGGCCGTATTCCAGGCAGGCCTGACCCACCGTCGGCGTATAGATGATGGGCAGCATCTCTTCAATGTGGTCTATAACCACCCGGTAGAACAGGGTCTTATTGCGGTCCTGGAGCCCGATCATGAAGATGTACTTCTCGATGTCCGTGGGTTTGCGGCGGAAATTCTCCAGCACCCGCAAGACCTGGACCTCCATGGATTGAACCGCCGGCGGGAGCAGCCCCCGGAGACCCAGAATTTCCCGCTCTTCTTCGGTGAACGCGGCGCCTTTATTGAGGGCCGGGTCCCGGAGCAGTGCCGCACCCGTGGAAATTCCCAGCATTCGGGCCAGGATCTTGTCCCTGGCATCGGCAAATCTGCTTTTCTCCAGCACCGCAGCCAGATTTACCAGGTCCAGGAACCTGGACACGGTCTGCTGGTCCATCAGGTCCCGGTTGATGCGGATAACCGTGTCGCCGTCTTCCAGGGTTACCTTGTACATGCCCTTCACCTCTGAAGTATTTTGCCATCGGCCCCAGCTGATTATAATTTTAGCCTACTAAAATAATCTAAGCGTGTTTATATTCAAATCAATGAGAGATTTTTGTGCCGAATCCTCTAAAACTTTGACCTCGTTCCCATGATTCCCATCGACCCGGTCCGGTACCCCAAATTGGTGATCGCCCTGGGAGGCAATGCCCTCATCCGCCCGGAGGAGGCGGGCACCCTGGAAGAACAGCGCCGCCGCATCAGCCAGGCCATGGCCCAGACGGCGGACCTGGTCACTTCCGGCTTCGCCTCGGTCATCACTCATGGCAACGGCCCCATGGTGGGGCACCTGCTGCTCCAGATGGAATGTGCTCGGGACACCGTGCCCCCCATGCCGCTGTTCATGTGCGACGCCGATACCGAAGGAGGCCTGGGCTACCTGATCCAGCAGTGCCTGGTGAACGAACTGCATCGCCGGGGCAAAGAGCGCGGCGTGGTCACGGTGATCACCCAGGTGGTGGTCTCGGCCGGTGATCCGGCCTTTCGGGCCCCGGACAAACCCATCGGCCCCTTTTACCCGGCCGGCGAAGCGGCCCGGCTTCGGACTGAACGGGGCTGGCACCTGGCCCAGGACGCTGCCCGGGGCTGGCGCCGGATGGTGCCCTCGCCCCGGCCCTTGACCATCATTGAGCAGGACATCATCTCCTACCTGCTTAAGGGCGGCATCATCGTCATTGCCGCGGGGGGCGGCGGAGTGCCGGTGGTGCGCCTAACGGGCGGCGATTTGGTGGGAGTGGAGGCGGTCATTGATAAAGACCGGGCCTCCGCGGTGTTGGCCCGGGAAATCGCCGCGGACCTGCTGATCTTTCTCACCGCGGTGGAATACGTCTATCTGGATTATGGGAAACCCCAGCAACGCCCCTTGCCGACCCTTGACGCCGCCGCAGCGCGCCGGCATCTGCAAGAGGGGCACTTTGCCCCCGGCAGCATGGGCCCCAAGATGGAGTCGGCCCTGGATTTCCTGTCCCAAGGCGGCGGGCGGCGGGTGCTCATCACCCAGCCCGAAACCCTGGCCGAGGCCCTGCGGGGCCGCACCGGGACGCATATTTTCCCCTGAGTTTGGACTACTGACTGCTGACCACTGGCCCCTCAAGGAGGTTCCACCCATGGCCTTCGCCCTCCCCACCTATCATCCGCCGGATTTCACCCAAGCGCCCCTCAAAGACGCCCCCCTGGCCCGCTTTGCCCCGGTGCCTGAGCCCGGCGTCGCGCCGGAGCATTACCACGCCACCACCATCTTCCCCGAGTATTTTCTCCTGCAGCAAGGAAAATGGAGCTTGCCGCAGAATTCCCGCATGGACTGCGTGGTGGTTCGGACGCCGGAGGGGTTGCTGCTGGTCAAGGAATTTCATCATCTCCAGGTGGGGGACCAGGTGGCCCTGGGGCGGAGCGAAAGCGGCGAGGAGGGCATCTTCGTTCACATCGGGGCCTTTGCCCCGCCGCCGCCGACCCCCGAAAAATTCGCCTTTCGCATCCGGCTGTCCCGGGAGACCCCCTTCTCCATCGATTACGATGAGCTTTACGACCTCTTGCGCTATGAACGGGAACACGGCTTCATCCTCTGGGTGTTAGGGCCCGCCGCGGTCTTTGACCGGGATTCCCGCGGCGCCCTGGTCTCCCTCATCCGCCAGGGGTACGTCCACGGCCTCCTGGCCGGCAATGCCCTGGCGGTGCACGATCTCGAAGCCGCGCTCTTTGGGACCGCCCTGGGCCAGGAGATTTACGGCAAGCGCCCGGTGCACCTGGGGCATTACCACCACCTGGACGCCTTGAATACGGTGCGCCGGGCCGGTTCCATCGCGGCCGTCATGGAAACCGGGTTGATTAAAGAGGGGGTGATGCACGCCCTCTGGCAGCGGCAGATTCCTTACACCCTGGCCGGCTCCATCCGGGACGACGGCCCCCTGCCCGGGGTGGTCACCGAGATCCTGGAGGCCCAGGACGCCATGCGGGCCCTCACCGCCCGGGCCACCACCGTCATTGCCGTGGCCACCCAACTGCATAGCATTGCCGTGGGCAATTTAACCCCGGTTTACCGGGTCCTGCCGGGGGGCCGGGTCAGGCCGGTCTATTTCTATGTGGTGGATATGAGCGAGTTCGCCGCGGCCAAGCTGGCCGACCGCGGCTCCCTGGCCGCCCGCTCCATCCTGACTAACGCCCAGGACTTTTTGGTGATTGTGGAGCGGGGACTCAGCCGCCGGTGATGTGGCCGGAATTGGGGCTCCCGAATAAATTCTGGGAAACCGGCGCCTCGGCAGCCTGCGGATAACAGAAACTGCGAAGAGAGAGATTGGCTTTAAAGAGGAACGGCATTCAAGATTGACGGGCTCTGGCGGGCCTGTCAAATCAGTAACTTAGGGCGGCTCGACCTAATATTGCACCAGCCTGGCCTCGGGGTGCCAGTGGTTTTTGACCATCAGCAGCCTGGCCTCTCGCCAATAGTCCTTGATTTCCTCCAGGCTTAGAGGCTGAGCCCCATATCCAACTTGTCTAACCTCGTGCAAAATCTCCGATGGGACCTGCAATTCGCCGGGAGGCAGGTCACCGGTCTCCCGGGCCTCCCCCAGAATCACCACCACGGGCTGGCCGTGTCGCCCCGTCATGGTCCAGGTGATGGTGACGGGATAGCTGATGCAGCCGTTTCTGTCCAGTGCCTCGCAATAACCGTCAAATTCCGAAAAAATCGCCTTAACGTCTTTGTGTCTCATCTAGGTCTCCTCAGGGGCCCGTTCTCCCGGCGAAAAACCGGGGGGGAGTCCTGGCCACCTTCCGTTTTGCCCCATCACTTTGCTCCGGCCATTGACAGACCGTGATCTTTCCTGCTCCTTGAGGAGTTCTCGGCAATATTTTTCATCTCTAACATCAACCGGAAAGACCTTAATAAGAAAATCCATCGCATCTGCTGACGCCTGAGAATAGCGGGGATCTGGCATCCGGTTCGGTTTCTGAAAATGAAGGCGGCCCAGAGGCCGCCTTTTGATTACCCGGAAGTCCAGGGACCGGAAGTGGCCAAGGCCCGATTCCGATCGCCCGAACCCCGGTGCTAACGGTAACCGCCGCGGCCGCCGCCAAATCCGCCTCTTTGCTGCGGCTTGGCTTCATTGACTGCCATGGGGCGCCCATCTATATTCCGTCCGTTGAGCATGGAAATGGCCTTCTGGCCGTCCAATTTGGTTTCCATTTCCACAAAACCGAAGCCCCGGGGTTGGCCCGTGTGCCGGTCGGTGATGATCTTGGCCGAGGTCACTTCGCCGGCCTCGGAAAACAGAGTGTTCAGCTGTTCTTCGGTGGTCTCGTAGGACAGATTGCCCACGTACAATTTCATACTCATATCATCTCCTTGTTGGTTTTGCCGGGATGGACTGGCCGGATTTCCGGCAGCAGGCCTGTCCCGTCGGGACCTTTAAGTTCATTCTTCAACCACCTCCGGCAGTTCCTCCGCCGGCGGTGCAGTGGTCTTGCCTTGGCGACGTTTCATTTTTTCGTTGTTCTTCTCTTTGCGGGCCATCTCTTTGGCGCGCTTTTGCCAGCCGTAACGATTCCGGGCCACGTTCTACCTCTCTAAGGGTCAAAGTGCCGGAACTCCGGAGATCCCGAGACCGCCGGAGTTCAGACTATCAGGCTTCGTGGCCTACAGTTTTACCACGTTTTGGGCCTGAGGACCCTTAGGACCCTGGGTTACATCAAACTCCACCTCCTGCTCTTCTGCCAGGGTGCGGAAGCCGTCGCCCTGGATGGCGCTGTGATGCACAAAAACATCCGGACCGTTTTCCCGAGTAATAAAGCCAAAACCCTTGGAGTCGTTAAACCATTTAACCGTACCAGTTTCCTTCATTGTGAAACCTCCTGCAAATACTGCAAAGATATTCCCGCCAAAAAAGCAGGGCGCACAGCAGTCAGGCAAAAAAAAACCGGCCGGGTATTAGCACCCCGTCCGATTCTTGTCCAGGACTTTGTGGCCCTGATTTCAGTCTGACATGCTAAACTTGTTTGTATTTTACGAGAAAATTATTAAATGTCAAGCTAAATAAAATAATTGTCCGCAGGCTCTGGAGGACTCACATTGAGCCCCTATAAATAATCCTGAATAAATAATATAAATAATATCGCTTATTTTAAAATGCGCCCTCCAGGTGACTTAGACGAAAAAATAGAATCCATGCAATATATAAGTTAGACTCTTAAGTAAGAGAGGAAAGGAGTATTCTATGCGTAAGCGCATTATCGGTCATAGACCTCGTGAGTTCGCAGCCGCCGAGTCCGGCTGGCTGGACCTTGACCTCTTGGCCCAGGTCGAAATCACGTCCGAAAATGTCGACTACCCCATTGAATCGGCACTGATTCCGGGTGCGGGTCCGGGTTGGCGGGCCGCAGAGCCAGGGGAGCAGACGATTCGCCTCCTGTTTGATGAGCCGCGGAGCCTCAGGCGGATCCACCTGATGTTCCATGAAGGTGAGCAGGCGCGCACCCAAGAGTTTGTTTTACGGTGGTCACCGGACGGCGGTCAGTCGTACCGGGAGATTTTGCGCCAGCAGTATAACTTCAGTCCGCCGGCGGCGACCCGTGAGGTCGAAGACTACAACCTAGATCTCGACGGTGTAACCGCGCTCGAATTGAAGATTGTTCCGGACATCAGCGGTGGCAGCGCCCGGGCCTCGCTGGCGCAACTGCGACTGGCGTAATTATCTGACTGACTTCGGCCATTGCCCGGGGGGATATCCTAACGCCTGTCTTTCCGTGCTGGACATGAGCGAATTCGCCGCGGTCAGACTCACCAGCCGCGGCTCCCCGGCCGCCCGCCCCATCCTGACCAACGCCCAGGACATCCTGGTGATTACCC
>Ga0315268_10006147_pt1 | contig 12805 bp, 11 predicted proteins | sample C1_top_MG_FD_204535 | JGI IMG/M metagenome (GOLD analysis project Ga0315268, IMG submission 204535) | Sediment microbial communities from Yellowstone Lake, YNP, Wyoming, USA - C1_top | ecosystem: Environmental > Aquatic > Freshwater > Lake > Sediment | place: USA: Wyoming | collected 2017-08-01 | reverse complement strand
GCCCCGGCGCCGCGCGCAGGAGCGCCTCGCGGCCGCGGACGCTCTCGCGAACCACCCCGACCTGCAGGTGCGCCAGGTAGCGCAGCCCGCCGTGGACGAGCTTGCTCGACCAGGCGCTCGTGCCACCCGCGAGGTCGCCCTTCTCGACGAGGGCAGTGCGCAGCCCGGCCTGCGCCGCGCGACGCGCGATCCCCGCTCCCGTGATCCCGCCGCCCACCACGAGGACGTCGAAGGGTGCCTCGGTGAGGCGCGTCCATGCACGATCGCGCCACCCGCCGCCCAGGCGCAGGTGGTCGCGCGAACCGGGGTCGGGGGACGCGGTCATGCGGGCTCGCCCGGGAGGACGTCCGGCGCGGGGCTCGCGTCCGGCAACAGGACGCCCGGGTGCATGATCCCGGCCGGGTCGAAGCGCCGAGCGAGATCGCCGAGGGCCGCCATCCCCAGCTCGCCCTTCTCGGCGACCAGGTATGCCGCGTGGTCGCTGCCGACGCCGTGCTGGTGGCTGATCGTGCCGCCCAGGCGGACGATCGCCTCCGAGGCCGTGGCCTTCAGGCGCTGCCAGCGGGCAAGCGTCGCGTCCGGGTCGTCGGCGAGCCGGAAGACGTACGTGGTGTAGAGGCTGCTTCCGGTCGGGTAGACGTGCGAGAGGTGGGTGAAGGCGTGGACCCGCTCGCCCTCGTCGGCGAGGCCGCGGCGAATCTCCGGGGCGAGGGACGCTGCCATCGCGGGGACTCGATCCCACGCGACCGCCGTCTCGAGCGTGTCGACCGCGTAGCCGGCCTCCCACAGCGTGTTGCGCAGGTAGGGCGTCCGGAAGCGGTTGCGATGCCACTGGCGCCCGAACGTCGACGGCGCCCTGACGGCCCCGAACGGACGAGCGATCGCGAGCACCTCGGCGAAGGTCGCTGCCATCACCCGCCGCCGCCCCACGAGACCCAGCAGGACCATGCACCGGCCCGGGCCGGCGCCCCGCGCGGTGAGATAGCGCCGCAGGACCCCGAGCGTCCGCTCGTGGCCGGCGAGGGCGAGATTCGTCCAGGTCTCCGCAGGCGTCGAGGTGCGCACGAGGGCGAGCGGCAGGCGCGCCCGGGCCAGCGCACGGGTGAACGCGAGCGCCCGGTCCCAGTCGGGCAGGAAGAGCGTCGGGAACGCCTCGACCTCCGGCAGGGGCGCCACGCGCAGCACCGCCTCGGTGACGATCCCCAGCCGGCCCTCGCTGCCCAGGATTGCCTGGCGCAGGTCCGGGCCGGCGGCAGACGCCGGGTGGGGCAGCATCTCCAGGGTCCCGGCCGGCGCCTCGACGGTTCCGCCCGCGAAGAGCGCCTCGATCCGTCCATAGCCGGTCGACTGCTGCCCGGAGCTGCGGGACGCGACCCAGCCGCCCACTGTCGAGAGCTCCCAGCTCTGCGGGTAGTGGCCCAGGGTCAGGTTCCGGGCGCGCAGGGCCGCCTCCACGTCGGGCCCGGCCGTCCCGGCACCGAAGGTGGCGAGCAGGCTCCCGTCGTCGAGCGCGCGCAGCCCTGCCAGGTGGGAGAGCGACACCGTGAGCCACGGCGCACCGTCGGCCGTCGGCGTGACGCCCCCAACCACGCTCGTGCCGCCCCCGTAGGGCACCACGCGGGCTCCCACGGCGGCGGCCCACGCCAGCAGCTCGCGGACCTCGCCCGCGTCGTTCGGGAAGGCAACGCCGTCCGGCACCATGTCCAGGCGCCCGGTCCGGAGCGCCACCCAGTCGGAGAAACTCTGGCCCCGGGCGTGGCGAACGCGAACCTCGCCGTCGTCGACGACGAGCCGGTGGCGCGGGAGCCGACTCGCCGGCACGCCCGCCAGGACACCGGCCAGGGTCGCGTCGCGGGGCGGCGTGGCGGGCCCGACCACCCGCTCGATGGCGGCGGCGCCGCCCGTCGGCAGCTCGTCGGTGATGGACTCGTCGCCCCAGCCGTTCCAGCGTCGCATGCAGAGATGATGCGCCGCCGCGCGACCGCTCGCCGAGAGCCGGTGGCTGCCACGTGCCGGCCGCCCGGGGCCGCGGCCGGACCACGGGCGCCCCGACCGTACCGGACCCACCCGGACCATCGCGTCCTGTGTTCGTGACGGCGCGCGGCGCATCGTGCGGCTGCACGTTCCCCCACCCGCCTCGGAGCACTTGACCACATGCCGCGCCTCACGTCGAAGGTCTTCGTCGACCTCGCCATCTGGATGACCGGCTTCGGCCTGGCCATCGGCCTCGTCTTCCCGCCCTTCTGCCTGCTCCTGGGGCTTCCGGCGGACCACGTCCTGACGCCGCTCTTCTTCGCCAGCACCATCAGTGCTGGCCTCGTCGTCGGCGCCGTCAACTTCGCGCTCGCCCGCCTCGTGGTCGGGCGCCGCCTGCGGCTGCTCGCCGATCGGATGGGGACCGTGGAGGAGCGCCTGGGACAGGCCGTCTTCACCCAGGATTGGAGCGCCTGCGACCCCGAGGCATGCGCCCTGCCGGTCGACTCCGCCGACGAGGTCGGCGCGGCAGCCGGCTCCTTCAACCGCCTCATCCGCACTCTCGCGCGCACCCATGGCGTCGAGCAGGCGATGCGCGACTTCAGCGGCGTCCTCTCCAGCGAGTTCGAGCTGGAGGGCCTCGGCGAGGCCGCGCTCGACGGCCTCCTGCGCCACACCGGCGCCGACGCCGGGATGATCCTCGTCGTCCGCGAGGACGCGGTCGAGCCACTCGCCACGCACGGCCTGCGTACGACCGACGACATCGGCACGAACGACCACGTCCGGCGGGCCCTGCGCACGGGGCGCGTCGAGCGCATGACGGTGGAGGCGCCCGAGGCCGTCATCGATTCGCTGCTCGTCGGCCAGCCGGCCCGCGAGGTCGTCGTGGCCCCCATCGTCTTCAAGAGCGTGGCCCTCGGCGCCATCGTGCTGGCCTCGGCCTCGTCGCTTGATCAGGACGCGCTCCCGCTCATCGAGCAGTTCCGCGCCGACCTCGGGCTCGCCGTGAACAACGCGCTCGCCCATGACCGCCTGGAGCGGCTGGCCGCGGTAGACCCTCTGACGGACGCCTACAACCGGCGGTTCGGCATGGCCCGCCTCCACGAGGAGTACTCCCGCGCCGTTCGGGCGGAGGCCCCGCTCGGCGTCATCATGCTCGACCTCGACCACTTCAAGGCCGTCAACGACGTCTACGGGCATCTCGTGGGCGACCGCGTGCTCCGCGCGGTCGCGCGCGCATGCCGCCGCGTCATCCGCGAGGGCGACGTCCTGGTCCGCTACGGCGGCGAGGAGTTCCTCGTTCTGCTGCCGGGGGCGGGCGTGGACGACGTGAACCAGATCGGCGAACGGATCCGGCGCGCAGTCGCCGAGACCTCCCTGGTGGAGGGCGACCAGCGCGTCGCGGTCACCGTGAGCCTCGGGGGCACCACGTACAGGGACAGCGAGACGAACTCGCCCGAACAGCTCGTGGCCCAGGCCGACTCGGCGCTCTACGAGGCGAAGGCGGCCGGCCGGGACCGGCTGCTGGTCGCATAGGCCGCGCTCCGGGGCTGACAGGCTCCCGCGGCGCGCTGCATACTCGCGGCCAGGAGGTGAACCCATGGGCGACAAGACCCCGAACCGACCGCCGAAGCCGAAGAAGCCGAAGCCGCCGAAGACGCCGTAGTTCGCTCGGCGCGTCAGCCGACGTCAGCCGCCCGCCGTGCGGAGGGCGTCAGCGCTGGTCAGGCCGGGCCGGTCCCCGTGCTCCCCGGCGCGTAGAGCGGCGTGCCGTCCGCGCAGCGCGGGCAGGTCGCCGGACCCGGCTCGAACGTCGGGATCTCCAGCTGCCACAACCCCTGCACCGGGTAGCGTCTTCCCGTGCTCGGCGAGGCCAGCACCGCCGTCCCGCCGGAACGATCCGCCATCACCAGGCAGCCCACGATCACGCCGCCGGCTGCCTCGACGGGCGGGAGCATCGCCAACAGCGAGCCGCCGGTCGTGAGGATGTCGTCGACCAGGAGGACCCGCTCGCCTGGCTCGATCGCGAAGCCACGCCGGAACGCGCGGTGCGTCGACCCGTCCGCGTCGCGCACCTCCTCGGCGAAGATCCCGCGCACGCCGAGCTGGCGGGCCGTCTCGAAGGCGAGGACGATCCCCCCGGTCGTCGGGCCGGCGACGACGTCGACCAGCGACCGCCCGTCCGCCCCGCGCGCCGCGGCGGCCCAGAAGGCGCACAGCTCGCTGGTGACGGCCGGATCCTGGAGCAGCAGGAACTTCTCGAGGTAGCGCTCGCTGTGGCGGCCCGACTTGAGGAGGAAGTGGCCGTCCTTCAAAGCGCCGGCGCGTCTGAAGAGCGCTTCCGTGCGCTCGGCAACGGCCGCGCGGGCGGCGGCATCGACGGCGGGCCGGATCGAGGTCATGCCCGGATTCTACGGGCCGCGTCCCGCGGGTGTCCCCAGTCCCGCACCTACGGCGCCAGGAAGAGCAGGAGCCCGATCCAGAGCACGGTCGCCACGGACTGCACGACCCAGAAGCTGCGGTGGCGCGTCTTGTGGCGCATCCCGAAGAAGACGAGCCACGCCCCGCCAACCCCGCCGGCCAGGCAGAGGATCCAGAGCGTCCGCTCGCGCACGCGACGGGCGCCGCGTGGGGCGGCCAGCTTGTCGTACGCGTAGACCGCGGCCGTGGCGACGTTGATCAGCGCGAGCCAGGCGAGGACGAGCCCGAGCGAGTTCACGACGCGTCTCCCGGCGGCTGCGCCGACGACGCGACGGGCGCGACGGGTGCGGCGGGCGGCGCCGGCGCCCCGGGACCACGGTAGCGCGACGGGTCGAACTCGTTCCGCCGCGCCGGCCGGTGATAGATGCCCGGGTCCGTCGCCACCGCCCGGAGCTCCGGGGCTTCGGCGGGCCGCTCGACGCAGCACCGGTAGCAGGCGATCGTCGTTGGCGGGTTGACGGAGCTGCACGCCGGGCAGGCCCACGGTCCGGCGTCCTCGGCGACCCCCGCCCGGCGCCGGCTCCACCGGGAGACGCCCGGCAGGTAGCGGCGCTCGAGGCGCCGCGAGACCGCCCGGCTCACCACCCAGATCCCGGCGAAGACCAGGACCCCGATCGCCACCGCGAGGGCAATCCACAGGACGCCGACCAGGACGCCGATGACGGCCCCGCCATCCGCCCAGGTCGCGTCGCCCACGGCCGGCCTCGCCCTACGGCCGGTACTCGACGCCCTTCGCCGAGGCGGCGCTCGGCCGCCTTGGGAGCGCCGTCCCGACCAGGGGCCCGTACGAGGCCAGGCCGCGCCGGCCGCATTCGGCCGCCAGCTCGTCCACCAGGCGGACGGGCAGCGTCGGGTCCGCGAAGATCGCCGTCCCGGCCTGGACAGCGACCGCGCCTGCAGCCAGGAAGTCGAGGACGTCGTCGATCCCGGTGACGCCGCCGATGGCGATGATCGGGATCTCCACCGCCTGGGCAACCTCGTAGACGATCCGCAGGGCGACCGGCTTGATCGCCGGCCCCGAGAGCCCGCCGTAGGTGTTGCCCAGGAACGGCCCCGTCCGGTCCGCGCGAAGCGCCATCCCCGAGAGCGTGTTGATGGCCGAGAGCGCGTCCGCGCCGGCGTCGGCGACCGCCCGCGCGATCGGCCGGATGTCGGCCACGTTCGGGGAGAGCTTCACGATGAGGGGCAGCTCGGTCGCCCGGCGGACGGCGCGGGTCACGGCCGCCGCGGCATCCTGGTCGATGGCGAACTGGAGCCCGCCCTTGCCCACGTTCGGGCAGCTGATGTTGAGCTCGACCCCGGCCACACCGGGCACGAGGTCCAGCTTGCGGACGACGCCGACGTAGTCCTCGATCGAGTCCCCGGCGACGTTCACGATGACCGGCACGTCCCAGGTCGCCCAGAGTGGCGCATACCGCTCCAGGACCGCGTCGATCCCCGGGTTCTGGAGGCCGATCGAGTTGAGCATCCCGCCGGGTGTCTCGGTGACCCGCGGGGGCCGATTGCCCGCCCGGGGCCGCAGCGTCGTGCCCTTGCAGCAGATCGCGCCGATGCGCCCGACGTCCACGACGTCGGCGTACTCGACGCCGTACCCGAAGGTCCCCGAGGCGACGAGAATCGGGTTCGCAAGGACCAGGCCGCGACCCAGGTCCACGCTGAGGTCGATGGTCCGCGGGTCGAAGCCGATCGGCGTGGTGGACCGCCCGCCGCCGGGAGCCAGCGGGGCGATCACGGGGCTGCCAAGGGCCACGATCGGCGACGAGCCGGCCCCCGCGGCGCCGGCCCCCGCGGCGCCGGCGCCCCTCGGCCGGGGGCCCTTCGGCTCGACGATGGCGCTCCGGATCGTGCGGACAGTCGGCGTGCGCTTCGACCGGCCCGCCGTCCCGCCTGCGCTCATGCCGCCCGCGCCCCCCGATCCGGGGCCCTTCCCGTGCGTGACGACCCGGCGCTTGGGCTTCATCGCTTGTCGCTTCCGGCGCCGGCGGTCGCGTCCCAGTCGATCTCGTCGCTCGCGAAGACCGGCCCCTCGCGACAGACCCGCTGCGGGCCGTCGACGCCCCAGACGACACAGCCCAGGCAGGCGCCGACCGCGCAGCCCATGTTCTGCTCCATGGCGACCTGGAGGAAGGCCTTTCGGCGCGCCTCCGGGGAGCCCGCTCGCACCGGCTTCCCGCCGCCGCGCTTGCGCCCCAGCGTGGCGACCCCGAGGCGCCCCTTTCGCCCCGCCGCCACCGCCACGAGCGCGCGGAGCATGGGAAGCGGGCCGCAGGCGAAGGCCTGGTCGGCCCAGGCCTCGTACTCCATGACGAGGTCCGTCACGAACCCGTGGTGGCCCACGCTGCCATCGTCGGTCGCCACCACGTACTCGATCTCGTCGGGAAGCAGCGAGCTGGGGTAGACCTCCGATGCATCACGACACCCGTACAGGAGCACCACGTGGCGCCCGTCGCGGAGCGCCTCGTCGGCGAGGAGGCGGACGTCCGCGACGCCCAGGCCGCCCGCGACGAGGAGCAGGTGCCGGCTGCGGCTGTCCACCTGGAACCCCTGGCCCAGCGGTCCGAGCATGTCGAGGTGATCGCCGGGCCGCATCCGGGTCATCTCGGCAGTCCCCCGTCCCACCTCCCGGAAGTGGATCGAGATGGCGCCCGAGGCGGGGTCCGCGGTGTTCACCGTGAAGGGGCGACGCAGGACGAGGCCCGACCAGTCCCCGATCCGGACGTGGACGAACTGGCCCGCCCGGGTGGCGCTCGCGAGGGCCGGCGCGTGGTACTGCTGGAGCCATTGGCCGGGCAGGATCTGGCGGCTCTCGAGGAGCTCGGCGTCGACCAGCTGCATGACGGTGCCCGACCGACGGGTCCGCGGCGCCGTGGGCCGTCGGTTCAGTGGTCCGTGACGGCCTCGTCGTCCGGGGACGCGGCCTCGTCGTCGTCCTCCTCGTCGTCGAGCTCGGGGGCGACGGCCGGGTAGGCCTCGGCGATCGCGTCGGCGACGTCGCCGAAGACGTCGGTCGGGTCGTAGAACTCGACCAGCTCCTCGGCCGTGTTGAGCTTCCGCCACTCGCGCTCGGCGCCCTCGGGGATGACCTCGGCGACGAGGCGGCCGGCGCCCGTGAAGGTGAGCCGCTCGTCGTCGTCGTCGACGACCACGATGTCCCCCAGGTGAACGGCCAGGCCCGAGACCATGGCCTCGAACTGCTCCAGGATCCGGGCCTCGGCGATCTGGCTTCGCTCCTGGAAGGTGAGCGCGATGTCGTACAGGCGATGGGCGGCGGATTCCGCGTCGTTCGCTTCGGCAGGCTGGGTCGCGGCCCAGTCGTCGGCGGCTGCGGCGTAGGCGTCCTCGCCGCGCGGCGTGAGCGTGCCCTCGGGCGAGATCCCGGCCACCATCATGAGATCGTCGGCGGCGGTCGGCTCGGGGTCCATGCCCGCCGCCTCGCGGGAAGCCTCGGCGAACGCCGCGTAGACGTCGGAGGGGTTGTAGAGCTCCACGAGCTCGGCGGCCGATTCGATGACCTCCGTCTCGCTGATCCACTCGCCCGTCTCCTCGTCCTGGTACCGCGTACGGCTGCGGAAGGTGAGGTCGGGAGCGATCGAGAGGTAGTCGGGATCGTCGTCGATGAGGGTCAGGCCACCGATCTCCTCGATCCGGGACCCATTCGCGGCCAGGAAGCGGTCGAGCTGCTTGCCGGCCTGGGCGAGGAAGTCGGAGCGCTCGAGCGCCGCGTCGCGGGCGAGCTCACCGAGAAGGTCGGCGCGGTTCACGTCCATGGCGGGCTGCTCCTTGTTCATCCGGGCGGGTTGGGCGGAACGGGTGGTCGGGCAGGTCGTGGGTCGGGGCGGGGAGTCGGCGGGCCGGCCGCCGTCAGCCGCCGTCCTTGCCGAGGCTCTCGATGCCGAAGTACTTGAGGTCGGGTCCCATGCGCTCGCGCAGGAACATCGCATGGTGCCGTTCGAAGATCCACTCGCCGGCGCGATGCCCGAGGGCCGCCGTCCCGGCGTCGGCCTCGAGCTTGTCGATGGTGGCGTAGTCGGGGAGGTCGAGCAGGATGACGTTGTCGTAGTCCCACCCGTACGCGACGTTGTACCAGCCCAGGAACTTGATCCCGAACTTCTCTTCGTACTCGCCCACCTGGCGCGGGAAGATGGTCCGCATGAAGAACTTGAAGAACGAGTCGCGGCCGCGGCGGACATTGAAGAAGGTCGCGAGGACCGGCACCGGCTGAGTCCCTCCTGCGGCGTGGTGGACGTCGTCACCCGGGCGCCAGCCCGGGCCGGGCCTATTGTCGCACGCCCGCGCCGGGCTCCTCCGGGGACGCTTCGTCGGGTGCAGCGGTGCCCACCACGGCGTCCGGTGCAGCGGCGCCCGCGACCGTATCCGGGTCGGTGTCCGCGTCCTCGGTCCGCGGCGCACCGACTTCGTGACTCTCGGGCGATGATTCGTGCGTCCGCACCGCCGGGGCGGCGTCGTCCCCGCCGGCGGCCTCGATTGGCGGGGTGCCGTCGCCGGCATCCGTGCGTGCAGGAGCTTCGTCACCAGCGCCGATCCCCGCGGCATCGACGTCCGCAACAGGCCCCGCCGCCAAGCCAACGGTGTCCGCCTCTGTCCGAGGCGTCTCGACAACCCCTGCTCCACGAATCATCGACTCAGCGTCATGCGACGGGTCGGCGAGGGCCGGCTCGGGGTCGCCTGCCCCGGCTGGCGGTCCTTCGACGATGCCGTGGTCGCGAATCATCGCCTGTGAGTCATGCGCGCGGTCGCTCTCGACCGGTTCGTCGGTCCCGGCCGCGGTCGCAACGCCGAGCTCGACCGGTGCATCGGTCACGTCGACCGCATCCGCCACCTCCTGCGCATCCTCGAGCTCGCCGACCGTCTTCGTGGGGCTCGCCAGCGGCCGGCGGCGACCCTGCGTGCGCCGATCCGCGGCCACCAGGCGAAGGAGGAAGATCACGGACTGCCCGGTGAGCAGCAGCAACCCGATCACGACGAAGAGGAGGAGAGCCAGGAGCTCGAAGGGCCAGTTCAGCTCCAGGCCGATCGGGATCAGCACGATGAAGAAGCCCAGGACGATCACCTGAAACCAGAAGCAGCCCAGGCCCGGGCCGCGCTCCGGGTCGAGCTCTTCGCCGCGGTAGTCGGGGCGTCGGGGCCGCGTCTCCGCCGACGACACCGCGCGTCCGGGCCCCGCGACCTGGGGCGCGCTCGGCGCCGTGGGCGCGTCGGAAGAGGCCGGGGCGGCGGTCGGGGTCGAAGTCGGGGGCTCGGGCGCAGTCGTGTTCGGGGGCTCGTCCGTCACTGGGGTCCTCGCGATGCCCGTGAGTGATCGCCGGGCGTCCGCGCCACGATACGACGAACCGCCGCGGCGCGACGGCCGAACGCGACCTCGGTGCGCCCGTTGGCAGCCCGCAGGACGGGAACGCGGAGCTCGCGTCACCCGACGGGCGAACGTCCGCGCTACCCTTCCCCGCGATGCCCGAACACGACCCCCTCGCCGCCGCCCGCTGGCACCCCGAGCCAGAGCTGATCGCCTACGGCGACGAAGCGACGGCCCGCGCCGCCCTCGAACGCCTCGGCGAGCAGACGTGGCGCACCGCGCTCGACTATCTCTACGAGCACGGCGTCCGGCGGGGCGTGGCCCCGATCACGTACCCCGGCCTGCGCGCGGACTTCTTCGCCCCCAGCGGCGGCCGTCCTGCCGCGGCCCCGGTCGAACCGGCGCGATCCGGCGAGGTCCTGGCCGAGTTCCGCGAGCGCCTGGCCCCCTATCTCCTCAACGCGTACCACCCCGGCACGTTCAGCTACATCACCCCGACGCCGCTCCCGATGTCGATCGCCGGCGAGGTGCTCGCCCAGTGGGCCAACCAGGGGATCGACGTCTGGGGCTGCGGACCGGCCGGCGCCTTCGTCGAGGAGGAGGTCGTCCGCTGGCTCGGCGACCTCGTCGGCTACGCCCGGGACGCGTCCGACGGGCGACCCGAATCGTTCGGCGTGCTCACCTCGGGCGGGACGATGGCCAACCTCATGGCCCTGCTCGTCGCGCGCGAGGTCCACCTGCCCCGCCGCCTGGAGGTTGCCGCGGCCGGCCTGCCGCCGACCGCCGCGCTTGACCTCGACGCGCTGGCCGCCGCCGGCCTCCGTCCCTACCCGCCGCCGCCGCGCGGATCGGCCCTCGAAGGCTGGCGCGTCTACACCTCCGACCAGACCCACTTCTCGATCGCCAAGGCTCTCGACGTCCTCGGCTTTCCCGGGGAGACCCTCGCCATCGTGCCCGCCGACGAGCGCTTCCGGCTCCGCGGAGCCGCAGTGGAGGAGCGGATCCGGGCCGACCTGGCCGCCGGCCTCCGTCCGCTGGCCATCAGTGCCGTGGCCGGCAGCACGAACACCGGGAGCGTCGACGCCACCGGGGAGCTCGCCGACGTCGCCGCCCGCCACGGCCTCTGGCTGCACGTCGATGCGGCCTACGGCGGCGCGGCACTCCTCTCCCGCCGCGACGCCCCGCGCGTGCCCGACCTCGCTCGGGCGGACTCGATCACCATCGATCCCCACAAGTGGTTCTTCCAGGCCTACGACATCGGCGGGCTCCTCGTCCGCCGCCGCGAAGACCTCGAGCAGACGTTCCACCGGCGGCCCGAGTACTACCGGACGGCCCATCACGAAGAGGACCCGCTCAACTGGTACGAGCTCGCCCTCGAGGGGACCCGGCGCTGGCGCGCGCTCAAGCTCTGGATGAGCTGGAAGCACGTGGGCACGGAAGGATTCGGGAGGCTGGTCGAGGCCAACGACGACCTGGCCGCCCACCTGGCCGAACGGATCGCCGCAGCCGACGACCTGGAGGGAATCCCGGCGGGCCGGCCGGAGCTCTCGACCGTCTGCTTCCGTCACCTGCCCGGCGGCGCGACACGAGCGGCGGCCCTCGATGCGCTCGACCCGGGCGCCCTCGACCGGTATACCGACCGCCTGGCTACGCTCCTCCAGCACTCCGGCGAGGGCTGGCTTTCGACGACCGTCCTGCGCGGCCGCACCTACCTGCGGGCGGGCATCGTCAACTTCCTCAGCTCGCCCGACGCCGCCGACGCGGTCCTGGCTGCGCTCCGCCGCCTCTCGCCCGACGCCGCCCGCGAAGCGGGTCTGCCCGCGCTCGACTGAGCAGCCCTGGCGGCGTCATTGCCCGCGAGCTCGGCGCCCTCCCCCGCGCTACGCCTCTGGATCCCGGTAGGCCAACCGGCCGGCCGCCACCGTGAAGAGCACACGCCCCGGCAGCTCGCGCCCGAGCAGCGGCGTGTTCGTGCCGCGCGAGGCGAGCGCGGACCTGGTGACCGCCCAGCCGGCGCCGGCGTCGAAGACGACGAGGTCTGCCGGGGCGCCTTCGGTCAGTCCGCGCGCACCGCAACGCCCGGACCGGCCACCGAGGATGCGAGCTGGGCCCGCCGTGAGAGCCTCCACGGCCCGTCCGAGCGTCAGCCGCTGCGCACCGACCGCGGCCAGGAGCACGCCCAGCGCCGTCTCGAGGCCGCTGATCCCGTTCGCGGCAAGCCCGAACTCGGCCTCCTTGTCGACCTGGCTGTGCGGCGCATGGTCAGTGGCCACGGCATCGGCGGTGCCGTCCACCAGCGCAGCGAGCGTCGCAGCCGCGTCCTCGGCGGATCGCAGCGGCGGGTTCACCTTGCACGCCGTGTCGTAGGGGTGCGCGATGAGCGCGCGGTCCGCCCAGGGGTCGCGCGCGGAGCCGTCCTCGGCGATCGCCTCCCACGCCCAGCGCCGCGCACCGGCGACCCACTCGTCGGTGAAGCCGAGGTGATGCGGGGTCACGTCGCAGGTCACCGGCAGCCCGGCCGCCTTCGCCCGCCGGACCGCGTCCAGCGCGCCTGCCGTCGAGAGATGCGTCAGGTGGAGCCGAGCGCCCGGGGCGTCGGGCAGGACCGCGTCAAGCACTGCGATTGCCCGCTCGGCGGCGGCAATCTCGCCGGCGACCGGCCAGCCCTTGAGGCCCAGGACAGTGGCGACGTACCCCTCGTTCGCCTCCGCTCCGGCAGTGAGGGTCGAGTCCTCCGCGTGTTCGAACAGCGGAACGCCGAGCATCCCGGCGTAGAGCAGCGCGTTGCGCAGAATGACCGCGCTCTTCACCGGGGAGCCGTCGTCGGAGAAGCCGACGGCGCCCGCGTCGGCCATCTCGCCGAGCGCTGCGAGGCGCTCCCCTCCCCGCCCGACAGTCACCGCCCCGTGGAGGAGCAGCTCCACGGGCGAGCCGGACGCCGCCGCGGCACCACGGACGCGGGCGAAGACACCCGGCTCATCGGCCGCGGGGGTGGTGTTCGGCATGGCGCAGACACTCGTGAAGCCGCCGTGGGCTGCG
>Ga0315268_10006146_pt1 | contig 12806 bp, 7 predicted proteins | sample C1_top_MG_FD_204535 | JGI IMG/M metagenome (GOLD analysis project Ga0315268, IMG submission 204535) | Sediment microbial communities from Yellowstone Lake, YNP, Wyoming, USA - C1_top | ecosystem: Environmental > Aquatic > Freshwater > Lake > Sediment | place: USA: Wyoming | collected 2017-08-01 | reverse complement strand
AAAGCCAGTGCAGGCGCCATGGCGTAGTAGCTCCAATGGTGCAGTCCTTCCGCGACGAGGAACCGCCCCGCCAGCAAGCGCCAGTGTGTGCGGGGAATGAACACCGACAGCACAAGCAGCGCAAGCACCGCCAATTCCAGAACGAATCGCCCCGCGATCAGGAGCCGGCTCGAGCGAATGGCCTGACGCGAGAGCCGCGGCCAAAGATCCACCAGCAGGCACGCGACGCTCAGCGCGGCGGGCAGGAACAAGAGCGCGGTCGCACTGCGCCCGCTGGCCACGCGCAAGTCGCCGCGCACAGCACCGGGCGGCAGGGGGAAGCGATTCCAGAGCAGCGTAAAGTAGAGGGCAAGCCCGCCTGCCGCCAGCACGATCTGATGAATCGCGCTCGTCCAGGCAAAACGGCGCCGATCGTCCGGGACGGCGACTCGGACACGACGCAGCCACAGAGCGGCCAGCGCCAGCATCAGAGCCGGCATCAGGATCATGCCGCCGATGAAGATGGGCATCTCGCGCTCCGGCCGGATCACGTATTGAGATCGCAGCGTCCAATTGGCAACCTGCGCCGGCGAGGGTCGCACCGGTCCCAGGAGCAGCAGGATGTTGAGCAGCAGTTGAATGCCGATCGTGAAGGCGAGAAAGAGGGCTGCTGCCAGACCGAGCCAGTATGCCGTCGCGTCCACGCCCGCCGGCGGCGTCAAGAGCGGCCGGGATGCGCGCGCTTCGGGCAGGGCAGGTTCGACAGAGGGTGACGGCATATGAAAGCGGCAAGGGCCCGCGACCGGGCAAATATAGTTTGCTCCAGGGGTGCGTCAAGCCGAACTCGTTGATCGCTCCGGCGAGCGGTCACGGCCGAGTTTGCGGCGCAACGCGGGTTGCCGCGGCGGCGGGCCGGGTGCTCGTCGCCTGTTTGTTGTAGCGCCAAACGCCAAACCCGGCCACGCCCATGACCCGCTCGTAGGGCCCATCCTGGAGGGTTTGCTGGTAGGCCGCCCAGACATCGTGCGCTGTGGGGTAGAAGTTGCTGGTGTCCCGCAGCAGCACGTATTGCGGACGGCGTTTGAGCAGGTCCGCCTGCGCCCGCTGGAGCATGTCGCGCGTCACCATCGAATAGATCGAATCGGGGTAGCGCGGCCAGGGACATACATCGGCGGCGGCATAAAACACGGTGTCCCAGGGATCGAGCACCGCCACGTCGTTGCCATTCCTGCTGTACTTGCGGATCGTCGCGGGCACCATCCGCATCCACTTGCCCATCAACTCGATCGTTGCCCTCGATGCACCGGTGCCCTCGGGGATCTCCAGGTCTCTGGTCAGGATCTCCACGACGCGCGGCCGACTCGATAACAGCGTCGGCACCGCCGTGAACTCCTGCCGCGTCAGAAGCATCACCGCCGCCGTGATCAGCATCCCGGCGGGCACGGCCGTGAACGCCAGGCGCGTCCGCACCGCGTCGCGAAGTTGCTGCAGCAGCCCCACGACGACGATGGCGAACGGCACGCTCACGGTGTAGAGAATTCCGGTCCCTGATTTTCCGATGAAACTCAGCAGCGAGACCATGCCGTAACACGCGACCAGCGCAAGCAACGTGCGCTGGGCCGACTCCCGGCGATTCAGCACGTGGATGCCCTTGATCGCGATAGCGATGAAGTAGACGATGAGAAACACGACGAACAGTTCGATGCCGACCTCGTCCACGCTCGCCATGGGGTTCATTCCCAGGCCGCCGACACCATAGGCTCGAATGGGTTCGAGCCACCCGTACCAGAAGGTCGGGCCCGGAAACCGCCCGCGATTGGCGACCCATCCGAAGGCGAACAACACGGCAAACGCCGCGCCGAGGGCAAGGCCCAGGGTCGCGCCTGCGCGGCGGATTCCCGACCGCAGTGCCACGAATAATCCGTAAATGCCCAATGTGACCAGCAGGTAGATGCCGGTGTCAGTCCCGAAGCACAGGCCCGCGCCGCACATCGCGCCCGCGAGCATCAGCCACGCACGGCCGCCGCGCCTTTCGTGCAGCACGAGCGCCGCTAGAAACCACACGTCGGCGGGGTGGCGTATGACCGTGAGCGATGGAAACCGCCAGAGCGTCTCATACGCCAGCCAGGGGTACATCCTCAGCATGACCGCCAGCAGCGCGGCGATGCCCGCCCAAACCACGTCGCGAAAGAGCAGTCGCGCCAGCAGGTAGAACCCCAGTACATAGACGCAGCTATACACGATCCCCATGCCGATCAGGCTGGAATATGTCAGGGGTCGGCTGTGAAAGGCTGCGTAGAGCAGCGGCCAGCCGAAACCATACTGCGAGTAGAAGTCGGTGAAGAACGCCTTGCCATGCGCGAACGAAAGCGCTGGCGCCATCGCGTAGTAACTCCAGTGATGCAGCGCCTCGGACACGAGGAACCACCCCGCCAGCGGCTTCCAGCGGCCGGGCGGTATGAACACCGACAGCACCAGCAGGGCAGGGAGAGCCAGTTCCAGAACAATGCGCGCCGCCACGATGGTCCGGCTTCGATGCGCGCTCTGGCGCCGGAAACGCGGCGACAGATCCGCCAGCGCACACGCGATGCTCAGCACCGCCGGCAGGAACAGAAGCGCAGTCGCATACCGCCCGATGGCCACGCGCATCGGGCCGCGCGGGTCGACGGGCAGCGCAGGGAATCGGTTCCAAAGCAGGGTGAAGTAGAGGGCCAGCCCGCCAACAGCCAGGAAGGTCTGATGGATCGCCGCTGTCCAGGCAAAACGGCGCCGCTCTTCGTGCGCGGTGCGTCGAAGCCGTCGAATCCACAGTGCCGCGAAGGCGAGCATCAGCCCCAGAATGATCACGCTCCCGGCGACGAAGATCGGCATCTCGCGTTCCGGCCGGATCAGAACCTGCCCGTGCGCAGTCCACTTCGCTGCCATCGCCGGTGTTATTTGCACCGGTCCCAGGAGCATCAGGACGTTGAGCAGGAGTTGGATGCCGACGGCCAATCCGAGAGAGAGGGCCCCCGTCAGGCCAAGCCAATACGCCGTCGTCTCCACCCCGCCCGGCGGCGTCAAGACCGGACGGGAAGCGCGCGCTTCGGGCACGGGAGGTTCGACGGAGGGTAACGTCATAATGGAGGCGGCAAGTGCCCGCGACGGGGCAAATATAGTTTGCGACAGGGGTGCGTCAAGCGAGACTCATCGCGCCCCCATCGCGGGGATGTCGGTGTGGCTTGCCGCCGCGACGCCGGCCACGATAATGCGATCCCTCAGCGGAGAAATGATGCGGGATTTCGGGAATTGGCTGGCGGTCAGCTCAGTTGCGGCCACGCAGGTGCGCCTGCTCATCGGGACGGGCGCGGCGCTGGTGGTCTTTTCGGTTCTCCAGAGGTTCCGCAGGGTGCGACAGGCGCAGTACGGGATCGTGCTTCTGGGCGTGCTCGCGGCCGCAAGCGGCTACGCCGCTCTTCTGAGCTTCACGACCTTCCGGGACTGGGACGACGAAGGTTTCATGATGGTGCAGATCCGACACATGCTGGATGGCTTTCGCGTGTATGACGATGTCGGAAGCTGGTTTGGGCCGGCGTATTACGGTCTGCATTGGGTCCTTCATCGCCTGCTGCATGTGCCTCTGACGAACGACGCGATGCGGTTCGTGAGCATCACCCTCTGGATCAGCGCAGCGGGCGTGCTGGCGTACGTCGTCTATGGAATTCACGCCGATCGGGACTGGGCGCCTGGACTGGCCGCGCTGGTTTTGGGCGCGCTGGTGCTGTACCTGTCCTGGCTCGCCAATGAGCCCGGGCATCCGCAGGGGCTGTGCCTTTTCCTGGTGGCGGGAGGAGCGTTGGCGGCTTGTTTCTCGGCGAGCGGGACGGGCCGCGCCGCAATGCTCGCGCTGGGAGTGATCGGAGGCACGCTGCTGTTAACGAAGCTGAACGTGGGCGTGTTCTTTCTGGCGGCGGCTGCGCTGGCCCTGACGGCGGGCATGCCTCGGGGCATCGCATCGGCCACCTTGCGCTATGCCACGCTGGCCGGAGCCTTGTTGTTGCCGGTGATGGTGTTGCGCCCGTCGCTGCACGACGGCTGGGCACGGCAGTTTGGCATTTCCTGTCTGGTGAGCGTGATGCTGTGCTGGCTGGCGGCGATGCGAAAGCGAGAAGGGCCCGCCACGGATTGGAGCGCCATTGTCCGTTTCGCCGCCGGAGCCTTTGCGGCTGGGGCTGTCTTGCTCGGGGTTGCGCTGGCTGGCGGCAACAGCATTGCGGCGATTGTTCGTAGTCTGGTGATCAAGCCCACGAGCATTGCCGGCGCATTCGGGTCGCCGATCGCGGTATCGAGAGGCGAAGTGCATTGGCTGATCGCGGGGGCGGCCTGTTGCGCCCTGTGGCTGGGCGGTCGCGGCGGCCTTCGGAAGCTCATGGAAGGCGCGGCGATACCGGCGATCAAGCTGGTCCTCGCGGCCGCCGTGCTGGGGCAAATCCTGTTGTTGAACTTCCTGCCGGGAATGGTTGGAGGCTGGCCGAGTGGCTTTGCGGCCGGTTTTTTGTGGCTCACGCTGGTGGCGCCCGCGGGTCGAGAGCCGAATGCGGGGGAAGCCTTCCTGCGGCGGCTGGTGACATTTGTGGGCGCGCTGCAGGTGCTGCAAATGTACCCCGTGCCCGGAACACAGTGCTACGTGGGCACGGCGCTATTCCCGGTGATGGCGATGGTCTGGCTGGGGGATGCAATCGTTGCCGCGGAGGCTGTTGTTCCTAAGGGCAGAGCGCGTCGATGGAGCTTTTGCGCGCTGGCGTGGGTGTTGGGACTCTGGGCTTTCGTCGCGACCGCAGCGCCGCTTGCCCCCTTGCGCGACTACTACCAGCGGCTGGAGAGTCCCGGGTTTCGAGGATGCCGGCTGACGAAGATGACTCCGACCCAGGCGTCCATCTATCGGTCGCTGGCCGACACCCTGCGCAAGTCCGGCGACACGTTCGTGTGCAACACGGGGCTCAACAGCCTCTATTTCTGGGCCGAATGCCGCCCCGCAAGTCCGCTGGCCATCTGCGAAACGCTCGAGGTATTCGATGCGGGCGAGCAGGCCCGGCTGTTATCAACGAATCGGGCGCTTCCAAAGCTGATCTTCATACGCCGCCCGTGGATTCTGCATGCGCCCAACTGCGAAATCCCTCTGCTTAAATTTCTCGAGAGTGACTTTAGGCCGATCGGCCAGATCCCGGCGGGAAACCGCGTGTACGCTCATCACTGCGTGCTGGAGATTCGATCCGATCGCAGAGATCTTCGCCTGCGCAGTTGTGTCCGGGCGCCGGCGAAAGCAGAGAACAGAGAGCTGGTTGAACTTGAGTTTCCGTGGCGTGGCGAGGCCAAGCCGATGAAGATGCAGTTTCAGCTCGTGCAGGTCTCACTGCCGCCTGCTCTGGGCAGAGGCCGGATCACGCACATTGAGTTTGTGGACCTCGCGTTGCTGGGTGTGCTGGCCAAGACCCGGGACTCGCTGCCGCACAAGCAGCTCATGGTGCTGGACGCTCAGCGCCGCGTGATCATGGGAGGCAGTGCGCGCGGGCCGGTGGATCCGCGCGGCGAGCTGGAGGCGCTTTGGCTGGCCATTCCATCGCGGCTCGATTTCGCCGAACTGGCCATCCCCGCGGTGCGGCTGTATCGCGGCAGCCGGCGATTGGCCACGCTGCCGCTTGCATTCGTAGAGCGATAGGTATTCCGGACGTTCGCATGGCATCTGAAGAATCCGCACAGCCTGGAGCGTCCGTTGCGCTTTCGCCCGCGCCCGCTCGGGAACGGGGACAGGCAGCGCAACGAGCTTTGCACTGGTTCATCCTGGCGGGAGTCATTGCTGTCGGCCTGGCATATGCGTGGCTGACGCTCTTCTCGACGTTTCGCGACTGGGATGACGAAGGCTACATGATCGTCCTGACCAGGCGCATGCTGGATGGGCATCGCCTTTACGACTGGGCGGGGAGCATGTACGGCCCGACCTGGTTTCTCTGCCAGTGGATTGCCTGCAAAGTGCTGCGTGTTCCGCTGGGAAATGACATCGCGAGGATGGTCACGCTGGCGGGATGGGGTGCTGTTGCGATGGCGCTGGCGTGGGCGGTCTACAGGGGATGCGGGCGATCAACCCTGGCCCGCGGGCTCTCGGCGATGTGCGCGGCGGCGGTGTTTCTGCACCTGCCGTGGCTGGCCAACGAACCGGGGCACCCGCAGATTTTGTGCGTGCTGCTTGTGGCAATCGCGGCGCTCGCCGCGAGTATGATCCGGCCTCTGCCGAGCCGCGGCTTGCCCGCAGTCCTGGGGCTGCTGGGCGGGGCAATGCTGCTGACCAAGATCAATGTCGGCGTGTACTTCATCGCGGCGGTCGCGGTGGCAATGAGCCTGCAACTCCCATCGGGTCGGACTTGGACGATTCTGTGTTGCGGGCTTGCGCTGGCGGCCGGAGTCTTGCCTGTTCTGACCATGCGCTCAGCGTTGGGCGAGGCATCGTCGAGCCAGTTCTGCATCGAGATCACGTTGAGCTTTGCGCTGTGCTGGCTCGTTGCATGGCGGCGGCCGCGGCAGTCGGCGATGCGAGGGAGCGCTTTTCTCTGGTTCGGCGCGGGCGTTCTGGTCGCTGGGACAGTGTCGATGCTCTTTGCCCTGCTTCAGGGCAACAGCCTCGCGGGAATGGCCAACAGCCTGCTGTTGCGGCCGATGCGTTTCTCGCAAGGTCTTGGCCTGCAGGCGCCGGTTTCACGAGGCGCGATCGCGTGGAGCATCGGCGGAGCGCTCGGGGCCGCTGTCTGCCTGGGGCTTCGCCGGTTCTCCTGGGTGACGAACTCGCTTGCCACTGCGCTCAAAGCCGTGCTGGCCGCCGGTATCCTGCTGAAAATCGGGGCAGTATTCGACGTGCCCGGATCGTCAGGCGGCTGGCCCTTCGAGTTTGCCTCCGCGTTCTTCTGGCTCACGCTGTTGATTCCATCTCACCGGCAGCCTGCCCCGGCGGAGGCGTTCTTTCGGACAATGGTTGCATTTGTGGGTTGCCTGCAGGTCCTCCAGATCTACCCGGTGCCCGGGACGCAGATGTACGTCGGCACGGCGCTGATCCCCCTCATGGCCATCATCTGGCTGGGGGATGCGATCGAGACTGTGGCGCATCGGATTTCGTGGCCGGGTCGGCTCGGGCTTGTGCAGCACGTGCCCGGCCTGATCGCCCTCGCGGCGATGATCCAGCCTGTGCGGTTCGTTTACCGGCAATACTGCGAAGGCCAGGCGATGGGGCTGCCGGGGTGCCGCTGGGTGCGCCTGCCGGAGCAGCAGGCGGCGCTGCATCGCTGCCTCGCCGAGACGGTCCGCGGCGATGGCGGCACGTTCTTCTGCAACACCGGCCTGAACAGCCTCTACGGCTGGGCCAAGTGCCGCCCGGCCAGCCGGATCGTGATCGGCAGCTCGCTGGAGCTTTTCGACCCAGCCGAGCAGGACGAATTGCTGGCGGCCAACCGCAGGACTCCGCGGCTGCTGTTCATTCGCCGGCCGTGGTTTCTTGGCGCGCCGCGACGTGAGCTTCCGATTCTGCGCTATCTCGACGAAGAGTTCGTCAAGATCGGATCGGTGGGCGACTGCATCATCGAGACCAGCAGAGACCGCGCGGGGGCGGTCAAGCTGCGCGGCTGCGTTTGGCGCGTCGAGCAGGAAAAGCCGCTTGTGCTGAAGGTCGCCCTGGAAGAATCCGGGCCGCGAGTCTATCTGCCATGTCAGGTCCTGCAGCTTTCGTTGCCTGCATCGCTTGCGCGACGCGAACTCACCCGGGTGGATGTGGTGGACCTTGCCAGCGGCACATGCCGGGCCACCACCGGCTCGAGACGAACGGAATCGCCGGCAATCCTGCTGGATGCTCGCGGGCGGATGCTCTCGCCTTCGGAGCACAAGCCGCTGCGCATCCCGGCGGATGGGGAGGCCTGGCAACTGGCCGTGCCGGTCTTCCTCGACCTGGCGCAGTTCATCAAGCCCGGGCTGCGGATCTACGCCGGCAACCGCCGCCTGACCACGCTGCTTGTCGCAACCTGTGCGGCAGGGCAACGCAAGTTGGAAACTGGGCCTCGTTGACGCCCGCACGGTTGATCGCTATCGTGCGCCGGCTGCTGTCTTTCGGGAGCCTGAATGGGAAAGATGACACCCCGACGTGACGTCTGCGTCGTAGGCGGGTGCGGCCACATCGGTCTGCCCCTGGCGCTGACATTCGCGGATTGCGGTCTGCGGACCGTCATATGCGATGTCAACGAGCGCGCCGTGCGCGCGATCCGCGAGGGCAAGATGCCCTTCGCCGAGGAAGGCGCGGCCGAGCTGCTCGAGCGCGTCTTGGCCGGCGGAATGCTCGAAATCGAGAGCACGCCCGAGAAGCTCGCCGACTGCCGCTACGTGGTGATGGTCATCGGAACGCCGGTGGACGAGCACCTGAATCCGGATTTCATGGCCATGCAGCGCGCGATCGACGGCTGCGCCGATTACCTGCGCGACGGCCAGGTGCTGATCCTGCGCAGCACGATCTTCCCGGGGATCACCCATCACATTCAGCGATATCTCAAGAACAAAGGGCTGGACATTCGCGTGGCCTTCTGCCCGGAGCGCGTCGCTCAGGGCTACAGCCTGCGCGAGTTCCGCGAGCTGCCGCAGATCATCAGCGCATTCGACGCCGGGACGCTCAGAGAGGTGCGCGAGCTGTTCGGGCGCTTCGCAAGCGAGTTTGTCGAGATGACGCCGATGGAGGCCGAGCTGTGCAAGCTGATGACCAACGCGTGGCGATACCTCCAGTTCGCTGCGGTCAACCAGTTCTACATGATCGCCACGCAGAACGGGCTTGATTTCCAGCGCATCCTGCACGGCTGCCGCTACAAGTATCCGCGAATGGCCGGCATGCCCGGGCCGGGGTTTGCCGCCGGGCCGTGCCTGGTGAAAGACACGATGCAACTGGCCGCGTTCAGCCAGAACCATTTCGTGCTCGGGCACGCGGCGATGCTGATCAACGAGGGCCTGCCGTCGCACCTGGTGGAGATGGCCAGGCGCGAGGTGGACCTGCCGAATTGCACCGTCGGAATCCTGGGCATGTCGTTCAAGGCCGAGAGCGACGATCCGCGCGACTCGCTGGCCTTCAAGCTGCGGAAACTGCTGCTGCTTCAGGCCAAGCGCGTGCTCTGCACCGATCCGTATGTGCGCGACGAGCGGCTCTCGCCGCTGGACAACGTCCTGGCCGTTTCCGACGTGTTCTTCGTGGCCACGCCGCACAAGGCTTATCGCGAACTGGAGCTACCGGCCGGGAAGAAGATCTTTGACGTTTGGGGCTGCATGAAGGGAAGGAACTAGGGCATGGTTGTGCTCGTCACCGGCTCGGCCGGTTTCATCGCGGGATACCTGGTGCAGGAATTGCTCGACCAGGGCCATCGCGTCATCGGGGTCGACAATTTCTCGAAATATGGACGGGTGGCCAGAAGCTACCAGGACCATCCGAATTACCGGTTCGTCGAGGGCAATGCGAAAAATGCCGAGCTGCTCACGACGCTCGCGACGGAGGCAGACTATTTCGTCGCCTGCGCCGCGATGATCGGCGGAATCAGCTATTTCCACGCGTATGCGTACGACCTGCTGGCCGAAAATGAGCGGATTCTGGCGGCCAGCTTCGACGCAGCGATCAACGCGTTCCGCAGGGGCCGGCTGAAGCGCATGTGTGTGCTCTCCAGCAGCATGGTTTTCGAGAACGCGACGGTCTTCCCGACCCCGGAAGGCCACGAGCGGCAGTGCCCGCCGCCCTCGAGCACCTACGGTTTTCAGAAGCTCGCCAGCGAGTATTTCGCCAAGGGTGCCTGGGAGCAATACAAGCTGCCGTACACGATCTGCCGGCCGTTCAACTGCGTGGGCGTCGGCGAGCGCCGCGCGCTGGGCGACAAGGACATCCCCAGCGGCAACACCACGCTGGCCATGAGCCACGTCGTGCCCGACCTGGTGCAAAAGGCGCTCAAGGGCCAGGACCCGCTGCGCATTCTCGGCAGCGGCAACCAGGTGCGCTGCTACACGTATGGCGGCGACCTGGCGCGCGGCGTCGCAACGGCTCTCTTTCATCCCGCCGCCGAGAACGAGGATTTCAACCTGTCCACGGCGAAATCGACGACGGTGCTGGAGCTGGCGAAGCTGATCTGGGAAAAGGTGCACGGCGGCCGCAAGCCTTTCCGCTACGTTTCCGATCCGCCGTATCCGTACGACGTGCAGACGCGAGTGCCGGACGTGAGCAAAGCCAAGCGGCTGCTGGGCTTCGAGGCGACGACCACGCTGTCGGCGATGCTTGACGAGGTGATCCCCTGGGTGCGCGACGCGATCGCGCAGGGGACGATCTGAACAGCCCCGGGAATGACCATGCCCGCCGTTGATGACGTGCAGCGAATCTACCGCCACCGCTTCCCGGAAAGCGACAGGCCTGCCAAGGCGCGCATCTGGCGCGTGCTCGTCGAGAGTTTTTTCCAGCGATTCATCGGCCCGAGCGACACCGTGCTCGACCTGGGCTGCGGCTACGGCGAATTTCTCAACCACGTGCGTTGCGGGCGGCGCATCGGCGTGGACCTGAACCCCGACAGCGCAGCCGCCCTTAACGAGGGAATCGAATTTCACCTGGGGGGCATCGGCTCGCTTGAATTCCTGGCCGACAACTCGGTCGACGTGGGCTTCACCAGCAACGTGCTTGAACACCTTCCCTCCAAGACGGACGTCGAGCGGGCAATGCGCGAAGCCCGCCGTGTGCTGAAGACCGGCGGCAGACTGATCGCCATGGGCCCGAACCTGCGCTTTCTGCCCGGTAAATACTGGGATTTCTGGGACCATCACGTGCCGCTCACCGACCGGTCGATGGTCGAACTTCTTGAGAACCTCGACCTGGCCGTCATCCGCTGCCATCCGAAGTTCCTGCCGTACACCACGCGATCGGCCATGCCGCAATGGCCGGGACTCGTGAGATGGTATCTGCGTCTGCCGCCACTGTGGCACATCTTCGGGCGGCAGTTTCTGATCGTCGCCGAGAAGCCGCCGAGGAGCGCCTGATGCCCAACGGACTGTCCGATCGCGCGGCCCCGGAGCGGCTTATCAGCATCGTCCTGCCCGTGTACAACGAGGCCGACAACATCGTCCCCTGCCTGCGCGGGCTGCGGGCGGCATTGAACGCGCTGCCGCACGAAATCCTCGTGTGCTACGACTTCGAAGGCGACAGCACCCTCCCGGCGATTAGCCGTATGAGCGACTGCCCGCCCAGCGTCAGGCTGGTGAAGAACGACCTGGGGCGCGGGGTCGCCTTCGCGCTGCGAGCGGGCTTTACGGCGGCGCGCGGCGATGTGGTGGTCACCACCATGGCCGACCTGTCCGATCCGCCTGAGGCGATCGTGCGCATGGCCGAGAAGATTCGTAGCGGCGCGCACGTGGTCAGCGGCTCGCGATACATGCGAGGTGGCTCACAGAGCGGCGGCCCGGTCTTCAAGTCGCTTCTTTCGCGGCTGGCGGGACTGTCGCTGCACCGGATCGCCGGCGTGGGCACGCACGATGCGACGACGAATTTCCGCGCGTATAGCGCCCAGTTTCTGCGCAGCGTACAGGTCGAGAGCCAGATGGGTTTTGAGGTGGCGCTGGAGCTGACGGTCAAGGCGCACCTGGGCGGCTGGAAAGTGGACGAGGTGCCCAGCTCCTGGCGGGATCGCAAAGCCGGGCGCAGCAACTTCAAGCTGTGGAAATGGCTGCCCAGGTATCTGCACTGGTACCGGCTCGCGTTTGCGGCAACCCGCGGCCATGGCGCGCTCGTGCCACGCAGCGGGTAGCGGGCGACCGGACAGCAAGCTCCCAGCCGGCGACGAGCGGCTTAGACGGCGGCTGAAGCCGCCCCTACCGGCGGTCCGGCGCCTATATGCGATGACCCTGCCGCGGGGCGGCGAAGCACGCGACTGGAAATGACAAGCGGCGGCGGATGAAGTAACGTGCCGCTGTTGGAGCGTGGCATGGGCATGTTGCATGCGATCAGGAGACAATCGTCAACAGCCTGGGTGCTTATCTCGCTGGCGGGACTGACGCTGTTGGTCTTCGCGCAGGTGCTGGCACAGGGGCAGCACGTGGTCATCGGCGAGATGAACCACGACATGCCGATGTACTTCTACTGGATGCGCCAGTGGGGCTTCGGTCAGCTCGCCCATGGCAGATTGCCGCTCTGGAACCCGCACGTGTTCTGCGGGATGCCCTTTTTCGGGACGACGCTCTCGGCGCTGCTGTATCCGCCCAACTGGCTGTTTCTGATCCTGCCGACGGCGATGGCGATGAACTGGCTGTTTGCGCTGCACGTGTTCCTCGCCGGCGCATTCGCCTACGCCTGGTGCCGGGTGCGCGGCATCAGTCAGCTTGGCGGGCTGGTCGGCGGCGTGATCTGCATGTTCTGCGGGGCGCACTTTTTCAAGGTCGGCGCGGGGTGGCCCAACCTGACGTGCGCGATCACGTGGGTGCCGCTGATTCTGCTGAGCATCGATCTGCTGTTCAAGACCGGACGGCTTTCGTGGGGCCTGCCGGGGGCGCTGGGGACGGCGATGCAGGTCCTCTGCGGCGGCTCGCAATACGCGTACATGACAGCGCTGGTGGTGGCGATCTATGTTCCGCTGAACCTGATCTTCGATCGGCGAAACTGGCGCGGCGTTATTGCCGGCACGGCGCTGATGTATGTGGTGGCCGCGGGATTGAGCGCGATGCAGATCGTGGCGGCGGCGGACCTGGCGGGCGAGAGCGTGCGATCGGGCGGGATGGCGGTTGAGGATGCGATGGTGGGCATGTTTCAGCCGGCT
>Ga0315268_10006145_pt1 | contig 12807 bp, 10 predicted proteins | sample C1_top_MG_FD_204535 | JGI IMG/M metagenome (GOLD analysis project Ga0315268, IMG submission 204535) | Sediment microbial communities from Yellowstone Lake, YNP, Wyoming, USA - C1_top | ecosystem: Environmental > Aquatic > Freshwater > Lake > Sediment | place: USA: Wyoming | collected 2017-08-01 | reverse complement strand
ACAAGATGGTAGATACCTGCGCTGCCGAGTTCGATGCTGCCACTCCCTACTTCTACAGCACCTATGAGTCTGAGAACGAGGCTATTCCCAGCCCCGTGAAGAAGGCAGTAGTTATCGGCAGCGGGCCCATCCGCATTGCCCAGGGCATTGAGTTTGACTACTGCTCGGTGCACTCCGCCTGGGCGCTGCAGCAGGCAGGCTACCAGAGTATCATGGTTAACTCAAATCCGGAGACCGTTTCGACGGATTTCGATACCTCAGACAGGCTCTATTTTGAGGCTCTTGACCAGGAAAGCCTGCGCGACATACTGGAAAACGAGGGGGTCGAATACGAAAAAGGGTCAGAAGCATGTAACACATGTTATGAGAAGTTTAGCTGTTTCACAAAGAACGAAAAGCTGTGTGAGGGTGGCATCTATCCTCCTTCCATTGCGCAGTTCGGCGGGCAGACGGCCATCAACCTGGCTGAGCCGTTATCGCGGGCGGGCATGCCCCTCATCGGTTCCAGCTCGGAGACCATAGACCTGGCTGAAGACAGAGGCCGCTTCGAGGCTTTTCTTTCTAACCTGGGTATCCCACAGGCGCCGGGCTCCGCCGTTACCAATATCGATGATGCTCTGAAGGTAGCCGAGCTCATCGGCTATCCGGTGCTGGTGCGACCTTCCTATGTGCTGGGCGGGCGGGCCATGGAGATTGTGCACGATGCCAGCGAGCTGGTGCGTTATATGAAGGCGGCTACGGAACTGGATACGGGACACCCTATCCTGATAGACAAATACCTGCTGGGCAAGGAATGCGAGGTTGACGCCGTGGCCGACGGCGAGACGGTCTTCATCCCTGGCATTATGGAGCACATTGAGCGTGCCGGCGTACACTCGGGCGACAGCATGGCGGTCTATCCCGGCCTCAGGCTGAGCCAGGTGGAGATAGCCACTATCGTGGATTACTCCATACGCATGGGGCTGGGGCTGGGCATCAAGGGATTGATGAACGTGCAGTTTGTGGTGGTGCGGGACGGCGCTGCCAATTCCTCCAAGGTTTACGTGCTGGAACTGAATCCTCGCGCCAGCCGCACCATCCCCTTTATCTCCAAGGTTACCGGCGTGCCAATGGTGGATGTGGCCACCAAGGTCATGCTGGGCCAGAGCCTCAAGGAACAGGGATATGCCTCCGGGTTGCTGCCTGACAGGAATCTGGTGGCTGTCAAGGCACCGGTGTTTTCCATGTCCAAGCTGACCGGTGTGGATACCTACCTCGGCCCCGAGATGAAATCCACCGGCGAAGTGATGGGCATCGACCACAGCTTCGATGCCGCCTTGGGCAAGGCGCTGCTGGCCGCTGGCATGATGTTGCCCCAGCAAGGGACGCTACTCTTAAGCATCGCCGACAGGGATAAGGCGGAGGCGCTGCCGATTATCCGCGCATTCTACGGTGCGGGTTATCGCTTCTATGCTACCGAAGGCACAGCCGCTATGATAGAGGCTGCGGGGATGCCGGTGAAGATCATCACCAAGACGCTGTCGGAAGGCCATCCCAATGTGGTGGATAGTATCCGCGATGGCACGGTGGACGGCGTGGTGAATACGGTGACCGGCGGGCGTATCTCGCTGCGTGACGGCTTTGAAATCCGCCGCGCCGCGGTGGAAAAGCGCGTTCCCTGTTTTACTTCACTGGATACCGCCGCGGCATTAGTTGATGTGCTGAGCGATGGTCTCCAGACATTCAGCGTCAAGCCCCTGTCTGAATACAGGGAAGAGGAGAATCTGTAAAGACAGGTTATAGGAATGAGTTTTACCCATTGTTGAGGGTGATGTGACGATGGAGCAGCAGAGAAAGACGACCCCAAAGCAGGTTCTGGCACGCATTGTCTTCAACGAGCAGGTTATGCCCGGTGTATATCTGCTGTGGATTGAGGCGCCCGGCATTGCCAGAGATGCGCAGCCTGGGCAATTCGTAATGCTCAAATGTAGAGGGGGGGCATTCCTGCGCCGGCCTCTGAGCATTCATAAGGTGGATGAAGACGGGAAGCGGGTGGCTTTCCTCTTTGCTGTTGTCGGGAAGGGTACAGACTGGCTAGCTCGACAGAAAGCGGGTGAGGAAATCGACCTGCTGGGCCCGCTGGGCAATGGTTTCGATGTATTGGCAGCCACCAGAGAAATCTTGCTGGTGGCTGGCGGCCTGGGCCTGGCCCCGCTTGTGTTTCTGGCGGAATGGGCAAAGAAACGCGGCTTGAGCGTCAATCTGGCCTATGGCACGGAGGATGCCCATCGCTATGCCAGAGAGCTGCTGCCTAAGGGCATAAACCTGGTGGATTTTACCGAGGATGGCAGCTGCGGCAGGCGCGGGCTGGTGACGGAGTGCATACCGGACTTCATAGACGGGGTCGACCAGCTATTTGTCTGCGGCCCCATCCCTATGTACCGCACACTGGCAAAACAAGCCCAGTTCAAGAATAAGCTTGTGCAGGTCTCTCTGGAGGTCAGGATAGCCTGCGGACTGGGCGTGTGCTACGGCTGCACCATCAAGGCTAAGACTGGTTTGAAACAGGTCTGCCATGACGGGCCGGTGTTCAACTTGGAAGAGGTTATCTGGGAAGAGATGGTGGAGGTATAACCAAACGAATATGGGGCAGGGGCGACCGGCCGGTCGCCCCTACGGAGGGCACGGCACGCCGTGCCCCTACGATTACCGCGACGGTGAGAGTATATGATCGTAACTGAGTCGATTGAACTTCAAACCAAGGGCCATGGGGACGTCATAGACCTCACCTCGCGAGTGGCTGAAATCGTGGTGCAATCCAAACTCAAGGATGGCATTGTCACTGTATTCGTCACCGGCTCGACGGCGGGTATCACCACCATTGAATTCGAGCCGAATCTGGTGGCGGATTTCAATGAGATGTTCCAAAAACTCGCCCCGGAAGGAGTGTCCTACCATCACGACAATACCTGGGGAGACAGGAACGGCTATGCCCACGTGCGGGCTTCGATTCTAGGTGCATCTCTGGTAATCCCGTTCAGCGATGGAAAACTGGCTCTTGGGACATGGCAGCAGGTAGTACTGGTGGATTTCGACGAAAGGCCGCGCCAGCGCAAAGTTATCGTGCAGGCAATGGGGGAATAGTCTGGGATTCCTCGTCCGCTGAAAGCGGATTCAGAATGACAGCGTTTCTAACTTCGACAGCCATCCGTTGTTATATGGCTGTGAGAATTGCCGCTACCTCCCCTGTATCAGCGAGAAGAACTCGGCTCTGGCGGCGGCGCGCTTGCGGAAGATACCGCGCAGCGCCGATGTAACAACGCTCGCCCCCGGTTTCTTGATGCCGCGCATCACCATGCACAGGTGTTCTGCCTGTATGACTACGGCCACCCCGTCCGGCTTCAGTCCGTCGTTGATGGCGTCGGCTATCTGGGTGGCCATGCGCTCCTGTATCTGCGGGCGGTGTGAGATACATTCTACTACGCGCGCCAGCTTGCTGATACCCACCACGCGCCCTTCGGTGTTGGGTATATAGCCGATGTGCACCACCCCGTAGAATGGCAGCAGGTGGTGCTCACACATGGAATAGAACGGTATGTCCTTGAGGATGACCAGCTCGCGGTGCCCTAGCTCATAGCCGACCTTGAGCTCTTCACGGGGGTCTTGGCACATGCCGGAGAAAAGCTCGCCGTACATCTCAGCCACGCGGCGCGGCGTTTCCAGCATCCCCTCGCGCTTGGGGTCTTCGCCGACGGCCCTGATGATTTCTTCTACGGCTTTACGTATGGCTTCTTCGTCAATCACAGCCGGTCTCCTCGCCCTTCTGCTATTTGGCAGTCAGGCATTCGATGCAGAACTCGCGCTCGATGGTGCGGATGGTGCAGTTGTCAGTGCTGACATAGTGCTCATTACCGAGATAGAGTACAGGATTGACTCTAGTAAGGTCGAGACTGCCGTCCTCCATGAAGACATCTTTGTCCCAGTGTACCACCACAATCTCGCCGATAAGCAGTCGGTGGTCGCCCAAAAAGCGGTCGTCAATCAGCTTGCATTCGTAAGCGGCATAAGCCATTCTTAATATGGGAGCATTGGTCTTGAGAGACTTATCGGTATTGATATGAAAAGCGCGAAATTTGTTGAGTTCAGTCCCCTGGCTGCCGCCGACAGCGGCTACCGCTTCCGCCTGGTCGGCAGGCATGAAATTGACGCCGAACTCATGGCTGGCTTCAATCAGGCTGTAGGTGAAGCGCTTGGGAGCTATAGCTACCGCGTAGAGTGGAGGGTTGTAGGAGACGGGCATGTGCCAGGTGGCGGTCATGGCATTCGTCTGGCTCCCCGCCTGGGCCGTAATTACAGCGGCGACTCTGGGATAGTGCTGGGCGAAGACACCCACGCCCTCATTGCTTTTCTTGTCCATGTCAGACTCCTTTTGTTGCTTTAAACCCAGCCCAGCCCTTTTTCAATTGCTGCCCTATCGGCAGGCAGTTTGAGGATGGGCGGGGCGTTTTTAATGGCCGTATCCGGGTCTTTTAAGCCAGTGCCCGTAACCACGCAAACCACTTTTTTTCTGGAGAAGTCCATCCCCTGTCGGGGGAGCTTCAGCAGGCCGGCCAGGGATGCTGCCGAGGCGGGCTCGCCGAAAACGCCGGCTTTCTCGGCTAGCAGGTGGTAAGCGGCCAGAATCTCATCATCCGTCACCATGTCGATCAACCCGTCCGATTCGTCTCTGGCGGCGGTGGCCTTTTGCCAGCTGGCAGGGTTGCCGATACGGATGGCGGTGGCGACGGTCTCCGGTTTTTCGATGGGATGTCCCAGCACGATGGGTGCGGCTCCGGCAGCCTGAAAGCCCATCATGCGCGGGCGTTTGGCGGCTTTGCCCAGCTTGTGATACTCTACGAATCCCTTCCAATAGGCGGTGATGTTACCGGCGTTGCCCACCGGGATGAAGAGGTAGTCGGGGGCATCTCCGAGGGCTTCGATAATCTCGAAGGCGGCTGTTTTCTGGCCTTCGATGCGGTAAGGGTTGATAGAGTTGACCAGTGTTACCGGATGTCTCTGTGTCAGCTCTCTTACCATATTGAGAGCCTGGTCGAAGTTGCCATCAATAGCCACGATTTTAGCGCCGTGCACGATGGCCTGTGCCAGCTTGCCCAGAGCTATCTTGCCTTCGGGGATGATGATGATGGTCTTAAGCCCCTGGCTGGAGGCGTAGGCGGCGGCGGAGGCGCTGGTGTTACCGGTAGAGGCGCACATCACAGCCTGGCTGCCCTCTTCCACCGCCTTGGCGATGGCCATTATCATGCCGCGGTCTTTGAAGGAACCGGTGGGGTTGCAGCCTTCAAGCTTGAAATAGAGCTCACCGCAGCCGGTGAGCCGCTCCAGATGCGGGGCGCGCACTAGCGGGGTATCCCCTTCACCCAGCGTGAACATGGGTGTTGCGGAGGTAACCGGAAGAAAATCCTTGTATTTGAATAGTAGTCCTTTTTGGGTCATTTTTATGCCTCGACACGCACGAAGTTATGAATTTCCTTGACCACATCCAGCTTTTTTAAACCGGCAAAGGCCTGCTGCACGGCGTTTTCGCGGGCGGGATGGGTCATGATGACGATTTCAGCCGTCTGGTTGGCACTCGTTTCTTTCTGAATGACGGAAGCGATGCTTATCTGGTGGTTGCCCAGGATGTACGCTATTTGTGCTAGCACGCCCGGCTGGTCGGCGATGGCCATGCGTATATAGTAACGCGTGATGATTTCAGACATGGGCTTGATGCGCTTGTTGACCCCAGGCTGCCACTGTACGTGGGGCTGTCCCGATGCCACCTGTCTGGCTGCTGCCACTACATCGGCTGCAATCGCGCTGGAGGTAGGCAGTGGCCCGGCCCCCTTCCCCAGGAAAGTCACCTGCCCGGTAAGGTCTCCGTCCACCAGAATGGCGTTATAGACGCCGTCCACCTTGGCCAGGAAGCTGTCTTCGGGCACAAAGACCGGATGCACGCGGGCCTCTATCTCGGAATCCATCTGCTTGGCAATAGCCAGCAGTTTAATGGCAAAACCCAGCTCTTTGGCATACTGGAAATCACGGCCGGAGAGCCGCGATATGCCCTCGCGGTAAATCTGGTCGGGTTTGACCCGGCTGCGGAAGGCCAGCGTGGCCAGTATGGCCAGCTTATAAGCGGCGTCAATGCCTTCGATATCATTCCTGGGATTGGGTTCGGCATAACCCAGCTTTTGCGCTTGCGCCAGCGCGGTAGCGAAGTCGGTACCCTCGCGCGCCATGCAGCTGAGAATGTAATTGGTAGTGCCGTTAATGATGGCATAGATACCGTTGATGTGGTTGGTTATCAGGTCGCGCTGGAAGGGGGCGATGAGCGGGATACCCCCGCCCACTGAAGCCTCATAGCGCAGGCTGACACCGTGCTGCTGGGCCAGCAGCATGAGTTCGGTGCCGTGCTTGGCGATAACTTCCTTGTTGGCTGTCACCAAGTGCTTGCCGGCGCTGAGGGCTCTTTTCTGGTATTCCAGAGCCGGGTGTTCTCCTCCGATGACCTCAATCACGATATCGATGTCGGGGGTGTTAAAAAACTCCTCTTCGTCGGTGGTGAGCAGCGAGCGCGGGGTGGCTTGTGCCTGCGGGCGGGCAAGGTCGCTCTCCAATATCTTTATTTTGCGCAGGACAACGGGACATCCCGTGTGTTCTGCCAGCACGCCGGCCCTCTCGGTGAGTACCCTGGCTACCTGACCGCCGATTACCCCCAGTCCCATCAGCCCTATGCCGATTGTATTCCTGCCCATTTCTGTCCTCTACGTTGTGGATAGTTGTGTTTTGGCTCGGCCGGTAGCGAATGTTTTCTGGCTTTCGTTCAGAGAGATGCTCAGGCTGTTGCTTTTGTCAGTCTGTTTCTCGGTCAGCCAGGCGCTGAAAGCTTGACTTATCAGGCTGGTCTTGTCGTCCTCGGAAATATCTTTGACCACGCTGTCCACCACCTTAAACAGCCAGTAGCCTCCCCGGGTGCTCTGGGTGGTGTCCTTGATGGGAGAACTGACGGCATTGAGGGGGGTATTCGTGTCGAAGACATAGTCTTTAAAAACTTCGGTGGTATCGCTGCTAATCCACCCCATGTCGTCCTTGCTGGCATCCGACCAGGTCTGGGAAAACTGCTGTGCCAGCGTGGTGAAGTCTTCACCGGCGTCGAGGCGCGCTTTAACCGCCTGGGCTTCTTCCTGACTGGAGAGGAGCATGCCGAATACGTGTACCTGGCTCATGTCGTCCTTCTTTTCAGTGACCTTCACCAGCCAGTAACCCACCTGCTTGGTCTTGTCGGCATCATGCAACGTCCCCCGGGTGCCCACCTGCTGGCTGAAAACGGCATCGTCCAGCGCAGTGCTGCTCAGCATATAGTCCAGCAGTCCCTTGGGCTTGTAGCCGAGAGCTCCGCCATCGCCTTTGGTGGTGCTGTCGAGTGAAAACTGCGCCGCCACCTGTCCGAAATCCGCTCCGGCATCTATCTGCGCCTTGATTTCATCCAGCTGGCTCTGGCTCTCCAGGAATATGGCCAGCACGTCCCTGTGCTCGGCAGAGGAGAGTATCTGGGGGCCGAAATAGTCGGTTTTCAACTTATCGCTGAGAAGCTGGCCGCGGACGATGTCACGCATCGCCTGACTATTGGATAGGCTGTTGTCCGTGATTATTTTTGTTATGTCATCCTCGCTTATGACTATATTGAGCTTGGCGGCTTCCTCTCGCACCAGTTCTATCTGCTCAATATTCTGTGCCGTTGTGTCGAGCAGCATGGACAGGTAATCTGTCTGTCCGCTGAAATATAGCTGGTCGTAGGCCACGAGGGCGTCGATATAATAGGCCATGTCGAACTTGTGGCCGTTGACCTCGACCACGGTCGCCTGCAGTGGCTTATAGACCGGCAAGTACCACTGGAAATACACGCCAGAGAACACCACTGCGATGACGGCGACTATGATAAATATTCCGCTCAGGGCAATCATCCTTTGCCGCAGCGCCTGTCGTTGCCAGTGAGTAAGCTGGCGTTGAGTGGGCGGATGTACTCCCTGGGGCTCCTTCTTTTTTGCCAAGTTTACCTGCTTTCTAGACCGGATTACGTGTCTAAGCGCACACCTTACTCGCGGCAGAGACCTTCCTCGATGCGATATTGCCCGATTTGGGGCGGCCAGCAGCTGAAAATTATGGATGGCACCCGTGTCTCCTTCCCTGTATCTGAGCTATTATAGATTTAAATCGGTTATGGTGCAATAAATTGTTCATGCGGTCTTGCGCCGCCCTCCACTGAACCCTGTTTAACGGTTCAATCAAAAGCGGATGCCCCGGGGGAAATGACTATGCAAATACTCTTTGAATTGGTATTATATATTGGATTTTTTTATTTGGTGTTAAGCATAGTTGAAAGCTGTAATTCTGGCAGGCGGACTGGGCACGAGGCTGAGGCCGCTCACCTTCAATACCCCCAAGGCCCTGGTACCGGTGCTGAACAGGCCTTTTCTAGAGTATGTCCTGCGTAGCCTGGAAAAGCATGGCATTGATGAGGTTATATTGACTTTGAGCCATCTGGCGCCGGCTATCGAAGCCTGTTTTGGTGACGGCCGGCGGCTGGGCCTGAAAATACACTACGTTATGGAAAACTCTCCTCTGGGCACGGCTGGTGCTGTCAAGAACAGTATCGAATTCATTTCGGATAGCTTCTTCGTGCTCAACGGAGACGTATTCACCGACCTGGATTTCAGCGCCTTGCTGGCTTTCCACCGCCAGCATAAAGCCAGGGTGACCATTGCCCTTATTCCTGTAGAAAACCCTACAAGCTACGGTCTGATTGAAACGGACAGCCGTGGCTGCGTGAGGCGCTTTCTGGAGAAACCTCGCCCTGAAGAAGTCACCACAAATATGATAAATGCCGGGGCTTACATTCTGGAGCCGGAGGTGCTAAACTCTATTCCCGCGGGTACGGAATACAGCTTTGAGCGTCAGCTTTTCCCTGTACTGCTGGCGCATAGAGAACCGGTTTATGCCTATGCTTATGCGGGGTACTGGATAGACATCGGCAGTCCTGAAAAATACTGCCAAATTAACCATGACTTGTTATCTGGCAAAGGTGGGCAGCACGGTTTCCCGCGCGGAGATGAGGTAATCATCGAAGCGGGAAGCCAAATCCATCCGACAGCCAGCTTGATTGGTCCGGTGCTGGTGGGCGGTAACTGCCATATCGGAAAAGGGGTTACCATTACAGGCCCGTCAGTCATTGGCCCTCGTTGCCGCATAGAGGACGGTGCGACAATCATCCAATCCATCATCTGGCAAGATGTAATCATTGGCAGTACTTGCCGCGTCGTGTCGAGCATAGTCGCCAATGGTTGCCGTCTGCAAGCCGGCTGTGAGGCAAACGGTGCAGTCATAGGCGACAACGTGAGTATGTCTCGCGGTTACAAACTTGAACCCGGGATGCGAGTCGACCCGGGCGAGAAGCGGGGTAGACCCTAAAAACTTTTGTGGAGGGATTATGACCGTCATAGACAAGAGCGGCGAAAACAAGAATTTGCCGACTAATAGTTACTTCTGGCCGCTAAGGCGCTATCTGGACATGTACAAGCGCTCCATAGATGACCCTGAGGGTTTCTGGGCGGAACAGGCCGCCATACTGGACTGGGACAAGCCCTGGGACAAGGTTCTGGACTGGAAGCCGCCGTACGCTCGCTGGTTTGTCGGCGGGCGTTTGAACGTCTCAGTGCAGTGTGTGGACCGTCACGCCAGGAGCTGGCGCAAGAATAAGGTTGCCATCTACTGGGAAGGCGAAACCGGCGATACACGTACACTCAGCTATGCCGACCTGTATCACGAGGTCAACCGCTTTGCCTCGGCCCTGAAGAAGCTGGGCATCAAAAAAGGCGACCGGGTTACCATCTATCTTCCCATGATACCCGAGCTGGCGCTGGTCATGCTGGCCTGTGCCCGCATAGGGGCGGTGCACAACGTCATATTTTCTGGATTCAGCTCGCAGGCTATCGCTGACCGCGTCAATGACTCCAAGAGCAAGGTCATTATCACCGCCAACGGCGGTTACCGGCGTGGTAAGATACTGCCGCTCAAGGAAATCGTGGATGAAGCCGTCAAAATGTGCCCCACCCTTGAGAGGGTGGTAGTGGTTAAATATACCGGGCATGAAGCTGCTTTCAACCCGGAAAAAGACATCTGGCTGTCCGAGCTTATGAACGGTCCCGCCGAGTACGTGGAGCCGGAATCCATGGAAGGCACCGACCCGCTTTTCATACTCTATACCTCGGGGACTACAGGCAAACCCAAGGGCATTTTGCACGGGACCGCGGGCTATCTGCTGTTTGCCGCCAAGACGCTCCAGTGGGCTTTTAATCCCAAGGACGACTCTATCTGGTGGTGTACCGCCGATGTCGGCTGGATTACCGGACACAGCTATGTAGTATATGCGCCGCTGGCACTGGGTCTCACCTCCGTAATCTACGAAGGCGCCCCGGATTATCCCGCCATCGACCGCTGGTGGCAAATTATTGAAAAATACGGTACTACCATTCTTTATACCTCGCCGACTGCCATCCGCATGTTCATGCGTCATGGAGAAGAATGGCTGGCCAAGCACGACCTTTCCAGCCTCCAGGTGCTGGGCAGCGTGGGCGAAGCCATCAACCCGGAAGCTTGGGAGTGGTACTACAAATATGTGGGGAATGAGAACTGCCCCATCATGGATACCTGGTGGCAGACCGAGACCGGCGGTTTCATGATATCGCCGTGCGTGGGTATCCAGTCTTTCCCGCTCAAGCCGGGCTCGGCGACGTTGCCCATGCCGGGCGTCGACCCGATAGTGGTGGATGCCGACGGCAAAGAAAACCCAGCCAACAAGACGGGCTATATCGTCATTCGCAAGCCCTGGCCGGGTATGCTGCTGGATGTATACGGCGCGCCTGAGATTTATCAAAAGACCTACTGGACACGCTTCCCGGGCTGGTATATGCCGGGCGATTACTCCATGAAGGATAATGACGGCTACTGGTGGTTGCTGGGCCGCGCTGACGAGGTTATCAAGGTGGCTGGACACCGCATCAGCACGGCGGAACTGGAGCATGCCGTGGTAGGCCATTCATCTGTGGCCGAGGCCGCCGCTGCTGCCAAACCGGATGAGGTCAAAGGCGAAGCCATCGTGCTTTTTGTCATCCTGCGTAAGGGGCAGCAGCCTTCCGGGGAGTTGAAGAAGGAGCTGGTCAAACACCTGCGCGCTTCTATCGGAACCGTCGCCACGCCGGAAGAAATAATTTTCGTGGAAAAACTGCCCAAGACCCGCAGCGGCAAGATTATGCGCCGTGTGTTAAAAGCCGTGGCCGCAGGCGCTAACATCGGGGACGTCACCACGCTGGACGACCAGACATCCGTGGAAGAGGCCCAGCAGGCCTACGAGGAACTGAAAGCGGCGGCGCTGAAGTCAGCCCGTCATAAGTCTGAATAACTTTCATTACTCCTGACCGGTATCCGATGAGAGGGGCGTGTTGCCCCTCTCATTTTTCTTGAGCGCCTGATTATGCCTGTGCTACAATAACACGCAGCAAGGTTAATGTTATGTTAGACCGTTTAGCCCAGATTGAAAAGCGCTTTGAAGACATAGAGCAGGAGATGTCAAGCCCCGATGTCGTCTCCAATGTCAGGCGTCTTCAGGAACTGGCGCAGGAAAGGGCCGGCATTGAAGATGTGGTCAGGCTTTACCGGCAGTACAAGTCCACGGAGAGGCAACTAGAGGACACCTGCTCCATACTGGTCAGTGAGACCGATGAAGAGATGCGCACGCTGGCCAAGCAGGAAATAGTTACCCTCGAAAGTTCGCTTGAGGCTCAACTCGCGGCACTCAAGACGGCTTTACTGCCACGAGACCCTAACGATGAGCGCGATGTCATCGTGGAGATACGCGCCGGCACCGGCGGGGACGAAGCCGGGCTTTTTGCCGCCGACCTCTTCCGTATGTACAGCCGCTATGCCCTGGCGCGTGGTTGGAACGTGGAGGTTATCGACAGGAGCGAGTCGGCCATCGGCAGCATCAAGGAAATCGTTTTCGAAGTGAGGGGTAAGGGTGCTTTCAGCCGCTTCAAGTATGAGCGCGGCGTTCATCGCGTGCAGCGCGTACCAACCACCGAGGCCGGCGGGCGTATCCATACCTCGACGGCTACTGTAGCTGTACTCCCCGAAGCCAAGGACGTCGAAGTGGATGTCAATCCAAATGACCTGCGCGTTGACATCTTCCATAGCGGCGGCGCCGGGGGCCAGAACGTCAATAAGGTGGCCACGGCGGTGCGCATCACCCATATCCCTACCGGCCTGGTGGTGGTCTGCCAAGATGAGCGCTCTCAGCTGCGCAACAGGCAGAAAGCCATGGCGGTGCTGCGGGCCAGGCTGCTGGATGCCGAGCGCACGCGGCAGGAAGGCGAAATCAGCGCTGAGCGCCGCTGCCAGGTGGGCACCGGTGAGCGCGCCGAGAAGATACGCACCTACAACTTCCCCCAGGACAGGGTTACCGACCACCGCATTGGGATTACCATGCATAACCTGCCAAAAATTATGGAAGGCGGGCTGGACGACCTCATCAACGCCGTGGCTGCCAGCGAACAGGCCAAACAGCTCGAGTCCAACTTGGTATGAAAATTAGAGAGTGTCTGAGATGGGCCAGCGCCCGCCTTGATGCCGCTGGCATAGATGAAGCCCCTCTGGAGAGCGAGCTCCTGCTGCGCCATGCCCTGGCACTGAGCCCTGTTGAACTCTATCTTGCTCTGGAAAAGGAAGTCGCATCATCCC
>Ga0315268_10006144_pt1 | contig 12808 bp, 9 predicted proteins | sample C1_top_MG_FD_204535 | JGI IMG/M metagenome (GOLD analysis project Ga0315268, IMG submission 204535) | Sediment microbial communities from Yellowstone Lake, YNP, Wyoming, USA - C1_top | ecosystem: Environmental > Aquatic > Freshwater > Lake > Sediment | place: USA: Wyoming | collected 2017-08-01 | reverse complement strand
AAGCATTACAATCGCGTCATCCACCACAAAACCCACAGCAAGCGTCAGGGCCATGAGCGAGAGGTTGTCGACGCTGAAGTCCATGAGCTTCATGGCTGCAAACGTGACAATAATCGACATCGGAAGCGCGAAGCTTGGTATAATGGTGGCGGGAAGATTTCTTAAGAATATGAAAATGACCATGATCACAAGGCCGATTGTAAGCGCCAGGGTAAATTTAACATCATTTACCGAATCCTTTATGGATTCAGAACGGTCAAACATGATTTCAAGCTGCACCGCGGCAGGAAGCTGTTTTTCAAATATCGGCAGGAGTTTTCTTATATCGTTTACCACAGCAACGGTATTTGTTCCGGGCTGCCGCTGAATCGCAAGAACAATCGAGCGGACGTTGTTGCGCCAGGTAAATATCTTATCGCGTTCAACACTGTCAATAACGTTGCCTATCTCTTCAAGCCTCACGGGAGAGCCGTTTCGCCATGCCACAACAAGGGGTCTGAAGCCTGCCGCATTCATCAACTGGCCGTCTGCCTGTATATTGAATGACTGATGTTCGCCATACAACGTGCCTGTCGGAAGATTCACATTCCCGCGCTCGATTGTCTGGGCTACCTCGTCGATGCCGATCTCGCGCGAGGCCATTGCTTTCGGATCAAGCTGCACACGGACGGCATACTTCTTGGCTCCGTACACCGCAACCTGCGCCACCCCGCTTACCATCGAGATTCTCTGGGCAATCATTGTATCGGCATATTCATTGACCGATGAGAGAGGAAGTGTGGCGGAAGCAAGTGAAAGATACAAAACAGGCTGGTCCGCAGGATTAACCTTCTGGTAAGTCGGAGGGGTAGGCATTCCCGGCGGAAGCTGCCTGGCCGCCTTTGCAATGGCGGACTGAACATCCTGGGCGGCAGCGTCAATATCCCTGTCGAGGCTGAATTGAAGAGTAATACGCGTTGAGCCCAGCGTATTTGAAGAGGACATCGAGTCAACCCCGGCTATTGTGGAAAATTCCTTTTCAAGAGGAGTTGCCACACTCGCAGCCATGTTTTCAGGATCCGCTCCCGGCAGACTCGCGGTTACCTGTATTGTCGGAAAATCAACATTCGGTAAATCGCTTACGGGCAATGTGCGGTAAGCCATCACCCCGAACAGAAGCAGGCCAGCCATCACCAGTGTGGTCATGACAGGCCTGCTGATAAAGAGTCTGGCTATATTCACTTTATTCCCTTTTTGGTGTCGTCCTTGATATTGTTCTTTCCCGGTTTTAAACCATCGGTAATTTCAACCGGAGCGCCGGGCGTCAGGCGAAGATGGCCGTCGGTAACAACCTTTTCGCCTGCAGAAACTCCTTTTTCAATTATAATCTCGCCGTTGTGTGTCCTCCCGGCTACAACCGTTTTATATTCAACCTTGTTATCTTGAGTAATCGTAAAGACGTATGGTCCGTTCGCCCCGTTCTGAACAGCCTGGGAAGGAACCGTAACAACATCCTTACGGTCACCCAGAGTCAGCACCACATTAACAAACTGCCCTGGCCAGAGACGCCCGTCATGGTTTTTAAAAGTCCCCTTCAGCCGGATAGTGCCTGTTTTGGAATCGACCGAATTATCAACAAATGATAAAAGGCCTTTTACCGGTACTGCTTTTGAACCTTCGGGCAAGGCAGTAATAGAAAGCCTTTCCCTGTTTAACCGGTTCATGATTTCATAGAGATTTGCCTCCGGCACTGCGAAGCCGACATATATCGGCCGAATCTGTTCGATAACAACCAGCGATTTGTTGTCGTCATTGGCCTTTATCATGTTTCCCTGATCGATAAGAAGGTTCCCTGTTCGCCCTGAAAGAGGGGAATATATGGATGTATAGCCAAGCTGAACCCCTGCGTTTTCAACAACGGCTTCATCAGCCTGAATAGTGGCCTTTAATGCGCTGAGATTGGCGCGAACCTGATCAAACTGCTCCCTGCTGATGCTCCCCCTCTGCAACAGGTTTTCATAACGCCGGTAATCATCTTCAGCCTTTGAAAAAAGGGCCTTGTCCTTTTCAAGCCTTGCCGAAGCTTCATTAAGCACAGACTGAAAAGGCCTGGGGTCTATCGTAAAAAGCAGCTTTCCTTTAGAAACCTCCTGTCCTTCAGTGAAATGAACTTTCTGAAGCTCTCCGTTTACCCTGGCTTTTATTGAGACAGTTGCATATGATTCGATATTTCCGATCGTCTTAATTTCAATGGGTATATTTTTTTGCTCGGCAACGGCAGCAGCAACGGGAACCGGTCTTTGCGCTCCCTTTGCACCGCCTTTAACCTCTTTGCCGTCGGAAGCCCCCGGGTTTTTGTCTTTGCATCCAATTACTGCAACGCATAAGAATAAGCATAGCATGAATTTATAAGCTGTTCTGTTTTTTATCCGGATCATAACTTTCACCATTTATAATAGAATGTGTAAAATTCTGGTCAATATATTAAATTATAAACCATTTTTCAAGGAAGGAATATTGATGGACTCGTATAAAGTCTAAATTCCGTTATGCACGCTCCACCGTGATCCTCTGGTTCCTGATCCGGTAAGCCCCTGTTTTGGCCAGCACCTGCCCCATGAACTGCTCCGGCACATCTACAAAAGTCTTTTTTTCCTGAATTAGTATCCTGCCTATGGACTTACCTGGGATATCGGCAAAGTGAGCTATCGTTCCTACAATATGGTTTACGCTTGTTCCGCCTCTTTTGCCTGTATTAAAGATAAGCCGTACCATTCCCTTTTCATGAGAATCGACGGATCGGCCGCGCCTGCCTTTTTTCTCTTCCATTTTACCTGACACTCTTATTTTTTCAGGGCTCACCTCCTGCGCTTCGCCGACCGGTTCAACGGGGCGCTGCTTCTCCTCTGCACGGGCAAGCTTCAAGGCCACTGCGGCAATCTCCCCCAATTCGTGCCCTCCTTCCAGTAATTTTTTCACGAGTTCCTGCTCGCGCCGGCAACGGCCTCGCTTCAGCCAAACGGTCATCTGCTCCATCAGCTGCGTATCGCGGTATAGATGAATATCCTCAACTGTGGGCAAAGCAAATTTTGTAATTTTTTGATTTGTATATGCCTCAATCATGCTCAGGCGCCGACGATCCTTCGGCGCAAGCAGTGAAACCGCGATTCCTGTTTTCCCGGCCCGCCCGGTCCGCCCGATCCGGTGCACATACAGCTCCGGATCCCTGGGAAGATCATAGTTAATTACATGCGAAATGTCGTCAATATCGAGACCGCGGGCAGCCACATCTGTTGCCACAAGCACCCTGATCCGATTCTTCCGGAAGAGGTTAAGCACACGCTCACGGGCATCCTGGCTCATATCCCCGTTTAATGCTTCAGTCGGAAAACCCCGTAAAGCAAGTTCATTCGCCAGATGACCGGTCTCAAGCCGGGTACTGGCAAATATCAGCGCGCTTGTAATCTGCCCGACCTCGAACAGACGGGTTAATGCCGCAAGCTTGTCGGCATCATTGACCGGATAATAACGCTGTTCAATTGCAGCAAGGGTGATTTGTTTCTGCCCGATGCTGAAAGACACGGGCTCGCGCATATATCGTCCGGCCAGACGCTTAATCTTCTGCGGCATGGTTGCCGAAAAGAGGGCGGTCTGATGGTGAGCTGAAGTTTCTTTGAGAATAGATTCGATCTCTTCGATAAAGCCCATGCTGAGCATTTCGTCCGCTTCATCCAGTACAACGGAAGAAACTCTGCCAAGATCAAGCGCCTTCTGCCGAACCAAGTCAAGCAGGCGCCCCGGTGTTCCCACAACGATATCAACCCCTTTTTTCAGGCAGTTTATCTGACGGCTGTAAGGCTGACCACCATAAACAGCCAGCACACGCACATTAAGATTGCTTCCATATTTATACATGGCATCCGCCACCTGCATGGCCAGCTCCCGAGTGGGAGTAACCACAAGACTTTGAACATGATCCTGTCCTTTTGCAAGGTTATGCAGAATCGGCAATGAAAAAGCTGCTGTTTTACCTGTTCCGGTCTGGGCCTGGCCTATCACATCACGACCGGTCAGCATAACCGGAATAACGGCTGACTGTATAGGGGTTGGATTGATGTAGCCGAGGTCGGCCACTCTCTGCACCAGCTGCGGATGCAGCTGTAATTTTATAAATTCGTTTACTATCATGCTTCTCCTGTCTTATTTTTAATAAATACTTATGCCGCATAACCATCACAGGCTATGCCCCTGTTGTCAGCCGGAAGGCTGCAAGGCTGTACCGTAATCATCCTGCTTTAAACCGGTCTCGTTTTTCTTTGCTGTGTGATGAAAAGCACAGACAGCTACCAAAGAGGCTGTATATCGAAACCTTTACATAACACCCTCTTTTGCCCGATTTATTTGAGACTTTGGTTTCTGGTCTCTGATTTGTAGTTTCTGGTTTTTCTCTTTTAACCAGGAACCAGTAACTATGAACCAAAAACCTAAGTCTTTATTATCGCCTTCCTTGTACCCGGCAAAAACTGGGTGTTCTTCAAAGGTCTCACATCAATGGCAGCATGGTTGATGGAATGAGAAAGTTACGTCCATTGGTCTTAAACTAAAAACAGGCATTTATCGCCTTTTGAAAAATAACCTTCCGGAATCAAAAGGTTATTATGATTTGGCGGTTCTACTATCAGAAGAAAGCAGCCTTGTCAAGGCTGCATGCGAAGTCATCTTTATTCAGCAACAATTATTAAAAGACAATAGACCGGCTGATGCCTTTCGATCCGGCGGATTTTCACGGGACTGACAAAAAGACGGCTTTATCACTCATGCAGCTTTCCGGTTTTTCCAGTCCAGCGCTTGCCGAAATCAGGATGGGGTGTGCGAAAGTGTTCCTTGGCACATTCCTCGCAGATGCTATTGCTTACCTCCGCATCCGAATGATCCAGGATATAAGACTCAATTTGATTCCAATAGCCTTTATCATCTCGAATTTTCTTGCAATGTGAGCAGATCGGGAGCAATCCGCTTAAGGTTTTGATTTTGGCCAGGGCATTTTTTAGTTCAACGATCAGGTTTTCACATTTCTCTTCAGACTCCATCTCCTTGGAAACGACAGTAAGGCATCCAATGGAAAGACAGATTTTGTCTTCGGTGTATGTTTCCACGTTAGCCCTGTCTTTCAGCCAGCAGTGAATGTTTTCACCAACGGAAATTTTATAAACGGCTTCAACATTGCCATGCACCTTACTATTTTCACGAAGCTCCTTTCTGGCTTCTTCCAACCCTTCCCGGCCCAAAACCTCTTTTAGAATACCCGGATCATCTCCCGAATATTTGTAAATGCGCCGGTCAAGAATGCTGTCTTTAAACACCCCGGCAAGGCGAGAGATATCGCATCCCATCAAATCCGTGAACCCCCTGGCGGCGAATTCGTACCAGATGACATTTTCATCCTCATGCCAGGCCGATATGTAGGGTATCGACAGATTCCCGATTTCTTCGAAAGCCAGGAAAGCCGCTATACATTCCGACACGCGTTTCTTGAGCACCTTACTGTATTTTTCAGTGAGGATTCGCCCGCAATATTCCGGGTTCTTAAAGTAATGTGAATTATGCTTCATGTTGAAAGCCACCCTAACCCGAAGGAGTTTAAATATTGTCTTGGTATCCTTCAATTTCAGGAGTGTCTGAAAAAGCCACCTGCGAGCTTTGCATAACCATCTTAATGGGCTGGTACATGTATTCGGTTTTGCCGTTTAGCAAGATCGAGATTCAAAATTCATCAACGGCAGCATATCCGCTCCCATTAGACCTGAACAGCCCCAGTGGATATACGCCCACGAAGCTGATATTTTGTCTCTGCCTGTGTCTCTTTGTTGACAATCAGGGGGCGTTGTTATGTTTCATAACAATTTCTTGCAAAACGGCAAAATCGAATGCATGTGCCAGCCTCTGTATTAGATATGCAAAGGTCTCACCTTAATTACATTATACAGAAATTTCCGAAAATTCAAATATATATAAAGATATTCTTCTATATTCGGACCGAGCAATTTTTCCTTCCTGAAGTCAATAATTTGGTATATCCAGTTTGATTGCAAACTTTCAGATGGAAATCAATAACGATTAATTTTATCAGGCCAGCTTCCCATTGACATAAAAGACCGCTCTTCTTATACTCCGACCGTCAAAAAGGATTATTTTATCAGATAAGTCCATGGGCAAAATCAATATGAACCAATATCTAAACAATACTTTTTCCTCTTTAAAAAATAGAAATTACAGAATATATTATTTGGGTCAGATTGTTTCTATTTCCGGAACATTTTTACAGTATCTTGCACAAGTCTGGCTGGTTTTAAAATTATCAAATTCCGGAACAATGCTTGGACTTGTTTTAACATTTCAGTTTTTACCAGTGCTGCTTCTTACTTCATGGGGAGGTCTTCTTGCAGACAGATATTCAAAACAAAAACTTCTTTATATAACTCAAACACTTTCAGGAATTTTATCATTAATATTAGGATTGTTGGTTTTAACGGGAAATGTTCAACTATGGATGGTATTTGTTTTTGCGCTTTGTCTTGGGCTTATTAATAGTATTGATAATCCGGCAAGATCAACATTTCTTTTTGAAATGGTTGGAAGTGAAAACATTAAAAATGCTATTAGTTTATGGACAATTTTAATTAGTTCAACAAGGATAATTGGCCCTGCAGTAGCCGGAATAATTATTGCGACCATAGGTATCGGAGAATGCTTTATTATTAATGCGGCATCTTTCATTGCGGTTTTAATTGCTTTGTCTATGATAAGGGAAAGTGAACTTCATACTGTTCCTCCTGTTGCTGCTGCCAGGGGTCAGATCAAAGAAGGACTAAAATATGTCAGATCAACTCCGATTTTATTTAATACATTGATTATGATGGCTATAATTGGCACAATTACATTTGAGTGGCCGGTGAGCATGCCTTTATTTGCTAAATTTATACTTAATGGAGATGCAGCAGTTTATTCAGCTATTACTGTAGCTCTGGGTATAGGAATGTTAATTGGAGGATTTGCAAATGCGTCAAGTTCAAATAGTTCACAAAGGAGGATGGTTTACACGGCACTATTATTTGGAATAGCAGTTATAATCTCGGCTTTTACTTCTACCCTGCTATGGGCAACAATTGCCTTTATCTTTGTCGGAATATTTTCAATGGTCTTTTTAAATCTAAGTGCAACCATTCTTCAGATGAATACGGATTCTAAAATGCGTGGAAGAGTTATGGCTCTTTGGTCAATGGCATTTTTGGGTTCAACTGCAATTGGTGGACCTCTTATTGGTTGGATAGGCGAAGAGTTTGGTGCCAGGTGGACCTTAATTGTTGGAGGAATTGCCGCATTAATAGCCGGGATTTGGGGTTATTGGAAGTTAGGCTATTCAGGGGATACCATACTAATTAAGGAGTCAGTGTAGAAGGGAGAAATATAATGGGAGACAAGGGTGGTAAGAAAGATAAGGAAAAGGGTCAGAAACAAAAGGCAAAAAATAAACTTGATAAACAGCCAAAAAGAAAGCCTTGATAGAAATCACGGTGGTGAAGATTTGCAAAACAGATTTCCCCGTTTAAAGTGCAAGGACGACGGTAATGAGCATTAAAATGAAAAAACTACTTATAGTTAAAGCTTTAACGTTTCTGCTGATATCGTGCTTCATTCAGAGCGCGTATGCTGCCGATGTCAAACCTACTGTTGCTGTTCTGGATTTTGAAAGTATCGGCTCAGAAGAACATCTTGGTAAAGCCGTGTCTGAAATAATGAGAACAGAGTTAATCAGTACTGGTCAATTCCGTGTATTGGAAAGGTCTCAGCTCGACAAAGCATTATCTGAACAGAAGCTGCAGCAATCAGGTATTATTGACGATAAAAGCGTTGTGGAACTTGGAAAACTGCTTGGCGCTAATTTTATCATCATCGGCTCAGTCGTAAAAATGGGGACTGCTTATACAATAAACTCCAGAATGATCGATATGAAGACAGGTGAAGCAACTTTAGGAAGAAATGTCACAGGAAATGATTTGAATCTTTTAGCCAACCTTAGTCATACTCTTCTTGAAAGTCTTTTTGGATCATATAGTAAATTGAATGTGTCTCCGCTTTTTGAAGAACATTTTAGAGATAATATACATGGCTGGTATCTCGTCAATGATCAGGATAAACGTTTTGAAATAGCTATTGGGAAATATATCGTTGAATCAAAAAGAGGAGGTAGTTGGGTTTCACAACGAAGAATTCCATTAAACCAGTCAGCCGACTTTAAAATTGATATGACTGTTCACAAAATATCAGGTACAGACGATTACGGATTTGGCATGAGCTGGGGATCAAAAGATGTAAATAACTATTATATGTTTGTGATAACCGGCAGTGGCTATTTTATCCATGAACGTATTGATAATGGTAAACCAGAGCGTATTTTATCTAAATTTGAATACTCTATTCATAAAGGTTCAGGTTCATCCAACGATCTGTCGATACAAAAATCTGGAAATAATATAGAATTTTATATCAATAACAATCTTGTAGGCAAAACACCATTTTCTTCTTTCTTTGGCGATTATTTAGGATGCGTAGTTTATTCCGGAAATGAAGCAATCAAAGTCGAATTTACCGACTTATACGTTTACGGGAAATGATGCTTATGGCCAATACAGCGATCTTTTCAAGGTTTATTATCTCAAGCGAAGAAAGGAGAGATTGCCTTACAAGATGGCTGTGTTAGCCACTGCTCATAAGTTGATTCGTGTCATCTATGCCATGCTGACACAACGAACAATTTTTGTCCGCAGGTGAATTCATGATAGTTGACTGTTATCAAGCATACGAAAATTTTGTTAGGCATGCATCCTTTCAATTGGAAATATATGCTGGTAAGGGAGGATAAAACAACCTTGCGCAGTTGGAAGAGAGAAAAGATTTGTCTAAAATCTTGCTTGTGGCCACTGTTTCTCGTGGTTCCGCTATGTCTGGTATTGCTAGTATTTTCCGCCTGCCACAAAGCTGGGCTGCAAACTGCAACCGGGCCGCCCTTGATCCTGGGTCAGGAGAAAGAGATTGCGACATCTTTGCCGCAACGCGTCAGCTTCGATTCCCTGGATCACGACCCCGCAACGGGTAAGCCGATGGTCATCCAAGCGTTGCTGTTCAAGCCCGAAGGCGCCGATTTCCGACGGTTGCCAGCCGTTGTTGCGCTGCACGGATGTGGCGGCATGTACAGTACTGTGAAATCAAAAAGGGACACGCTGTCTATTCGCCACCAGATGATGGCTGACCTTCTGGTCTCCGAAGGTTATGCAGTACTCTTCCCAGACAGTTTTCGTTCGCGTGGCTTTGAGGAAATCTGCACCGTAGAGAACAAGGAGCGCACGCTCACGCAACAGCATCGACGGCAGGATGCGCAGGGTGCTCTGGCTTGGCTGCAGCGCCGCGATGATGTGCTTCCGGAGCGTGTAGCAGTGCTCGGATGGTCGCATGGTGCGAGTGCTGTGCTCGCCACTATCAACGCAAAACAGTCCGCCGTTGCCGTCTGGCACGATCATGAGCCTCCCATGCCCTATTTTCGAGCCGGTGTCGCGTTTTATCCCGGCTGCAATGACTCGCTGAAGGCTCGCGGTGGTTATACACTTGCAGCACCCATCATTTTTTTCATTGGCGGCAGCGATGATTGGACAGCGCCAGGTCCCTGCGTGGATCTTGCAGCGAAGCTCTCAGCATCGGGCGAAGATGCAACGATCATTGTTTACCCGGATACTTATCACGGGTTTGACGGACCCGCGACGCAACCGCGACGCCGTCTTGAAGTGCCAAATGGGGTTAATCCAGGCCAGGGCGTAACCGTGGCGACCAATCCGGTAGCGCGCGATGACGCCTATGCGAAACTGAAAAAATATCTGCGCAAACATCTCGGGTATTGAGACGCAGCAGTAACGCTTACATGTCCGGTCAAATGTAAATCGGTAATACATATTGTTGTTTGTTCGTGGTTGATGTATTGGAAAGATTCCGTTTTAGAATGAGGGGCTTGTAGATGAAATCTATTCTTATGAGAATAACCCTAATTCCCTTTTTATTTATCTTATTCATTCCCAAACTTACATACGCCGAATCAAAAACTTTCATCAAGGAATATACCTATCAAGCGAGTGATTTTGACAGCAAGATATCAAGCCGCACAATTGCTCTTGAACAGGTGAAAAAGCTCCTCCTGGAAGAAGTTGGTACCTATCTTATTTCTGAGACCAGCATCATGGATTTCCAGTTAACTAAAGACAAAATCACATCCCTGACTGCCGGTATCGTTCAGGCTGAGATCCTGTCCGAAAAGTGGGATGGTAAAAGTTACTATCTAAAGGCCAAGATGTCTTTAGTTCCTCAGGAAGTGACAAAATTCCTTGAGGGATTGAGAGAAAATAGTCAGAAGAACCGGGAATTGGAAGAAACAAAAAAGAAGGTAGACGAAGCCTTAAATAAGATCAAACAATTGCAGGACGAACGGGTTACAGGGCAGCGCCTTGAAAACAAGCAAAATGAGTATTCAAAGGCAGTTGCTGAATTGAAGGCTAAAGAATGGATAGACAAAGGGTTAGTCTTCATGAATGCGGAAAATTATGAAAGTGGACTTAGTGCATTTAATAATGCGGTAGAAATTGACCCAACAAACTCTTGGGCTTACATAAACAAAGGATGGGCTCTGAACACACTCGGAGATTATTATCAGGCACTGAAAGAGTTTAACAGAGCCTCTGATATTGACCCCCAAAACCCGTGGATTTATGTAAATAGGGGTGTATCATACAACTTTCTGGGGGATTACCGACAGGGGCTTATCGATGAAGAGAAAGCAATAAGTTTGGATGCAACTATATCCTGGGCGTATATTGACCGAGGTTGGGCATATATCGGCCTCGGCAACTTTAACCAGGCCCTCGCGGATTTGAAGAAGGCTGCAGAATTGGACCCTAAAAATCCACATGTCTATCACTTGCGGGCATGGGCGTATAGCGGTCTCGGGGACAAACGTCAGACATTAGAAGATTTTGACACAAGCCTTAACCTCGCACCGAATAATTCATGGACGCATTGGAATATAGCAACGTATTATGCTGTCAGCGGTGAAAAAGAGAAAGCGATTTCAGCGCTGGGGAAAGCAATACGCATCAACGACACCCTGAGGCAAAAAGCAAAAAAGGATAAAAACTTTGAGCGGCTCTGGAATGACGTTGGTTTCAGGAAACTTGTCGAGTGATAACTAAAAGCAGATATTGAGAAAATTTATTTATATTCATTCCCCATCTATCTTACTTCCTCCTACCATGAGTTCGTGTATAAGAGAATTTATTGTGATATTGTAAATTTAAGAATAAACCATGGAAAGGCAGGAGGACTTATAACTTCCTGGGTTGTCGAATCCTTATTACAGTGTGTCCCATGCCTTCCTAAACTATGATAAGTTGATTGGATCTTTGAATCCTTGTTACGATGGAGGATTGGTTGGGGAGGCTCTGGTTCTCTGCTTTTTCCATCTCATGACAGGAGGTGTGAAAATATGAACAAGACATCTTTTAGCGGTTTTCTGGGTATTGACATTTCGAAGGACAAGTTTGATGCCTATTGTATCGACATCAATGGAGAGAAGCAGTTTTATCTTTCTTGTTCCATGGACAGAGCAGGGTTTGAAAAATTGGTGGGCCACATGGATAATTTATCCATACCCAAGGAGGGCCTTCTGATCGGCATGGAGTCGACCGCCTGCTATCACATGAATCTGTTTTCGTTTCTTCTTGCAGGGGGGTATACGGCTGTCGTGATCAATCCTCTGCTCATCGCCAACTTCGTGAAGATGCAGTTGCGGAAGACCAAAACGGACAAGAAGGATGCCTTTGTCATTGCGCAGTTTCTCTTGATGTATGTGGATACATTGGCACAGACAAGCATCTCCCCTCACGTCTCCGACCTTCGGGACTTGTCTCGTCAGCGGGAGAGTTTGCTCAACCAGATGATGGCTCTGAAATGTGACATGAAGCGGCTCTTGACGATGACGTTTCCGGAGTTGGAAAAACTGACGGGCGTATTCACGAAGTCTGTTCTTCAGCTTTTGAGCCGTTTTCCGTCTGCTCATGCCATCGTCCAGGCAGACCCGGCAGAAATAACTCAACTTCTCATTGATCACTCCATGGGAAGAAACACTGCAACGACTACACAAGACATTATCCAGGCGGCCCGTTCTTCAGTTGGAACGACAAGTCCTTCAAGGGAACTGATACTCAAACAGAAGGCCGATGTGCTGATTCATCTGGAAGGTCATTTGAAAGAACTGACGGCCATGATGATTGAGTTATGCCGCTCTGACATGGGAGATGACATTGATATCATGACTTCTCTGCGGGGGATTGGCGAGAAAACGGCGACAAACTTTCTGGTCGAGATGGGAGGTGATATCCGGAAGTTCAAAGACCACAAAAAGCTGATTGCCATGGCGGGGCTTGATCCTGCCATATACCAGTCAGGCAAACACGATGGGCAAGGCAGAATTACCAAACGCGGGAATCGGCATCTCAGGAGAGTGATCTGGCTCATGACCGTCAGGGTCATTCAGTTCAATGACTGTTTTCGACAACACTATCAGAAGAGAAGACAGGATGGCCTTCCTTTCAAAAAGGCAGTCCTGGCCACTGCCCATAAGCTTCTGAGGGTCATTTTTGCCATGCTCACACAAAGGAAAACTTTTTGCTATGCGACGAACTCATGATAGTTGACTGTTATCCACAAATCGTCGTCCTTAAAAATAATG
>Ga0315268_10006143_pt1 | contig 12809 bp, 12 predicted proteins | sample C1_top_MG_FD_204535 | JGI IMG/M metagenome (GOLD analysis project Ga0315268, IMG submission 204535) | Sediment microbial communities from Yellowstone Lake, YNP, Wyoming, USA - C1_top | ecosystem: Environmental > Aquatic > Freshwater > Lake > Sediment | place: USA: Wyoming | collected 2017-08-01 | reverse complement strand
TTTGGAAGGAGGAGGAAAGGATGCAGGTCATGCCTTGCGAAATACCGGGAGGGCGATGGCCATGTGTTCCTTGACCACGATGCTTGGATTTGGTTCCTTGGCCACTGCTCGATATCAGGCTCTTTCAAGCATGGGATGGGTGACCATCCTCGGAATGGGCTTCTGTCTCATGACGGCCCTTTGCTTTCTTCCAACCCTTTTAATACTCAGGGAGCAGAAACGCCGTGAGCGTTAAAAAATACGGTGCCATTATCGTTGGAGGTGGGATAGGAGGGCTAACCGCTGCCTGCCTTCTTGCAAAGAGAGGTTTGAGGGCCCTTCTCCTCGAAAAAGAGAAACAGGTGGGAGGTTATGTCGTCTCCTTCAAAAGGGATAGGTTTACCCCGTTAGAAAGTCCCAGTATTTATGCTCGGGAGGGTGGAAATAGAAAGCATCAGTTTCTTTTTGAGGACAGGATCAAAACCCTACCCTTTCAAACGGGGTTTACCTTTGATGCGACAGGTGCCTTTATCGGAGGATGTCAGGAGGGCGGTGAATTTTATCAAGTTCTTAAAGAGATGGGAGCGCACAAAGAGATTGAATTTATCCCCATCCATCACATTCAAAACATCTATCCGGGGTTCAAGGTTCAATTGCATCAGGGTGGATTCCATCCTTATATGGAGGCCCTCTTGAATCTCTTTCCCGAAGAAGAAAAAGGCTTGAATGCCTATCTCTCTTTGGTGAAGCAGATCGGGGAAGAGGTGAGATCGTATTCTGAAATGTCTTTGATCAAAAAGGTCCTCTTTCCCTTCTACTTCAAAAATCTTGTCCGTTTTCATAAATCGAACCACAAAATAATTCTTGACCGCCTTTTCAGGGGAGGGGAGATCAAGATGGCTCTCCATACCCTTCCTGCCACCGAGCCCCCCTCCAGGCTCTCTTTTCTCTTCGTGGCGACTCTGATCAGTAAGGCGTTGAGCGAAGGCGTTTTTTATCCGAAAGGAGGGATGGGGAAAATTTCTGAGACGATTGCTCAGTCGTTTCAACAGGCCGGTGGAGAGATATCTTTACAGATGGAAGTAGAGCAGATCCTGATCAAAGACAAGAGAGTGGCGGGCGTCCTGACAAAAGAGGGTAACGTTTTTGAATCACCACTGGTCATCTCTGACATCAATCCCAACCATTTAGTGAAGATGCTTCCTTTAGAATTTCAAAGATCTCTTATGAAAAAGACGGGACGCTTCGAATATTCCCTTTCTTGTTTTATTCTCTATGTCGCGACCAATTTGGATCTCAGAAGGCTGGGCCTCCCTTATTTCACCTATCTCCGTTTCCTGTCGGATTTAGAGGAGGAGTACCGGATATTGCGAAGGAATGAGATTCCAAATCATCCCACGATGATTGTCTCCATCCCAACCCTTTTGGATCCTTCCTTAGCTCCTCCGAATCAACATCTAATAAAAGTTCTGGTCAATGTCCCTTATCTTCATCAAGATACATGGGGAAAAGGGGTCCCTGAAACATATCACCTTATTAAAGAAGAATTTTCCCAAAAGGTCCTTCGCCAGTTGGAATCAAAGTTGATTCCCGACCTGAGAAATCATCTTCTCTTTTATGAAGCTGCTACACCGTTAACTTTAGAACGCTATACAGGGAATGAGAAGGGTGCGATGTATGGATTAGCCTCCACACCCCAACAAATTGGGAATTTAAGACCTCCTCATCAGACTTCTATCCCAGGCCTCTTCCAAGTCGGTCACTATACCCGCCCCTCTCACGGGATCGTAGGCACGAGCCTTTCAGGCCTCTTTGCTGCGCGGATCATTCTTAAGAATAAATGACCGCTATGCGCATAGCGCTAAGTGCTTAGCGTTTTTTAGTGATTGAGGTTGAAATCCATCATCCGGACATTTTACAATTCAGCCGATGGGAAGACTTGACTGCATTTTCCTCCATGTCCCCAAGTTGAACAATTACTACCGGCCCATCCATGATTTTATTTGGATTAACTTCATGCCTATGGGACTTCTTGGATTGGCCGACCTCCTCCAGCGTCACAGCATTTCCACCCAAGTGGTGCATCTGGGAGTGGAATGGATTGGAGATCACCATTTTTCTATCATCCCATATATCAAAGAGAAGAACCCTCGAATCGTCGCCATGGACCTCCACTGGCACCATCAGAGTTATGATGTGATGGAACTGGTCAAGAAGGTGAAAGAGGCCTTCCCTTCCGTCTATGTTCTTCTTGGAGGATATACGGCCAGTTTTTTCCACGAAGAGATCATGAGGAACTTTGACGGGGTTGATGGAATCATCCGCGGGGAGGCAGAAGTTCCCATATTGGAATTGGCCAATACGCTTCTGCGAGGGAAAGAAGATCTTTTTCCTATTCCCAACCTCACCTGGAGGAGGAAAGGGAGAGTTCTAATTAACCCCCTCTCCTACATCGCCTCTGAGAAAGAACTGGATGACCTCTCCTTCACCAATTTCCCATTGTTGAAAAATCATCCCACCTACATCCGTTATATCGGTCAACCTTTTTATGTCAAAGGGGTTTCCAAAGAGAAGAATTTCTGGATGTATTCTCTCAAATCGCCCATCCACCATCTCACTGTGGGCAGGGGTTGTCCTGTTCAATGCACCTGGTGTGGTGGTGGTCGTTCCTCTCTGGAAACCATCACCGGCAGAAAAGAGGTGACCTTTAGAGGTGTGGAGAGGGTTCTCCAATCGATTCAAGAGGCAGTCTCTTATGGGTATGAGACGTTCCACATCTGCTTTGATCCTTATCCTCAGAAGCCTCAATATTTCCTCGAACTTTTCTCTCGCATCCGTGAGAAAAAAATTCGGATGGAATGTTTCTTTGAATCCTTTGGACTCCCAACGGTTGATTTTATCAAGTCTTTTAAGGAGACATTTCCAGGGCCTAAATCTCTCATCGCCCTCTCCCCGGACGTTGGGTCGGACCGAGCGAGAAAGATTAACAAAGGATATGCCTATTCCAATCAAGCCTTGATGGAGTCTCTGGACCAGTTAAAAGTAAACGGAGTCTTCTGTGACCTCTTTTTTACACTCGGAGTACCTTTTGAAAAGGAGGAGGATATTCGGCAGACGATTCAACTCCAAAAGATGATCCGTGCCCGATATCCCAATGTGAGAGGGATTCGCACTTTTACGATTGAGATGGAGCCGGGCTCCCCCTGGCACCTTGATCCTGAGGAATACGGTGTGAAAACCTCACTCGATCATTTTATGGATTTTTACCATTACCACTCTGGAGACAAGAGCGCTTTTTCCTCATTGGGATACTGGATTCCAGATTATTTCGAAGAGGAAAAAGATGAGAAAGGATTTGAGGGGGCATTGCAGAAGATCAAATGCCGCCATTTTTGCTTCATCCATCCTGAGGCGAGAAAATCGTCAACCCCCTTCTGGGGAAGAAAGCTCTGTGATCTTTCGAATCTATGCTGGAAGGTGAGAGGTTTGGCCGTGAAGAAACGCTGGCACTTTAGACCCCTTAGGGGAAACCTCTCCACACCGCGACAGGCACACCAGAGGAATTTCTGAAATTGATGAAAGAGATTCCACAGACCAAGGTCATAGTTGTGAAACCCTGAGAAACAATTCAATTAGGTTTTATTATCCTAAGCACTGAAGTTTATGAAAGTGAAACCTGTCGCCGTCGAATCAGTCTCAAAAACACTTAAGACTGTTAGAAACCACTGAAATTAACTTAACTTTTTACTTAGTGGCGACGAAAAATGTCACTCTTTGAATTTTTCGAAAAATTTCACATCTCAATAAACTCTATAAGAATCAACAGGATTTATCAATCGATTTCTCCATGGCATTAGTATTGCAGATTCTTAATCGGTTCATCATGTTACCAGTTTTTTTCTTTCCATTTGTTTCTATTCGGAGGTGAGGAAGTGGCAGCGAAAGAAAGGTGTTCCTTTTATCGAGATTCTGAAGGACTTGGCATGGGCCGTGGGATCGGACATTGCGATCTCAATGGTGACCAAACGGTCTGTGCGGGAGATCTCACTTTTTGTGAGAAACCCAGTGATCTAAAGAAATATGAAGATCGGCGAAAGGGGAATAAGGATGATCGAAGGCAGTATCCCAGATTTTATTTGGATTTGCCTCTGGAATATCTGGTGACGAATGTCCCGAAAGCTCATGGAGGACTTGTCGTCAACGTCAGTGAAATCGGTCTCCTCATTCGCTCCGTTAAAAACATGCCCATCGGGACGGAGTTAAAAATTGCAGTGATGTTTCCGAAGGAATATGAATTAGCCAATTTCCAGGTTTTAGCTAAGGTCGTCCGAAAAGAGCCCCTTTGGGAGGAAGATTGGGAAGGGTATGAATATGGGGTAAAATTTGTCCAGATATTGGAAGAGGACCTCCGAAAGTTAAGACAGATTGTCAGCGGTCAATTTGCATTGGAAAAAGTCTCCTAAAATTGAAGTGCACTTTAATTGGCAGTTAGGTTATAAATGGGGTGCCTTTTCAATGGGTGGCCCCGTCCTATGCCCCCAAGACAAAATACGCTTCGTTCGGTCGTTCGTCCCAAAATTTTTATCGTAGATCAGAAGGGGAATTTCGTGAAGCCATAATAAAAGATCATAGCAAGTCTTGGCCTAAGTGACATATATTGCCCCATCCAGGACAATAAGTCACTTTCTTATTTCTATGAAGAGATTATTCTTTTTTAAAAAATGATAAAATATTAAATGGTTAGAAAGATATTCTCTTTGGCATTAATATTGCTAAATATCTACAAAAGAATTTTTTAATCTTCAATCGTCGATAAAGCCAAACCACGAGTAATCGTGGGACGGAAAGCCACGGGTCCTACCGGGATAGCCGGGTTGCCGAAACAAAAGAAATTTTATGTGGGCCCGTGGTCTATTGATCACGGGCTTTTTTATTCTGCTGAAAAGGTCGAATGACTATAAGGGTCATAGATCAGGGCTGAAGAAATATATGGAAGGAGGAATGGCAAGATGAGGGCTATGGAAGGGGAGATCTTGAAGAACAAATTCACCGAAGCTCTATATCAAGTAACGAAGATTGGAGATTCAAGAGTAATACTGGAGAATGAAAATGGATCTGTTTGGATATCGCTTCGAAAAGAAGATCTGAATATTTATTATGAGAGAATCAAGGGAGGTGCTGCTTAATGGCCATCACAGAAGGGGACAAATTCAAACATAAATTAACCGGGCAACTGTATAGTGTGAAGATCGTTAAGAATGGGACCGTTATCTTGGAATCTGAATATCCACCGGATAGGATGTGGTTTGGTGATGAAGATGTTGAGTTATTTTTCGAGGCGGTTGAAAGAAGGAAGAAATAAGTCAGGAAATTCGAGGGGGCGGTGTTCAATGAAAATTTTGACCGGCGACATATTAAAGAATAAGTTCACCGGGGAACTATACAGGGTGAAGAAAATGAGACGGAAGACAGTTTTATTGGAAGCTGAAAGCAGGCCGAATAAAGCGTGGTTTGGAGATGATGAAAGCTTGGAATTACTTTACGAGAAGGTGGAAAATTAGAACTTTAATCTGAAATCAAACAAAACAGCTCCCTTTATTGTTTGCTCCTATCCAAAGCATTTCTTTTTGTAAACACTATCAATCTTTTCCTGTAGCTCAATCGTCAACTGGATCGCCTTTGCCACTTTCATGTAATGATTAATCTCGTCGAGAGAAAGCTTTCGACCTTTTCTATCTTTCAGGTATTTCTCCATCACCTGGTAGGCTCCGATTCGATATTCCCATAATTCGTTTGAGATGCCATCAAAATACTGCTCTTTGTTTATAAACACTCTCTGGTCTTCTTCAGCATGAGAAACCTTTTCAACTTTATTCGAGCCGCTTATTGGAAAACCAACCTCGGTCTTTTCGAGCTCCGTATGTTTGAGTAAATGAAGATCAACAAGCTCTTTCCCAAGATTACTTAATTCTCTGAAAACATCATGACTTGAAGGTAATGGAACCCTTGGAAAATCTATTTTCAGAAATTCCTCATAGCGCTTTCGGTAGGTAGGAGAATAAAGAACAGCATAGATGTAATAAAAAATCTCTTCGGGAGTAGGGGCAACCTCCGCCCCTACAGGAGTGCCAATTTGTACAGAAAAAGTCCGTAAAAACTCAGGAGTAAAATTGGATATACGGATGGGTTGGGATTTATTTCGTAGGGGCAATTCATGAATTGTCCCTACAGATTCGTCTGGATAGAGATAGAGGGGGAAGAAGTAAGAAGTTTCTTTGGTTTTTATTGAAATTAGGCAAATATCTGACAAGAAATTTGAAATAAAAGTATGAAAGAAAGGTGGTCCAGATAATATCCTTGTCGTAACAAGAGATATGTTTTCTTTTTGTAGATACCCCATAAATGGCCATCTATCTCTATCTATTAATAATGATTCATAGCAAATCCAACGAGTATCGAAAGGTCGGTAAGCATAGGTATAAATCTTGTCTTTAGGCTTCTGCTCCTTAATCTTTTGCCTTGCCTCACTCAATTTCCAACTTCCTGTATCTTTTAGATCAAGACTTTGAGCAACCAACTCATCTGGTAATTTCCCTGTGAATATCCTGAGTCTTTGAATTAGTTCTTCTTTTGAAAAGCCCACCACAAAATGATCTCTATGGGTTTTCACTCCGCTCGACCACTCCTTAAAAATGTCTGTAACCTTCCAAAACTTTTCGTACTCAGCTTGTAAAGCAAAATCCTTTGGAACAAAGAACCAGTAGGGGGCGAATGGTTCAAGTTCTTGCCATTGTGTTGTTAGCACATCATTTTCAAAGAGGTATTTGTATTTTTCCTCTCTCAGCCCCCATACGTCGGCATAAAAGATTTTAGCCAATTTTTTTTCACTCATGCCACAACAATCCCCTTTGATTTAACTTCATCACCAATAAATGAGCCAATGGGTGTCTCAGCAAATTCTTTTTCCGTGAACCCTAATATTTCCATCGGCCTTTTTATACCAGCACGGGCGCGCCCTAAAAGGGACAATCGTTCCCAAAGGTCCATATCCTTAAAGTCGTTAGAGACAACGACCAAATCTATATCACTTTCTTTTCCAGCTTTGCCCAATGCATGGGAACCGTAAAGAATAATTTTCTTAACTTTAACACCCAATGCTTCAAGTTCCAGCTGATATTGTTTTATGAGGCGAGAGATTTCTTTATCCATTGAAAAGCCTCCTTCGTTTGGGTAAGGATTGATTCCACCCTGGCACGCGAAAAGTTTTTAAACATCGCTTGAAAGTCACTTGGATATCTTGTGACTATACTGAGATTACTAATTTCAGCGATGAACTTTTCCATTTCTTCATCTGGAGACAAGCCTGCGAGTCCCACAAGGTATTCTAAATCATGGGTTTTAGGAGGTGTTTTTTCAGACACTTCTTCAACTTTAGCTTTCAATATTTTTTCAAGGGCGAGGTGGCACATAAATATCGTGTAGATGTACCTCCCTGTTTGGAACATATTCTCAGCTGTCTCCATATCATATTGGGCAGAATCCAGCCAGTTCTTGACTTCTTTTTTCATTATTATTCTCCATACTTAACAAACAGTGCAATAGCAACGCCTTGCTGAATGTCGAAAACATTTTCATCCTTACCACCATCTGGAGTCTTTTCACCAATCCTTGAAGAGCCGTGAAGGTTCAGGATATAAATTTCATCGAAAGTTTCAAAAAGTTTTCTCCTCATCCCTCGATGAATTACTCCGGAGAGGTAGGAATTGTTGGTAATAAATCCCAGGATTCCTTTGCCTGCTTGATTTATCTTCCAGTGGGCAAAGCGAATGAATTTTATATAATCGTCTGAAAGGGGCTGGATATTTCGCTCGTCCCTCACATCTTCTTTGTAATCATCCATCAGGTTTTCGATGAACTCGGATTTATTCTCTGAGCTAACTGAATAGGGAGGATTTCCAAGGACAACCAGAATAGGAACTTTTTCCTTTATCCTTTTCGCCTCCTGCCCTTCCTTTGCAAGGCCGATGAGAAAACTTATCTGCTTTGGATCTTTCATCTCTAAAGTATTGGTGAGATAAAACTGAAACCGTTTCCCCTCCTTAAACTGATAACCCATGTCCTCGAGAACCATGGAAACCTTGAAGTGACCGACCGTATAAGGGGCGACAAGGATCTCAAAGGCATGAAAATGAGGCAGGACATGTTCTTCTATGTAAGACTTTTTTAGACCTTCTTTTTTCTTGTCTTCCAACTCTTTCTGAACCTGCTTGATAGCCTGGACTACAAATGTGAGAGTTCCGGCTGCTGGGTCGAGTAAAGTGACATCACTTGTGGCAAGGCCTTCGGCTTTTCCAAATCCGTCTTTTAGAAGTTTATGAATAGACCTCACGATGTAGGAGACAACAGGTAAAGGAGTGTAGTAAACTCCCAGCCGCTCTCTTTCCTTGGGATTATAAGTTGCAAGAAAGGTTTCATAGAAGTGGATAACCGGATCTTCCTCCCATCGGGTGGTTTTGAACTCTTTAAGAATTGACGGAATGTGGGCTTTCTCGAGAATCTGGGTTATGTCATCCACAATCCAGATTAATGATTCAGGGAAATGAGGTCCAGTCATGGAATAAAATATTTCCTTGAGCAAAGGTAAACTTTCAGGGATGGATTTCCAGGCCGTTTCCCTTTTAAACTCTTTTTGAACTTTCATCCTCGCAGCAAAAAGTCCATAGGTAATGGTCTGTGCATAAAGGTCGGCGAATCTCTCTTTTGTCAGAGTCTCAATCAGTTCTTCCTGAAAGGCTTTATAGAATCTTGTGACCTCCTCATTGTCTCTCGAAAGCTCCTCTTGGAGGATGTGTTCAAGAAATCGAGTCTTTTTTGCAAGTTCGACCGAGAGGTCGGAAGATTTTTGAATCTCAGGTGTTGAAAAGGAGAAGAAATTTTCTAAGAGTTCAAAGAATCCATCTAATTTTTCAGGAGAAGGGGGCGACTTTAAGCTTTTTAAAGTGAATGGACGCCCCACCTGCACCTTTTCTTTAGGGTCGCCAAATCGATAAAGTCTAAATTCCAAGAAATTTGTTAAGATGAGATTTGGCAGAGAATCCCGATATCTTTTAAGCTGTTCAGATTCTACAATTTCTTCGAGGTCGGCATCAGGTGACTTAGCCTCTATGTATCCGATAATTTCGCCATTCTTGCCAATACGAAAATCAGGAATCCCTGCCTCGGTCTTTCTGGGGGCAACAAGAACATTTACGTCTGCTCGAGCTTGATAAAGTTTGGAACAATCTTCAAAGAGGCGCTTAAGAGATGAATAGAAACTCTCTTCTCTGAAGTCACCGTCTGTATAAATCTTATGGATGGCTTTAAAGTAGACAACAAGAAATTTCTCTAATTTGATCCTTTCTGTTTTATTCATAAAAGTCTTTTCAACAAGAGTTGATAGTCAGACTAACTTTTAATAATACCTAATCTGAACGATTCAGCGTCCCTGCCTGCGGCAGGCAGGCCTGAAGGAGAGCAGAAATGCCTCAAAGTCTTTTAGAATGCGATTTTTTCTTAAGGGAGGTCAATACCTTTTCATTACACCAAACCGGTGAATGGTTAATCAGCTCTCCATCGTGCTTCAGCATTAAAAGGTGATCGCTCTAAAAGCCTTTTCAGCATCCCTGCTCTCCATAGAAATTTTGAGAATCGCTCAATTTAGGTAAAATTCTTCTTCTGGTTCACCATATTGAGGAGGAGCATCCCCAACAGATTCCACAACGAATGGATACTTTGAATTCTCCCTTGGTGATTCTATTCCTTTTAATTCCAAAATAAAATGCCACTCATCGCCATAATCAAAGAGAAATAGCATTTTCTTTTTTATTTCATGGAAAACATGGTTTACCTTCGTTCTTTCTACCCCTTTAAATTCGCTCTCCTCCCCAATATCAGCAAACAATTCATAACCTTCCTTAGATTTATTCCATTGCCTTATATTGTCATAGAATCCGAAGGGATGGTCAAAATAAAAGCCGAAACTATCCACGATGGTTTCTGCCAGGCGATATAATGTAAACCTTTCAGGAACTGCTATAATTCTATAAGGATGACCTCGAACATTTCCGCTCCAGTCGCTTAATATAACTTTTATCAAGCATATCTTTTCATCAGGTTTTGCTTTACTTTTTTTCATGGTTCTATTCCTCGCAAAATTCGTAACTTAGAATTGTATGAAAAGTTTACTAAATTGAAATAAATGAATCAATCAGAATTTATTTAAGGGACGGGTTCTCCAAAACAGGCTATCACTTTAGACCTCTAATAAATAATAATATTTTCCTTCTTTTTCCTTGAGCCTTGCGATTCCTTTTTCCTTCAATATCTCTAAATGGCCGACGGCTTCGGAACTCCCTAAAAAGACCTCAGTCCATTTTTCAAAGTTTCAAATGAAGCCTCTGTCTTTATGCCTGCATTGACAAGAGTTCTTGGAGAATCGTCAATCCAGTAAACATTCATCGTCTTGAGGGGAAACGGGATGGGAAGTTCAATTTGATAAATTTTATCGAGTACCTGATGGATCATGACTTTCTCTAAAAAAGTCTAATTTTTTCTATGTGAAAGTTAACGCAGAATCTCCCTTTCGTCAAGATTTATGACTTCCTTCAATTTTTACTTGACAACACAAAATATTGTGGTAAGGTTTTTAGTATTGCTTATATTTAGTGGAGGAGGGGAGAAGATGGAAATGGCTCAACTGACGCCAAATGCCATGACAGTACTGAAGAAGCGGTACCTTCAAAAAGACCCACAGGGAAATGTTCTGGAAACACCTGAAGAGCTTTTTAGGCGTGTGGCAAAGAATATTGCTCAGGCGGACCGTTTCTATCATCCTGAGGTCGATCTCCCTTCTATTGAAGATGAATTTTATTCTTTGATGGCTTCATTAGACTTCCTTCCCAATTCTCCCACGTTAATGAATGCGGGGAGAGAACTTCAACAACTCTCTGCCTGCTTCGTTCTTCCTGTGGGAGATTCCATGGATGAAATCTTCGATGCTGTGAAACAGATGGCTCTTATTCAGAAAAGCGGGGGCGGGACAGGCTTCTCCTTTTCCCGGCTCAGAATGAAAAATGATGTGGTGGGTTCCACCCAGGGGGTTTCAAGTGGTCCTGTTTCTTTTATGAGTGTTTTTGATACAGCGACAGAGACGATTAAGCAAGGGGGAACGCGAAGGGGAGCCAATATGGGAATCCTGCGCGTAGACCATCCTGACATTCTCGATTTTATCCAATGCAAAGAGGGCGACCATCATTTCAACAATTTCAATATCTCGGTCGCTGCTACCAATGAATTCATGGAGGCGATGGCAAAAGATAAAGAGTATGTTCTTCGGAATCCAAGGACCCATGAGATGGTTCGTTCTCTTAGCGCCCGTGAGGTTTTTGAGAAGGTGGTCTATTATGCCTGGAAAAACGGGGATCCTGGAATTATCTTCATCGATCGGATCAACCAAGACAACCCCACTCCTCAAGTGGGACAGATCGAGAGCACCAATCCCTGCGGAGAACAACCTCTCCTCCCTTTTGAGTCTTGCAACCTGGGTTCCATCAATCTTTGCAATATGGTCAGAAATGGAGCCATCGATTGGGAAAGATTGGGTTCGGTGACTGAAAAGGCAGTCCATTTTTTGGATAACGTGATCGACATGAATCGTTATACGCTTCCACAGATTGAAGCCATGACCAAAGCGAATCGAAAGATCGGTCTTGGAGTGATGGGATTCGCTGATCTCCTCATTCTTCTGGGGATCCCCTACAATAGCCCGAAAGCCTTGGAGATCGGTGAAAAAGTGATGTCCTTTATCCAGAAAAAGGGGAGAGAGGCTTCCAGAGAGTTGGCTCTAAAGAGGGGATCGTTTCCTAATTTTGATGGGAGTACCCTGAAAGGCCGCTGGGATGCAATGAGGAATGCCACGGTCACCACCATTGCCCCGGCCGGGACCATCTCCATCATTGCAGGAACCTCATCAGGGATCGAACCCATTTTCGCCTTGGCCTTTATTCGTCATGTATTGGAAGGGAAAGAACTTTTGGAGATCAACCCATTCCTGGAGGCATTGTCAAAACAGGAAGGATTCTATTCGGAAGAGTTGATGAGAAAGATCGCACACAGCGGCAACATCCAGAATCTTAAAGAAGTCCCGGAGAACATCCGAAAGCTTTTTGTGACCGCCCATGACATCACTCCTGAGGACCATATCCGGATGCAGGCAGCCTTCCAGAAATATACAGACAATGCGGTTTCCAAGACCGTCAATTTTCCTCATGAGGCAACCGTCGATGATGTGGCCAAGGTCTATAAATTGGCTTACGAACTGGGTTGCAAGGGAGTGACCATCTACCGAGATCGGAGTCGAATGAAGCAAGTTCTTTACAAGGGGATGGTTTCCCAGAGTCGACCGAAGGAAGAAGAGGATCTTCGTGAGGGGGAAGTCAAGCCAAAGGCTCGCGAGGATGTGATCCGCGGTTCCACCCGAAAGATCCGTACGGGTTGTGGAAACCTCTATGTGACGGTGAACGAAGATGAGGAGGGAAATCTTTTTGAGATTTTTAATCAAATTGGAAAGGCAGGAGGTTGTGCGGCCTCTCAATCTGAAGCAATCGGTCGCCTGGTCTCTCTGGCCTTTCGATCTGGCATTGAACCTGAAGATATCATTCGGCAGCTGAAGGGCATCAGTTGCCACACCCCCGTCTGGTACAGGGAGGGGAAAATCCTCTCCTGCTCAGATGCAGTGGCCAAGGCTATTGAGTGGCACCTTCAGGAGAGAGGGAGAAATGTTAAGACCGAGC
>Ga0315268_10006142_pt1 | contig 12810 bp, 11 predicted proteins | sample C1_top_MG_FD_204535 | JGI IMG/M metagenome (GOLD analysis project Ga0315268, IMG submission 204535) | Sediment microbial communities from Yellowstone Lake, YNP, Wyoming, USA - C1_top | ecosystem: Environmental > Aquatic > Freshwater > Lake > Sediment | place: USA: Wyoming | collected 2017-08-01 | reverse complement strand
GCCTCAATCAGCACGCGATGGCGCGCGGCCGTGGGTCGAAAGAAACTCGCCAGCAGCAGATGCAGATTGACGCTCAGGGAATTCATCGCCACCACTTCATGGGGCTGCGCGCCGGCGAGCGCAGCCAGCGGCGCCTGCAGGCGCTCGGCGTAGCCGATCCAGTCGCGGCGCGCGTGCTCGTGTCCGCGCACGCCCAGATGTTCCCAGTCATCGAGCTCTTCCAGCACGCGCGCGCGGGCCTCGAGCGGCGCGAGTCCGAGCGAATGGCCGCATAAATAGGTGAGCGCCGTGCCGCCGGCAGCACGCGGCATGGCAAAGCGCCTGGCCCAGGGTGCCAGCGTATCGGCCTGATCGAGCGCCGCGGCGCCGGGCGCCGTGGCCGTCCAGCTGGAGTGCATGTTCATGTCGACAGCAACCTGTAGAGCAGGGGGCGGGAGGGCAGGGCGTCGCCAGCCAGGGCCGGAATCTGCAGTTGCAGCAGCCAGGGGCCATCGCCCAGCGCGCTGTCAATGTAGGCCAGCTCCGTGATTGTACACTCGGGTCGACGCGCTGCTGACAGCGCTGTGGCGCCCGCATCCAGGCCAAAAAAGACACGATGCGCCGCGAGCTGCCCGTCATCATCGGCGCGGTCCGCCGAGGGCACGTCAAGCAGCAGATGGCTGATGCCGCGCTCGACCATGAAATTGACGGCCTCGAGTGACAGGTAGGCGGCGGGCTGCTGCCCATAGTCACGCGCGCACTTGGCCGCCGTGTTGGGCAGGGTGCGCACGATCAATGCCAGTGGTGCGAACGGCAGTTGCCGTGGCCAGGCGCTCATCAGCGCCTGGCGCGTAATCAGCAGATCCTCCGCGCGCGGGGCGGGCCGCGCGGTCTCACTGCCACCCGCGGCGCGTGCCGGCGTGACACTCAGCAGCAAGGCCGGCAGAAAACCTGCGGGCACGACATCGCGTGCATCATGGCGCTCGCGGGTCAGATGACCGATGCACTCGGTATGCGTACCGTCGCAGTGCGGTGTCAGGCTCAGCGTGCTGGCGTTGCAGCTGGCACCGCTACTCACCCGACCGTTGAAGTTGCCTGCCTGCAGTGGCAGGCTTGCGGGCGGGGGTGCGCCAAACCAGCGCGGCGCGTGCTCATCGAAATTGAGTTCGATAGCGAGCGGGTGCGGATTGGCGGCATCGAAACTGAGTCGGCGTCCCTGACACTCGAGCCAGACTACCTGGCGAGAATTCAATGCCTGCAGAACGCTCATGGCGCCTTCCCTGTCGATAAATCCCGACAGCTGTCGGGCCGGTGTCACTCTCGCGTATGGTACGCATAACCGGGTGGTCCCTGCGACTGCCTTTGAGGCGCACAGCGGCTTAGGCCGCGAAGGAAGTATCGTGACTGCAGCACATTCTGGGGTGACGGCCCGCTTGCCAGGGCACGCGCTGTCGCGCGTATTGACGGCTCTCGGATTGCTGGCGGCGCTGGGCTTGCTCACTGGCTGCGCTCACCTGCACGCGCCGCACCCCTCGAGCTGGCATGCGCATCTGCCCTGGCATCATCCGCCTGCTCCGGCTGAGCCAGTTGTCAATGAGCTGGTGGTGGCAGCCCCCGCTGGTGCCGTGGCGCCCAGGCTCGAGCAGTCCTGGGATCGCAACACGCTGCGCGTCAATCTGGCGGTGCTGGCGGGCGAGGGTGAGCTCAGCCTGCGTCCGCTGCAGGGCCATGACTGGCCGATACGCATGGAGTTCGGCGTGCAACCCGGAAGCTTTGCGCACCTGGAAATCCGTGGTGAGCAGCGCGTCATCCTGAGCGTTGCAGCCTCCGGAGCTGTGCACACGCTGGCGGTGCCGCAGGGCACCTATGCACCGGCCACCAGGGAACTGGTAATTCACTACGGTCCGTAGCGCCGACTACATGGCATTGGCTGCGCAGCGCGTGCCGGCGTTCGCTCCACCGGCCGCGCCGTGCTAGAGTCCGGCTGCTCAAGTGACTATCACAACTGCAAACCCGGCCGGCGACTCACGCCCCAGCGCCACGGAAATAAAATCCGTGGTCGATCGCTACCGACGACCTTCCCATGCACGCGCGATCTGGCAGCTTACCAATACCCTGCTGCCCTATCTTTTCGTCTGGTACCTCATGGCGCGCAGCATCAGCGTGTCGTACTGGCTGATGCTGCCCTTCGCGGTCATCGCCGCGGGCCTGCGGGTGCGCATCTTCATCTTCATGCATGATTGCGGACATGGTTCGTTCCTGCGTTCGCAGCGCGCCAACAGCATCATCGGCTGGGTCACCGGCCTGTTGACCTTCACGCCTTTCCAGCACTGGAGCTGGGAGCATGCGATCCACCATCGCACCTCGGGCAATCTCAATCGGCGCGGCCAGGGAGATATCTGGACCATGACAGTGGCGGAGTATCTCGCCTCCCCATTGTGGCGCCGCCTGGCCTATCGGTTGCTGCGCCATCCGCTGATCCTGCTGGTGATCGCGCCCACCGTACAGTTCGTCATCCGCGAGCGCTTTCCGACATCAGGGGCGGGCCGGCGTGAGCGCCGCTCCGTGCTGCTCACGGATCTCGGCCTGCTGCTGATGGCGGTGGCCCTGTGCAGGCTGATCGGCTTCAGTGCCTGGCTGCAGATCGAGCTGACCCTGATGTTCCTGGCGGGCGCGGCCGGCGTGTGGCTGTTCTACGTGCAGCACCAGTTCGTCGATGCCTACTGGGCGCGTGACGAGAAATGGGATTACACCGAGGCGGCGCTCAGCGGCAGCTCGTTCTACAACCTGCCCGGCATCCTGCGCTGGTTTTCCGGGAACATCGGCTTCCATCATATTCATCATCTCAGCCCGCAGATCCCCAACTACCATCTGCGCCGTTGCCACTACGCCGAGCCGCGCTTCGCCAGGGTACCCACGCTCACGCTGGCGCTGAGTTTCAAGTCGGCGACCTTGCGGCTCTGGGACGAGCAGCACCAGCGGCTGATCGGTTTCCGGCTGCTCAAGACGCTGCGTTCCGGCTAGGCCAGCAGCCGGCGTTCAGGGCCAAATGGCAGCCACTTCAATCAGTGCGGCGATCTACGCTGGCGTGGCGCTGCTTGCCACGATCGCCACCGGCATGGGCGTCGTCATCTGGCGGCGTCGCCGCAACGCAGTAACCCGTGTCGTGCTGCGCGAGGTGGCGGTGCCTGAAGGCGGCGCCGAGCCACCCACCCGCGAGGCTGCTGAGTCACAGGAAGTGGCGAGCGCAGCACTCGAGCGGCAACTCCTTGCAGCGTCGCGGCAACTGTGGGCCCGCGCTCTCGGCACCACGTCGGTGGAATACACGATACCGCCCGGCCACGAGCAGCTACTCGACGCGGTGCGCAGCGCGCTCGCCGCCGAAACTCTGGCGGACCGCTATTTTCCACGGCGACCGATGCTGATGCCGCAATTGCTCGCCGCGGTCAATGATCCGGACGCACCACCGATGAAGCTCGCCGCGATCATCGCCCAGGATCCGGTGCTGACCGGCAACATACTGCGGCTGGCCAACACCGTGATTTTCAGGGTCAGCGGCGATCCCGTGGAAACCATACAGCGGGCGGTGGTGGTCTGTGGCACGGATGGGCTGCAGTCGCTGGCCGCGGCCGCATTGGTGCAGCCGGTATTCCGCGGCGGCACCGAGGCGCACAGCCAGTTTCCGGCCGCAATCTGGGAGCGCTGCATGCAGGCCTCGATCGCCGCGGAAATGTGCGCGCGCCAGTGGTGCCCGCAGGATCGACAGGCCGCGCAGCTGCTCGCACTGCTCTCGGCGCTCGGGCCACTGGTCACCTACCGCGTGGTGCAGGACCAGTACCGGCAGCGTCCAGCGCTGGCACCGGCAGCCACCGTCTATCTGAAGGCGATCGACGAGTGCGCGACACCGCTGGCCGCACGCATCGCTGCGCTGTGGCAGAGTCCGCCGCGCCTGGTTGCCGTGCTGAGCGGTGATCGCCAGGACATTTCTGCCGCGGCCGCGCGCTGGCCGCTGGAACGTGCCCTGCGCGCCGGCGAACTGCTGGCTACGCTGTCGCTGCTGGCGGGTGATGAGGCGACTGCCGAGGGCACATCCAGCGCGACCGCCGTTGAAGCGGGCGTGCCCGCGCCGCTGTTCACTGCGGTGTGGGCCCGACTGAGAACAGCACCCCAATAATAAGTGCGATCGATCGCGACACTCGTCACGATTCTCACTCGTCAGCATCGCTGCTTCCATAGCCGGACCCGTGCCTGCCGCGTGGCAGATTAAGTCACGTTCAGCGGCCTGAACCATTGCCGATAGCCGTAGCAGGTTGCCCGCGAGTGGCGGGCGACGCTGCGCATTCTGCTTCGTGGTGACCGGGAGATCGATTCATGAAAACTCTGAGGTGTGCGATTTTTACCGTGCTGGCTGCCAGCTCATTGTCTGGGTGCGGAGGCGCCAGCCCGGCTGCGGGTTCTGCGATGCAACCGCCGCCTCCCGCCGCAGTTGCCGGCGTGGATACCCCCCGGTCCGTTTCCGTCGTCACCGCGAACTGAGGTACTGACGCCATGAATTCAAGAATTCCAGTCTGTGTCGCGCTCGTCGCCATCAGTCTCTCAGGCACCGCCGCCCGCGCTACAACCCCGTCGAGCTCGGCCTATGCTACCGATCCGCAGAGCGAATATGTCCAGGACAGTACCTCCGACAGCATTTCGAGCCTGAACATGGTGCTGTGTGTGTTCGGGTCGATGGGCGCCGGATCCATGGTCAATGCCGGTCCCTACATCGCACTGGTCGACATGAACAAATGCGATAACAAGCAGGCCAGCAGCGGCGCCGCCGGTGCGACCAATTTCGCGACCGCAGTACTCGAGGTTACCCGCGCCTCGAATAACGATCCCATGATCGGTAAGGGCTGGTTGTCGATGACCGAAGGGGGCAACGCCCTGGATGTATTCCTGTACCTGTCCGCAACGCAGTCCCCGTCAGCGGCGCAGCCCTACGGCCTGTTCCGCCTGGATTACCTGGGCAAGAAGCATGGCGTCATGACCTTCAACGGTTTCATCGACTCGCAGGCAAATTCGATCAGCCAGTTTGAAACCGGCAACAATTCAAACAACACCGCAATGGCGCTGTCGGCCACCTCGACTTCTGCTGGTGCCGGCACCATCACCTCGATCGGCGGCCCCGCGTTCAACTTCGCCTACGACGCCAGCTATTTTCGGCGTAGCGATGGCACCGATGATCAGTGTTTCGATCGCTCCAGGGCCAATGCGCAGCGCTCCGTATGGCAATACGGAACCTACAATGCGAACGACGGCTCACGGGTCGATATGCTGCATCCGGGATTTCCCATCGTCGCCGCCTACCTGGGCGCCGCGTATTACGGCTTCGCCAACTACTGGGGCATCAACTTCCAGGGCCTGGACCTCAATACTGTTGCGGACGCGAGCCCGATTTCCGGCCTGACGGTGACCGATCAACGCCCGGGCAACACCACCGGCTACACGCTGTCCAAGGTGGGCGGCAAACTCACCAGGTGGACCCAGCAGGCCACTACGCTCGACTCGCTCAACAATATTCCCGTCTCCTTCGGCGCCGACCTGACCGGCCGCACCGACAATAGCGCGCTGGTCGGCTTCCAGAACTGGCAGTTGCAGTGGAGTTCCGCAACCCAGACGTTCAGCGTCATCGGTACCCAGCAATGCAGCGCCAACGGCTGCGTCACGACCCCGATAACGCCGGCTGCCACTGTCAATGCGCATGCCTTCGACAACGAGCCGATTTCGGGCTGGGCCGATTCCTATGGCGGCAGTATCAATATTCCACCGACCGGGGCAGCGCATACCACGGCCGACAGTGTTTACTACTATGTGCAGTCGACCCTGACTCCCGGTTCTGCTTCGCTGGCGCTTTACTGTCTGAGCCAGTGTCCGACGGCGGCATCGTTGGCGGCATTCCAGTCGGGCAATGCGCAGACCACGCCGTACGGCAATAACACCAGCCAGCAGTGGTTCAGCGCGCCGAGTGCCAACACGGTAAGCTACCTGTTCGACGCCGGCGGCCTGGAGGACAACTCGGGTGGCACAGCCGTGGCGCTGGTGCTGGCACAACCGGGTCAGTACCCCCAGGGTTCGAGCTACGCACAAAACGGCATCAACACGGGGCGGCTGTTTGCTGCGCCGCTCACCAGCCTGGATTGTCCCAGCATGTCCCCGGTGGGTACAGTGTGCGAGCCTGCGAACCCGACCAGCTACTACACCTGGGTCACCGGCTCACAACAGTGGCAGCAATCGTTGTGGCTGAGCAGCGGCGCGAACGTGGTGGCATTCGATGCGCCGCAGAATATCTCATACACGGTGCCGAATGATCCTGCCTACGGCAGTTACGCCGGCGTGCCGATACTGCTGCAGTTCAACGGCTTCGGCAATCTTTACGGCATTCCCGGCAAGTGCGTGGCGCCGCTCGACAATGCGCTGGTTGCGTGCAACACACCGAATGCGCGCTACGTGCCGCTGTTCTCCATTCCCGATGGCGCAACGATGACCCTGCCGAGCCCAGCGACGCCCTTGATCGTCAAGGCGCTGAGTGCGGAGATTCGCCTGAAGAACCTGGGTGCGAGCGCCGCTACCGCGTGCGCGTCGATGACGCTGACGACTGTGGCGCCGCCCACCGGCGGTACACATGATCCGAGCAGCAGCGCCGATGCGTTCTACATCGGTGTCAAGCCCACCGTTACCGCCGCACCGAAGGTGATCGACGGAGTAATTCAACCCTGACGCCGCGCGCTGGCAAGCCGACCGCCAATAACCACTGGCTCAGAACCGGGCCGCACATCACCGGACAGTCGAGCCCCGCTGATGTGTGGGTCGCGCACTCTTCGGAGGCAATGGTTAAACTATAATTCGGAATATCAGTATGGCAGGCGAGATCTAAAGTTTGAAAACATACCCCAGGCACCGGACTCGGCTGCACGATCGACTTCGCCACGTCATCTGTTCGGTAGCCCTGATTGCACTCGCGCTGGTCACGGCTGCGTCGCCGGCAGCAACGACGACCCAGCTGCCCCGCAGCGTGCGCCCCACTCACTACGACGTGGCGATCGTACCCAACGCCGCGTCGCTCACGTTCACTGGCAAGGTCGCAATCGCGATCGATGTGTTGCAGCCGACCACCAGCATCACGCTCAACGCCCTTGAGCTCAGCTTCACGTCGGTTCGTTTGTCGGGCGGCCCCGGCGGCATGAGGTTCGCGGCGGCCAGGGTTCAGATCAACGAGGCCGAGCAGACTGCGACGTTCGGCTTCGGGCAACTGCTCGAAAAGGGCAGCTATCTACTGACGCTCGACTATACCGGCAGCATCGGCACTCAACCGGTCGGCCTGTTTGCAATCGACTATGACACCGTCGAGGGGCAAAAGCGCGCGCTCTACACCCAGTTTGAGAATTCGGATGCGCGGCGGGTGATTCCCTGCTGGGACGAGCCTGAATTCAGGACCAGTTTCGCGCTGACAGCGACGGTGCCGGGCAGGCAGATGGCAGTCAGCAACATGCCCGTGGCACAGACGACGGATCTTGGCGACGGTCGCTCGCTGGTCCGCTTCCAGCCGACGCCCAGGATGTCGACCTATCTGCTGTTTTTCGGGCTTGGTGAGTTCGAGCGTGCCACCGCTATGGTCGAGGGCACCGAGCTGGGCGTTGTGACGCAAAGGCGCACCGTTGGCCAGGCGGCGTTCGCGCTGGAATCGGCCGCCGCAATCCTGCGTGAATACAACCAGTACTTCGACATGGCCTACCCGCTGCCGAAGCTCGACAATATCGCGGCCCCCGGCAGAGACCAGTTCTTCGGCGCGATGGAAAACTGGGGCGCGATCTTCACTTTCGAATACGCCATCCTGCTCGATCCGTCGATTTCGACACAGGCTGATAAACACGCAGCATTCGAGACCGCAGCACACGAGATGGCGCACCAATGGTTCGGCAATCTGGTCACGATGCGCTGGTGGGATGACCTCTGGCTCAATGAGGGATTCGCATCGTGGTTGGAAAGCCGTACCACGGCGCACCTGCATCCCGAGTGGAATGCCACGCTATCTGACGTCAATGTACGCGAGGCTGCGATGGTCCGCGATTCGCTCGCGACCACGCACCCGGTCGTGCAGCATATCGAGACGGTCGATCAGGCCAGCCAGGCTTTCGACGACATTACCTATTCAAAGGGCGAATCGGTCATCCGGATGCTGGAAGGCTACGTTGGCGACGACGCCTGGCGCGCCGGCGTGCGCCGCTATATCAAGGCGTACGCCTACGGCAGCGCCGTCTCGGACGATCTGTGGCGCGAGATGGAGGTCGCGGCCGGCCAGCCGATCACTGCCATCGCACACGACTTCACGCTGCAGCCCGGTGTGCCGATGATCCAGGTCGGGAATTCCGCCTGCACTGCGGGGCACACGACCCTGCAGCTGACGCAGGGCGAGTTCAGCACCGATCAGCCTGGCAAAAAGCCGCTGGCATGGCGTGTGCCGGTAATCGTCCAGTCGCTCGGTAGCGCGGCCACAGTCCGCAAGCTCGTGACCGGTGGCAAGGCCACCGTGACGCTCCCGGGTTGTGCTCCGGTGATCGTCAACGCCGGTCAGAGCGGCTATTATCGCACGCTCTACTCGCCGCAGCAGTTCGCCGAGATTGCCAGGAATTTTGCCGCGATTGCGCCGATCGACCAGCTCGGCATACTCTCGGACAGCTGGTCGCTCGGGCGCACCGGGCAGCAGCCGGTTACGGATTTCTTCGAACTTGCCAGCGCCACCCAGGCAAGCGCCGATCCGCAGATCTGGCGCAAGATCGCCGCCGTCTTCGACGCCACCAATGATTACTACCGCGGCTTGCCGGTATCGCAGCTGCGGTTCCGCAAGTTTGCGATCGCGCGCCTGGCGCCGACGCTCGAACAGATCGGCTGGACTGGCCGGGACGGTGAGCTCGATAGCGTGGCTATCCTGCGCAACGAGCTGATCGAAACGCTGAGTGCGCTGGGCGACGCAAGCGTTATCGCTGAAGCCCGGCGGCGTTTCGCTGCACCGGTGTCGGACTCAGCGGCGCTCCCGGCAGCGCTGCGCAAGGCTATCCTCGCGGTCGTTGCCCGGCATGCCGATGCCGCGACCTGGGACCAGCTGCATGCGGCGGCGCTGGCCGAAAAAACACCGCTCATCAAGGATGAGCTCTACGCCCTGTTGGCAGCGTCTGAAGATGAGGCTCTGGCCGGTCGCGCCCTCGAGTTGGCGTTGACTGCCGAACCTGGTGCGACCAACAGTCTGCAGATGATTTCCGCGGCGGCCAGACTGCACCCTGACCTCAGCTTTGATTTTGCCCTCGCGCATCGGGCGACGGTCACGCAGCTGGTCGATGCTTCCTCACGCAGCAGGTATTTTGCCGTCCTCGCCAGGCGCTCGGCCGACCCGGCGATGATCGACAAGCTGAAGGCTTATGCAATTGCCAACCTGGCCGTCGGTTCACGCCGTGATGCCGACACAGCTGCGGCCGATATTGCCGACCGCATCAAGGTGCGCAGCGAGCGCTTGCCGGCGATTGACGCCTGGCTCAGGAAAATGGATTGAGCCGGCAATAAAGCAAGGGGATCCGGCCCGCCATGAGCCGGATCCCCGAGTGCTGGCTCGCGAATTACTTGGGCGGCAGTACCGCCCAGGATTCGCTTGTCGAACTGGGCAGCGCCGCGGCTGTCATGCGCTTCTCCGATACCCAGAAGGTCACCTTCTCGCCGACCGCCAGGTCGTGGAATTTCTTTTCCTTGCCTTCCACGTTCACGTGGGCCTTCGGCCCCGGCTTGAAGCTGAACGTCGTCACCGTTTCACCAGCCGCGTTCAGCATGCTCACGGTCATGAACTCAGGATCTGAGATGTATACCTTGGCCTCGAATTTCGCATAGCGCTGACCTTTGTTGTCTCGCGCCTCCAGGCAGGCGGCCGGCGCCTTCGGGTATTTCTCCAGAAACGCCGCGCCGAACTTGAGCGCACTGCACTCAACCTTCGGGAGCGCCTCAGGATCGAAGGGCTTGTCGGCGTATACTGTGCCAATAGACAGCGGTAACGCGAACGCGGCCAGAAACACCAACTTTGTCTTGTTCATATCGAGTACCTCATGAGCGTTTGATTTTAATGTTTGCCAAGCATACGAGTACGAGCCGTGAGGCACCCGCGCCTTCGTCTACCCAGGTGCTAGCGTGCGTCAGAGCCAGTATAGTGTACATAAGTACCTTCCGAAACAGCTTAAGGAGTTCCCCTATACCGCTATAGCGCAGCCTATCAATCCTGCAGTGGCACTCGCGTATGCGAGATCACCACTACGGGTGGCGCTGCGGTTTCATCGAGATTGACCGCCGTCAGTGCGCCGCCCCATACGCAGCCGGTGTCGAGCCCCAGCACGCCGTCCTTGCGGTAGAAACCCAGCGTCGACCAATGACCGAATATGACGCGCGTGGCGGCAGTGGCGCGCCCGGGCGCCAGGAACCAGGGCATCCAGGGTTCGCGCGCCTCGGCAGGCGGGCCCTTCTGCTTAAGATCGATGCGCCCGGCAGCCGTGCAGACCCGAATCCGCGTCAGCACATTAATGATGAAGCGTGCGCGCGCCTGGCCGCTCAAGCTGTCATCCCACTGATCGGGTTCATCGCCATACATGCCGGCGAGCAGTTTTTCCGGGTCGTGCTGCAATGCCTGGCTTACCTCGTCGGCCAGCAGTGCAACCCGCCGCGCATGCCACTGTGGCACTACGCCGGCATGCACCAGCAGATCATTGCGCGCCTGATCGTAGTGGGCCAGCGATCGGCTCAGGAGCCATGCATACAGCGCTTCGCGATCTGGTGCGCTGAGGACTGCTGCGAGGGTATCGTTGCGCCGCTGCTTGCGGCCGGCCAGCAACGCGACGGCGAGCAGGTGCAGATCATGATTACCGAGCACGACTATCGCGTTGGCCGCGAGCTCACGCACGCGCCGCAACACGGCCAGTGACTGCGGGCCGCGATTGACCAGGTCGCCAGTGAACCACAGCTGATCGCGATCAGCATTGAAGCGGATCCGCGTCAACAGTTCATCGAGCTCGCTGCTGCAGCCCTGCACATCGCCTATGGCCCAGCGCGCCATTGCTACCCGGAAGCTAGTGCAGCATGCCGGGCTTGGCGAGCCGGAAGGCGGGGATCGGGGCGTCGAAATGTGCGCCATCGTCAGCGAGCATCTGGTAGCTGCCGTGCATCGAGCCCACTGGCGTTTCCAGCACCGCGCCGCTCGAATAGCGAAACCCCTGGCCGGGTTTGAGGTGCGGCTGCTCGCCGACCACACCTTCGCCACGTACCTCCTGGATGCGACCATTGGCATCGGTGATGACCCAATGGCGTGTCAGCAGCCTGGCCGGCACCTTGCCGCTGTTGCGCAGCGTGATCGTGTAGGCGAATACGAAGCGCTGCTCGCCGGGCTCGGACTGATCTTCAAGGTAGACGGTTTCCACATCGATCTTGATCTGATGCTGTGGCTCGGGAGTGGTTGGCATAGTCATCGCATCCGCATGGCCAGCACGTCACAGGGCGCGCCGTGCAGCACGGTATCTTCGGTCAGATTGACCAGAATCGACAGCCCATGGCGTTCGCGGCAGCCGAGCACGATCAGATCGGCTTTGAGCGCACGCGCCTGGCGCAATATTTCAGATTTGACGTTGCCAGTGGCGACCAGGCAATCCTCGGCAGGCAAGCCCAGCGAGGCGCCCAGTTCAGTCAGCTGCAGGCGCGAGCGGGCGACAATCTGATCGTCAATCTGCACCACGGGCACCAGCGCGTCGCTCATCGGCTCGACCGGCACGAATTCGATCACATGCAGCAAGCGCATGCGCGCCTGCCACTGCAGCGCCAGCGCGGCGCTTTTGGCGGCGATGGCGTGGCTGTCAGCGCTCAGATCGATGGCCACGAGTAGTTGCTGGTAGGCGCTCATTGCCCTAGTGAATCACAGCGGCCACTGCCAGCGCCAGTGCGCCGAATTTTTCAGGCGCCAGGGTCTCGGCGCGCGCGCCCGGGTCGACGCCCGCAGCGGCGATCTGCTCGGCACTGAGCAGCGCCGAGAGCGCATTTCGCAGTGTCTTGCGCCGTTGACCAAAGGCCGCGCTGACCACCGCGCCGTAGTGCGGTTCGGCCGCCCAGAGCGGTGGGGCGGCCCGTACCTGCAGGCGCACCACCGCCGAGTGCACCTGTGGAGCCGGTTTGAAGGCCCCGGGGCCGATATCCAGCAGCTTCTGCGCCTGCACCCTGGGCGCCAGCATCACGCCGAGGCGTCCGTATTGGCGTGAACCGGGTGGCGCGACGATGCGGTCGACAACCTCTTTTTGCAGCATGAAATGCATGTCGGCCACGTGCTCCGCCGCGCCCAGCAGGCGAAACAGCAGCGGCGTGGAAATGTTGTAGGGCAGGTTACCGATCAGGCGCAGACGCTGGCCGCGCATTCGCGCCAGAGCGCCGTAATCAAATTCCAGGGCGTCGCCCTCATGCACCCGCAGGCCGGGCGTTGCTGCGAAATCGCGGCGCAATGCCGCAACCAGATCGCGGTCAATTTCGATGACATCAAGGGCGGTCGCTGCGGCCAGCAACGGCCGTGTCAGCGCACCCTGGCCCGGGCCGATTTCCACCAGCGCATCGCCCGGGCGCGGCGCAATCGCGGTCACGATGCGCTCGATCGCCACGGGGTCATGCAGAAAATGCTGGCCGAAACGCTTGCGGGCGCGCATCAGCGACGCCGCTGGGCGAGTTGCACCGCCAGCGCCAGCGCGGCCAGCAGGCTGCCCGCATCAGCGCGGCCACTGCCCGCCA
>Ga0315268_10006141_pt1 | contig 12810 bp, 10 predicted proteins | sample C1_top_MG_FD_204535 | JGI IMG/M metagenome (GOLD analysis project Ga0315268, IMG submission 204535) | Sediment microbial communities from Yellowstone Lake, YNP, Wyoming, USA - C1_top | ecosystem: Environmental > Aquatic > Freshwater > Lake > Sediment | place: USA: Wyoming | collected 2017-08-01 | reverse complement strand
CGCACATCGTGCGCGCGCAAGACGTCACCGAGCAGAACCTGCGTGCGCTGGATGTGGGCACCGCCAATGCCATCGACCTGCGCCGCGGTGGCGGTAACGGCGAGCGTCCTTTGCCGCCGAGCGCGCAGCAGCGTCCGGCGCAGCCGGGCCAAGCGCCGCAGCGTGGGCCCCAGGCGGGCACGGCGGCGGCAACGCAGCCGCGGCCTGCAGGGCAGCCACCTGCTCCGGCCGGTGCGCCGGCGCCGGCGCCACCGCCGTCGCAGACCGTCCCCGCTGCAACCCCGGCCCAGCCGTCGGCGCCAGCCGCGCCCACTGGCGGCGGGGCCATGTTGAGCTTCGACCCCCCGCAGGTCACGCAAGCCGCCGGCTCCACCTTCGCCGTCAACGTGGCGATCAATGGCGGCAGCAACGTTTACTCGGTGCCGGTACAGATCACCTACGACCCGAAGATGCTGCAACTGCTGAACGTCTCCAACGGCAATTTCCTTTCCCGCGACAGCCAGGCCGTGGTGCTGGTGCATCGCGAGGACGCGCCCGGGGTGGAGCAGATTTCCGCCACCCGGCCGCCCGGCTCCGGCGGCATCTCCGGGCAGGGAACGGTATTTACCCTGACCTTCCTGGCCAAGGCCAGCGGGCAGTCAACGCTCAACATCACCCGCGCCGCCGCCCGCGATCCCGGCATGCAGCCGCTGCCGGTTACCGCCGGCCAGGCCATGGTGACGGTCAAGTAGGTGCCCCACATCTGCCCGATTTTGGCAGATGTGGGTTTCGTCAATTCGCCGGAGGGGAGCCGCTCGTCTACAATGAAATGAAAGGACGAGGAAATCCCCCGAGAGGGTCTTGCTTTATCCCAGGAACAACCCGAAACTGAGGTGGCGGCGGGGACGGCCGCCCGGCCTGTCGCTGGTGGAGTTGATTGTCGCCATCACCATTCTGGCCATTCTGACCGGGGCGGCCATACCCATCGCGCGCGTCCGCATCCGCCGGGAGAAAGAACGCGAGTTGCGCCGCGACTTGTGGGAAATGCGCGACGCCATCGACCGCTACAAGGACGCCGCCGACCGCGGCGCTTTCCAGGTGAAACTGGGCACCGAAGGTTATCCGCCCGATCTGGACACCCTGGTCAACGGCGTGGATGTGGGCGGCAAGAAGGTGCGTTTCCTGCGCCGTATCCCGGTCGATCCCATGAGCGGCAACACCGAGTGGGGCAAGCGCTGCATGAAAGACGATCCCCAGTCGCAGTCCTGGTGCGGCGACAACGTGTTTGACGTCTTCAGCCAGTCCACCGGCACGGCGCTGGACGGCACAAAATACTCCGATTGGTAATGCTCCGCCGAAACCAAACTCGCGGCTTCACCCTGATCGAGCTGATGGTCGTCATCAGCATCATCCTGATCCTCATCTCGATCGCCGTCCCCATTTACAGCCAGTCCATCCTGCGGGCCAAGGAATCGGTGCTGCGCCAGGACCTGTTCGCCATGCGCTCCGTCATCGACCAGTACACCATGGACAAGGGCAAGGCGCCGCAATCCCTCGACGACCTGGTGCAGGCCGGCTACCTGAAAGAACTTCCCAAGGACCCCTTCACCAACTCCCGCGACACCTGGCAGACGGTGCAGGAAGACGTGCTGCTCAGCGTGGACCAGAACCAGCCCGGCATCAGCGACGTCAAAAGCGGCGCCACCGGCACCGCCACCGACGGCACCCCGTATTCATCCTGGTGAGATCGCGGTTCCAGTTCGCTCATTTAGTGATTGAGCGATTTGTGATTTAGTGATTGCCGTGGTCAACCCCTGATCCCAAACCAATCACTAAATCACCAATCGCTAAATCACCAATCCTTGAACCTTCCTCGTGCACCGGTCTAACATTCTCCCGTTATGCCAGTCGAAAGCGAAATTTCCCCCGGCGCCTATGTTCCGGTGAAAGCGCCCCGCGGCACCGCGGTTTCCTGCAAGGGTTGGCAGCAGGAAGCCGCCATGCGCATGCTGATGAACAACCTGGACGAGGACGTGGGCGAGCGCCCGCGCGACCTGGTGGTTTATGGCGGCACCGGCCGGGCGGCGCGCAGTTGGGAGTGCTTCCACGCCATCGTGCGCGCCCTCAAGTCGCTGGACAACGACGAGACCCTGCTGGTGCAGTCCGGCAAGCCGGTCGGCATTTTCCGTACCCACGATTACGCGCCGCGCGTGCTCATCGCCAACTCCAACCTGGTCGGCCACTGGTCCAACTGGGAGAAGTTCAACGAGCTGGAGCGCGCCGGCCTGATCATGTTCGGCCAGATGACCGCTGGCTCGTGGATTTACATCGGCTCGCAGGGCATCATCCAGGGCACCTTCGAAACTTTTGCCGCGGCCGGCGAGAAACACTTCGCCGGCGAACTGGAAGGCAAGCTGATCGTCAGCAGCGGCCTGGGCGGCATGGGCGGCGCGCAACCCCTGGCCGCCACCATGACCGGCGCCGCCTTCCTCGGCGTGGAAGTCGACCCCGAGCGCATCAAGAAGCGTCTCAAGACCGGCTACTGCGATTTCATGGTCACCTCGCTCGACGAGGCGCTGCGCATCCTGAAGAACGCGCTGCGTAAGAAGGAGAACGTCTCGGTCGGGCTGGTGGGCAACGCCGCCGACGTGATTCCCGAACTGGCTGCGCGCGGCGTCGTTCCCGACATCCTCACCGACCAGACCTCCGCCCACGATCCTCTGAACGGCTACATCCCGCAGGGGCTCACCGTGGAGCAGGCGGCCGAGGTGCGGCAGCGCGATCCCAAGGGCTACTGGGAGCGCTCGCTGGACTCGATCGCCCGCCACGTCGAAGGCATGCTGGCGTTGCAGAAGCTGGGCGCGGTCACCTTCGATTACGGCAACAACATTCGCACCTTCGCCTTCCAGCGCGGGGTGAAGAACGCCTACGATTTTCCGGGATTCGTGCCTGCCTACATCCGTCCGCTGTTCTGCGAAGGCCGCGGCCCCTTCCGCTGGGTGGCGCTGAGCGGCGAGCCCGCCGACATCCACGCCACCGACGACCTGGTGCTGCAACTGTTTCCCGACAATCGTATCTTGTCACGATGGATTAACCTGGCGCGCAAGCGCATCAAGTTTCAGGGCCTGCCGGCGCGCATCTGCTGGCTGGGCTACGGCGAGCGCGCGCGGTTCGGCCTGGCCATGAACGACCTGGTGAAGAAAGGCAAGATTAAGGCGCCGATCGTGATCGGCCGCGACCATTTGGACACCGGCTCGGTAGCCTCGCCGTTCCGCGAAACCGAAGGCATGAAGGACGGCTCCGACGCCATCGCCGACTGGCCGCTGCTGAATGCCATGCTCAACACCGCCAGCGGCGCCTCCTGGGTGTCGATCCACAACGGCGGCGGCGTGGGCATCGGGTACTCGCAGCACGCCGGGCAGGTGACCGTCGCCGACGGCACCGACGCCATGGCCCGCCGCATCGAGCGCGTCCTGACCAACGATCCCGGCATCGGCGTCGCCCGCCACGCCGACGCCGGCTACCACGAGGCCGCGAAGTTCGCCGAACAGAAGGGCATCAAGATTCCGATGAAGATGCCAGAATAACGGTGATCGAAAATGCCATTCCGGCACGCAACACGGAAAGGCGATGCCATAAATGCCGCCCCTGCTTTTGACTAACATCGGCCAGTTGGTCACCGCGCGCGGTTCCACGCCCCGCCGCGGGGCTCATCTCGGCGAACTCCACCTCCTCAACGACGCCGCCGTGCTCTGTGCCGGAGGCAAGATTGTGTCGGTGGGCACGCGCCGCGATGCCCGCCGCGACCCGTGGCTGAAATCGCAGCGCAAGAAGATCCGCGAGATCGATTGCCGCGGCGGCGTGGTGCTGCCCGGTTTCGTCGATTCGCACACCCACCCGGCCTTCGCCGCGCCGCGCCTGGTGGACTTCGAAAAGCGCATTGCCGGCGGCACCTACGAGCAGATCACCCAGGCCGGCGGCGGCATCCGCTCCAGCCTCGAAGGCGTGCGCAAGCGGAGCCGCACCGCATTGGCGCAGAAGGTCCTCTCCGCTCTGCGCGAAATGGCGGCGCAGGGCACCACCACGGTGGAATGCAAATCCGGCTACGGGCTGAGCCTGGAGGCGGAGCTGAAGTCGCTGGAAGCCATCCGCGCCGCCGCGCGCCAGTGGCCGGGCACGGTCCTATCTACGCTGCTGGGGGCGCACGTGGTTCCCGCCGAGTACCTCGATCGGCGCGAAGACTACGTTCGTCTGGTGTGCGAGGAAATGGTTCCTGCCGCCGCGCGCCGCAAGCTGGCGCAGTTCGTCGACGTCTTCGTGGAGCGCGGCGCCTTCAGCATCGACGAGACGCACCGTATCTTTTTCGCCGCCCGCCAGCACGGCCTGGGCACGCGGGCTCACATGTGCCAGCTCACCACCGTGCGCATGGAGCCGCTGCTGAAGTTCGAACCGGCGTCGCTCGACCACATGGATTACGTCAGCGACGATGAGCTGCGTCAACTAGCGCAGCGCGACACGGTGGCCACGCTGCTGCCGGGCGCCAATTACTTTCTCGGCCTCGACCGCTATCCACCCGCGCGCAAGCTGATCGATGCCGGCGTGCCCGTCGCCCTGGCCACCGATTACAACCCCGGCAGCTCACCCTTGACGAGCATGCAGTTTGTGCTCTCGCTGGCCTGCACCCACATGAAGATGTCGCCGGCCGAGGCGGTCGCCGCCGCCACTATCAACGGCGCTGCCGCGCTGGGCCTTGCCGGCCGCAAGGGCACCATCGAACCCGGCAAGGACGCCGACCTCGCCGCTTTCGGCGTCCGTGACTACCGCGAGATCGCCTACTGGTTCGGCTCCAACCTGTGCGGGTTGACCGTGCTTCAGGGCAACCTGTGGGAGCTCTCGCCCCGTGAGGACGTGTAGCTACCTGCTGCTGCCCGCCTTCGCCCCGTTCGCCCACGGCGGACGCGATACCGGCGCAGCGCTTTCTTCCCAGGCGGTATACCACAGGTTCAGCAGCATCTGCGCGCCTGCGGTCAGCCGGTCGCGGACGAACTCGCGTCCCTCCGGCGTGCCGGTGTCCTTAAAGGCGCCCGTCTTTTCCAGTTGATACGTCTTCTCCACCAACTGGTTGGAGGCACGCAGGTAGGCGACGTAATCGGTGAACGGGTCGGCCAGCCGCACCGGAGGGCGCAGTTGGCCGATCGGCAAAGATTCCTCGGCGCGGCTCACAAACCGGCCCTCAAATTCGGCGTGGAACTCCTTGCTGCCGGTGTAGCCGTTGGGGTTGTCGCCTACCCAGCCGTTGTAGTGGATGCTGGTGTGCAGCGGGTTGGCGCCGTCGGCCACGTAGTGTCCCAGCCAGCCGGCATAGAACGCGATGTTCTGCTCCACCCCCTCGGTGGGCAGGTTCTGCTGCTTCAGGCGGCGGTACTCGCGGAACGCCACCTTCAGCCGGTCGTAGATCTCGATCGTGATGTAAGGCTGCAGGCCGACTTTCTCCGGCAGGAAGTCGTCGCCGTGTTCTTTCGCCGCCAGCCGCTTGGCATACAGCAGGCGGTAATAATCGTAGCGGCTGGCGGGAAGTTGGGGAATGTCGGCCACCCGCTCCAGGTTAATGAAGTGGTCCGGCTCTTGCGAATTCTTCAGCACAGACTCGGATTGCTCGCGCCAGCGGTCGGGCTCCGGACCGAGATAGGCAATGCGATCGGCGGCTTTGCGCAGGAAGTCGGGCATCTCGGCCGGAACCGCCAGCGCCGCCGCGCGGTTCACCAGCCGGTGGCCGTTGTCCCACCACGCCGCCAGGGGCTGCAACAACAGCGCCATCAGCACCACGACCGCGGCAGCGCGGCACAGCGCGGCTTTCCAGCAAATCATGGGCATCATCTCCGCGTAGAGTGAAGCGCTACTGTACCAGAGCTGCGCCTGCACTTTAAGTTGGTTTTGTTGCGGGAAACCGCTTCGGCTGGCGGCGGACGTTGAACTCAAAATGGACGGGCGTGGTGCACTCCCCCAGGACTGCACCACGCCCAATTGGCCCACAGAAGCGACGTTCACTCACCGACCGGCACACCATAGCGCCCCCGCCCTCCGCGGTAAAGATAGCTTCCGTAATCGACGAAAGTTACTTTCGGGGCGAGCAGTTCGCCAGAACCGACCTCCTGCCAGTGACAGCAAAAAGCCGCGGGCCTGTTGCGGCCGGCGATATCACGTAACGATGTGATTCACCTGGCCGGCAGACCTCCCCTTACGTCACTAGAGCGCTTCCAGAGTAGATGTATCCGCTCCCTTGTTGGAAAGGGCGCGCCTTCAGGCGTGCCGAACAGGACACCTGTGAATCCGGCTTCAGCCGCTGAGGGACCCTCCCTCAGGGCCTAAAGGCCAGTTATCCCCAGCCACTATCGGCACGGCTCCCCTCGCTCCGCTCGGGACAGGGTCCGCCGTGCCCTTTCAAGGCCGGAGGGATACACCAGCCGTGGAACTGCTCTGGCGCGCCGAACCGGCGGGCAGCGAGACCCTAGCGGCCGTAGCGGCCCATCACTTCGCCTTGCGCCAGCACGTGGCCCTGCATGGCGCTTTCGACTTCCTTGCGGCTGGCGCCCGGTTTCAGGCCCAGGGTCTTGTCCAGCGCGAAGAGGCGGAAGAAATAGCGGTGCGGCTTGCCCGGCGGAGGGCACGGCCCGTTGTACCCGATCTTTCCGAAGTCGTTGCGCCCCTGGCTGCCGCCGCCCGGCAACTGGCTGGCCTGGGGCGCGTCCTCGGCCAGTTCGCGGGTGCGCGGCGGCAGGTCGTAAGCCACCCAGTGGGTGAAGGCGCCGCGGGGAGCGTCGGGATCGTCCACGATCAGCGCCAGGCTCTGCGTTCCGGCCGGCGCCTCGCCCCAGGCCAGTTGGGGGGAGAGGTCGGCTCCGTCGCAGGTGTACCGTTTTGGGACTTCGCCGCCCGAAGAAAATGATTTTGTCGAGATTTGCATGGCGCGTCCTCCCTTGGCCGTCGCCGCCGGCGCGCCGCCGTCTCTGGTCCCGCGCGCCTGGCCCTGCGCCGCACCCGCGTACAATGCGGCTGTGAGCGCCATCACAAGCAATTGAGGCAACCGCTTCATGCCCGACATTGGAGCAGACCTGCGCCGGCAAGGCAAGAGTTGCCGCCTCCCGCCAAGAACCCGGCCCCCAGCGGGCCCGCGCCCTGCTTGACGGAAACCGTCCTTATCACATGCCTATGTTCAGGATTTCTGCTTGACCATCGGAGTAGAATGTATATCACAGGGGGTTGTGTTGTGCTATCACCGTATGGACTGGACATCATAGAAAGCTGCTTCACCTGCAAGCTGAGGGCCGACCGAATTTTCTGCGATTTGCCCACAGCCGCCCTGCAATCATTCGAAGCTATCAAGTACGCCAGCGCTTATCCCAAGGGGGCCGTGCTCTTCGTCGAGGGGCAGGCGCCGCGCGGAATTTTTGTGCTTTGCAAGGGACGGGTGAAGCTTTCAATCTGTTCCACCGACGGAAAGACGCTGATCCTGAAAATTGCCGAACCCGGCGAGGTGCTCGGGCTCAGCGCCACTGTTTCCGGCAAACCGTACGAGCTTACCGCTGAAACCATCGATCCCTGCCAGGTGAACTTCGTCAAACGCGAGGACTTCCTCCGCTTCCTGCGGGAGCACAGTGACGCCTGCTTCCGCGTGGCCGAGCAGCTCAGCGAAAAGTACAACACCGCGTGCCACGAAATCCGCTCGCTGGGATTGTCGCATTCCGCCGCCGAGAAGCTGGCCAAGCTGCTGCTGGAGTGGAGCTCGAAGAACGGCGAGAACACCAAGCAGGAGCCGCGGATCAAGCTGGCCCTCACCCACGAGGAGATCGCGCAGATGATCGGCACCTCGCGGGAGACGGTGACGCGTCTGTTCGCCGAGATGAAAAAGCGGCAGATCGTCCATGCCAAAGGCTCCACGCTGCTCATCCGCAACAAGGCGGCTTTGAAAGCGCTCGCCAGCAGCTAAGGCCTTCGTCCGGGTTTTTTTCGCCTCCCCCGCCGTTATGGGACCGGCGGGGGAGCGCTCCCTTTGCGCTTTTGCCTTCCCCCCGAGGTTATCCATCACGCTGAGCGGTGATAATAGTCACTGTGTTGCTGGCTGCTGCCGCGATATCACCAGCACATGGAGAGCGCCGGCCATCATAGCTGCTTCAATTGCGAGTTGCGGCCGGATCGCGTTTTCTGCGATCTGCCCGCGGAAGCGCTGCACGCGTTCGACTCCATCAAGGAGATCGCGATCGTGTCGCGTGGCGCCACCCTGTTCGCCGAAGGCCGCCAACCCCGCGGCATCTTCGTCTTGTGCGAGGGCCGGGCCAAGCTTTCGGTTTGTTCCGAGAACGGCAAGCGGCTCATGCTGCGCGTGGCCGGCCCCGGCGAGGTGCTCGGCCTGAGCGCCACCATGTCGGGCAAAACCTACGAGGTCACCGCCGAGATGCTGGACGCCTCCCAGGTGGCCTTCATCCGGCGCAAGGACCTGCTGCGCTTCCTGCACGAACACCGCGAGGCCTGCCTCCAGGTCGTCCACCTGCTCAGCCAGGACCTGCACCAGGCCTATGACCGGGTGCGTTCTATCGGCCTGACCCGCACCCGCCGCCCCCGCTTGCTGCACGCCCGCCCCAACTGAGACCCCCTCGCGGTTTTGCCTTGCCGCGCCTCTCGCTGCCCTGCCTATGGCACGCAGCGTTAATAACCGCCCCGAACCCGCAGCGGCCATTTCAACCCCGGGCTGGAACCACTACGGCTACCGGAAAACGGCGCGCCCGCCCGGACGCTGCCGAAAACTTCCGGCCACCCCCGCAACCAGGTCGCTCCGCTGCGCCTTCTGCCGGAAAGAGCACACCTGCTGGACCTCGGGCGGCCTTCGGGCCCCCATTTTTCCTGGCTGCCGCGCATGTCCCACCGGCCGGTGACCTGTCTCACTTTCCTGAGTGATAAACATTAGCTTCGTGATACGAGTCACGTTCCTTCGTGAGGCTACGCACAGCCCCATGGACGGAAGTCTGAGAACTTTGATGTGACCCTTAGTCCGGTGACCTGCGTCACCAATCCATAGGACAGAGCAGGTGTTGATGGCCGATCCGCGACAACAAGCTGGTTCCCGCCGACTGGCCCGGAGCGCGCTGCTTTTGCTCGCGCTGCTGCTGGCACTGGGCGTGGCCTATGTTCCCGCCCAGGCCGATGACGTCAACGACACCTGCCTGGCCTGCCACGGCGACAAGGGCATGACCGCCAGGCGCGCCGGCCGCACCGTGTCGCTGTTCGTCGATGGCAGGAAGTTCGCCAACTCCGTGCACGGTTCGTTGTCCTGCACCAACTGCCACGCCGACCTGGAAGGCAAGGAGTTGCCCCATGGCACGCCCGTCGCCAGGGTGAGCTGCGGCACATGCCATAGTGACGAAGGGAAGCAGCACGCTCGCTCCCTGCACGGCCAGGCGCTGGCCCGCGGCGACGCGCTGGCCCCGCACTGTGTGGACTGCCACGGCAATCACGACATTGTTCCGGTGAAGGATATACGGTCCAGGGTCGCCCCGCTGAATATCCCCATGGTGTGCGGCCAGTGCCACCGCGAAGGCACGCCGGTGCAGAGGAACCGCAACATCGCCCAGCACAACATCCTGGAGAACTTCTCGGAAAGCATCCACGGCCAGGCCCTGTTGCGGAAGGGCCTGGTGGTGGCGCCCAATTGCACCTCCTGCCACACCGCTCACAGTATCCTGCCGCACACCGAGCCCGCCTCCTCCATCTCGCGCGCCAATATCACCAAAACCTGCACCAAGTGCCACGCGGAAATCGAGATGGTGCACCGCAAGACCATCCGCGGCGAGCTGTGGGAGAAAAAGGCGCACGTGCTGCCGGTCTGCGTGGACTGCCACCAGCCCCACAAGATCCGCAATCTGTTCTACCCCCAGGGCATGGCCGACGCCGACTGCCTGCACTGCCACGCCGACCAGCACCTGCGATCGGAGGATGGGCGCAGCGTGTTCGTGCGTGCCTCCGACGTGGCGGGGTCGCGCCATGCCAAGGTGGCCTGCAGCCAGTGCCACTCCGAGGTCAATGCTTCGCGCGTCCGTCCCTGCGAGACCATCACCCGCCCGGTGGATTGCACCCAATGTCACGCTGAAGCCGGCCTGCAATACCAGCGCAGCACCCATGGGCAGTTGGCGGCCAGGTCCGACCCCAACGGCCCCAGTTGTAAAGAGTGCCACGGCACTCACCGCGTGCTCGGCCGGCAGGACCCGAACTCGCCCAGCTTCCCCATCAACGTGCCCGAACTGTGCGGCCGCTGCCACCAGCCAGGCCACAAGGCGGCGCTGCGTTACACCGGGGTCGAGCACCAGATCATCAGCCGTTATGAGGAGAGCATTCACGGCAAGGGCCTGCTGAAGAGCGGCCTGACGGTCACCGCCACCTGCACCAACTGCCACACCGCGCATCGCGAGCTGCCGGCTTCCGACCCCGATTCCACGGTCAATCCCAAGAACGTGCCCAGCACCTGCGGGCAGTGCCATCACGGCATCCAGGAGCAGTTCGTCAACAGCGTGCACTCGGCTACGGTCACCAGGACCGGCCAGCCCCTGCCGGTGTGCAGCGACTGCCACACCGCCCATGCCATCCAGCGCGCCGATCAGGACCAGTTCAAGCTGGAGATCATGAACAAGTGCGGCCGCTGCCACGCCGCCATCACCAAGACTTACTTCGACACCTATCACGGCAAGGTCTCGCGCCTGGGCTACACCAAAACCGCCAAGTGCTACGACTGCCACGGCGCGCACGACATCCTGAAGGTCACCGACCCGCGCTCCCACTTGAGCCGCGCCAACGTGGTGGAAACCTGCCGCAAGTGCCATCACGACGCCACCCGCCGCTTCGCCGGCTATCTGACGCACGCCACCCATCACGATCCCAAGCGCTACCCGTTCCTTTTCTGGACCTTCTGGGGCATGACCAGCCTGCTGATCGGCACTTTCGTGGTCGGCGGGGTGCACACGCTGCTGTGGCTGCCGCGCGCCTTCCAGATGCGCCGCGAGCTGCGCGCTCACCAGGCCCGCGAAGCCCGCCGCGCTCTGGGCAAAGCGTTCGACGATTCGCCCGCGGAGGATGATGATGCAGGACGCTAAACACAGACTGGACGCCAGTGCGGAATACCGGCGCGCCGCGCTCGCCAGCCACGAGCCGGAGGTGATCGCCTCCGACGATTGGGGACCGGCGGCGCCGCCCGATCACCGCGAGTTTGTCCGCTTCACTCGCCTGCACCGCACCCTGCACGCCTGCATGATCGTCAGCTTTCTCTCCCTGGCGCTGACCGGCCTCTCGCTGAAGTTTTCCTACACCGCCTGGGCGGCCGTGCTTTCCCACCTGCTGGGCGGCTTTGAGACCGCCGGCTTCATTCACCGCACCGCCGCGGTGGTGATGTTCGGCACCTTCATTACTCACATCGTCGACCTGTTCAGGCTGAAGAAGCGGGAATACGGCACCTGGCGCGGCCTGCTGCTCGGCCCCAACACCATGATTCCCACCCGCACCGACTTCCGCGAGTTCCTCGCCACCATGAAGTGGTTTGTGGGCATGGGGCCGCGGCCGCAGTACGGGCGCTGGACCTACTGGGAGAAGTTCGACTACTTCGCGGTGTTCTGGGGGGTTTTCGTCATCGGCGGGACCGGCCTCGCGCTCTGGTTCCCCGTGCTCTTCACCCGCTTCCTTCCGGGGTCGTTCATCAACGTCGCCACCGCCATCCACAGCGACGAGGCGCTGCTGGCCACCGGCTTCATCTTCACCGTGCATTTCTTCAACACTCACCTGCGTCCGGAAAAGTTCCCCATGGACACCACCGTGTTCACCGGCCACATGCCCTTGACGGAACTGAAGCGCGACAAGCCCCGCGAGTACCAGGCGCTGGTGGAAACCGGCCGTCTGCACGAGTACCTGGCGGAGCCGCACCCGGCCATCGTGGTCAAGGCGTTCCGGGTGTTTGCCTGGGTGGCGCTGAGCATCGGCTTCAGCGTCGTGGTGTGGATTATCTATGCCATGTTGTTCGCCTACCGGTAGCCACGTCTGCCGGATGCTGAGGAAGGATCTTTGCAATGAGAGGTGCTATGTCAGCGAGCTATGCGCTGCAGGATTTGTGGCCTCGCTGCCGCCGGCTAGCGGTAACTCTGTCATTATTCATTCTTATATTCTGTGGGGTCGGGGCTTCGGCTGCCGAGAAGAAACTCTCCAGCAGCGATTGCCTCGCCTGTCACGCCGACGCCAGCCTGACCAAGGAAGTCAACGGCAAGCAGATTCGTCTCGACGTCAACCAGGAGAAGTTCAACGCTTCCATTCACGGCCAGGCGGGGCTCGGCTGCACCGACTGCCACGCCGACGTGCAGGCGTTTCCCCACGAGCCGGCGCCGCAGAAGCCAACCTGCGCCACCTGCCACGCCGACCAGGGCAAGGCGTACACCGCCGGCATTCACGCCCAGGCGATCAGGGGAGGCGATAAGAACGCCGCCACCTGCATCGATTGCCACGGCGGGCCGCACGACATCCTGCCCGGCTCAGACCCCAGCTCCAAGGTCAACCACGCCCACGTTCCCAACACCTGCGGCGCCTGCCACGGGCAGAAGTTCGTCATGGAGGCCAGCGGCCTCACCGCGCAGCCCTTCATCAATTACGAGCAAAGCGTGCACGGCAAGTCGGTGGCCAAGAGCGGCGAGAGCAAGGCCGCGGTCTGCACCGACTGCCACGGCGCCCACGACATCATGCCGGGCGGCAACCCCAAATCGCCCATCTTCAAGGCCAACGTGCCCGTCACCTGCGCCAAGTGCCACG